>Ga0315554_1001653_pt1 | contig 13122 bp, 9 predicted proteins | sample SalMarSW160370MG_FD_202114 | JGI IMG/M metagenome (GOLD analysis project Ga0315554, IMG submission 202114) | Salt marsh sediment microbial communities from the Plum Island Ecosystem LTER, Massachusetts, United States - Salt Marsh Sediment SW1603-70 ... | reverse complement strand
GATAAACAGCGCCTTGCCCCCATTGTCGAGATAGATGGCCAGGGAATCCAGAAGGTACAGGGGGAATCTCCCGCCGCGTTTTTCGGCGTCGAATACAATGACCTCATGATGGCTCATTTCCTTGAACGTCAATTCGCTATCTTCTTTATTCCGGATATCCAATAGGACAGCCGGGCCGGCCGACTCGATCAAATCATCGAGATACTCCCGGTGATAGGGACCGATGCTCCCGGTGTGATCATCATTCATGTTATACAGCAAAATGCCGTTATCAAACGCCATTGGCAATACCGACACCGGCCCGGCGGGTCCGGATTCGAAATCAAGCACATTCCTGGCGGTGACGGTATAGCTATACCATACCCCCGATTCCGCCCGGTCATCGCAATACCACAGGGCGCTTACGGAATCATATAAAACCGGCTTTCCGTTCCAGATCGCCCGGTAGATCATATAGACAACCAATTCCGTGTCCTCGGGCGGCTCCCAGGTCAACCGGGGAAAGCTATTATCAAGTGTGAGGGCAAGATTCCGCGGGGAATGAGGCCGAGCCGGATAGAACGCCGTCGCCAGAGATACCCCCGATTCCCGCCCCCGGTCGTCCACCACGCTGACACCGAGGAAGTAACTGTGATCGGAAATGAAGACGGGGATCGTGCAGATCGTGTCCCGGACGGGATCGGCATGGGCGTGATACCAGGCATTGTCGTAGGCCGTGTCGCAAATGTTGACGTAATACGCAGGATTCGGAATGCCGCTGGGATGCCACGCCAGTGTGACGTAGGAATCGTCGTAGTCAATAATCCGCAGCCCCTGCGGCGGACCCGGGATGGGGAGTGTCAGGCCCGAACGAAATACCGAATCCACCCGGCGGTGATCGGTCATCAGATTGGTAAAGTCGAGACGATTCCGGAATGCTCCCGGATTTTCCGGATCAAAATAGGTCTGATAGTCGTCGGGATCGACATGAATACCGCCGGAGACGACTGAAGCAAAGACGAGCAATACCGAATCCCCCGGCGTGAGCTCATATGCCCCAAATGATAAGAGGAATCGGGTGTCATGGTTGTACTCGTCGAAGGGAGCCGTGGCAGGGACCCAGCCATCGGCTGAATCATGGACTTCCATTTCGATCTGATCGTAATCTTGCTCGGGATGCGACATAACATAATACCGGTCTTCCTGCTTCCATGGCGAGCCTAGAATCGGCGGATCGAAAATCCGGAACGGGTCTTCGGGAGTTCCGATCCGCCGCGGCCCGAAATTCAGCGTATTGAGCATACTGGAAACCCACCAATTGTAGTTGATCTGCGGATTGGCCATACTCGTTTCCAGAAGCACCAGCGATACGACGCCGCGAATAGACGTATCCGTCCAACAATTGTTCCACGGATCGCCGTCATCATCGTAAGCATAGGGAATCAACACTCGCGATGATGGGTCGTCGTCATAAAGAGGAGTATCGAGAAGCCCTGAATAATCGTCTTGGTAACCGGTATAAGACTCGGTAGTATCGTAGTAAATATCCGGGTCAACTTCAACGCCCAGCCATCCGTCGTAGATCACCTCTGTGCCGATATTTTCTATGATATACGAAAAGATGACGAAATTATCATAGAGCGTATCCTTCCAGGAATAACTTGTTTGGCGGACTTTGATGTGCATCGGAATATGGGGCGAATCGTCATATGGAAACTGACGGCCGACAAAGGCCGTATCGGTTATCGTATCGGTGAAGACGGCCACGAATTCGTCGTCGGCGAATCGACCCGTCCGGTGAATTCCCCCGGCGTAGGGATCCGACGGCCAGAATTCCCGGTTGTATCCCGAAAACCAGCTGTCGAACGCCTGGGATACCAACGTATCTCCGCCGACTATTCCGCCCACCCACAGGTCGCCTGAGAAGACATATTGATTTCCGCTCCCTGAAGGGAAGATCACGCGCGCGATTTCCGATCCGGTCTCGGGGTCTCTGTATGGTGAAAGATAATTCGAAACCGGCGCAAATCCGCCGCACCCGACCGGGCAATACAGCTTCCCGGCGTCATGGACGGCCAATTGACGCAATTGATCCGACTGGATTTTCGGTACCGGGGATGAAACCGCAGTAGGCAATCGATCGGCGGGCTTGAATGTCTCACTGGCAGGCGCTGCGATCAACCCGGCGGCATAGGAGACCGCCAGAATTGCGGCCATATAAAATGATCTCCTCCCCATAACACATTCCCCTCGCCCCGGCGATTGGATGAAATCGCCGCGGATATCATGGCTATCTATAATATAGTCTATCTATTACGATTTACCAATACCCTATCTCGTTCCGGAGCTCATATCGGTATCGCCGTGGAAAAAGTCAAGCGGCAGTGAAATACGCAACGCTCACCGTCAGCGGCAGCATTCCGGCGACAATCCGCTCCGGAAAAGATAGTTGATCAGCATTAATATGTCGCTAAGCTCGGGGCTGCCGTTGCAATCGATATCGCCGGCCAGATACACACCCGGAACTTCGGCCCCCCCGTAGAGATATTGGATAAAAGACACAACATCGCCGATATTGCACCGCCCGTCTTCGTTGACGTCGCCGCAGATGAAATCCTCATCGAGAGCGACCACCGCTCCGCGCAGCATGGCCGCGGCCGAATCAATCTCCATCAGCGATAAGGGAAAATTCAATACATAGAAGCTGTAATCGTCGCCGATATATCGAATGCCGTCGACTTGTCCGTGGGTGGTGCTGTCGGGATTGGCGGAACGGTAGCGATAAATGATTTGCGCCGGCGGATGCGGCCAGAAATAGCCGGCGTAGGGAATCCCGTTCGGCACCCCATATCCGAACTGGTTTATCCTGACACTGTCCCATTTTAGCGACGGTAGATCGGCGATTTCAGGATCGGCGCCGATCAGATCGCCGGCAAGCTGGTATCCCGGCAAAACGGTCAACGGCCCGATATAGGCGCTATCGATCATCAGATATCGCGATAAAAATGAAGCCGGATCGAAGCGTAGCACGTGCGGCGTGGACGTGGGATTCTGATTGATGCCGATGTGGCGCAGCAAAAGAATAACCTTGCCGCCGTTGGCCAGGTATGGCGCAATCAGATCGATCAAGTCAAACGTGAGAGAACCGCTGCGATTTTCAATGCTGATTATGATCAGGGAATAATCGGCCAGTTCGTCGAGCGTCACGGGATTTTGATCATCAACTAATCGATACCTATACGTCAAACCACCCAGCGCCCGGAAAATCAACGAATCCAAAAAGGCGTTTTTAAAAAGCAGGTTGGCGGAAATGGCGCCGGAATTGTAATTGAGGACGAGAATTCCCGAATTCATCGTCATCGGGATAAGCCGCACCGACGGTGAGGGAAAAGATTCCAGTTCCGTCCCGGTTACGGCCGTCACATAATAGTCATAGGCGCGCGCCGGAATAATTGTGCGGTCGACATAGGCGGTGTCGCCCAGTTGTCCGACCATGACGGTATCTGCGACGCCCTCCTCGACCCGATACACGCGATATTGGTTCACGTCGGGATCTATCGACGGCGACCAGGCTAACTGAGGATACAGACGCTGCGTGTTCCCTGTCAGTCCCGCCGGGGCATGAGGCAGGCCCGGAATCATCGACACCGAAGGGGACGGTTTTCCGACGGCGCCGGCGCTGTCGAATGACGCCACCGCGAAGGTGTACTCCGAGGCGGGATCGAGACCGTCAATTATCGCCGAGGTATCGTCGGCGGCCCTGACGGCGGCCGTATCCCACGGTCCGTTATTCAGGCTTTGCAGCACGTCATAGCCGGCAACATCACGGCCGGGTTTCGGAGACCATATCAGGGATACATACGTATCATCGAATTCGTCCAGATGAAAGCCCTTCGGCGGACCGGGCGGCGGCAGGGTGTAGCCGTTTTCGTAAATCGCTTTAGCCGCCAGCGCCGATTCCTGCAAATCCTGAAGATTCATGACTTCATAATAATCGGATACCGACAAAGGATCGCCGGGATCGAACCACATATTGACATAGGCGTTGGTGATAACATGATCGCCGGCGATATAGGCCACCGTGAAAGTCACTTCCTCCCCGGGATCCAGGTCGAAGGGACCGGCTGAGATGAGAAATCTCGTATCCATTCCGCTCGCGGCGGCGACCCCGCGATAATCCGGGTTGACCCATCCGGGATGCGGGATGGCCGCCTCGATCTGAGGATAATCGACTTCGGGATATGACATAACAAAATATTTATTGCTGTCGCCGTAGGCGGTGGCGAACGATCCGCCGAGGTCGCGGATGATAAAATCCTGCTGGCGCGGCGCCCAATCGTATTCGGGGAGATCGTTGAGCGCCCACCAGTTGAAATTGACGCGGTAATCCGAGACGGACAGCCCCAGAACCTGGACGCCGAACGCGCCCCGGGTCGAATACTCGATGAAACTGTACGTACCGGGATCGCCGTCCAGATCATACGAATAGGCAACATCCAGATCGACCCAATTGCCCAAGCTGTCAAAGGCCCCATTCATGAATGCCGACACGTCGTCCGCAAATGCCCTCGGTATGGTGCCGATATCACAGTCGGAATAAATCCCGACCCAGCCTTTCTCCAAGGGCAGAGAATCGATATTCTGCACCGTATAATCGACGATAATGGAACGATCAAACGGCGGCGACTCCCACGTGTAACTGTGCGACGTCACCTTGATCCCCAGCGGACGCCAATCGTTGCAATCGCCCACCTGGCAGCGATACAGTGTGTCGCCGATGATAATCGTATCGTAGGCGACGGCGATATGCTCCACGTCGGCCCACTCCGACACGGTCTGAAACGCCCCGTCCGGGCACGGCAGGGGATTCAGCTCCGGCACGGGCGCAACATAATCGAAGGCGTGAGAAACCAGCGTATCATTGCCTTTGATACCCCCGACCCAGAGACCGGCGGCATACAAATAGTCCTTTCCCGAGCCTCCCGGAAAACTGGCGTCAAACGGGTATGGCAGATTTCCGGTTTGCTCTTCATCATCGGGAAAAGGATAATCGAGCCAGAACGGGCGCCCTATTGCCATCCGGTTGGAATGTGCCAGCCATAAACCGCCCACCGTGTCGCTGATGCGTTGGAAGCAGTAATCTGCGGAAGTGAAATCCCACGAACGGTCCTTCTCGACATAGGGAGAAATCGCCCACGACACGCCGGATATTGACAGATACAACACGAGGAAGCTGATGACTGATCGCATGATTGGCTCTTTCCGGGAGCATCCTCCCTGCTGTCAATATAACGTTTGAGAAGTGATTTCGTCGAAAAAAAACGTCGGGTGCGATTGGACAAAAAAACAGAGGAGTCCCTCCCTCACAAAGGAACTCCTCATCCCCACCTCATTAGTACCCTTCACCGCCATACAGAGTAACTAACTTCGTCAGATAAAGGGATCAAAACTCGTGCCAATTGCGCATAAGTTGGGCAGAATTATCTAAGATGTTACACCGCAGTATATTATAAAATACATCACTCGTCCGGTTCTTCATTGCACTTTTATATTATCGCATGAATTGCGAGATAAATAGCGTCGATTCTTTTGATATACTGCTAACTAATTGTATGATAGCGCAATAGGAAGTATTCGCATATCCTATACGCTTTTGCCGTTGCGGGAGTCGTACGCGCAGAAACTGCGAGGATTTCCCGTTTTCCGTACCGTTTTCCCGAGATATCAGACTTTCTCAGCAATAAACCGGTGCAAAAAGCCGATCGCTTTGATCGCGCAACATCATTTTTTGCCGGTCAGGGTAACAATGAAAACCAGCGAATCGACCTTGATATTGAAATTGTCACGCGCTCCGGACTGGGGATCGAGTGCGGCCAGATACAGGCTGAAAACGCCGCCCGAAATGACGTCTTTGAACAGGTCGAGATTAGTGATATATTGCATCGATTCATTCCAGTCGATAGTAACCTGCGACCGGGCCGGAATAGTCACGCCCGTCAGCACGAGATCGGCCAGCGAATCCACCAGCATCTGCGGCGACAGATAATGCTTGGATGTATCAGGAACAAGAAACAATTGAAACATCGTCGGCGAGAACAGGTTGTTCTCCGCCGAAAGATAGAAACCGACGTTATCGATATTTTTGATATTGGCCTTGAAGTCGTTGAAGGTGGCGTTTTTGGTAAGATCGATGAGCTGCTCGCAGCCCTCAATGCGCGTGTCAGCAGGATATCCTTGATCGACAAGCGTAATCGGCTCGTCGTTGACGTCCGGCGCGACTTTCTGGGTAATGACGACGGTCGAGGTAAAGACACAGCCGGCGATGGTAAGGGCGATCAGCGCCAGGGGGAGAATATACGACAATTTTGAACGGTTCATCTCTTCACTTCCTCTATTTCAAGCCGACGTAATACGACGCGCCCACGGTTACCTCGAATGATTTCTTGCTGGATGATCCTTCCCAACTGATAATATTGAGACGTCCGCGGAAATCGATATCGAGATCCTCCCGGATTCCCAGGGCCGCGCCGGCGCCGAATGACCAGCCCGATTTGTTGGTCGTCACGTCGCCGTCGCGCTTGGTATTATATACCGCGCCGCCCAGAAGAAAATACGGCTTGAATCCCACCCGCGCGATCGCATCGCCCAAGGTTATATCTATGCCGTAGCTGTTGAGCGAGGCGCCGTCGCGGCTGCCGATGCCGGTTATGTCGGCATTGCCGAACGATCCGAATTGGATATTCGGTTCGGCGACGAGAGGACCGGGCAGATTGGCGCGAATTTTTATGCCGAAAATCGACCCGGTGCTCTGGTCTTCCTGCGAGACGGGCACCAGGGCGCCGCCCGAAACGCCGAAGCCGACGGGTTCGGCCAGGGCCGGAACGGCCGGCAGAAACAGCGCGATGATTATGATCGCTATAAACGACTTCATGTATCCTCCACGCAATTGGCGTCACACAAACTTTAATAATACCTTACGTGACCGGCAAGGTCAACCGTCCGAACGGTTTTTCGTGAAAATCGCGAACCGTCGCGGCAGCCGCTATCAAGGCTTTTACCAATAAAGACGCTGCCAAGCCGGTTTTATAAACTGAAACTTTCAATCCGTGTTTATAAAACCATGGAAAACATGGCGCTACATCCACCGGGGAATCGTAACATTATGTATGGTAATTAATTAGCCTTTTGTCGTCTTAAGGAAAAAGTGTGAATTTTTTGCCGCGGGACGCATATATCCGCTTGACAAGCCGCTCGCGAGATGTTATATAGGCTCACTTTATTAAACTTTTGGAGATGTTATCATAAACCGATGAGACTGGAACTCGGCAAACGAATCAAGGACCTGCGACTGGCGGCGGAGCTCACCCAGGAGGAACTGGCCAACCGTGCGAAGCTGACCAAAGGGTTCATTTCGCAGATCGAAAACGATCAGACCTCTATTTCCCTGGATTCGTTGATCGATATCCTTGACGCCCTGGGCCTTTCCATCGGTGAATTTTTCGCCGAAGACGATGATTCGGACCGGATCACCTTTACCAGAAGCGACCGCATTTCGCTGAACGGCCGCGGGGCGAAATCATTCGAATTGCTGATTCCGGGATCGACCAACATGCTGATGGATCCCATTCTGGTCACACTTGATCCCGGCGAAACGTTGCCGGTCGAGGAACCGCATAACGGCGAGGAATTTGGGTTTCTTCTCTCGGGACAGATGGTCATCAAGTACGGGAAGAAATCGTTTCGGCTGAAGAAGGACGATTGCTTTTATTTCGAAGCGGACAAAACGCATCAGTTCAGCAACGCGGGAAAAAGCAAGGCGACCTTCGTGTGGGTAATGGCCCCACCGCAAATGTAACGGGTACTATGAAGCGGGAAAGGAACGAGCCATGAAAAGACTCGGACGGCATATACTGGCGGAATTCACCGGCTGTGACAGTGAACTTCTTAATAATCTGCCTGCGATAGAATCGATACTCAAAGAGGCGGCGCGACAAGCCGAGGCCACCATCGTCGATTCCGTTTTTCATCGCTACAATCCCCACGGCCTGTCCGGCGTGGTGGTTATCGCCGAATCCCACATCTCGATACACACCTGGCCCGAATACGGCTATGCGGCAGCGGATGTCTTCACCTGCGGCCAGCAGGTCGATCCGTGGAAGGCATGCCATTACATGAAGGAAAAACTGGCCTGCGCCGACATGGACGCCCGTGAGATCAATCGCGGCATCCCCGACAGCGAGGATGAAATCCTGCCCCACAAGCCGGCCGGCGCCGACCACGTCGCCGACCGCGTGACATAGAGAGGGGAGGGGGCCGATGAAAGCCATTAGTCTTGCCGGGAAAAGATCCGCGGGCTACCTGCGCGGTCTGGAGTTGGCGCGGGTCGGGGATATTTCCCGCTCCCTATCGACGCCGTTCATGGTCTTGCGCCTGCCGATTGTCCGCCATAATCTGCAGAACCTGCGCGAAGCCCTGCCGGGCGTCGATGTCTATTACGCCGTGAAAGCGAACAATCACACCGACATCCTCCGCACCTTGCGCAATGACAAGTGCTTCTTCGATATCTCATCGGTCCGCGAACTGCACGACGTGCTGGAGATCGGCGGTCAGGCCGCCGAAGTCATACACACCAATCCCATCAAGAGCGCCACGGAATTCGACTGCGCCATCGAGGGCGGTGTGCGCATATTCGTGGCCGATAACGCCGCCGAACTGGATAAATTCTCCCGGTATGGCGATCGCGCCGGGGTTTTGGTTCGATTCAAGACAACGCCGGGCGGAGCGGCGGTCAACCTGTCTTATAAATTCGGCGCCGATCCCGACGAAGTGCCGGCGCTGCTGGATAAAATAATCGCCTTGCAGATTCCGTTTCGTGGTTTTTGCTTTCATGTCGGGTCGCAGTGCACCAAAAGTTCGCAATATACCGCTGCTATCAAGACGGCCGGACGATTGATCGACCTCGCCCGCGCCAAAGGCCTGTCCACCGAAATACTCGATATCGGGGGCGGTTTCCCGGTGAGATACACCCGGGCGGTGCCCGCGATCGAAACGATCGGGGCAGCCATCATGCAGGCCCTGCGCCGGCATGTCCCGCCCACGGTTCGGGTCATCTGCGAACCGGGCCGATTTATCAGCGGCGAGGCGGTGACGCTAATCGCATCCGTCATCGGGACGTCGGTGCGGAACGGGGTTAAATGGTATTACATCGACGACGGCCTCTACGGATCGTTTTCGGGTCGGCTATTCGACGGATGCTCATACGAGGTTCTTACCAATCGCAATACCAAATGGGAACGAGCCGTGCTGGCCGGTCCCACCTGCGATTCGTTCGATGTCATCTACAATGATTGCCTCATGCCGCCGTTGAGCATCGGCGACATGCTTATTTTCCCGGCCATGGGTGCATATTGTTCGGTTTCGGCCACCGATTTCAATGGCCTGGGACGCAGCCGGGTGGTTTCCGTGAACTGGTGACGGGTTGTCTGGAGAGGAGAGAAGAATGGCCAAGGTCAACGACGAGTACATCCGCGAAGACTCCATGGATGATCTCTGGAACGTCTGGTTCACGGAACTACATCAGGGCAAATCGGGCCTGACTTTCAAGGTCGCCCGCATCGTCGAATCGACCGAATCGGAATTTCAGCGCATCGACGTGATCGAAACCGAGGAATTCGGCAAGGCGCTGGTGCTGTACGGTTCTCTTATGGTGGCTGAAGGCGACACCAATGCCTATAACGAAATGATCGCTCACGTCCCCCTGTTCGTCCATCCCAATCCGGCCGAGGTCCTGGTCATCGGCGGCGGCGACGGCGGCTGTGTTACCAACGTGCTTATGCACCCGGAGGTGACGCGCTGTACCATTTGTGAAATCGACGGCAAGGTCATCGAGACGTCGAAAAGGCATTTCCCCCGCCTGGCGGCCGGATTCGACGACCCGCGCTGCCGGATCATCCTCAAAGACGGCAAGAAGCATATCGAGGAAACCCGGGAAAAATACGACGTCATCATACTCGACCTGTCCGATCCGATCGGTCCCGCGGCCGAGCTGTTCCAGCGCAATTTCCATCAGGCCGTCCATAATCGGTTGCGCGACGACGGCATCATGATCGCTCAGTCGGAATCGCCGCTGTTCAATCCCAAAACGGTCAAAACCATGTACGCCAATCTGAACGCCATCTTTCCCCTGGTCCGGATGTATACCTGCTTCATCCCGATCTACCCCTCGTGCAACTGGTCGTTTGCGTTTTGCTCCAAAAAATATCATCCGCTCGATGATTTCGACGAGGGCCGTTATGCGAATACCGATCTATCGGCGTGCACCTATTACAACAAGGACGTCCATATCGGATCGTTCGGCCTCCCACAGTATGTCAGGCAGCTGATCGGATAATCGCTTTACGTTTGATTAATGAGTAGACCGAAACTCCGTCAAGTCTCGATATGGCCTCCCCGACAAAAAATGGCAAAAAAGACGCCGGCAAATCCGCCGGCGTTTTCATAAGGAAAATTGTCACTGAATATTCAGCAATTTTCGTAATTCGGGCCGCCGCCGTCCTCGGGAACGACCCACGTGATGATCTGATACGGGTCGGCGATGTCGCACGTTTTGCAATGGACGCAGTTGGATGGCGTCAACTGCAGATGCGTGCCGGACCCGTCCTCGTTTTCGATCATTTCATATACCTGCGCCGGGCAAAAATACTGGCAGGGATTGCCGTACTCCTCGGTGCAGCGATTATTGCAGATATCGTAATCGGCGATGACCAGATGCGACGGCTGATCTTCCTCGTGCTTGGTATTGCTCTTGTAGACGTCGGTCAGTTTGTCGAAGATCAGCTTGCCGTCGAATTTCATCGGCGGCAGCGGCTTTTTGCCCCCGGCGAAATAGTCACCAAATTTCTTCACATGAGCATAATCCGGTTCGACGGCCTTCCGGTCGGACAGCCCGCGCCCGCCGGTGATGAACTGGAAACCGTAGTTGATCATCCCCGATAGGAGCCCGCCTTCGAACCCCTGATGGTAGTTGCGAATCTTGTGTAATTCGTCCTTGGCGGGACTTTTTTCGAACCGCGTTTGCATCGCTGACAGTGTCTCGGCACCATAAGCGCCCTTCTGCGCCGCCTCCAATATCGTTTCGGCCGCCATGATGCCCGATTCGATCGCGAGATGAATACCCTTGAGTCGGAGTGAATTGAGAAACCCGGCGGAATCGCCGATCATCAGCAGATTGTGATCATACAGCCGGGGCATGGCATAATAGCCGCCTTCGGGAATGGTTTTGGCCCCGTAATGCAGCATCTCGCCGCCGTCGAGAATCTTCCTGACCGACGGATGCGTTTTGAACCGCTGAAACCATCGATGTGGGTCATTGGTGGGATCGGGTGAATTCAGGCCGACGGCAAATCCGATTGACAGCATCTTCCCCGACATCTTGTATATAAAACCGCCGCCGTACAGGTGGGACGGCAAAGGCGCGCCGAAGGTATGGATAATCTCGCCCTCGGCCAAACGGCCTTCGGGGATTTCCCACACTTCCTTGACGCCCGTCAGATAGGCCTGGGCGGTGCTGTTCTCGAAGATGCTCAGCTTCGACCGCGCTTGCTTCGTCAGCGACCCGTGGACGCCTTCCGCCAGCACCGTGACGTTGGCCTTGATGAGGGTTCCCGGCTCAAAGCTCCCCTTGGGTTCGCCTTTTTTATCATGGCCCATATCGACCGTCTGGATACCGATCGTCCGGCCGTCTTCGACGAGCAGTTCGAAGGCTCCGGTTCCGGGATAAACCTCGACCCCGGCCGCCTCGGTTTTTTCCGCCAACCATCCGGTGAATTTATTCAGAGAGAGTATGTAATTGCCTTCGTTGCCCATTCCGGGCGGGATAATGGGCAGCTTAAAATGCGACTTTTCGGACATGTACCACATCGAATCCGGTCCCGCTTCGGATTCGTACGGCATCCCCTGCGCCACGAAATCGGGAATCAACTGCCGGATACCGCGCGGATCCATCACCGCACCCGATAAGGAATGCGCCCCGGGATGACTGCCCTTTTCCACCACCAGCACCGCCGGCGGTTCGACCCCGGCCTGTTCGGCCTTTTTTATAAGGTGATAGGCGCACGCCAGCCCGGCCGGACCGGCGCCGACGATCAATATATCAACTTCAAGCACGTCGCGCTCGACACCCATACCGTTACTCCTTTCCATGTCGTAACAGCGAATATAATCGAACCGACGGCGCTTGTAAAGCGATTACACCGCAGCCCCGGGGCATGTAGCCGCAGAACCTGACATCCGTATGGGAAGTCCGTGAACGCGGGGTTATCCCGATGTCTTGCCCTTGCCGTCTCCCCCCGATCCGTTGCCGGACACCTTGATCTGAAACATCTCAATCAATTGTTGGCGATTGTTACCTATGGCTACCAGCCGTCCCGAGGTAACAATCGGGTTACGTAGCAAATCGGGATTTTCCAGGATCAGCTTTAGCAGCTCGTTATGCTCGGGCAGGTCCTGATCCAGCTTATGCTTTTGGTAGGCGGGCGAAGCGCTATTGAGGTAGTGCCGGGGATCCAGGTATCCCAGGATGGTCGTCAGTTCCCGCTTGGTCAACGGCCGTTTGTCGATATCACGCTCCGCCACGATCACGCCATGCTCTTCGAGGAATTCCTTGGCTTCCTCCGCCCCCGGGCATGGATTACGGAAATAAAATTGTGCTCTTTTTAACATCATTCCTCCGGAGAGTACAGGACGCAGCCTGAGGTTACAACAATAACCAGTCCCTTAATCTCAACAATATACTTTTTAATTATCTTTGGCAAGTTTTTTTTCGCTTTGTCGTCGGCGTCCTGCCCGATATAGATATCGGTGATTCCGTCTGATCATTTAATCGAACGTGGACATTTTTTCCCAAATTTCCCATCTCGCCGTCAGGCGCCGCGATCCATCCGTACCGCCAGCGCCACGCCGTCGCGAATTGGAAGAATACTGGCAAAAAAGCGATCATCGGCGAACAGCGCCCGCGTAAATTGGCGTATTCCCAGCGTGGTGCGGTCTTGTACCCGGTCGTCGAAGACGCGCCCCGACCAGATCACGTTATCGGTGATAAAAAGCCCTCCCGGCCGCAGCAGCCGCGCGGCGACGTCAAGAGTC
>Ga0315554_1001652_pt1 | contig 13128 bp, 13 predicted proteins | sample SalMarSW160370MG_FD_202114 | JGI IMG/M metagenome (GOLD analysis project Ga0315554, IMG submission 202114) | Salt marsh sediment microbial communities from the Plum Island Ecosystem LTER, Massachusetts, United States - Salt Marsh Sediment SW1603-70 ... | reverse complement strand
GGCGAATCCTAGCGCGGGCGACGGACCGCCGCCACCGACCGGCGTGCGGTCGGGCCTCCGGCGGGGTAGACTGCAAGAGGCCAAGGAGGACGAATGCAGATCGGGAGCTTGGACCGGGTCCCGCTCGGGACGTTCCCGACGCCGATTCAAGAGCTGAAGCGCCTCGGTGAGCATCTCGGGGGACCGCGTTTGTTCATCAAGCGCGACGACCTCACCGGGCTCGGACTCGGCGGCAACAAACTCCGAAAGCTGGAGTACGCGATGGCCGAGGCCCACGCCCTCGGGGCGACGACGATCATCACCATCGGCGGGCCGCAGAGCAATCACGTTCGACTGACCACGGCGGCGGCAAACCGCCTCGGGCTGAAGACGATCCTCGTATTGCGCGGGGACGAACCGGCCCGCGCCACCGGAAACCTTCTGATCGACCGGATCCTCGGTGCCGCCGAGATCCATTTCGTCGGCGCGGACGGCTACCCGAGCAAGGGCGAGCTCGACCGGATCGCCGACGAGAAGGCCGCGCAGATCGCGGCACGCCTCGAGGCGAGTGGGGAGACGCCTTACGTCGTTCCGAACGGCTGCAAGGCGATCCACGGAGCGTTCGGCTACGCGGGATGCGCCCTCGAAACGGTGACGCAGTTGCGGGCGATGCACCTCGCACCGGATGCGATCGTCGCCGCCGTCGGGACGTCGAGCACGCTGACCGGTCTGATCCTCGGTTCGCACCTGTACGCCCAGGGGGAAATCGACGTCATCGGGATCAGCGTCGCCAACCCGACCGACGCGGTCACGGCCCGCGTCGCCGCGCAGCTCGACGAGGCGGTGGAGCGCCTCGAGCTCGACCTGGCGATCCCCGGTTCGTCGATCGAGATCCTCGACGACTACGTCGGCCCCGGGTACGGGATCCCGACCGACGCCATGAAAGAGGCCGTGCTCCTCACCGCGCGTTCCGAGGGGATCGTCCTCGACCCGGTCTACACCGGGAAGGCGATGTCCGGATTGATCGACCTGATCCGAAAGGGGCGTTTCACCGAGGGCGACGTCGTCGTCCTTCTGCACACCGGTGGGGTCCCCGGGCTGTTCGCCGATTCGCAGATCGAGGCCTTCCAATCGGTCTAGTCGCGAGGCGACAAAGGACGAGCGGAGAAGCGTCGCTCCTCCGCTCGTCGGCACCGGGTGGTGCTAGCTGTCTGCATGCATATCGTGGCGTATGGCCGATGGCAGGTGGGGGTCATGTGGTCGCTCCGTGGGGGACATCCGGCACGAGGACTCGGTCTCGCTTTTCTTCGTCGCGCCGGGCCGGATCGCCTTGCGCGGGGTGCCGGTCGCCCGGGAAAACGATGAGAAGCACCGCACCGGTTTACCGAGCGGACCCCTTCAGAAACGCATCGATCGCCGCGGCGGCGCGCTTTCCGGCTCCCATCGCCTCGATAACCGTCGCGGCGCCGGTGACGATGTCGCCGCCGGCGAAGACGCCCGCCTTGCTCGTCTGCCCGGTCTCCGGATCGGCGACGATGTTCCCCCGCCGGTTCAGGTCGAGGTCCTTCGTCGTCTGCGGGATGAGCGGGTGCGGGCCGTTCCCGATCGCGATAATCGCGTTGTCGATCTCGAACTCGAACTCGGAGCCCTCGATCGGCACCGGCCGGCGCCGGCCGCTTTCGTCCGGCGCACCGAGATCCATCCGGAGGCAGCGGACCGCCCTCAACCGGCCGTCCTCGCCGATGAACTCGATCGGATCGGTGAGGAGCCGGAACTGGATCCCCTCTTCCCTGGCGTGGTGGACCTCTTCGGCCCGCGCCGGGATCTCCTCTTCACCGCGACGGTAGACGATGATCGACTCCTTCGCCCCGAGGCGCAGAGCGGTCCGCGAGGAATCCATCGCCACGTTTCCCCCGCCGACGGTGACGACGCGTTTGCCGACCTTGATCGGGGTATCGTACTCCGGGAAACGGTAGGCGGACATTAGGTTCGTCCGCGTCAGGAACTCGTTCGCCGAGTAGACGCCGTTCAGGTTCTCGCCCGGGATCCCGAGGAAGCGGGGGAGCCCGGCGCCGGTGCCGATGAACACCGCGTCGTAGCCGCTCGCGAGGAGCTCGTCGACGGTGCAGACCCGACCGACGACCTTGTTGACCTCGATGACGACGCCCATCCGGCAGAGCGTGTCGATCTCACGACGGACGATCGCCTTCGGAAGCCGGAACTCGGGGATCCCGTACATCAGGACGCCGCCCGCCTCGTGAAGGAGCTCGAAGACGGTCACCGCGTGTCCGAGCTTTCGGAGCTCGCCCGCCGCGGTGAGGCCGGCCGGGCCGGCGCCGATCACGGCGACCCGTTTCCCGGTGTCGGGCCCGACATCCGGACAGCAGGGTTCGTGCTCCGCCTCCCAATCGGCGCAGAAGCGCTCCAGTCGCCCGATCGCGACCGGCTCGAACCGGACGCCGAGGGCACAGACGCCCTGGCACTGGTTCTCCTGCGGGCAGACGCGACCGCAGACGGCCGGAAGCGCGTTGTCCCGCTTGATCCGTGCGATCGCCTCGGCGAACCGTCGATGCTTGACGTCCTCGATGAACCCGGGGATATCGATGCCGACCGGGCAACCGCCGACGCAGGGGGCCGCCTTGCATTGGAGGCAGCGCTCGGCCTCGAAGACCGCCTCGTCCTCGCTGTAGCCGAACGGAACCTCGTCGAAGTTGCGGCCTCGCACGTCGGGCGCCTGCTCCCGCATCGGGGTCTGCTTCTCCACGATCACGTCGCCGCTCCTTCCGCCGACCCCTTCACGTACCGCTCCAGCGCGCACGCCTCTTCTTCGGCGTAGTATCCCTGCCGCAACATCAACAGGTCGAAGTCGACTCGGTGGCCGTCGAACTCCGGGCCGTCGACGCAGGCGAACTTCGCGACGCCGCCGACGTTCACCCGGCAGCCGCCGCACATGCCGGTCCCGTCGATCATCACCGAGTTGAGGCTGACGATCGTCGGGACGCCAAACTCCCGCGTCACCTCGCTGCAGACCTTCATCATGATCGCCGGACCGATCGCCCAGACGCGCTCGACCTCCCGGCCCGAGGCGAGGATCTCGCGAAGCGGGTCGCTGACGAACCCCTTGTTCCCGTTCGAGCCGTCGTCGGTCATCACGCGGAGTTCGTCGCAGACGGCGGACATCCTGTCCTCGTAGAAGAGGAGCTCCTCGCTGCGCGCACCGATGATCCCGATCACGGTGTTGCCGGCCCGTTTCAGGTCGCGGGCGATCGGATAGAGCGGCGCGATTCCCAGGCCGCCGCCGACGCAGACGACGGTCCCGTAGCTCTCGATCTCCGACGGTTCGCCGAGGGGGCCTGCGAGGTCGAGAATCGTGTCGCCCTCATGGAAGCGATCTCCCATCTCCCGAGTGCTCTTACCGACCTCCTGAACGACCAGGGTGACCCCACCGCTTTGGGGGTCGCACTCGACGATGGTCAGCGGAATCCTCTCCCCGCGTTCGTGGAGACGGAGAACGATGAACTGCCCCGCCTTCGCGACGCGCGCCACGTCCGGCGCTTCGACGACGTATTCGCGGATCTCCGGGCCGAGGGTCCGCTTCTTCAGGATCTTGTACACGCCTTCAACGCCTCCCATCAGGCAATCGCCGATCCTTTCAGGATCGACACCCGATTATCCCCCCCGCTCTCGCCCTTCTCAAACCCTGCACGCCAAGCCCTTCCGCCGTACAATCCGCCCGTTGTGGACGCGCGATACTATGTGGAGAGCGACGGCCGAATTTACCTCGTGCGTCGGGACGCGATCCTCGACCTTCCCTTCCCCGCCGAGGTCCCGTTTGACGTCGAACGGATTGCGCCCCTTCGCACGGCCGAGCCGGTCTGGTTCTGCGTCCCGCGCCTCGGCGGACACCCGCACGCGTGGCCGAGCAAGGACGACGTCCCCTCGATGGAGCGTGTGACCCCGCTGGTGCGCGACGCGGTCCACGCGACGATGCCGCGCGTCGTCGTCGAGGGCGTCTGCTTCCGCGAAGGGAGGGTCCTTCTGGTCAAAGGGAACCGCGGTCTGACCAAGGACCGATGGACGCTCCCCGGCGGATTCCTGCGGTTCGGGGAGAGCCCGAGCGACGGCGTGTTGCGGGAGTTGCGCGAGGAGATCGGCGCCGAGGCGACGGTCGAGGAACTCCTCGACCTCGGCTCCAAGCTCGGACAGCACACGTGCCTGCATTGGATCATGGTCTTCTACCGCGTCCGCATCGCCGGCGAACCGAGGCCGAACGCGGACGAAATCGCCGAGGCGCGGTTCGTCGACCTCGAGGAAGCGCGTGACCTGGTGTCGGACAAGCTGATGCGCAGCGCGATCGAGGCGATCGCCCACGTCGTCTGATCCCGAGAAGCCGGAGCCCTTCCTAGAGCAGCTCCATCTGAATCGACAGCTGAACGTCGATGTTCCACTCCAGGTAGTACGGACGATGCTCGAGAGAGACGCTGAGGACGACGTCGGCCGTATCGACAGGGGTTAACCGCAGATCGAGCGAGAGGTTATGAATGTCGGTCGCTTCGCCGACCCACGTCTCGCGCGAGAAGTCGTATCCCGCACTGAGATTGAGAAAGTCGGTGATCAGGAAGTCGTAGGCGATCGTGAGGTCGATCCGATTCGTCTCGAGAAGATTCATCGGTCCCGAAAACGATCCCTGCACGAGGAACTGCCCCTTCGGGGTCGCCGTGGACGCGTAGTTGAACGCGCCGGTGACCAGCAGATCGTTCCCGCCGGAGGGATCGAGAAGCGCGTAGCCGAGGCCGAACTTGAGGTCCCATCCGCAGTAGCGCGAGAGCCCTCGCTCCTGGATGAGCTGCGTGATCTCCGAGATGTCGAGCGCGTCGAGCCCGCCCGCGCTGACCAATCCGGAGCCCTCGATGATCTGCTGCACGACGGCGAGAAGGTCGGCGACTGAATCGTAGGAGCTGGCGCTGCCGATTTCTCGCGCGATGATCTGCTGATCGACCGCGTGAAGGTGACCGGTGAGACTCCCTCTCTCGACCAGGTATTCGTCGATCCGGACGGCCTTCGCCAACGGCGTCACGTCGGTGAATCGGCCGTACCCCAGGCCGACGTTGAACGACAGGCCGACCGCCTCGAACGACGACGAACTCCGTACGCTCGCGCCAGCGTAGGCGAAGTAGGCGTCCTCGGACGAGAAGTACCGCTTGTAGTTGCCGTCGGCGATGAGGGAGAACGTCGACATGTCGACCGTCGAGATGAGCATCTCGTTCTCGACCGAGACGTCGAACCCGAACGCCGGCGTGTCGAACAGGCGGACGTATTCGGTGCCGAACAGGCCCTCGTTGACGTCGTAATCCTCCAGCCCGTAGGGATCGTTGTGATACTGGTACGAGAAGCTGAGCGTCAGCGTCGAGAGGTCGGTCAGCGGCGACTGGTACTCGCAGAGCGGGATCGAGAATCCCGCAACGCCTACTCCGACAACAAGCACCCACGACAGAACGAACCGCCGCCGCATCGCGATCACCTCACCCGGACCGTAGATCGACTCGACCCGGACCTCAATCGAATCGTTCCCTCACCAAGGTGCGGTTTGTCCCCGAAGACAGCGCCTCCACGTCGACTAGCCGATCTCGTGAAACAGCGGGAGCTGGCGTTCGCGCGTCTCGCTCAGGTCCCCGACGCCGACCCCGATCAGCCGGATCCCCCGCTCGTCGAGCCGTGCCCGATCGTGAAGGAGGTGAACGGCGAGCGCTTCGATCAGATAGGCCGAATCGGTCCCCGAACCGAGTCGCGTCTGCCGGGTGATCGTTCGGAAATCCGGGTACCGAATCTTGATCCGCACCGTCCGACAGACGAGCGACTCGTCGCGCAGCTGCGCGGCGACGGCCCGCGCCAGGCGACGGACCTCCTCCTCGATCTCCGCCTTCTCGATCACGTCGAACGGGAAGGTCACCTCGCGGGAGATCGACTTCGACTCGGTCTCGCTCTGCAGCGGCGTCTCGTCGATCCCGCACGCCAACTGCTGGAGACGGCGGCCGTTGCTGCCGAACTCGCGGACGAGCAGCTCGAGCGGCGCGAGCCGGAGATCCCTGACGCGCAGCAGCCCGAGGCCGCCCAACCGGCGCCCGATCACCTTCCCCACCCCCCAGATCCGCTCGATCGGGAGGGGATCGAGCAGCTCCTGAACCCCGTTCGGCTCGATCGCCAGGAACCCGTCCGGCTTGCCGAGCTCGGACGCGAGCTTCGCCAGAAAGCGATTCGGGGCGAGCCCGACTGAGCAGGCGAGCCCCGTCTCGCCGCGAACCCGCTCCTTGATCTGCCGGGCGACCGCCGCCGCCGCGACGAAGTCCCCGTGCTGCGACAGGTCGAAGAACGCCTCGTCGAGGGAGACGGTTTCGACCACCGAGGAGTACAGCCGGAGGATCCGCCGGACGACTTCGGAGACCTCCTTGTAGCGTGAGAACCGCGGTGAAAGGTAGATCCCCGCGGGGCACCGCTTCCGCGCGGCGGCCATCGGCATCGCGCTGTGAATCCCGAACGCCCGCGCCTCGTACGAGGCGGTGGAGACGACCCCGCGCGGACCGAGCCCGCCGACGATGACCGGCCTGCCGCGATGTTCGGGATGATCAAGCTGCTCGACCGCGGCGAAGAACGCGTCCATGTCGAGGTGGCCGATCCGTCGCTCCACACCCGGCTTCATCCTTGAACCCCGAGACGGCGCAGCCCCACGCTCATCTTCCGGTCCGTCGCGTCGTTGACGATCCGATACGACGCCGGGCCGTAGTCCGGACTGTGATGTGGAGCGGTCTCCGGGTCGCCGAACCGCGCGAGCTCGTCGACGGAGAACGGGATCCTTCCGGCCGCGGCGAGCGCGATCGTCTCGTTCCACCGGCGCGCATAGTCCGCCCGTCGGCCGTTCTTGCGTCTCTGCTCGACGAGCAGCTCGATCAACCGATCGATGTCGACTCCGAGCCGCTTGCAGGCGGCGAGATGAATCCGAGCCGTCTTCCCGCCGGGACCGATCGGCTGGAGCACGGACTCGGCGGCCGCCGGATCGTCGGTCGGAAGCCTCGTCCACTCCTCCCGCAGGGCGTCGGCGTACCGTCCCGGATCGTCGAGCAGATGATCCCCGCCGAACACGGACTGGTAGATCAGCTTCTGGAGGTCCCGCCCGTCCATTCGTGGATGGCGGGCCCGCTCGGCCTCGATCACATCGAGCAGGTCGTTCTTGTCGGCCATGACGATGAGGATAGAATCGGACGAAATGCCGATCAAGGGACGCGTTGCGATCACCGGCCGCCCGGGGGTGGGGAAGACGACGGCGATCGAACGGCTCCTCGAGATGATCCCCCTCTCCGCCGGCGGGATGATCACCAAGGAGATCCGGGTGTGCGGGCACCGGGTTGGCTTCTCCCTCGTCGACGTCGCCACGGGCGAGGAGGGCGTCCTCGCGCACCTCCACCATCGCGACGGTCCGAGGGTCGGTCGCTACACCGTCGATCTCCGCTCTCTCGAGGGGATCGGCGTGCGCGCCATCCGCCGCGCCGTCGATGAATGCGAGCTCGTCGTGATCGATGAGATCGCCCCGATGGAGCTGGCCGCGCCCGGCTTCGTCCCGGCCGTGGAGTCGGCGCTCGCCAGCGGGAAGTCCCTGCTGATCTCCACCCACGCCCGCGCCGGCCACCCCGTCGCCCACAGGGTCCGACGCGAGCTGGCGCTCTTCCGCGTCAAATTGAGCAACCGCGACGGCCTGGTCGCGGAGATCGCGGCCCACTTCGGGGTCACCGCCTGACGCGGACGGCGGATCGACCGACGGCGGCTACGACGCGAGGACTTGGTTGGCCGCGGCGACGAGCCCGTCGGCGTCGAGCCCGTAGTGGGAGAGCAGGGCGTCGGCGTTCCCCGACTGCCCGAACCGATCGTCGACGCCGACGCGGACGACGCGGGTGGGGTGCCGCTCCGACAGGGTCTCACAGACCGCGCTCCCGAGCCCGCCGGCGATCTGATGCTCCTCCGCCGTGACGACGGCTCCCGTCTTCGCCGCGGAGGAGACGATCGTCTCCGCGTCGAGCGGCTTGATCGACGACGCGTTGATCACCTCGGCCGAGATTCCGTTCCCGGCGAGCCGCTCGCGCGCCTCCAGGGCGACCGAGACCATCACGCCGCAGGCGACGATCGTCACGTCGCCCCCCCCGGCGAGGACCTCAGCCTTCCCCAGCTCGAACGAGAACGCCTCGTCGTGGATCACCGGAAACGGGGCGCGGGCGAGCCGTACGTAGATCGGTCCGTCGTCGCACGAGGCGGCGAACCGCGTCGCCGCCGCCGCTTCGACGGCGTCGGCGGGGACGACCACGCGCATGTGCGGGAGGACCCGCATGTTCGATACGTCCTCCAGCATCTGGTGACTCGCCCCGTCCTCCCCCACCGTCAGGCCGGCGTGGGTGGCGACGATCCGCACCGGCACGTTCGGATACGCGACGACCTGGCGGATCTGCTCCCACATCTTCCCCGTGGCGAATACGGCGAACGTCGAGGCGAACGGTCGATACCCGCTCATCGCCAATCCTGCCGCCGTCCCGATCATGTTCGCCTCGGCGACGCCCATATTGAAGAACCGGTCGGGATGCTCGGCGGCGAACAACGCCGTCTTCGTCGACCCGGCGAGATCGGCCGTGAGGACCACGATCCGCGGGTCCTCGTGTCCGAGCTGCGCGAGGGTCTTCCCGTAGGCGTCGCGCGTCCCTTCCATCCGATCGAAGCTCACTTCGGAACCCCCTCCCAGTCCTTGAGAAACCGCTCGATCCCCGCGTCGGTCAGCGGGTGATGGAAGGACTTCTTCAGTACGGCGTAGGGGACGGTCGCGACGTCGGCCCCCAGGGTCGCCGCCTCGAACAGGTGCCGCGGATGGCGGATGCTCGCGGCGAGGACCTCGGTGTGGAACGCGAAGTTCGCGTAGATCGCGAGGATCTCGGCGACCAGCCCCATGCCGTCTCCGCCAACGTCGTCGATCCGGCCGACGAATGGCGACACGAACCTCGCGCCGCACTTGGCGGCGAGGAGGGCCTGATTGGCCGAGAAGACGAGGGTCACGTTCGTTCCGATCCCCTCGGCGGAGAGCCGCTTGACCGCCTCCATCCCGGGCTCGGTCATCGGGATCTTGACCACGACGTTGTCGTGGATCGCGGCGAGGTCGCGAGCCTCGGAGACCATCCCGCCCGTGTCGAGCGCGGTGACCTCGGCGCTGACCGGGCCGTCGACGATTTCGCAGATCTCGGCGATCACGTCCGCGAACGGCCGCTTCTCCCGCGCGACGAGCGTCGGATTCGTCGTCACGCCGTCGATCAGCCAGGCCATCTCTCGGATCTCCGACACGTTCGCCGTATCGATGAACAACTTCATGGGCCCTCCTTCCGCGCCCGCAACCTCCGGACCGTCGCCAAGTTTATCCGGTCCGCATCCGGCCGACCATCGATCGCTTTCGGGGTCTCGAGCACGAACGGCAGGTCGCGAAGACGGGGATGTCGGACGACCGCGCCGATGCCCTCCGCGCCGATCGAGCCGCGCCCGATGTGGGCGTGGCGATCCCGCCGCGAACCGAGCGGGAACCGCGAGTCGTTGAGGTGGATCATCTCAAGGCGATCGAGTCCGACGGCGCGATCGAATCGCTCCAGCGTCCGGTCGACCGCCTGCCGCGCCCGCAGATCGTGGCCGGCGGCGAACGCGTGGCACGTGTCGAGGCAGACGCCGATCCGCGTCGCATCATCGACCGCGGCAAGGATCGCCGCGAGTTCGTCGAACGAAGAACCGATCGTCGTCCCGGATCCGGCGGTGTTCTCGAGCAGGAGGCGGAGGCCGCCCGCCTCGGCCCAGGCCGGCGATCCGACGAGTCGGCCGAGCGCGCCGACGATCCGGGCGATCCCGGCCTCGATGCCGCTCCCGACGTGCGCGCCGAGGTGGGTGACCAATGCATCGGCCCCCAGCAGTCCGGCCCGCCGGACCTCCTCGATCAGCGCTTCGGCCGAGCGCTCGTGCAGGTCGTCGTCCGGACTGGCCAGGTTGAGCAGGTACATCGTGTGGACGACGAGATAGGCGACGGACGAGGCGGATCGTCGCTCGCGAAACGCGCCAGCGATCTCGTCGGTGAGCTCCTTCATCCGCCACGCCGACGCGTTGTGCGAGAAGAACTGCAGCGCGGCGTTCCCCAGTTCCTCCGCCTCGTCGACGGACCGGGGGAAGCCCCTGCCGATCGACAGGTGGCACCCGAGGAGAAACCGATCGTCCTTTTTGGCCGTCATCGGCGGCGATTCTCGGCCCCCCGGGGCGGATCATCAACCGCGAGGGTTTGCCGGACGCTCGAACGGCGGATACGGTTGGCCCCGGAGGGAGAAGATGGACTACGAAGTCGTCGTCATCGGCGGAGGACCGGGGGGCTACGTCTGTGCGATTCGCTGCGCCCAACTCGGGCTGCGGACCGCGTTGATCGAGAGGGACGCCCTGGGCGGGACGTGCCTCAACCGGGGCTGCGTCCCGACGAAGGCGCTCTACTCGGCGACCAAGCTCGTCCGCCAAGCGGCCACGGCGGGCGAAATGGGGATTGCGTTCGGCCCCGCGAAGATCGAGCTGCCGAGGCTGGCCGCGTGGAAGGACGGCGTCGTCTCCACGTTGGTCGATGGGATCGAGACCCTCCTCGGCAAGAACGGGGTCGCGTTCTTCGGCGCCGGGGGGTGCCTCGACGGTCCGGGGCGCGTCGCGCTGTCGACCGGCGAGACCCTGTCCGCCGAGCGGATCGTCCTCGCCACCGGGTCGACGCCGATCGAGATCCCGGGCTTCTCGTTCGAGGATCCGCTCGTCTGGTCGTCGGACGACGCGCTGGCGCTGAGCGAGATCCCCGAAAGGCTCGCCGTCATCGGCGGCGGCGTCATCGGGTTGGAGCTCGCCACGATCTACAACCGGCTCGGGAGCTTGGTGACGGTCGTCGAGCTCCTGCCGGAGATCCTGCCGGTCGTCGACCTCGATCGACGGACCGTGGCGACGCTGAAGCGCTCGCTCAAGCTGCAGGGGATCGACGTACGCACCGGGACGGCGGCTCAATCGATCGGAACCCATGGCGGCGGCCCGGAGGTCCGCATCAAGGACGGCGAAGCGATTCCCGTCGATCGGGCCCTCGTCGCCGTCGGGCGCCGACCGAACTCAGCCGGTCTGGGCTTGGAGACCGTCGGCGTCGAACCGGACCGCCGCGGCTTCTTGCCGGTCGACGGGACGCTGCGGACCTCGGCGGAGGGCGTGTACGCGATTGGGGATCTGGTAGCCGGCCCGATGCTCGCCCACAAGGCGTCGGCCGAGGGCATCGCGCTCGCCGAGGCGCTCGCCGGGGGGGAGATGCGGTCGATCGACCACGATCGGATCCCGCAGGCGATCTTCACCGACCCGGAGATCGCTTCGGTCGGGCTCTCCGAGCGAACGGCCGGTGAGCGAGGTTCACTCGTCGGTCGCTTCTCGTATGCCGCGCTCGGCAAGGCGCTCGGGATGCGCGAGCCGGACGGGTTCTTCCAGGTCGTCGCCGACGGGGACGATCACCGCCTCCTCGGCGTGCAGATCGTCGGAGCCGAGGCGTCCGACCTCATCTCGGAGGCAGCGATCGCGGTCCAGAACGGGCTCACGTTGGAGGCGATCGCCGATGCGATCCATCCCCACCCGACGCTCCCGGAGGGGTTGAAGGAGGCCGCCGAGAACGCGCTGGGAAGGGCGATTCACACCGTCAATCGTTGACGATGCCGTAGCTCGGGCTCGCCGCGGCTTCCGCCGCCGGGAGTTCATCCGCTGACCGACCGTCGACCGCCGCCTTCTGATCCTCGATGTGGACCAACGGACGGACGAAGAAGCCGGCCACCCCGACGGCGGCGCAGATGACGCCGGCCAGGAAGAACCAGAACGGCACGCCCATGACGTCCCCCACGGGGCCGGCGATCGCCAATCCGATCGGCGTGGTCAGCGAGAACAGGCTTCCGAGCAGTCCGAACACCCGTCCCTGCATCTCGGCCGGTACTGCCGCCTGCAGCAGCGCCGAGATCGGGCCATCGGTCATCGAGATCATCGCTCCGACCACGAAGACGCTGACCAGCCCCAACCACAGCATGTTCGCCGGCGTCAGGCCGAGCACGATGCACGCTGCGCCGATCCCGCCGAGTCCCATCAGGATCGTGAACACCTTCCTTCGAAAGCCGCCCCAGACGCTGAGCAACAGGCCACCGGCGAAGACCCCGCCACCGGCGATCGCGTCGAACAGGCTCAGCTCGGCGGCCCCACCGCCGAAATGATCGTAGACCAACAGCGGCGACAGTGAAAACGCCGGCATCAGCGCGATCTTCAGCACCGACGCTCCGATGAGCAGTGCGATCAGCCCCGGCCATCCGAGGACAAATCGAAGCCCGTCGCGGGTATTGGCAAAGAACGACCGAGCCTTGATCGCGGCGACGTGTTCCCGAGCCGGTTGCGGGATGAACAGAAACAACAGCGGCGCCACGGCGAACGCCGCCGTGCCCACGTCGACCAGCATCACGCCGTGCAGCGGCATCAGTGACATCAGGAGCGCCCCGAGCGGGGCCCCGATGATGCTGAGCAGCCCGTGGATCGTCTGGTTCAACCCGCCGATTCGCGTGTAGTTCCTCTCGGGGACCATCAACGTCGTCGACGCCGCCATCGCCGGCCAGTGGAACGTCTCGCCGAGCGACCGCGCCAGCATCACGATGTAGACATCCCAAACCTGCATCGACCCGATCCAGAACATGTACGCGAGCCACAGCGAGACGAGCGCGATGAACGAGTCGGCGACGATCATCACGACGCGCCGGTTCCAGCGATCGATCAATGCGCCGACGAACGGCCCGAGGAGGATGTTGGGCAGCAGGGCGACCAGGGACGCCGAGGCGAGGACCGTCGCCGAGCCGGTCGTGGTGGTCAGCCACCACACCAACGCGAACTGGGCCGCGCGACTGCCGACCAATGACAGTTGTTGCCCCGTCCAAACCGTGAAGAAGCGGGCCTTCCAGCGCCCGTCTACGGTTCCCATACCAGCCTCCCCATTCCGACGGTTCGAACGGTGAGTGCACGATTCACGACCCTCGGTTCACGGCGGGGCGCTCCCGCCGAGCC
>Ga0315554_1001643_pt1 | contig 13168 bp, 8 predicted proteins | sample SalMarSW160370MG_FD_202114 | JGI IMG/M metagenome (GOLD analysis project Ga0315554, IMG submission 202114) | Salt marsh sediment microbial communities from the Plum Island Ecosystem LTER, Massachusetts, United States - Salt Marsh Sediment SW1603-70 ... | reverse complement strand
GTTCTGTTGCAGGGTGCGGGGCTGGGGCCAAACCTTACACACATACTTCCAGTCGGGGGCTTCATTCGCGATCAGGGCCAGGGCTTCCATCACCTCCCGGGAGCCTTTGGAGGCTGCATCTCCGCCCACGGTGAGGATCATGATCTGCTCAGGACCCACCCCAAGCGCTTCCCGCACCGCCGTTATTTTCGGATCGCTCGGGTCCCGAGCGCGAAAGGCGTCGGTATCGCAGCCTACGGGGAGCACCTCGATGATATCGTTGGTGAGGCCGTCGCGCTCATAGACCTCTCTGACCCAGTTGGAGGTGACCAGGATCAGGGGCAAGGCGTTCAATGTTTCCTGAAACTGCCCGATGAATCCATCTGCTACCAGCCATGGTACAGGTTGCATCCCGTGCCGCTGCGGATGCAGCACCAGGTGCGGTGCGTGACCCCAGTAACCTACACCGACCACCACATCGGGTTCAAACCAGCGGTAGTACCACTCCTTTTCCTGAGCCGATTCGAAGTGCACTGCATGGGCATCCACCCCCGCTTCACGTAAGCCGCGGTAGAGCATGTCCCCCTGGGTGGCCAGCCCTCCGGGTGGGGGCGGATAGTCGTAGAGCATCAACACTTTCATGGTCCGGTTCCTCCTTGTTCGAGCCAGCGGGTTAAAGCATCAGGGCTGTCGAAGCACCAGAAAGCTTCGACCCGCGGGCAGGCTCGAGCTTCCCAGCCTTCAGGTGGAAACCCGTACAGCCCGGTAACAATGCGAAGCTTTTCCTCAAATACCTTGTCGGGCAGATGCACGCTGTTGTGGGCGGATGCAATGGCTGTGGGATAACGTCTGCCTTGCTCATCTTCGTAGGCGAAAAGTCGCAATTCTCCAAGATGAAGGTCCCCGGCGGTCCATAAATCACACAACGCCCACCCCACCTCCTCATGGCGGCGATGACGGGTGTACTCCCCGTGGGGGCTGTGGGTGAACAGCACATCGAAACGCCGATCCCCCGCCAACAGCTCCAATACCGCCTCCCGGACCTCTTGCGGCATAAGGGGATTCTGCTCCGGCTCATCGTCCAGGTCCCCCATGGTTCCGCTTGCCCCCAGATACCGCAAAACTCTGGAAAATTTCTGCGCTCTGTCCGGATCGCTCCCGCGGCACAAGGTCACAACGGTCCAGTGGCAATCGGGATTCATTAGCAGCGTTCCACCCATCCAGAGGATCTCGTCGTCCGGGTGAGCCACCACTACTGCAGCTCTCGAAAACACCTTCCGATCAGTTCCCCGTATCCCGCTCATAGCTGCTGTCGTTCCCGAGTTCTTCCCGCGGGAAGAGCCCGCTTCTTCTTTGCGCCGGCCACCAGGAGCTGGTTACGGCGGTACATGGCCAGCAGGGCCATGAGCCAGGCCAGTGTCGACTCGGCTCCCTGGTTCTGATTGACTCCGCCCGGCTGCAGACCGTCGCGGCACCCACCGGTCCCGTAGTCATACAGGGGAGAGCGCAGGTCGTTACGGCCCAGAAACCACTCGAAGCAAAAACCCGCTTCCTGAGCCCACCGCAGGTCGCCTGTGGCGGCAAACGCCTCCACACAGGCTTCCACCAACGAACCAGCCTCAACCGGTTGCTGGTCAAATTGGGCCTTGTTTTTACCGCGGCGGTACCAGCCCCGGTTCCCTATGAGGGTCAGATGTCCGGAAGGATCTCTCTGGACAGTGAGCAGCCAGTCGAGCATCTCCAGTCCCTTGTCCAGAATCTCGCGCCTGCCGTCATCAATCCCGGCAGCGATGAGCGCCTGGGGTATCCGGCTGTTCTCATACGTTACAGTCTCCTCTATCCATGGCCAGTCCGTAGAGTTGTTTTCGGAGCAGACACCAAACAATCGGTCGAGCAGCATTTCGCCATACCGTCTGGCGTTTCGATCGCCGCTGAATCTCTGCCGATAGCTCAGGATCCCCAACAGCCCTGTAGCGACGGCTCGGGGAGACCGAAATTTCTCAAAGGCGGGAAGCGCACTTTCGAACAGATCCATCGCCATCCCAATCTCGCTGTTTTTCTTCGAGTGGACCACCGATACGCCCAGGCTCCATAAAACCCGGGCCTGGCAGTCCTCATAGTCTGTTTTATGGCTCCATCTTCGAGTGTAGGACATGAAGTTACGAAAGCGTCCGCTGCTTTGTTCATAGGCATAATCGAGAAAACTCAGGTACCGGCAGGAAAGCTGATCCAACAAGTCGGGCTCAGCGATGTAGTCCTGTGCAAGCATGGTGACGATCAGAGCCCGGGCGTTGTCATCCGCGGAATATCCGTGTATCCGGCTGGGGATCATGAAGCGCGCATGCTGCAGGATCCCCGTGTCGTCGGTAAGCAACTGCAAATGGTCGAGCTTGATCTCCGGTAAATCCATAGCGTCTGGGCTCAGGTTCGGAGACAGGAATGAGGAGCGGGACTTTGTCAGCCGTTCCTCTTTCAGCTGGCCAAACAGGTTCAGATACTCCTGGGCTACATTGTTCCAGGTCATGTCCCGGCTGTACTTGTACGCCCTCTTTCGCATGGAGTTCATTTCTACGGGATCGTCGAAGAGCTTGAGAACAGACGCAGCAATAGCTTCCGTGTCGGCGAACGGTACCAGCACACCCCTGCCGTCGGCCAGCATTTCTTCCGCATACCGGTACGGCGTGGAAATCACCGCTTTTCCAGCCCCCACAGCATAGGCCAGAGTGCCGGAGGTGATCTGCTCCCGGTTCAGATAGGGAGTGATATATATATCGGCGCAGATGATAAATTCGCACAGCTTTTCAAGGGTGACGAAGCGGTTGTGAAATAAGAGGTGTTTTTCGATCCCGAGCGCACGGGCCCTCTGCTGCAGTGAGATCCGGTATGCTTCACCTGAATCCCTCTTCACGTGGGGATGAGTGACCCCGAGCACGATGTACATGGTTTCAGGATAGCGCCGGATCACCTCCGGCAAGGCATCGATGACATTCTCGATTCCCTTGCCGGGACTGAGAAGACCGAACGATAGAAGCACTTTTTTCCCTTCAACACCGAACTGGTCCTTGTAGTAGTTGGGATCGATGAACTGCAGGTCGGGAATACCATGAGGTATGAACACGATGCGGTCCCGGTCCAGTGCATACAAATCATGCAGAATACCTTCCGCATGCCGGCTCATAACCACTATCTTATCCGAGGCGTAGAGGACTTCCTCCAGGGTCTCCTTCTGTCCGGGGTCCGGGTTTTGCAGCACCGTGTGCAAAGTGGTCACCACCGGCATGCGAAGATTATGCAGCAGCGATAGAATGTGTTTACCGTACGGGCCGCCGAAAATTCCGTACTCATGCTGCAGGCAGACCAGTTCGATGCGGTTCATATTCAGAAAGTCCGCCGCCAGTCGATACTCCTGGAACCGATTCTGGTTAATTTCAAAGCGCACATCGCGGGGATAGTCGTAACCTTCGGGGGTATCATTCATGGCCACGGCCCAGTAGGCTTTGCCCGTGGTTTCCCGGAGGAGGGACTGCAGCAGGTCGGTGGTGAAGGTGGCGATACCGCAGAGCCGCGGAAGATAGTTACCCACCAGAGAAAAGATCTCTGAATCCGTGTTTCGCATCCTACCCTCCTACGGCAATTGCGTAGAGCAAATCTCAGAGCAAACGATCAGATTTGCCGAATTATAATTCTTTGTACGGGGACATGTACATACAGCTGCGCTGTTTACTCAGGTTCTAATTGAGGAGGTCCTGGTAATGAAACTATGAGCTCGGCGAAAGGAAGTCGTGCCCACAGCTTGCGATCGCCTGGCCCTTGAGGCGGAAGGCGGTCACCTCTGTGATTATCGGGATTAAATCACTCTTCACCGCAGGACAATCCTTAGCGAGTCAATGCAAACAGTGTATAATGGCTGTTGAGGATTGTCATTCAAATGCAGCCCGCTTCGTGAGGCAGGGGGAACTCTTAAGCTGGTTCCGTACATACCCATAAAACGGGTGACGGTAGGCTTGTTTCGTTGGGCATCCTCTCTGCTCGAAATCCTCGCGGTTGTGCATCTACGGAGAGAGCCGTGAAGTACGGGGTCATCACCTTGTCATTTTTGCTCATGGCCGGGTCGTTGTCGGGAGATCCCCCTGATCAGCGGGCGAATAGCGTCTGGCTGTATCTCTACGCAAGCGACAGCGAAGAAGCGGGGGAGATCCGGTCGATCGTGACTACTGATCTGACAAGAGAGTTGGAGAAGCAAGGTTTTTCGATACTATCTGAACAGACCTGGCGGGCAAAGCTTTCGCAGGAAGAATTATCCTCTCTGGAGCGAATAGGCAGTTCGAGTGCTGTACAACTGGCGGAAAGAGCGGAAGCGGCCATAGCATTGGTAGGATCTATAGAAGTCGAAAGAAATGACATTGTTATAAGAATACAGGCCTACGACGTACTCACCAATAATCTCATTTTTACGAGGATAGAAAAAGAATCCAAAGACATCGGGATTTACAACAAGGTCAACTCTCTTTCCAGGGAGCTCATCGATACTCTGTTGATGTGGTCGGAATCGCAACCGGATGAGATCGGAAGGTTGCAGTCCGAAACTTCGGTCCCTGAAGGTACATTGGATGAACAGCAGCTGCGAGAAACGACGCCACCGGAAACGGAACGAATTCTTGAACCCGAAGCACCGGCACCGGGTGTGGGCGAGCCTGCCGGAGCGGAGATGAAACCGGGGTTTGCCGTCAACGAACAGGCCCCTGTACAGGAAGAGGCGAAAATCCGGGTAACCTTTCTCTCGGATGACGAGGGAGCTGAGGTGTATTTAGGACCGGATAAACAGGCCGGCATAATACAAAACGGAAAGTTGGTTGTCGAAGTGCCTGCGAACACTACTTTGGCCATCGAAACCAAGAAACCAGGCTACCGCGTAAATCGGGAAAAATTCGATCTCAGAGATCAATCGGTGGAGATCCGTCTACACCCCCTCGTCAAAACAACGCGCTTCGGCTTCGAGCTGTTCTCGACCTCTTCCCAGTTCTTGGGTATAGGTGCGGGATTTCGTTTTTATGTCGTCCCCGATTTTGTGCTACTCAGAGCGGACAACTATTTTTACTTTTCGACCGGTTCCGATGGCAATGACTCAGCTTCGGCGTTTCATGATGATTTTCGGTTACAAATAGGGTCCTACCTCTTCACCCCGCCGAACCGGCGCTTGCGATTCGGAATGGCTACGGGAATCGGGATTATACTCTCCGTGCTTCGTGAATCAACAACAAAGTCTCCGAGCTCATCCTACTTCGATTTTTACTGGGATCTGATCGACCTCTGGCTTGATTTCAATTGGGATAAGTGGGCAGTGTTCTGTAGGGTGGAGACCAAATACTCCCTTGGAATTGGAACAGGCCTGCTGGAGCCGGGTTTGCTTGCGGATTATGGACCGCAGTTTACCGTGGGATGGCTTCGGAAGTTCTAAAATCGAAATCGATCAAAGCCCATTGGAATTTGCCGGCTGGATGGGCTCTTTCTCCATCTGGATGGTATTGTCTACGTTCAGCAGTTTGAGGATCTCTCCGACCGAATCCTGATAACCGCAGATCCTGATGGTTCTGTTTTCAATCGCCAGATTCTTATGGCAGTGCAGAACATGGCCCACAAAGAGGGAGCTCACATCCACAACCTTGGTAAGATCCAGAGTAATCGTTCGATAGCTGCTCTTCTGCAACGAATCAAGCGCGCGTTCGAACAAACCGACTGACTCTCCTGTCATCGACCCCGAAATCAACAGGACGATTTCGTTTTCTGAAACTTTTTTAGTCTTGAACATCTCGCCTACTTTTTACGAAGCATCAACTAAATAATAACGATTTTAAGCTCTCACACTACTATAATCAGTAAAGACGTGCAAAAAATCAAGATACCCTTCGATTTTTATTAGAGTCCATTGAACCTCGCAGCCCATGCATATTTTCCAGCCTGTTCAACCCCCTCAACCGACGTCTACAATGAGAGCACCTGGTGTATTGACCTATCTCTATGTAAGATGGATAATTACTGCAAATCGTCTTCGGATCGCTGTTCCGAAGGTTCACCCGTTTGAGTTGACCGTACGAGTGTTATAACTTTCATTCGGATATAGAATTACAGAGATTTCTCGATATGGCATAGAGCTTGCTTTTCAAGATGTCATGAAGGTCTCTTCTTTGTTTCGAGATACGGGTGTTTCTGCCGGTTCCGGAAGACTGCGCATCTTCGGCCTGCTGGCCGTCGTGGTGGCGGTGGTTGAGCTGGTCTTGTGTTTCACCGGCCCGTTCCGGTTTGTGAAACGGCCCACTCTTGTGCTCTTCCCACCCTTCGCCCACAACCTTAGCCCCCAGCAGTCCATGGAGGTCTCTTCGTTCGTCGAGAAACAGGTCGCCCTGACAAAATCCTACTCGATAACCAGCTACCGCTTCATCGAAGAGTACTTCGTCCGAACAGACCCGGATTTCGACAAAGCCAAGCTGCAACCGGTAGATTACAAAGCGGCTCAGGAACTCGCCCAGGAACTCGAATTGGATCGTTTCGGGATTGTCTGGGTCTATTCGTCCAGCAGCTATTTCGAAATCAACGTGTCGATTCGGGAGGTGAAGGATGGAACGATCCTCCGCTCGGGGCGCTTTGTCTCCGACAGCTACGAGCATATGCTCGAAGGAATCGGCAAGGAGGGCGAAGCTCTCGACATTCAGGACGAACTGGCCGTAGAGGTAGCGGGAATCGGCTTGAGCGACTACCTTGTGCTGGTTCTGCTTGCCCTGCAATTCCTCTTGGGCCTCTTGGCGTTGTTCGGAATAGAACCGGGGGTGCTGGTCGAGATCGCATGGGCCCCGGCGCTCATCCTCTTCGTGTTCGCCTATATCTGGGCGCGCAGCGCCAATATGGACTACGTTCAGCGGTATATCGCGAGCAGCGGCCAGCTGCAGCTGGCTGAGAGTACCGCTGCCGAACAGCTGTACGCCGTTCTGCGCTACGGTCCTATTCTCATCCTGAATGCCCTGTATTACGTTGGGCGAAGAACAAGCAAACGGCATACGACCGGCAAAGAAACCGGGGGGAGTTGGGTCGACCGCTGCATCACCGGTTGGGCGCTGCCCTGGGTCGTACTCTCCGCAGCACTGTTCGGTTTTTCCTTTCCCTCTGTTCTTCGGCTGGATGGGATCGGGCTGCTGGCATGGATCGCAATCGGGCCGCTGTTGCTCGTCCTGATCACGGCCAAACCGGCCATGGGCGTGTTCTACGGGGTTGTGTTCGGAGCCCTCCAGGCCTTGATCATCAACTATTGGCTCGGCACCTACAACTACGTCACGCTGCACCTGATCACGATCGCCTTTGTGGTAGAGTTCCTGCTGTTCATGATTGCCCTGGTTGTGCTGATCAAGCTCAGCGGCAAGTGGGGATTTCTCACAGTGCCGGCAGCCTGGGTGGCGTTCGACTACGTTCGTTCAATAGGCATTCTCGGTTATCCCTGGGGCATTGCCGGCACAACCCAGTTCCGATTCCTGCCGCTCATCCAGATTGCTTCTTTCGGAGGTGTATGGGCTGTAGACTTCGTCGTACTGCTGGGCAACGCGGCAATAGCCTGGGCCCTGGCAGCTTCAGCGCTCGACTGGAACTGGGTAGGAAGGGACGCTGTCCCTTTGCGATTGCGTATCTTCGGAGGCGAAAGGTGGGCCGGCAGACTGAAGGGGATATTCTCCATACTGATAGGGCGTCTGCAGACGTTGTTCCCCGTGGGGGTGTTCCTCGTGGTTTTCTGTGTATGCATCGGAGTCGGCACCGCAGTACTCCTCACGGTTCGGCATCGGCTGTACGGACACCCGGAGGTGGATTCGGCGACGGTCGTGCTCCTTCAACACAACACGGACCCGAGGAAGCGTGAGTACAAGGAGAACTTCGAGAAATTGATGGAGCTGACCGATCGGGCACTGCTGGAACTGCCGACCACGCCCGATCTGGTGGCCTGGCCCGAAGGGGGGTTTATACTGGATATCCGCTGGTGGTCGGCACCGGAAAGGGAGAAATCCTACTGGGGACGGGTTGTGCGGGAGCTGCTTGACTACCAGAAAGGTCTGGGTACCTGGTTGATGACCGGTACGCAGGATCACAAAATGGTCCTCAATCCGGAAGGGGATCCCATCCGGCGCAACTTCAACTCCTCCGTGCTGCTCGACAGGGAGGGGCGGATCAACGGCTTCTACCACAAGATCAATCTGGTGCCCTTCTCCGAATACTTCCCTCTGGATAAGGAGAAATACTCCGGGTTGTACGAAACGTTTCAGAAGTACGACATTTCCAATTGGGGCGTCGGCACGGACAGGCACGTGTATCAGCACGAGAAAATGCGCATAGCCACCCCGATCTGCTTCGAGGACGTGTTTTCCGATCATGTGCGCCGCTTTGTCGCACAGGACGTGGACGTGATTCTGAACATGAGCAACGACTATTGGTCGCTCTCCCCGGTTGAGGGCCGTCAGCACGGCATTCTCTCTCTGTTTCGTGCCGTAGAAAACCAGCGGCCGGTGCTTCGGACCACCTCATCCGGTTACACCGTGTACATCGACGCTGCCGGACAGATCCAGCCGGGAGCACCGGAGCCGTACAGCGAAGGATACGTGATCGCCCGCGTTCCGCTTCCGAAAAAGCGGTTCACCCTCTATACGCGCTGGGGGGATTGGTTCCCTATCGCCTGCCTGTTCTCTATAGCGGCTTTTACGAGTTGGGCTTTCGTTTCTTGGCTGGTGAAGACGATGCGGCGGTTCAGCTTGGTACTCGATCGGAAGTCAGTGCGCGGGACATCCCACGGATCGTTTCAAGGGGTGATCCGAAATTGTTTCAAATCGAGGAGCAGAACCCGGGAGTTCCGCAATCTGTTGTAGTCTCGGCGTTTGTCCTCCGGTAGATCCTTCACTCCGCCTTCTGCGAAGCCGAATTGCAGAAACCAGTCTGCGGTCTGAGTGGTCAGTATATGGAGATGCTTGATGCCGGAGCTCCGGGCTCTGTCTACCAGATAGGAGAGGATCCTCTTCCCTATTCCGAATCCTTTGTAGGTACGATCCACGGTAATTGCGGCGATCTCTCCCCTCCCCTTTGCCTCCACCGAGGGAATCATGGCCCCGCAGGCGTGAATTATCCCGTCCACTTCGTACACGACGAAATGGTCCAGCTGCTCTACCAGATCCTGCTCGCCTCTGGGCAGCAGGATCTCCTCCTCCACATAGGGGCTCATGATGCGCAGAACTTCCGGGATATCGGCGAGTTGCATTGGGCGGATGTTTTCATGCTCGTTCGTGTAGATCATGGTGCCGCAGCCCCGGCTGGAAAAGATCTCCTTCAGAATGACTCCCTCATTCTCTCCGTTGACGATATGGACGCGGGCTACGCCTTCGGAGCAGGCTTTACAACCCAAACGAATCAACTCCACTATCTCATCCCGCTGCTTTTCGCCGTTCAAACTGAGAAAACTGTTCGCCTGATCCACGCTGAGGTGCGTTGCGACTCCCTCTGAGGATAGAGGCACACCCTCCGGCAGTTTGTAGTCCTTCACGCTGACCCCCATGTGTCGGGATATGTAGAATAACTTCTCCGCCTTCAGGATCCTGGCCAGGAGGTAGGCCAATTCGTTGGATGAGATGTTGTAAGGCTTTCCGCTGCTGCTCCAGCCGATATTGGGAAAGATCGGGATCAGCCCGTCTGCCAACGCCTTGCGCACCAGTTCCACGTTGATCTTTTCCACGGTACCTGTGTCCTGATAGTCGACTCCTTTGATCACGCCCAAACTCCTGGCTCGTACCCAATTGCCGATAATGGCGCTGGCATTATTCTCCGCCAGCAGGGTCATCAATCGGTTGGAAACGTCAAAGGCAGCCATCTTGATGAAGGGAATCGCCTCCGGAGTGGAAATTCGCACCCCCTCTATGCTCTGCCAGGGAATATTGTAGCGCCGCAGGACATCGTCGATCCGTTCTTTGGCTCCGGGAACCAGAAGAATTTGAATACCCTGCCGGTGCAGGAGAACCAGGTCTTTCACGAGCAGGGGGAGGAACGGATGATTCATCACCGAACCGTCGACTTTTATAACGATTGTCTTTCCTTTGAACAGCTGGACGTACTCAAAGGCCTGCCGAATCAGTTCCACCTGCTCCTGCATTTCGTCACTTTCCATCGGATACGATATCCTTTTCGTAAATTCGATAGGTCTTGTAGAGCCTAACCGGAAAATGCTTCAAAGAATTGCGCATCGAGTAGTTCGTCTCCACGATATTAGACATTTCCACTTCCCGGTATCCGTACTTCCTGGCGTTTTCCACGATGTTTGTGTAGAAAGCGATCTCTATCCCTCTGTTCCGATATTCCTCGAGCACGCCCATTAGGATGTGGCGGAAGCGATCGGTCTTCTTCAAACCCCATAGCATGGTGAGAAAGCCAAAGGGAAAAAGCCTTCCGTTGATCTTCTTGACTGCCACGTTCGCATCCGCAATTGACAGAGCGATCCCTACGGGCCGGTCTTGTATTTCAGCCACAAAAGACAACTCGGGAAGAGCAATCCGCTTCACGACTTCCACCAGTCTGACGAACTCCCTCTCCGTCCAGGGCACGTGTCCCCAGTTCTGGCTCCAGGCGGGCTTGAAGACGCTGTTGATGATGGCGGCTTCTTTTTGCACCTGCGTCAGATCGATCTTTCGCAGCCGGATCCCGCTGCGTTCTATCAGCCTATCCTTGAGAGCGAACAACTTAGGATTCACCTGCTCGTGATCCTTCACAAAACCATGGTACGCGTACCAGTCGATCGCTTTCTTGAAGTCCAGTTCCTCCAGAAGCCGGCCGTAGTAGGGTGGATTGTGCAGATTCAGAACGAAAGGAGGACTGTCGAATCCCTGCACCAGGATCCCGATCTCGTCATAGACACCGAAGTTCATCGGTCCCAAGATCCGACGTTTACCCTTGCTCCTCAAATAGTGCTGCGCCTCAGTGAACAGGGCTTCAGCCACTCTAAGATCGTGTACACTTTCAAAGAAACCGAAAAATCCGGTATCCGCACCGTATCGCTCATCGTAGAGGTAATTCACATGAGCGGTGATCCGGCCGACGGTTTTATTATTCTTTCGGGCGAGCAGCAGCTGTGCCTCACCATGGTCGAAAAACACGCCTCGTTTTGGATTCAGATACTCTCTTTGGTCGGCAATCAGCGGGGGCACCCAGTGGGGGTCATCCCTGTACAAGCCCCAGGGCATTTTGATGAACTGCATCCTCTGGCGGCGGGTTTCAACGGGTACGATGGTTACCGGCTCCTGTACAGCGATCGCCATACACCCTATTAACGGCTACTCGCTTCCTTCTGTCAAGTTGCCGTTCACGGACGATCTCCAGGCGGGCTGCGGGATCCGATATCTTCTCGGAATAAATGTACTTGTTATTCGTTTACTTTACGGTTATGGTAGACGAACCTTTTTGAGCGGGGGTTCGCACCGCGTTGACGGACAAACGACCGTTTTTCATTGTCAATCCCCACGCCGGAGCAGGGAGCACGGGCCATTTGTGGCCGGACTGGCGGCAAAGGATCCAACGCGTCCTCGGCAAAGTGGATTTTGCCTGCACACAGGGGACCCTCCACGCCATGTCCCTTGCCCGGGAGGCTCTGAGTAGAGGGTACGATCGGATCATCGCAGTCGGCGGCGACGGGACCCTCAATGAGGTGCTGAACGGCTTCTTCGACGACGGAAACCCTTGTTGTCCCGAGGCGGCGCTTGCCTATATCCCGAACGGAACCGGCGCGGACTTCTCCAGAACTCTCGGCTTTCACGGCAGAAGCATAGATCAGCATATCGAGCGCCTCCTCTCCGCACCGGTAACATCCGTGGACTGCGGGGAGGTCCGCTTCGTCAACGCGAAAGGGGAGGAAACGAATAGACTGTTCATCAATGAGTCGAGTCTCGGCTTTTCCGCCAACACCGCAGATGCAGTCAACAAAGCATCAAAACACTTCCGCGGAAAGCTACCCTTTCTCATCGGCGTGGTACGTTGTTTGAGCACGCTGAAGAACCCGGTTCTCAGGATTTCCGTGGAGGGGGAGCTCGTATATGAGGAGCCCACCCTAATGGTGGCCATAACCAATGGCAAGTACTTCGGGGGAAGCATGATGATCGCCCCGGATGCGGAAATCAACGACGGATTGCTCGATATCATCGTGATCTCCCAAATGAGCAGGCTGAGGCTGCTGCGCAAGATCAAGTCGATATACTCGGGACGACATCTGGTGTTGCCGGAGGTGACCGCACTGCGGGGCAAAACCGTTCATATCAACGCCGTTGGAGACGAGGTGCTGCTGGAAATGGACGGGGAACAGCCGGGGAAGCTAGCCGCGGACTACCGGATAGCGAAAAAGACGATCCCCTTCGTGTATTAGCGGACCGTGTGGATGGGGGTCTGGGCTCAGTTCTCACCGAGCAGCTTGATCATGTATATTTCCAGATAACGGGTGAAGTAATCCTTGCGTTTGATTCTGTCAAACGACTTGTTGGCGGCCAGTTTTTCCGCAAGCGAACGGATACGGGCCACGTCGGGAGGTGTGATTCGAAACGTGCGCCGTATGTTGCGCAGATAATCCCGAACCATGGCGTTGACATCTTCTACGAGATTCGTCCTGGCCTGCGGATCGTAGAGGGGGTTCCACTTCTCCATAAGCTGGCTCAGGCTGTCCGCTATAGTCCTGTCGCTGCCTACGAGTTGCTCCTTCAGGTCGCTGATCGCCCTGCGATAGGCAGCCAACTGCTGACTGGTGACCGGGCGAAGGGTCGTTGAGCCCACCTGCTCAGCAGCTTGGGTAGTGGTGCCTCCACCGTCCGGGGAAACGGCGGATGTCCAGGCGGTACCACGGGTTGTTTCCGAACTCAGAGTGCCGGGAGTACGGGCATCCGGTTTGCGGGAACCGGCGCGCTCCCTCGATTTCTGCCAGGTTTTTTTGATTCCTCGAAAGATGTTTTGAAAAAAGTAAAACAGCCCGCGAAAAATGCTCAGGCGTCTCCAGATGGGTACCCGGAGCTTAGCGTCATCCAGGACATCCTTTCTGCTCAATCCCAGGATCTTCGGTAGAGGTTGCAGTTGCCCCTTTTTCTCGTCCAGAACCTGGTCCATTGTTCTGGCCATGTCGTAATTGATTTTCCCCTGTTCT
>Ga0315554_1001639_pt1 | contig 13178 bp, 11 predicted proteins | sample SalMarSW160370MG_FD_202114 | JGI IMG/M metagenome (GOLD analysis project Ga0315554, IMG submission 202114) | Salt marsh sediment microbial communities from the Plum Island Ecosystem LTER, Massachusetts, United States - Salt Marsh Sediment SW1603-70 ... | reverse complement strand
TCCGCATTTTCTTCGAAACCATTTATATCCCCGGGAATGTTAAAAACAACCCAATGTACAAAATCCCCGCTCGTGGCATCAGGGTCATCGCATATCAAAGCGAGTGATTTAGTCCCCTCGGGAACTCCTTCCCAACTAATATCCGGAGATATGTTCTCTCCGTCACAGGTAAATTTAGCCGGTATAGTTCCCCCATTTTCAAAAGATGAAGAAAAAACTCTCAAATTGCTCATATTAACCTCCGTGTTTAAAAACAATAAAAGAAAAACTTATTATAATTCCGAATTAAAAAATTTCATGCTATTGGCAATAAAAACGCCAAGAATTCTACATCAAGGTCTTTGACTCTCATCCAATTCACTATCCATCCCTCTAAGATAACCTTCCTTTAATTCATAATAAAAACGCTCTCTCAACCAGTCAAAATCATTCATCAATTCTATAGCCTTCTGATTTCCAACATTTTCCATGCCATATCTTCTACCGGCACGAGCTCCTTTTATACACCATTTACCAAATTTTCTGCTGGCTCCTTTATTACACCATATATTGAGAAGATAAATTCGTGTTTGTCTTTTTATTTTTTTCGAATGCTCACTGGCAATCTGAACACACTCTCTGAATCCCGCACGCCAGGAGCAAAAAGGAGAAGAATTGAATTTATTTATAGAAGCAACCTCATATATCTGTACATGCGGTAAATTCACAAATATATCAACACCATAGTCTTTAACTCCATTAAAAATATTCCCGGGAAACAATTTGATTCCTCCATTACCATAAGATAAATCGTTTATTGGATTACGACTCATCCACATATAAAAACAATTTTCAGAAATATCCGAGGGAACATTATCAAAATTAAAATCGTCGAGAATATAAGCATCTCCATCGATTACAAAGAAATAATCGGTTTTTGCCAGACTCGCGCATTTCTTATGCGCTTCGAGAATACCTTTAACACCATGAACTCTCTTTGCATGAGGAAAACGTTCTTTTACCCTTTTCCAATGTTCTTCCGCTAATGGTTCATCATAAGAAAGAAAAATTATGTCAAATTCTATTTTCTGATTTTTTTTCATTTCGATACCCTTTGAAGAAAATAATTAATCTCTTCTGCCGCTTCTTTTTGTCCTCTTCCATACATGATTTTTCTACAAGTTTTTGCAATATCGGCATTATTACACTTCGAATCTAATATCTTGTTTATATTCAGAAATAAGACATCTTTGTCGAACTCTCTCGGATCAATACTCAGGGTAAGATTGTGTTCTTTCATTCTTTTTACATGAATATGATCGACCGGATTACTCATATCCGGTATGGATATAGAAGGAATACTCAGATAAGCAAGTTCCCAAGTTGTCATAAAAGTACCCTTACAAATAGCCAAATCACTCGCAACCATTAATCTTTCGATTTTCCAATCAAAATCTTTAACAATTATCCTATCATCATCCGCAAACCTTTTACGATAATCTTCATAAAGTCCTCCTGTCAATAATATCAATTTCATATTTTCTCTATTTAACTCTTTAAAAACTTCTATACTTAACTCCAGCAATTTACTTCTTTCCTCATGTCTTCCTCCGGGTGTTACAAGAATAACCTTATCTTTCTTATCAATACCCAATTCATTTCTTGCTTTATTTCTATCCTTTAAATTATATTCAAATTCTCGAATAACAGGACCTACAAAAGTAAGGGGAACATTATAATCCGGAGGAATGTTATGGAATTCGGGTGTATCCACAAAAATCACATGATTCGCTTTCTTAACCGCGGGAATGATCGGATGTTCTCCACTAAATGTTTCAAAAAACCAGTGTGTTATTAATATAGAAGGAATTTTAAGTCCCTTTGTTATATGCAAGGCAATAAAAACTTCATCAGTGACTACTAAATTGGGCTTAAATTTGCGAATAAGGGACCATATTCTAAAACCCGCTTTTAAACTTAATTCTTCGTCCTGTTTCAATCCAATATCAAAAGGTTTAAATCCATTTCCAAGAAAATATTTATATCCTTTATCATAAGTAGCAACATGTACTACCACATCATTATTTATCCTCTTTAATTCCTTAATAATTAGTAAATCGTACATACCATGACTAAAACCGCGTCCGCGCGACAAATATAATATCTTCGGACTTTTGGCTTTAAATATCTTCATATAATAAATTTATGGATTATTCCAAATTTTTCAAGCCTCAACTAAAAAATTTACATCGTTATTGTATATACCGCCTAAACCATAAGCCCAGACTTGAAATAGATAAAAAATAACTCCGAACAATATAAGAATAAAGAAGAAATTTTTCCATATTGGAAGCAAAATAACATATATTAATGAAGTAAAAGATAATGTATAAAAAGTAAGAATCTTCAATATTGAACTTTTCGATAAAGTTCTGAATAAACGAGTAATAATAAAATCATCAAAAATACCGTATGATAATAAATTTATAGGATACAATATAACAAAAGGGATAAAAATCAGTAATTTCCAATAACCTATAAATTGGTTCAAAAAACTGGTATCCATACTAAGAGAAATAAAAAAATTTACAGGTATAGCAATAAACAAAACTTCAAAAATAGAAACCGCAACAGGTATTACCCCTCTAAACATTTCTTCCAAATCGACTTTTTCTATATTCCACAGAGGAGGTTCTGTTTCTCCCCGCGCCGCAGACTTCACTATTTGACGTATATAATCCAAAGAAAAACAAACAATAGCAACAGCTAATAGCAATCCCGGAACTGCCCCATAATAACCTATTAACTCGGCAAACTTTTGCGAGAGGAAAACCATAAAAGAGAATAAAAAAGAGGGAGCAATAATTGTTGCTACATTACCCTGATAAAGCGGATATGAAAAATAATATTTCAAATTCTTTTCCATTTTGCTAATCTAATTTTATAGGTATTTCACAGGAAGTCAACTTTCAAAAAAAAATAAACTATGAAACACAAAAAAATTTACCACAGAGAACACAGAGAAACAAAAAACTCACAGAGATCACAGAGGAAAAAATATATATATTTTTTAAAACCCAACCTACTTTACCTAAAAAAAGAATCTTTTGTTGTAGAAAGGTTGCCCCAATCACGAAGAAAGATGTCATTGCGAGGAGCAAATTGAAATCTTTGTAACTATGCTCTTTAGTGGCTAAAAAAACAAGCAAGGGCACTTAGCCCTTGCTTGTAGAGGTGTACGAAAAAATAGAAATTTGTGTTATCTTTTTAGTTGTTTTTCTCCTTTAAAACTGCCTGAGCTGCAGCGAGTCTCGCAATCGGAACTCTAAAAGGAGAGCAGCTAACATAATCGAGACCAATTTTGTGACAAAATTCAATAGATGCAGGGTCTCCCCCATGTTCACCGCAAATACCTACTTCTAAATCGGCATTCGTCTTTCTACCTTTCTTAAGGCCCATTTCAACGAGCTGACCAACACCTTCCTGGTCCAAAGTCTGGAAAGGATCAGCCGGTAGGATACCTTTTTCTATATAATCGGGAGTATATTTACCTACATCATCTCTGGAAAAGCCAAAAGTTGTCTGAGTTAGGTCATTCGTTCCATAAGAAAAGAAATCAGCTACCTCCGCTATTTTATCGGCAGTCAGAGCAGCTCTTGGAAGTTCAATCATTGTGCCTATTTGATAATCAACAGTCTTTCCTTTTTCTTCGAAAACTTTTTTTGCCACTCTTTCAATGATTTCTCTCTGCGAGGCAACTTCTTCTTTTCTTCCCGCAAGAGGAATCATAATTTTCGGAATAACATTAACATTTTCATTTACTACGTTAACAGCTGCCTCAATAATTGCTCTAGCCTGCATTTCCGTTATCTCAGGAATAAGAATACCGAGCCTGCACCCACGAAGACCCAACATGGGATTAGTCTCTTCGAGACTCAATATTTTCTCTTCTACTTTTTCTTTGGAAATACCCATATTCCTGGCAAGATCTTCTATTGCTTTCGGATCTTCTGGCAGGAATTCATGCAAAGGCGGGTCAAGAAGTCTAATTATCACAGGATATCCGTCCATCGCTTTAAAGAGACCCTCAAAGTCTCCTCTCTGCATGGGAAGTATTTTGTCGAGTGCTTTTTTTCTCTCTTCGGGAGTCTCAGACAATATCATTTCTCGCATAGCAGGAATTCTGTCCTCTCCGAAAAACATATGTTCTGTTCTCGCAAGACCGATTCCTTCAGCTCCGAAATCTCTCGCCTGTTTTGCATCTTTAGGAGTATCGGCATTAGCTCTTACTCCGAGTTTTCTTATCCCATCCGCCCACTCCAATATTTTTTCAAAATTACCTGAAATCTCAGGTTCTATTGTCGGAACTTCACCAAGAATAACTTGAGCAGTAGTTCCGTCAATCGTTATGGCATCTCCTTCCTTAACGGTTACACCACCAACTGTAAAAGTTTTTCCATTGTAATCTATTGAGATATCTTCAGCGCCAACAATACAAGGGGTTCCCATACCTCTTGCTACCACAGCCGCATGGGAAGTCATCCCTCCCCTTGAAGTTAAAATGCCTTCTGCAGCATTCATTCCGGCAATATCTTCCGGAGAAGTGACATGACGAACAAGGAGAACCTTTTTACCGGTATTAACTTTTTCTACGGCATCTTCCGCCGTAAATACGACCTCACCCGAAGCAGCACCGGGAGAAGCAGGAAGTCCCTTTGCAATAACTTCAAGCTTTGCTCTAGGATCTATCATAGGATGCAACAACTGATCGATCTGATCCGGGCTAACTCTCATAACTGCCTCTTTATTATCGATAAGCCCTTCTCCAACCATATCCACAGCTATTTTTACAGCAGCCATCGCAGTTCTCTTTCCGGTTCTCGTTTGAAGAATCCATAGTTTGTCTTTCTCCACCGTAAACTCAAGATCCTCCATCTCTTTAAAATGTCCTTCAAGTTTTTTTCTTACATCTTCAAGCTGATTGTACATATCAGGCATCACATCTTCAAAAGCATCAATTGCCGAACCGGATTCTTCTTTCTGCTTGTGAGTAACCGGACCTGGGGTTCTGATACCTGCAACAACATCTTCGCCCTGCGCATCAAGCAAATATTCTCCGTAAAAAGTGTTTTCTCCGGTCGCAGGATTCCTTGTAAAAGCAACACCGGTACCACTACCTTCTCCCCTATTACCAAAAACCATCGCCTGTACATTTACAGCGGTACCAAGATCTCCGGGAATATTATTTATCCTTCTGTATTCTTTTGCTCTTTTATTATCCCAGGACGAGAAAACCGCGTTAACGGCGCCCATCAATTGATCTTTAGAAGCTTGTGGAAAATCCTTTCCGGTTTTTTGCTTAATAAGTGCTTTAAATTTATTCGAAATTTCTTTCCAATCTTCTGCAGTAAGTCCGGCATCTTCCTTTACACCCTTTTCATTCTTGGTCTTCTGGATTATTCCTTCAAAGTCTTCGTGTTCAACACCCATTACCACATCACCATACATCTGAATTAACCTACGATAACTATCATATACAAAACGAGGATCCGCATTATTAACAAGATCCTTTACTATTTCTTCATTTAATCCGAGATTTAAAATTGAATCCATCATACCCGGCATTGAAATGGCCGCTCCGGAGCGCACCGAAACTAAAAGCGGGGCATCGAACGACCCAAATTTCTGCCCCATCACGCTTTCTAATTTCTCTAAATTTTCATTAATCTTTTCTTCGAGACCTTCCGGATACTTTTTATGTTCTTCATAATATAAACAACATTGAGAAGTAATAGTAAAACCCGGAGGAACGGGAACACCTATACTTGTCATTTCTGCTAACCCGGCGCCTTTACCACCTAAAGTTTTTTTCATAGAAATATTACCCTCTGCCTTACCATCTCCAAAGAAGTATACCATTTTTTCCATCCTAGCTCCTCCTTTTTTATTTTGGAAAAAACACTTTAGTTTATCATTCGATTTAAGAACACTATGTTCACTGCTCACAAAATATAAATACTTTAGATAAATGCAAGGGGAAAAATCTTTTTTATATTAGTTTTTAAATATTGTTAAGATTTAGTATATTAGTATATAAGTTTATTGGTTTATTAGTAATATTTTTTTACCAATTTACTAATTCACCGATTTACCAATTAACTATTTTGTGCTCTTTACACAAAATTTTTACTCATAACTCAAAGTCGGGAAAATGTTTTCAATAGGATAATCCGTATTAACAAAAAATCTTACCCCGCAACGGTAAAGCGTCCCCTCTCTCAAACACAGTTCTATTTTATGGAAACCGGAATCTTTTATTAAGGGGAAATCCATACGCCCTGAACGCATATAAATAGAATCTGTATCCATGGGTTCACCGTTATCAAAAATACTAACCTCGGGAACAACTGCATTCATATACAAGGATATTAAATACCTTTTTTTATCTACTTTTGCCAACATACTATCTACGGAAAATTCTCTCTCATCCGCAAAATTCTGAGTCACTTTATGGGTATTTTTATACGCAATATAACCAATTCCCAAATGAGTAAAATCGGGGTTCAGAATGTTTTCCTTGTGCGGAGGGCTATTCATCCATTCTTTTATAACAATTTTTGCCAAGGAATCCGGATTTTCCTTTAAAAGCGCCCGCACCGTACCACCTTTATTTTCCGCAATGTTTTCACCAACAACAAGAACGGATAAACCCGAGTTATATATTCGATGTAAAGGGGTTTTACTAATATTGTCGCCGGAATTGTGTGAAAGATATTTTCTGTTTAACATATCATTTGAATGCTGCCTTGCGGCAATTCTCAATCGTTTATCGAACTGCAATTCCCTTAAACCCCTTCTTGTTCTCTCTTCATTTGTCAACTTAAACAATAAAGATTCAATATAGTCAATTCCCGCGATTTCAGGATAAAGCGAAACCATCTTAGCCGTAGTATCAGCTATTTTATTAACTCTAATCTCGGTTAAAGAGATACTCAACAATAAAAGGAAAAAGGACATATTAGCCTCTTATCACATCCTTTATTATCATCAATCTGGAATTTTTCTCCCTTTCCCTTTCTTCGAGTTTCATATTTATTTCTCTAACATTACTTTCTACCTCAGGAATTAGTATATACTCGAGCGCGTTTACTCTGCGTCTTGTTTTATCCATCTCGGAAGCTAAAAGAATAATTCTTTTTTCAAGCTCAGCCATTTCAATTAACCTATCAAAGACTTCCATCAAACCCTTAAGCGCAACGTCAAGCACGGGAGATGTCATCGCGAATCCATAAGAGACAATCTCGCCCTTCAAACTTTTTTGATATTTCGGAAGAGAAACGTTCATGACTTTTTCCACATCCATCGATAACTCGATATCGGTATCCAGCATCAAAAAAGAACCTTCAAAAATGCTTTTATCCTGGTATGCACGAGCAAGGAAAAATTGCTTCAAAGCTTCCGCCAGTTGTTCTTCTACTTCCTTTCTCATAGAAGAAAGCATATTTATAGTCTTCTGAAGTATTCTAAGAAGCTCATCCTGCTTTTGCTTCAACAATTTATGTCCTCTTTTCGCGATATTGAGCCGTTTTTTAAGATGGAGCAGCCCCATCCTCGTCGCGTTTACCTGCATCGCCATACCTTATATTCTCCCTGAATCGGTCATCGCGCCTAACGAACTTGTATTAAAACAAGCAGGAATCAAAGATGTTTCCGAAAATAAAATATCAAAAATTAAAAAGCAAAATGACAGATTAAAATGCAAAATCATCCCCTCTCCTAACAACAAAAAACAAAAAGCTATTTATATTATTCATCGTTTGTTTCTTTTAAATCTCATATTTGAACTTTGATTTGTCATTTTACATTTTGATATTTAATATTTGCATTTCAGCAATTATAATAAATCAATATCGTAGAAGTTATTTTTTTTCACTTGCGTTTTCATCAGCTCCTTAACCCTCACTATCTTCTTTTCCGCCGAATTTTACAAAATATTTATCCAGATATTCATCCCGGATTCTCTTTAACTCTTTTCTGGGAAATATAGAAAGAAGTTTCCAGCCCAAATCAAGAGTTTCTTCCACACTTCTATTTTCATATTCTCCCTGCCCAACGTATTCTGCCTCGAATCTGTTCATGAACTCAAGATATTTTTTATCCATTTCCGAAAGAGCAGCTTCCCCGAGAATCACTGAAAGTTCCTCGGCTTCTTTACCTCTTGAATATGCGGCATACAACTGATTATACAAATCCGCGTGGTCTTCTCTCGTTTTCTCTTTACCTATACCCTTATCTTTAAGTCTTGAAAGCGAAGGTAAAACATCGATAGGAGGAGAGACTCCTTTCCTTTCAAGCGAACGAGAAAAAATAATCTGCCCCTCCGTAATATAACCGGTAAGGTCAGGAATCGGGTGGGTTTTATCATCGTCCGGCATAGAGAGAATAGGCATCATTGTTATAGAACCCTTATTACCCTTTATTCGCCCGGCTCTCTCGTAAATCATAGAAAGATCTGTATAAAGATAACCGGGATAGCCCCTTCTTCCCGGAACTTCCTTTCTGGCAGCAGAAATTTCTCTTAATGCTTCACAGTAATTTGTCATATCCGTAATAATAACAAGAACATGCATTTCAAGATCGAAAGCAAGATACTCGGCAGCAGTTAACGCGGCACGGGGTGTGGATATTCTTTCGATTGCGGGGTCATCCGCGAGATTTAAAAACATAACCACTCTTTCCAGAGCTCCGGTCTGTTCAAAATCATTCCTAAAGAATTCAGCTTCCTCGAATGTAATACCCATAGCGGCGAATACAACCGCAAAACTTTCTTTCGAACCGAGAACTTTTGCCTGGCGAACTATCTGCGCGGCCACCTTATTATGAGGTAAACCCGAACCGGAGAAAAAGGGCAGTTTTTGTCCTCTGACGAGAGGATTCAACCCATCGATCGTCGATAAACCGGTTTGGATAAACTCATTGGGATATTCTCTAGCGTAAGGATTAATCGGTTCTCCGTTGATATCCCTTCTTTTCTCTGGTAAAATCGCCGGACCGTCATCGATAACCCTTCCCATACCATCGAAAACACGACCTAATATATCACGGGAAAGAGCCAACTCGATGGTTTTACCCTGAAAAACAACCGTGGTTTCCGGAATATCTATTCCTCTGGTACCCTCAAAAACCTGAACCATAGCTCTATCTCTATGAACTTCCAAAACTTTTCCGGTTCTTTCTTCTCCATTTGGTAATATAATCGAGCACAGTTCCCCATAACTAACACCACTGACACCCTCAACAAATAAAAGAGGACCGGAAATATCCGAGACAGCCTGATATTCTACTCTCATGTCGTAACCTCCTCTTTAACGGTTGCAATATTACGGAGCGCGCTTTTTATTTTATTCTGTAAATTTTCAATTTTTTTCATTTCTTTTTCATCAATAAATTTCATACGGGCGATTTCTTCGAGAATATCAAGATCTTCCAATTCTTCAGGTTTGGCATCATGTTTCTCTGCTTCCCGATGTAAAGTTATGATATTTTTTAACATAATATACTGCTTCTTTATTGAAGTATAGGTGTCTACTTCATGAAACGCGTTTTGATGCAGGAAATCTTCCCTTATGATTCGCGCGGTAATTAGTATCCTTCTTTCCCTGGAAGAAAGAGCATCGACACCAACTAATCGGACCATTTCCTGTAATTCATCTTCTTCTTCCAGCAGTTTCATAGCCTCCCGCTCGATTTCCAGAAAATCTTCGGCTACTTCATTATTCATATAATCTTTAACATTGTCCGGATAAAGAGAATAAGAAGTCAACCAATCGATAGCAGGAAAATGTCTCGCGTAAGCTAATTCAGCCTTCAAACTCCAAAAAACTTTTACGACTCGAAGTGTATTCTGAACAACCGGATCAGAAAGGTCTCCACCCGGAGGGGAAACAGCTCCGATAACAGAAATCGCCCCTTCCCTATCATCACTGCCTAAACACTTTACTTTACCAGCTCTCTCATAAAATTCCGCGATTTTACTTCCCAGATAAGCGGGATATCCTTCTTCACCCGGCATTTCTTCCAGTCTTCCGGATATTTCACGCAAAGCCTCAGCCCATCTGGAAGTAGAATCCGCCATAAGGGCTACCGAATATCCCATATCTCTAAAGTATTCGGCAAGAGTTATGCCTGTATAAATTGAAGCTTCTCTTGCTGCCACCGGCATGTTGGAAGTATTTGCCAAGAGGATTGTTCTCTTCATCAAAGGCTCTCCGGATTTAGGGTCAATAAGCTTCGGAAATTCGTTAAGAACATCCGTCATTTCATTACCTCTTTCTCCGCATCCGATATAAACAACAACTTCAGCCTCTGCCCATTTAGCGAGCTGATGCTGAATAACCGTTTTACCTGAACCAAAAGGACCCGGAACACTTGCTGTACCGCCTTTAGCTATTGGGAAGAAAGTATCAATAACTCTCTGTCCCGTAAAAAGAGGCGATGTGGGAGCAAGTCTCTTTTTGACAGGGCGCCCATTCCTCACACCCCATCTTTGCTCCATTGTAATTTCTTTTTTACCCTCTTCCGTTTTAATAACCGCAACAACGTCTTTTACCGTAAATTTGCCTTTTTCTATCTTTTCTATAGCTCCCTCGAACCCAAAAGGCACCATTATCCTGTGTTCTATTAAAACCGTTTCCTGCACCGTACCGATAATATCACCACCAACAACCTTATCTCCCTCTTTTTTCACGGGATTAAAATCCCACTTCTTTTCCGGATCAATTGCGGGTATGAATATTCCTCTTGAAATAAAACTTCCCGATTTATCTCTGATTTTATCGAGAGGACGCTGAATTCCGTCATAAATAGACTCGATTAAACCGGGACCAAGACTAACGGAAAGAGGTTCTCCCGTAAGATAAACAGGCTCTCCTATTCCAATCCCCTCCGTTTCTTCATATACCTGAATGGAAGCAAGATCCTGTTCCAATTCAATTATTTCTCCAAGCAGTTTTTCTTCTCCCACGTGAACGACATCGTACATCCTAGAGCCTTTCATATCCTCTGCTACAACAAGAGGTCCCGAAACTCTGATTATTTTACCCTCACTCATTAAAGCCTCCTATATCCATTCCAACAGCTTTCTTAACCATATCGCTTATTCTCACCTTTCCATATCCTAGACTGCCTTGGATCCCCGGTATAGGGACGACATTAATTTCCGGACTGGACATGAGATCTTTGAATTTCATCAACTCTTTAAAAACACTTTCAAAAACAAAAACGATAGCGAAATCGGAACTTTCGATTTCTTTTTTTATTTCTTCGATATTCTTATCTTCTGTATTTATTATCTCCGCGCCCAAAGATTTAAAAGGAGAAACAAGATGATAAGGGCCCGCAAAAGCAATTTTCATATTATCAATCTCTCTTTAATTAAATCCTCCGCCACTCCACTGGTTTTACCGATAAAAATTACACGCAAATTTCTTATCTCATTTTCCTTCAAAAGCAAATAAGCAATTACCGGTTCTACACCTATAGACTCAAAAGCTACAGATTTCAGATAAGAAATAAGTAATTTTTCGGATTCTTTTTCTAAACCCGAAAAAGAATCTTTCCATTCCAAAAGTGAACTATAAACCGTTCCCCTGTAAAAATCTTCAATCGAATTGGGGTTTTCGATTTTTATTTTCTTTATCTTATCTTCCCCGATATTTCCGCCGGGAAGTACAGCAAAGCCAATCAATTCTTCATATCTTTCGAGAAATAAAAGGCGCAGCATTATCTTTAAATTTGTCAAATCCACCCATAATTTATAATAATTATTGAGAAAAGAATTTTCTATATATGAAGTCAATTTTTCCGCCATAATAGCATCGACAGTAAAACTTAATTTCTGAGAATTATGGTTGGCAGAATAGTAAACATCTATACCTTTTCCCACCGCCTTTTTTAGATATTCGGGAAGATACGAATATTTCTCTTCCTTAAATATCTCAACCATCTTAGAAACAGTCACAGAACCAAGAGGGGAACACTTATCGGAAAAATCTTCCTCGGAAATTTTCCCCTTTAAGAGAACCTTGACATTATGAAAATCATACTTCGTTCTTAATATTCTCATAACCTCGGAATTGTCTATAAGTTTTTCGATATCATCATAAAGAGCGACTTTAGCCATTCCTAAGGCCTGCTCTGCTTCATTTCCTTTAATATTTCTAAAGAATTCCCCATAACCCGTGTCATGAAGCGCTGCCATCAATTCTTCAACATCCTCGGTAGAAAGTAATTCCTCGAACTTCTTTCCCGTCAATAGCTTTACTTCACGCGCGCGTATTACGCCTAAAGCATAAGTATACTTTGTATCCAGAACTCTTACTGTTTCGAATCTATTCACTGCCAAATAAAGTTCCTACTATCTCCTCTTGCATTTCTTCAAAGGTTTCTTCCAGTAATACGGAAAGCCTTGAATTTACACTTCTCTTTCCTTTCGACACGATTACTCCGACCTCAAAATCCGCCTTTTTTTCTGAAATCTTAAAATCATGTTTTTCTTCCTTGTTCAGTTCTTCGATTAGTTCTTTAACTTTATCACTATATAAAATTCCGGGAATAATATCCTCATCTCCATCTTCCGAAGCCGATAAAATAAGCCGGCTAACAAGAGCTTTATATTCATCCCACTTAAGATTTTTCAGTTCTTCTGTAACTTTTCCCTTTAGATCTTCCATGATTTTATTTTTCCTGACAAGCTTCCTATTAGACAGATCCATCCTGATTCTACTCAGGATTCTTTCCTTCTCAGCTTTTTCTTCTTCCTTGGCTCGCTCTTTACCCTTTTCCTCTATATTATTAGCTTCTTTCTTTACCTCATCTTGAATCTTTTTAATCTTCGCAGAGGTTTCTTTCTGTATTTTCTTTTCGCTTTCTTTCGCTTCTTTTAATATTTTATCTTTTACTTTACCCATTTTCAACCAATAGCATTAACCATTAAGAAACTAGTAACAAAACCTAGAATAGCATAGGTTTCAACCATAACAGCAAAAATAACAACTCTCATAGTCGCTTCGGGCTGTTTTGCCGCGAGTTCGACACCCGCCGCTGAAACTAGACCCTGATGAATCCCGGATACCAATCCGACAATACCAACTGGTAGACCGGCCACAAGATATCTAAGGCCCTCTATTAAGGTCATATCG
>Ga0315554_1001632_pt1 | contig 13203 bp, 9 predicted proteins | sample SalMarSW160370MG_FD_202114 | JGI IMG/M metagenome (GOLD analysis project Ga0315554, IMG submission 202114) | Salt marsh sediment microbial communities from the Plum Island Ecosystem LTER, Massachusetts, United States - Salt Marsh Sediment SW1603-70 ... | reverse complement strand
CGCGCCATCGAAGTGGGCTTTCATGTCCTCGGACTCGAACCCCAACTCGGCGGCGAAGGCAGGCCAGTCCACACCGCTCAGTTCGTCCACGCGCCTGCTGTGAATCAGGCGGCACAGGATGTCGGCGGTGACCAGCATCTCCGGGTCGCACATGCCGCACTCGAACTTCACCTCTTCCAGCCGCTCGTGCCCAATCCGCGCGTACAGGTACAGGTGGTCATTGCTGCCGCGGCAGGCCAGGGCGTCGGCGCAGGCAGTGGCATCCGGCAGTTTGCCCAGGTAGGGGCTGGGGCCGGTGAAGATTTCGCGGAACTTCTGGATGATGACCTTGTCCGACATCCTACCCCTCGCGCACCGGCAGGATGGGCAGCCCCTCGAACATGGGGTCCGCCAGGATTTCCGCCAGCGTTTCCACGAACACTTTGCATTCGTCCAGCGTGTTGTACATGTACAGCGACACCCGCACCGCCGTCACGTTGCGGCTGATGCGGCGGGCGTTGAACCAGGAGTTGACGCAGAACATGCCGGAGCGCACCATGATGTTGCTCCGCTCGTCCAGCATGTCGGCTAGCAGGCCCAGCCCGGGCTTCTTGGTGAAGAAGCAGAGAATGCTTCCCCGCTTCGCCGGGTCGGGCGGGCCGATAATCTCCAACTCCTCGAACTGTGACAGTGCGTCTGTCAGGTACCGGTTCAGTGCAATCTCGTGCTGGTGGATGGCGTCCAGGTGCAGCGTCTCCAGGTAGTCCACGGCCGCGCCCGCACCAATCCTGCCGCCGTAGTCCTGCAGGCCCGCCTCGTACTTGTGGGGCGGCGGCAGGAACTCCGGAGGGCGGTCGGTCCAGGTGTCGCGGATGGTGTCGCCGCCGACCAGGAAGTTGTCCATTTCGGCGTAGTGATCGCGCCGAACGTACAGCGCCCCCACACCGCTGGGGCCGCACATCTTGTGCAGGGAAAAGGCAAGGTAGTCCACGCCGAGAGCCTGCACGTCCACCCGCCGGTGCGGCACGCTCTGGGCTCCATCCAGCAGGACCTGCACCCCCCGCTCGTGGCACAGTCGGATGATGTCGGCGGCAGGGATTGCCACGCCGTCCAGGTTGGACACATGCCCGAAGGCAGCCAGTTTCACCCTGGGGTTCCGCAGGGCATCCTCCAGTGCGTTCATGTCGAAAGTGTTGTCCTCGCGCACGGGAACAACGCGGTGCTCTGCGCCGACCTTGGCGGCCATGTACTGCCAGGGGACCAGGTTGGAGTTGTGCTCCTTGTCGGTGGTGAGCATCACGTCGCCCTTCTGGAACGGAAATGTCCTGGCGACCAGGTTGATGCCCTCGGTGGTGTTGCTGGTGAACAGAATTTCCTCATCCGCCTCTGCGTTCAGAAAGCGGCGGATGCTCTGCCGCGCGGCTTCCACGCGGTCGTTGGTCTCCTGGGCAAACCAGTGATGGCTGCGCCCCGCTCCACCGCACGCGGGGAATTTGGTGTAGTAGTCGCACATGGCGGCGATGACCGGGCGGGGGCGCAGGGTCATGCACCCGTTGTCGAAGTAGATGGGCGGCTTGCCGTGCCGCTCTCGGCTCAAAGGCTCGAAATCGGCGCGGATGCGCTCTATGTCCATGTCTCGTCTCCTATGACCTCTTCTGTTCTCTGCCTCGGCGGACGGCCGGGACGTCATACAGTTCCGGGCGCTGCCCCTGGAAGACCGGCAACTTCTGACGGGCCTCGGCAACCTGGGCCAAATCCATCGTCGCGAAGAGGATTTCCTCGCCGTCTCCCGCCTCGGCGACGCGCTCGCCCCACGGCGACACGACGGCGGAATGACCGGCCAGCGCATCACCGAGACACATCCCTACGCCGGTGGCGGCCACGACGTAGGTCAGGTTGTGCAGGGCGGCTGCCTCTGTCAGCGTTCGCCAGTGGCCCAACCGCTCGCCAGGCCATTGGGCGGCGACGAGGAACACTTCGGCCCCCTCTGCCGCCATGCGCCGGAACAGGCCGGGAAAGCGGAGGTCGTAGCACAGCGCCAGCCCCAGGGTGCCGATTCCTATGGGCACGGTCACGACCTCGTCACCGGCGGCGAAGTATTCAGGCTCATGCAGGAGGGGAATCAGGTGAGTCTTGCGGTAGCGGGCCCGCAGAATCCCATCAGGACCGAGGAGCACCAGCGTGTTGTAGAAGCGGTCGCCGTCCTTTTCCGCCATGCCCCAAGCGAGATACGCCCCGTAGCGGCCAGCCAAATCGGCTATGCGTTCTGTGGTCTCGCCGTCCAGGGTTTCGGCCAGACGGTCCAGATTGGGGAGGTCATAGCCGCAGGTGCACAGTTCCGGCAGCACCACCAGGCGGGCGCCGCCGTCCAGTGCCCCCCGCGTCAACTCCAGCATGCGGCGGCGGTTGCGCTCGAGTTCGCCCGCGGCGATGTGCATCTGCACAACAGCGAGCCGTTCTCCGTTCATGAGTCCCTCACGGCGCGTAGCGGAACGGATGCCTCGCGGCCTCCTTCTCCGCAACCAGTTCCTCGAAGGTCGGCCGCCCTTCCAGCGCCTTGCGAACGGCGGCCTTCATGGCTTTGAGGTTGTTGATGCGGATGCGGTGGCGGTTGCTGGCTCCTGGGTGCACGAACACGTTGGCAATCAAGACGAGGTCATCCAGCAGTGCGTCCGGCAGGGTGCCGTCGGCAACCAGCGCTTGCAGGGCCATCACGACGCCGCCCGCCGCCTGCTCGTAGATGTGTTCGGCCTGCCGCTCGGTGCGGACCGTTACGGTCGGGACCAGCAGCGTCCTGGGACGCTCGAAGATGACGCGCAGTTCGTGGCCGGGACGCGGCTCGGCCAGCGCGCGGTCCACGGCTTTTCCCACAGGGCCGTCTTTCCGCCCAAGCAGCAGGTCAATGTGGGCCAGTTCGAAGAAAGGCGGGCCGGCGAACCCCTCGCCCACCAACAGGGTCATGTCCCTGACCTCCGTTGGCGCTCCGGCCGGCTTCGGATAGTATCCCTCCGTGCCGGGGGCGTCGGGCTTCAGATGGTACGTCATGGGCTTGGGGCCGACCTTGCCCAGTTCTTCCAGCGCGCTGCGGACTTCCTCTTGGTCTTCACGGCGGAACGCGCCCCCCTTGACGATGGGATGTCGGGAATTGCCCATCGGCAGGCCCATCATCCCCAGGGCTTCCTTCACGGCCTGGGGGGAGCCTTGCCGCACGATGATGCGCACCAACCGCTGGATGCGAGCCATCACGGCCTGAGCGTTGGCCAGTTCGCCCATCTGGACGGACTGATAGATGGCCTGCCAGATGTCGGGGATGACGTTGGCACTGGCCAGGATGGCGCCGTCCGCGCCCATGGCCAATGCCGCGGGCACGATTTCGTCGTGGCCGGTGAAGATGCCAATCCTGCCCCGGACTTTCTCGAACAGCGCCATCAGAAACGGCATGTCGCCGCTGGAATCCTTGATGCCCACCACATTCTCCAGGTAGGCCAGCCCCTCGGCTGTCCACCATCTGTAATGGGTCCCCGCGCATTGCGGGATGTTGTACAGGATGATGGGAAACCCCAGTTGGTTCAAGGTGTCGTAGTGGTCGTAGACTTCGTTGAACGAGGGCTTCAGGTAGTATGGGGCAGCAATCAACGCCGCGGTTGCGCCAGCATCCCTGGCCCACGCCGTCATCTTAAGGGTTTCGCGGGTGGACGGGTAGGCTGTGCCCGCAACGACCGGCACTCTTCCGTTGACTTCGTCCACGGCAATCTCGATGACCCGCTTTCGTTCGTCATCCGAGAGATAGACGAACTCCCCTGTGGTGCCGCAGGGCACAATGCCGTCCACTTGGGGGAGAACGAAGCGGATGAGTTGGCGGTAGGCCGCCTCGTCTACCTGGTCATCCTTCGTGAACGGAGTGACCAGCGCGGGGAATATGCCCTTGAACCATGCAGGTTTTTTCGACATAAAGACACTCCTAGCGTTTGCTCTGGTACGTCGCTACGAACCGAGCGATGGAGCGGTCGTAGGTGCGTTCCACCTCGGGCGGGAACAGGCACCCCGGCAACTCTCCGTATTTCCAGTGGTAGGCGATGCAGTCGCAGCAGATGCCCTTGCGGGAGCAAGGCTCGTAGGTGCAGGTACAGTTCATCTTGTTCTGCTCTTGTTTGCAGTCCACTCTGCGCTCCTCCCCTCGAGGACCTATGCCACGCCGAAGGCCTGACCGATGGCCGCGCCTGCCGCACGCAACACGGCTTGGTACAGCGCGTGCCGGTCCACTGCTTTGGGATGCACGGACGTCTGCGCCAGCATCACATGGGTGTCCATGGCGGAACGCGGGATGATGCCTGCCTCCAGCGCATCTACGATGGCCCGCGCCACTGCCGCCTGCGCCGGGCCGTAAATCATGTTGGCCTGACGCAGATTCTTGAGTTCGGCGGTGGGCACGATGAGTGTGGACGGCCTCACGGTCAGGTTCGGCTCCTCAATCGTCGTGAGGGCTTCGTAGCCGTGGCGGGGATACGTCACTTGCAGCGCGAATACTTCTCCCAAGATGCCGTCCTTGGGGCCTACAATCAGGTCGATTTGCGCGCTCTCCGAACCTTTCCCGCCTGCGCCGCTGCCGACCCGCAGCCGGGCGCTCCTGACCTGTTCTGCGCTGAGCCCCAGGTCTGCGAAGCGGCCTTCCAGGGGGCCTGCCGGTGGCTCAAACGGCGTGTCCTCCACCGGAATCTTGCCCACCCGCTCCAGTTCCATCTGGATTTCGGCGCGGTCTTCTTGGATAAGGCTCCCTCCCACCTTGAGCGGGCGGCGGGCGCGTCCCACCTTGATGCCCATCATATTCAGGGCCTGCTTCACCGCCAGCCCTCCACCGTGGCGGCAGAAGATGCGCGACAGTTTCTGCACCTGCATCTGGAGGGCGCGGGCTTCCTCGATGCGGCCTTCCTGCACGGCGGCGTAGACCTTCTGCCACACCTCCGGATACACGTTGGCGCTGGCGAGAATCATGCCGGTGCACCCGCCCGCCAGCGCGGGTACCACCACCTCGTCGTGGCCGATGAACACGTCGATGCGTCCCTGCACCGTTTCGAGGACTTCCATGGTGTAGGTAAGGTTCCCTGACGAATCTTTCAGCCCGACGATGTTGGGGATGTCCGACAGGTCTTCCACGACGGTGCGCGGCAGGTAGGCGTCCACGACTTGCGGTATGTTGTACAGGAGAATGGGGATGTCCACCGATGCGGCCACGTCGTAGAAATGCTGGTAGATGCCTTTGTCCGACGGGTGGAGAAAGAAGGGCGTGACCACCAGACAGGCGTCCGCGCCAACAGCCTTTGCGTTGCGGGTGAGAAGAATGGCCTCCTTGGTCCCAGCCGCGCCGGTTCCGGCGATGACGGGCCCTTTCCCGGCTGCTTCTTCCGCCACGATGGCGATGACGCGCTTCTGTTCCTCTGGGGTCATGTAGGGGAATTCGCCGGTAGTGCCGCAGGGTACGAAGCCGTCCACGTGGGGCAGCAGGTGGCGCACCAGGGCGCGCAGGGCGTCTTCGTCGATGTCCTCGTTCTTGTCAAACGGGGTGACCAGGGCCGGGAAGACCCCCTTGAGCCACGGCAGTTTTACGGGCATGCGGTGACCTCCTTGTCAAATCTCCAGCAGCCGTTCGCCCTGACAAACACGGATGCAGGCTTCCAGGGCACTGACGCTTCCCCAGAAGCCCGCTGCGTTGTGTTCGAAGGCAATCTACGGCTTCGGAATCGCCAGCCCCTTGCAGCCTTGTTTGCTCAGGATGAGATCGGGCTGATTCTCCTGGATTAGTTCGTGAATAATCTGGGCGTACTTGACCTTTTCGCGGGCGAAGTCGGCCAGCATCTGCGGGCTGCTCCACGGCTTGTACAACGCTCCTGGCCCGGCAGCGCACGCAGGGCCAGGCTCAATCTTGAAGTAGCAGGGGGCGCACAGGCGCGCCATCTCTGCTCCCTCATAGAAGCGATTGTAGCCGCCAAAGGATTCCGCCAGGATGATGTGCAGGTCTAGCGGGATGTCCACGGCCTGGCGGATGGATGCGAACTGAGGCAGACTCAGGTCGCCTAGCGGATTGAAGGTACCGGCGCCCAGCATTTGAAGCACCTTCCCACCCGCAGCAGAGGCATGCCCTGCATAGATGGATACCTTGAACACGACGTCTTCCGGAATCTCTCCGGCCTTGCGCAGTTCGTTCAGCAGCCACAACAGCCCCTCGTCTATGGCGAGGAAGCCGCGGAACCCCAACTCGATGCAGGAGAGGATGTCGGTGATGACGTAGCGCAGTTGGTCGGAGCCGCGGAAGCGCAGCCCGGAAAGCCCGCCCTCCGGAGTGACCAACTGGCGGCCAACGTCCCACGCAGAGCGAGGGCCGGGAGTCAGGATGACTTCCAATTTGGCCTCGGCGGCCATCTGAGCAAAGTCGCGCAGTTCCGCCTTGTCCAGCAGGGTGGCGCCCATGACCACGGAGATGACGCGGTGAATGGGAATCTTGCGCTTGTCCATTTCATCAATGAGCGCTTCCAGCACGTTGGGGCGCTCCACACCGGAGATTTCCATCCGGTAGTGGGCACCGTCGGGGAAGCGCTTCGGGCTTGATGGCAGGTCGTAGGCATCGTGACCTGGGATGCCGGCCTTCTCCATCATTTTGGAAACGCGGTTCATGTCCATGGGGCAGTCCTCCTTCGCAGAATTCGCTGGCCTCGTCGCCTTGAAACACGGGAGGCTTGAACTACCTGATTCTGGAGGGAGTATAACATGGTGCGAAATGGGTGTCAACATCCACGGGGCAGACGGGTTGCCAGAGTTGCCAGCAGGTTGGTTTGCGATATAATGTGGGCGAAAGGCATTTGGGGTGCAGCGAAAACCGTGAGCGAGAAGGAAATCCCGAACGGGAACCAGGTGAATTGGCACGCGCGAAGCGTCGCCAGCGTCGAGCGGGCGCTGGACACGAGCCTTACGTCCGGACTTTCGGATGAGGCGGTTGAGAGACGCCTGGAGACGTGCGGTTACAATCAACTCGTGGAGCGTCCGCGACCCGGATTCTGGAGCAAGGTGTGGAACCAACTGACCAGTTTCCTGGTCGTCATTCTGATTGTGGCGAGCGCGATTTCCTTCGTCATCGGCGAGTACACCGATGCGGCCGCCATCTTGTCCATCGTGGTACTGAACGCGATTCTGGGCGTGGTTCAGGAGTCGCGCGCGGAAGAGGCACTGCAAGCCTTGAAGCGGATGGCAGCGCCCGAAGCCCACGTGATTCGCGGCGGACACACCATCATCATCCCCGCCCGCGAGTTGGTTCCCGGCGATGTTGTGCTGCTGGAGGTCGGGAACTACGTCCCCGCCGATATGCGCCTCGTCGAGAGCGTGAACCTCCGGATTGACGAGGCCTCTCTCACAGGCGAATCGCTGCCTGCCGCCAAGGAGGCAGACATCGTCCTGGACCGCGAACTTCCCGTGGGAGATCGCAGGAACACCGCCTATATGAGCACGCTGGTGACCTATGGCCGTGGCCGCGGCGTTGTTGTGAGCACGGGCATGGACACCGAGATTGGCCTCATTGCCGACATGATTCAGAGTTTCCAGGAGGAACCCACTCCCCTTCAGATAAAACTGGACCAGTTGGGCAGATGGCTCGGCATCGGCGCTTTGGCCGTATGCGCCATCGTTTTCGGAGTGGGTCTCTTGCGAGGCATTGACCCGCTGACGATGTTCATCACGGCAGTGAGCCTGGCCATCGCTGCCGTGCCCGAGGGGCTGCCCGCCGTGGTGACCATCTGCCTCGCCCTGGGTTTGCAGCGCATGGTGCGGCGCCACGCCCTGCTCAGGAAACTTCCCGCTGTGGAGACCCTGGGAAGCGCCACGGCTATCTGCTCGGACAAGACGGGAACGCTGACCAAGAACGAGATGACGGTGGTGCGCGTCTACAGCGACCGACAGATGATTTCGGTGACCGGCGAGGGGTACGAGCCGAGGGGCTACTTTCTGCAGGATGGGCAGGAAGTGAACGTGCGGCGGGACGAGGGAGTCCGAGACGTGCTGACGGCGGCGGCCCTGTGCAACGATTCGCGGCTGGAGGCCAGCGGGGCGGGCGAAGCGGGCCGCACGTATCGTCTGGTGGGCGATCCGACAGAGGGCGCTCTGGTCGTCGCCGCGGCCAAGGGTGGGCTTTGGAAAGAGGACTTGGAGAGGACGTACCCGCGCGTGGCCGAGATTCCCTTCGACTCTGACCGCAAGCGCATGACCACCATCCACAGGAACAGCAACGGCTACGTGGCCTACACGAAGGGCGCCGGCGACATGATTCTGTATCGCTGCGAGACCTACGAGCGCGATGGGGAGATTCTCCCCATGACCGATGAGGTCCGCTGGGAGATCCTGGATGCCCACGAGCAGATGGCCGGCGATGCCCTACGCATCCTTGGGGTAGCCCGCAGGCATCTGGACGCCGTTCCCTCGGACGGGGATATCGAAGAAGTGGAGCAGGACCTGACCTTCCTCGGCCTCGTGGGGATGATTGATCCGGCCAGGCCGGAGGTGAAAGACGCCATCCGCAAAGCCCGAAATGCGGGGCTGAAAACGGTGATGATTACGGGGGACTATGACCGGACGGCCATGGCCATCGCCCGCGAATTGGATCTCCTCACGCCAGGGCAGCAGTTGCTCACCGGCGCCGAAATGGAGTCACTGTCGGACTCCGAACTGGCCGAGGTCGCCGATGAAATCGACGTGTTTGCCCGCGTTTCGCCCCGCCACAAGGTGCGGGTTGTGGATGCGCTGAAGAGGCGCGGCCACATCGTGGCCATGACAGGTGACGGCGTGAACGATGCCCCCGCGCTGAAACGCGCGGACATCGGAATCGCCATGGGCATCACAGGAACGGACGTGTCCAAAGAGACCGCCGACATGGTGCTGACCGATGACAACTACGCCAGCATCGTTTCCGCCATAGAAGAAGGGCGAATCATCTACTCCAACATCCGCAAGTTTGTCTACTATCTCCTCTCCTGCAATGTGGGCGAGATTCTGGTCGTGTTCCTGGCAACCATGTTCAATTGGGGCTTGCCCCTCACCGCCATCCAGTTGCTGGTCTTGAATCTGGTCACGGACGGTGCGCCCGCCCTTGCTCTTGGCCTGGAAAAGGGCGACCCGGATACGATGGACCAGCCCCCCAGGCCTGTCAACGAACCCATCATCAATCGCCCCATGATTTCGGGCATCGTCGTTCAGAGCATTGCCATCACCATTGCAACTCTGGGAGCATTCCTCATCGGCAGGGAGTGGTTCGGCGGCACGGAAGTCCACGCGCAGACCATGGCCTTCGCAACCCTGTCCTTGTCGGAACTGCTCCGCGCCTACACGTCGCGTTCGGAGCGCTATTCGCTGTTTGCCATCGGCATTTGGGCCAACCGCTTCATGCAGTGGGCAGTCCTGGCTTCTGTCGCCATCATCTTTGTGATTATTTACGTGCCGTTCCTGGACCCGATTTTCAACACGGCGTTTCTGGGATGGAAGGAATGGGCAGTGATAGTGCCATTGATGCTCATCCCGGCGGTTGTTGCTGAGTTCAGCAAATGGGTTTCGCGCGTCGCGCAAAAGAAGAGGCGGGTCTGACCAGACGCCCCGCGCCGCGCTGTCCGAGCGGCGTGGGTTGTCAGACTTTCCCCGTCAGCGACTGTAGCGCTGGCGGCTGCCCCGTGTGCCTGGCGTTGGCCTGGAGTGCACCATGGATCCGAAATGGGAGACCGCTGTGAAGCGCATTCTGATTGTGGATGACGAAGAAGGCATCCGAGCCACTCTGTCCACTGTTTTGCGTAGGCAAGGATACGAGGTGCAAACGGCGGGCAGTTTCGAGGAGGTAGACCCGCTGCTGGCCACCTTCTCCCCCGACACCATTGTGTTGGATGTTATGCTGCCGGGCCTGAGCGGACTGGATATCCTGAAATACCTGAAGGAACAGAACATTGACGCCCCCGTGATTGTGATTACGGGGGCTCCTGATATCCAGAGCGCGCGGGAAAGCCTGCTTCGCGGGGCTTTCGACTACATCGCCAAGCCCTTCAGCCTGGATGTGTTCCGCCAGGCAGTGAAGCGCGCCCTGGCGCAGAAGGAACTGCTGGATGCGCGCCGCGAACTCGAAGAGGGGAAGCAGCGCTACCAGGAGGAACTGGAACGGGAGGTCCGTCAGCGAACCGCCGAACTGGAGCGGCGCAACATCGAACTCGCGACGCTGAATGAGATGGGAACGGTGCTCTCCTCGACGCTGGACGTGGATACCGCTCTGCAGGCCTTATATCACCAGGCGCAGCGGCTGGTACAGTTCTCGACCTTCTCGGTGGCGCTGTGCAACGATGGTGGGCAGAATCTGGACTTCGTGTTTGTGGTGGACGATGGTGAGAAGATTCCGGCCTTCACACGAAGCGTAGACGGCGAGAAGGGGTTATTCGGGTGGGTAGCCCGCACGCGAACTCCCCTGCTCATCGGTGACTTGATGGATGCGGCAGACCCGCCGCCTGTGGAACCGGATGGCATGGAGAAGAAGGCGCGCTCGTGGCTGGGCGTGCCGATTCTGGCGAAGGGCAGGCTGGCGGGGCTCCTGACGGTCCACAGCCGCAAGCCCCACGCCTTCTCCGCCGATGACCAGCGACTCCTGGAGATGTTTGCTTCTCAGGCCGCCACCACTCTGGAGAACGCACGGCTGTTCGAAGAGGCGGTGACCAGGCGACAGCACACCGAGGCTATCATCCGCAACATGGCCGGCGGCGTGCTGGTGCTGGACAAGCAGGACACCATCGTGGCGTGCAATCCGGCACTGCGGAGGATGCTGGACATCGAGGAAATAGGTGTGAGGGGCCGTTCCATCCACGATTTTGCCGGCAGCGAGAATGTCGGTCTGGCAGCCTTGGGGGAGATTGGCGGGCCTTCGGCTGACCTGATGGAGCAGTTGCAGGCGATGGCACCTGCGTCGGACTCAGGCGTTCCTGCATCGGTGACGCGAGAAGTCTCTTTTGCCGCGCCGCTGAATCGTATCCTGATGGTGACCACCTCGCAACTGTACAGCATCGCCGGGGCTTCCCTGGGCTACGTGAAGGTCGTGCGTGACATTACCCGCGAACGCGAATTGGAGCGCATGAAGTCGGACTTCATCTCCACGGTTTCCCACGAACTGCGCACGCCCCTGTTCTACATCAAGGGATTCGTGGAACTGATGCTCCAGGGAAAGGCCGACGACACAGGGGTGAGAAGCGAGTTCCTGTCCATCATACGGGACCAGACGGAGCACCTGGACAGACTGGTCGAGGATTTGCTGGATACATCAAGGGTCGAGAGGGGCACGTTTGCCCTGAAGAAGGAGAGGGTGCCCATTTCCGATCTCATCCGCCAGTCTGTGGCTGACGCCGAAGGCATCGCGGCTCAAGCCCGGGTGGCGTTGAAATCCGAGATTGAGGAGCCACTCCCGGAAGTCGGCGGCGATTTTCTGCGACTCAAGCAGGTGATGATGAACCTGATTGGGAACGCCGTCAAGTTCAGCGAGCCTGGTGAGACTGTGACCGTCCGAGGCCAGTTGAAGCCTGGCGAGGTATGGGTGCAGGTGGAAGACGAGGGGCCCGGCATCGCCCAGAAAGACCTTACCCGCATATTCGACAAGTTCTTCCAGGTGGATTCCTCCGCGACGCGCTCGGTGGGAGGGGTGGGTTTGGGCCTGTACATATCGAAGCAGATTGTGGAGCGCATGGGCGGACGCATCTGGGCTGAGAGCGAACCGGAGCGAGGCAGCCGGTTTACCTTCGCGCTGCCGCTCCACGAGACAAGCCCCGATTCTTCGGATGGCTGAAAGGGAGGAGGGGAGCGATGGCGAGGCGCATCTTGGTGGTGGATGATGACCCCACGGCCCTGCGGCTCATCGGCTATAGTCTGCAGCAGGAAGGGTACGACGTCTTGACCGCTACCAGCGGCCTGGACGGCCTGAGACAGGCCAGAGAAAAAGCCCCCGACCTGATAGTGTTGGACGTCATGATGCCAGACCTGGACGGTTTCGACGTCTGCCGAAGGCTCCGAGCAGACCCTGCCACCAGCCGGGTGCCGATTATCATGCTCACGGCGAAAGGTCAGGTCAGCGACAGGGTAGCCGGGTTCCGTGCGGGCGCCGACGACTATGTGGTCAAACCGGCAGACCCCAGCGAACTGGTTGCGCGAGTCGCGGCGCTGCTGACGCGAGCCTCCTACGCAGAAGCGCCTGAAGCCCGCATCATCTCGTTCCTGGGAGCCAAGGGCGGGGTTGGCACGACGACTGCGGCAGTCAATGTGGGTGTCCACCTGGCGAAGTCGGGGCAACGCGCGACCCTGGCCGATTTGCGGGGTGGCTATGGGACCGTGTGTCTGCACCTGAACCTGCGCCCGCGCGTGTCTCTGGGGCAGTTGTTCCGCGGTCGCGAGGACCGCACCAGCCGCGAAATCGTGGGAGCCTTGCACCAGCACGCAAGCGGCCTGAAGGTGCTGGCAAGCCCTCAGCAGCCAGAAGAGTATCTGGAAATGAGTCAGGCTGTTGTCTCCACAGTGGTGGACGCCCTGCAGGCGGACGCGGACTTCCTGCTTCTGGATGTTCCTCACGTGCATACTCCGTGGCGGCGCGAGGTTTTGCAGCGCAGCCACTTCATCGTCTTGGTGACGGAGCAGGAGCCGACCTCTCTGGCCTCGGCGAAGATGGCCTTGACGATGGTGGAGGAGTACGGCATCAGCGCTTCTATCGTGGGGGGGCTGATTGTGCATCGCTCACGGTCTTCGACGGAGATGTCCGCCATTCAGATATCGAATTTCTTGGACATTGGCCTTCTGGGTGTCCTACCGACGGCGCCCGAAGAGTGTATGGCTGCGGCACGCATGGGAGCGCCGGTAATTCTCTCGCAGCCCCAGGCCTCGATATCGCTGTCTCTCGGGCAGGTTGCGGAGCGCCTCACCGCCGAACCGGTGTCGTTGCAGCAATTCTAGGGAGCCGCGGGGGCCAATTGCAAACGGAGGCAAGTTCATGTATTATTGGGTTGCATCCGACCATGACCGCAACCTGAATCGGGAGGAGTCCAGTGCTCGAAATCCGGCATCTCACGAAAGTGTATGACGATGGCACCCGCGCTCTGTACGACATCAGTTTCACCGTCCAGGATGGCGAGTTCGTCATTCTGATTGGACTGAGCGGGTCAGGCAAGTCTACGCTGCTGCGCT
>Ga0315554_1001628_pt1 | contig 13225 bp, 15 predicted proteins | sample SalMarSW160370MG_FD_202114 | JGI IMG/M metagenome (GOLD analysis project Ga0315554, IMG submission 202114) | Salt marsh sediment microbial communities from the Plum Island Ecosystem LTER, Massachusetts, United States - Salt Marsh Sediment SW1603-70 ... | reverse complement strand
ACACCTGCGTCGAGATGGGGGCGTCGATCACGATGGCCAAGGGGGCCGCGGCGGCCGGCGTCCGTCCGGCGATCGCCCTGATCGGCGACTCGACGTTCACCCACTCCGGGATGACCGGCCTCCTCGACTGCGTCAGCGAGAACGCGGACGTCACCGTGGTGATCGCCGACAACCTGACGATCGCGATGACCGGCGGCCAGCCGCCGTCGGCCGGGAACCGCCTCGCCGCGATCTGCGCCGGGCTGGGCGTCGATCGCGGCCACATCCGGCTCATCGAGCCGAGCCCGAACAACCTCGCCGACAACGCCGCTGTCCTCCGAGAGGAGATCGCCCACCCGGGGCCGTCGGTGATCATCTCGCGGCGCGAATGCATCCAAACGGCCCGGCGACGGACTCGGGGGAACCGACCGGGACGAGGGGAGGCACGATGAACCGGAACGTCATTCTCGCCGGCGTCGGGGGGCAGGGGCTCCTCGCCCTCGCAGCGGTGATCGGTGAGGCCGCTCGCCGGCTCGACCTGTACGTCAGGCAGGCCGAGGTGCACGGGATGGCGCAGCGCGGCGGCGGCGTACAGAGCCATCTACGCTACGCCGATCGACCGCTGCACTCCAACCTCGTCCGGCTCGGGACGGCCGACCTCGTCCTCGCGCTCGAACCGATGGAGGCGCTCCGGTACCTGCCCTACCTCGCTCCAACCGGCGTGGTGGTCAGCAACACCGCACCGTTGGCGAACGTCCCGGGCTACCCGAGGGAAGAGGAGATCCTCAGCGAGATCGAGAGACTGCCGATCCACCGGCTCGTCGATGCCGGCGCGTTAGCGAAGGAGGCCGGGGCGCTCCAGGCGACGAACATGGTGATGCTCGGGTCGGGCGCACCGTTCCTGGAGATCCCGGAAGAATCGCTGACCGCCGCGATCGAGACCTTCTTCGCCGGCAAGGGAAGGAAGGTGATCGAGACGAACGTCCGCGCTTTCCGGCTCGGCGTCGCTGCCGTCCAAACGGACTAGCCCGAATCAGGCGACCTTTCCCCCGTGGCGATAGGTCCGCGTCTTGTTGTAAGCCATCTTCGCCCGGAGGGCGTTCTCGATGTCGTACTCCATCCCTCCGGCCAGGTCGAGAACGCGGATGATCGTGTCGGCCAACTCCTCCTCCACCCTGGAAAACCCGCCGATCTTCTCGCTCGCCGGATTCCCGTCCCGGTGGGCCTCCATCGCCTCGGCCAGCTCGGTCACCGCGAGCATCAGGACCTCGCCGATCGAGCGCTCCCGATCCCACCACCCGTGCTCGACCGCCGTCCGGTGAATGGCCTGTTGCATTTGCCCAACGGACATCGATTCGTTCATCGCCGCTCAGCGTAGCGCGCCGACACCCCGAACTCAACCCTTGCCCTCCGCCCCCTCGGTCGCTAGGCTCTCGCCGGACTCAAGGGATCTCCGGGAGGTCGATATGGTGAGCAAGCAACGTTGGATCGCGGTTCTGATTGGGCTATTCGCGGGGTCCGTCCTCTGTCTGTCCGCGGCGGGGGCGGGCTCCCTCCGAATCGGCATCGTCGCCGACGTGCACGCGCACGACACCGAGTCGCCGGTCGAGGACAAGGTGATGACGAATTACCCGGAGCGGATTGCGGCGTTCGTCGATGCAATGAACGCCTGGCCGGCCGACGCGGTGATCGAGCTCGGCGATCTCGTCAACGGCGCGTTCGTCCTCGGGGCCGAGTACGGGGACCCGACCCGGATCCCTCGAATCCTCGACGACGCCCTCGCCGTCCTCTCGGGACTGGAGTGTCCGACGCACTTCGTGCTCGGCAACCACGACATGTACGACCTGTCGAAGGACGAGTTCCTCGCCGCCATCGGACGCGACGCGAAGTACTACAGCTTCGACCTCAGCGGTTTTCACTTCGTGATCCTCGACGCGGAGTACAACCCCGACGGCACGGACTACGATCACGTCTTCATGCGGGTCAAGGGGTTCATCCCTCCGAACGAGCTCGACTGGCTGAGGGACGACCTCGCTGGAACCGACCTGCCGACGATCGTCTGTGTCCACCAGCCGCTCGACTCGGAGTTCGACGTCAACGCCGGCGGCCCGCCGATCGTCAACAACGCGGAGGTCCGTCGGCTCCTGAGCGAATCGGGCGTCGTGATCGCCGTCTTCCAGGGGCACGACCACGAGAACCGGTACGCGGAGATCGACGGGATCCACTACGTCACGTTCGCGGCGATGGTCGACCACACCGATCCGACGCCGCCGACGTGGGCCCAGGTGACCCTCGACCCCGTCGCCCGGATGATCACGATCGAGGGATTCGGGCTACAGAGCGACTGGGAGTTCGGCTTCTAGGAGGCACCGTGCCACGACGATCTCAGGCAGCGATCGTCCTCGCCCTGATCGCCCTCCTCGGTTGGGCGGTCGGCTCGTACGCCGACGCGTCGGGCGTCGTCCGCTTCGGCCTGATCGCCGATCTGCACGCCCACGACATCGACTCTCCGCTCGAAGGGAAATGGATGACCCACACCGAGGAGCGGCTGGCGACGTTCACCGATGCGATGAACGCGTGGGATGCGGACTTCGTCATTCAGCTCGGCGACTTCGTCAACGGCTGGGTCGTCCTCGGCGCCGACCCGGGGGATCCGGCGCGGATCCCGGACGTCCTCGCCTGGGCCGACGGCCTGTACGCCGCGTTCGACGGCCCCCGCTACCACGTCATCGGGAACCACGACGTCTACAACCTCGACAAACGGACGTACCGCGAGATCCTCGGGATCGGCTCGACGTACTACAGCTTCGATGTCGGCGCGTTCCACTTCGTGGTCCTCGACGTGCAATTCGCCGAGGACGGATCGGACCTGAGCTGCACGTATACCGGCGTCGGCGGCTTCGTCCCGGCGAGCGAACTCGAGTGGCTGCACGCCGATCTCGCCGGCTCCGATCGCCCCACGATCGTCTGCGTCCATCAGATGCTCGACGAATACGTCGAGGAGTGGGGACGTCCCCTCGTCGCCAACCAAGCGGAGATCCAGGTCGCCCTCACGGAGGACGGCGACGTCATCGCCGTCCTCCAGGGGCACGATCACGACAACGCCCATCGCCTGATCGATGGGATCCACTACGTCACGTTCGAGGCCCTCGTCGACCAGGGGACCCCGCCGTCGTGGGCTGCGATCACGCTCGACCCGTCGGCGCGAACGATCGCGATCGTCGGCGAGGGGGATCAAGCGAGCTACATCCTGACCTACTGAGGGAGGACCGGCCTCCCCATGCGCAAGAGCGTGCGGATCACCGACGCGAGGCGGCGTTCGGACCAAGATCGGCCCGGAGAGCCCGACTGGAAGGAGGTGGACATGATCGCCGAGTTCTCGATCGTCCCGATCGGCGTCGGGGAGAGCCTGAGCGCGCACGTCGCGCAGGCGTTCGAGATCGTCGAGGCGAGCGGCGTCGCCTACGAGAATCACGCCATGGGGACCAACCTCGAGGGGGACTGGGACGAGGTGATGGGTGTGATCAAGGCCTGCCGCGACAAACTCCTACAGAGCTGTAACCGCGTCTCCCTGTCGATCAAGATCGACGACCGCCGCGGCGTGACCGACGGTCTTCGACGGAAGGTGGGCTCCGCCCGCCGCAGGATGCGCGGATAGCCACTGCACGGGACGGTCATCCCGCAGAGACCGCTGTGGTCGGCCGCCCGTGAAGACGACCGCATCTCGTCGCAGGTTCTCTTCTGAGTCTGTTGACGTCGTCATAAGTTCTGGCTATGATGTATGTAGCTTTGAGTTCGGATCTCAGGTGAGAAATGAAACGGAAGACTTGGATCGGCCTCCTCGTCCTCGCGGTTGTGCTCGTTACTAACGTCACCCCGTTGAGCGCTCCAACCTGCGACGTGTGCTCCGACTCCTGCGATGGGGATTGCGAGTACATTGGCTGGATCGACTACAATGACTGCTCGTGCGGTCTCTGTATGGATGACCTGGACCTGCACTGCCAGGGACGGTGCGACAAGTATTGGTGCTGCCACTGGTTCTGGGAGTGCTGGGCCATCCAATGGGAGACTGCCAAGTGCGATTTCTGCTGCGACTGACGGCAAGACACTGGAAGAGGATCGTGCCGGCAGCGCTGGTCATCGCGGTGCTGGAAGGGGCTGCATCGTGGGTCATCATCCGCTGCAGCCCGCGTGTTCCGGGCTCTCCGGGTGTTCCGAATGCGTTGGCACGATCCAGACCGGCGCACTGCCGTACTCGGTCGAGGCACTTCGCCGAGCCAACTACGCGGATACGCACGATCGGGTCTATCAGGGTCTGCCCGAAGGGGCCGACGCACGCTGGATGGTGGTGGACGACGAGCAGGGTCCGGCATCTCGGGGAAGCTTCGTGTACTTCACTTGAGGTCCCCGAATCGGGGCTCGACCCCGAGCGGTCGTTCCCCCTCGCGCTCCTTTCCGAATGGGCCGGGACGCTGCACGGTTTAGATCTGGTCCTGGTGCTTGGAGGCTATGTCGATGACGCGCTGGCCGAGGATGTCCGAGCGGTTCTCGACCCGGTGATCGCCGTACGAGTGGACGCGGATGGGGCGCTCTTCTCGTCCGCCGTACTCGAACGCGGGACGGGCGGCTTCGGGTTCCTGATCGGGCCGGACGGCACGATCCTCATCAGACAAAGCGGCCTTCGCGTCACGAGCGCCACGCCGATCCTCGTGACATTGCAGACCTACGCCCGAGAGGACGTTCTCCCAGATCCGGCCTCCGCGTTCTCGATGGTCCACCCACTGCGCGTCGCGCAAAGCCCGCTGGACCTGGAACTGACGTACGCAGAAGGCGGAGCGGACGTGATCGAGCCCCTGATGCCCGGACGTCCCACGCTCGTCTACCGCTTCTCGGCCGGATGCCCGCCTTGTCGTCTCTGCTCCGAGGTGACCTCGACCCTCGCCGCTGAGTACTCCGGCCGTGTAAACGTGGTTGGCCTCTCGTATTCGCTGACCGATTCCACTGTCGCCGCCGCCGCGGAGATCGGACGGGCCCATCTCTCGCTTTTCAGCGAGGAGAGACAAGCCGCGATCCTGGAGCTGCCGGCGACGCCGGAGGGAAGACAGCTGTACGCGGAGCGTCGGGCGGAGGATTTGGCCGCTTCCATGCAGGCTCTCCCGGCCGCCTTTCCCGTCGCATGGGACAGGGACGGTCGCCACTCGGGAGCCCTCGGGCTGGGAGATGCGCCGCTACCGTCGTGGGGGTTGTACGACGCAGGTGGCAATCTGGTAGACGTCATTCCGGGAGCGAATGACACGGTCTACCAGAACGGTGAGCCCCTCTCTACCTGCTATCCGACCCTGTCGATGCTGCGGGCGCGGCTCGATGAGGCTCTCAGGCCGCCAGAGTCGACCCAACCGTGAGAGCGTCTGCCACGCTCGAAGGTCGCTGGTTCGTCCTCCTCCAGTACGGCGCGTTGGTCCTGGGCTTGATCGGCGTTTCCTTCGGTGTGATCATCGCGATCGCCGCACATGTCGGCATCAGCAGCGAACTCGATCGAGTCGTGGAGTCGGTGGGCGCGGACCGGCTTCGACTGGAGACGCTGCCAGAGAATCACGACGGCTTCGCGGAGGCGGATTTGCGGTCCGTTCTCGAGCTCCCTTACGTCGCTTCCGCCGCTGCCGACACTGCCGAGTATCTGCTCAGCAATCCGCGTGAGCACTACACGCTCACCTACGTGGGCGTGACACCCTCGTACTTCGACACCCGCAAGATCCCCCTGGCCAGCGGACGGCCATTCGAAGCGGCGGACGAGAACGCTACAATCCTTGGTTACGACGTGGCAGCGGCGCTGTTCGACGGAGATGCTGTCGGTCGTGTCCTCGACACGGGCACGCAGCAGTACACGGTGATCGGCACGCTAGCGTATGTGCCGATCCAAGATCGGCGGGCGGACAGCGCACTCAACACGTCGGTCTTCCTCCCGGTCGAGGCGATGGCCGCTCGGATGGGGCGACCAAGCGCGCCGTTCGACATGATCTGGATCCACGTCCAACGATCCCGAATCGACGACGCCATCGCCGAGCTGTCGGAGATGTTCGCCGGCCGCGGTCGGATCCGCGAGATGAGCGACGTGTACCGCGGTGTGATCTCACGCGGGGAACGAACATCGCAGCTTCTCGATGTGGCGGCCGTTCTGTTCGTCGTCCTCAGTGCGTTGCTGTCGATTGTCGTTGGCAGTGACATCGTGCGGCGCAGTAGCCATCACGGCGGCCTTCACCGCGCGCTCGGCGCGACGCGCCGACACATTGCGCTCGCCGCCCTGGGCCGGTTTGCTCTGCTGACTGCCTGCTCGACAGGCGTTGGCGCGACGTTCGCCGCATCGGTCATGCCGATGCTAGGCCGATTTCTTGCAGTGCCGCTTCGCTTCGGGGCGCTCCACTTCGCAGGGCTGGGGATCTTATCTCTGCACGCGCTGGGCGTGGGCGCGTACTTGGGTCTGCGCGCGGCAGCGGTATCACCGATGACTGCCATCCGGATGGAGGCGGCACGGGGTCAGCAAACCTTCTTAGTCGAGTACGCGCTGACGGTCCTCGCACTGGCCATCGGAATCGGCGCCGTGTTGTTCCTCGTCGCGTTCTCCGATCACATGCGTTCTCTGTGGGCTCAGGCGTCCGGGCCCATAGACGCCGACGTCCTGTCCGTGCGTTCGGGACCCGCCGGCCAGACGCTAAGCTTCCTACCCGAATACGCGTTGGAAAGGGACGATGCCGAGGCGATCGCGGCGGTCGGTGGGGTCGACGTCGTGACGGGCGAGGTCCGGTCGAGGCGCACGGTCCGATCGGCGTCCTCCAGCATGCTAGTGGACGTCCTCGGGCTGTACTCGATCGGTCGGCCGTGGGTGCCGGCGACGCTATCGGCCGGGCGACTGCCCACCACCGAGGAGTATGCCGGCGGAGCCCGCGTCGTGTTGATCGGGGCATCCGTCGCTGATCGTTTGTTCGAGGACGAGAACCCTGTGGCGGACTCGATCGCGATCGAGGGCACGGAGTTCACGGTTGTCGGCCTCTGTCGCGCGCTGGTGCCTCCCACCACACGACCGACGATCGCGCCGGACGCGGTGGTTCTGGTACCACAGGGTTCACTGCCAGAACTGGTTGGCGAACACATCCTGTGGGCCCATCTATCGGCGGCGGCCGATCCCGTGAGCGTGGCCGAACTGATCGCACGGCAACTGCATGAGCGTCATCCGGGCGCTGCGCCGGCCGTCGTCGAAGGCTCCGTTGCAGCGTACGGCGTGTTCGCCGCGTTCCTGTTTCGAATGGTCTCCGGGTTTCTCGTTCTCGCCGCGCTCGCTGCGCTCGTCAGCATCGGAGGGATCCTCAGCCTGTCGTGGACGCGCACCCTCAGCTCGTGGCACAGCTTCGGCATCCACAGGACGCTGGGACAGACTCGACTGCGAACGTTCCTTGCGGCCGTTGCTCCTGCGGTTTGGACGAGCATCCCGGCGGGGGCACTTGCTTTCGCGCTGTCGATCCTCGCGCTGGGCGCCGTGAGCCGGATGTCCGGTACAGCATTAACGGTCCGCCCTGTCTGGGTTCTCTGGACGGCGCTCGCCGTCCTTGTCGCCGCGTCGATCGGCGGCGGTATCCCCGCGTTGTGGGCGGCCCGACTCGACCCCGCTGAAACGATCCGTACTGGGAGGCAGTGACATGATCGAAGTCCAACACGCCGTCAAGACGTTCCACCGCGGGTCGCAGGAGGTTCGAGCGCTGGACAACGTCAGCTTCACCGTCGAGCGGGCCGAGACGCTGGCGATCCAAGGGCCGTCCGGCTCAGGAAAGACGACGCTCCTCACCTTGATCGGCACGCTCGATGAGCCGACGTCCAGCTCCGTCCGTCTTGACGGCACCGATCCGTGGACGTTGTCCGATCGCAAGCGCTCGCGAATAAGAGCTGAGGAGATCGGATTCGTGTTCCAAAGCTACAACCTGATTCCGCAGCTTTCCGCGTGGAAGAACGTCGCCCTGCCGCTTCGCTACGCCGGGGTGGCGCGGCGTGAGCGGAAGCGCCGCGCGATCCGGGCGCTCGAGGACGTCGGACTCGGCGATCGGATGCAGCACCTCCCGTCGCAGCTGTCGGGCGGCGAAGAGCAGTGCGTCGCCGTCGCGAGGGCTATGGTCGTATCCCCGTCGCTGCTCCTCGCCGACAAGCCGACGGGGGACCTCGACACGGAGACCGGCGACCGGGTGATCGGCATGATCCTCGCGCTTCGCGAGCGGGGAGCGAGCGTTCTCGTCGTCACCCACAACGAAGCGATCGCCGCGTTGTGCCGACGGTCGATCCGCCTCCTTGACGGGAGGCTCGCACCCTGATCATTGTGGCGACCTCTATAGATTTGCGCAGTGGGGGGTAAAGACCGTAGAGTCTGTGGAACATGTCCTCGTGGCTGCGCCGCATTCCCAAGGTCGAGCTTCACGTCCATCTCGACGGCTCGTTGCGGCTGAAGACGTTCCTCGAGCTCGCCAAGCGGCTCCCCGCCGAGCGTCGCTTCCCGAGATCGGTCGATCTGCGGAAGGCCGTCGTACCGAGATCGAAGGGATCCCTGGAGGCGTACCTCGAGTCCTTCGAGTACACGATCGGCGTGTTGCAGACCGCCGAGTCGTTGGAGCGCGCCGCCTACGAGCTGTGCGAAGATGCGGCCAACGAGAACGTGGTCTACATCGAGATCCGCTTCTGTCCGCTCCTTCATACCGAAGGCGGCCTGTCCCCGCGCGACATCGTGCAAGTCGCACTCATGGGGTGCGAGCGCGCGAAGGACGCGTTCGGCATCGAGGCTGGCCTCCTCCTCACCGCCCTCAGGGACGAATCGACCGAACGCTCGATGGAGGTCGCCCAGCTCGCGGCGCAGTTCCGCGGCAAGGGCGTCGCCGGTTTCGACCTCGCCGGCCCGGAGCTCGGCTACTCGCCGACGATTCATCGCGCGGCGATCGAACTCGCCCACGACGCGGGCGTTCCGATCACGCTCCACGCCGGGGAGGGCTGCTGTCCGGAACACATCAAGGAAGCGATCGACCTCGGGGCCGCTCGGATCGGTCACGGGGTCTACCTGTTCAAGGCGCCGACCGTCGAGCAACGGGTCGCCGAGCTCCGGATCCCCCTCGAGGTCTGCCCGACCAGCAATCTTCAGGTCTCCGGCTTCATGAAGGGCTACGCCGACCATCCGCTCAAACGCTATCTCGACCTGGGGATCCCCGTCACGCTCAACACCGACAACCGATTGATGTCGGGGGTCGATCTGACCCACGAGTACGCGGCCGTCGTCCGCGCGTTCTCCTTCGACCGTGACGTCGTGAAGCGGATCGTCCTCGCCGGCGTCGACGCCGCGTTCGCGCCCGAGCCGACCAAGGAGGCGATCCGTCAGCGGGTCGAAGCGGGGCTCGCCGGGAGCTGATCAGAACAGGGTCATCTGCTCAGGCCCGACGAACGGAATCTCGACCTTCCCGTATACGCCGTCGTACCCCGGCTCGATGCGCACCTCGCCGGACCTCGTCTTGGCGATCCCCTCAGCGACGCGCCCGTCGGCGCCGCGCTCGATCTCGGCGAGCGACCGATCGAGCAGGATGTCCAGCTCGCTGCCGAAGCGATCGATCATCGCGTCGTAGGCGCGCTCCGCCCTGTTGGTGCTCGCGCCGACGCCCAGCGCCTGGGCGATGATCTCGACGAGAGGAATCAGGCTCCAATAGCGATCCCGCTTCGTCGCCTCGTCTCCCTCCGCTCGATCGGCGAGCTCTTCGACCCGATGAAGGACGCCGATCGTCAGCTCCTTCCCGCAGACCGGGCAGCGGTCGGCGTTCGCTCGCGACTCGGCCGGATGCCAGGAGACGCCGCATTGGCGGTGCCCGTCGTAGTGATACTTCCCCTCTTGCGGGTAGAACTCGATCGTCCCCACCAGGCCGATCCCGCTGCCGAGCGCTCCGACGACCGCCGGGAACGTCGTGTCGGGAAGATCGAGGATCGTCGCCTCCCGCCCCAGCTTTGCGGGGGAGTGGGCGTCGGAGAACGAGACCAGCGTCAGTCGATCGAGCCGGGAGACGCGTCGATTCATCGGCGGATCGCTCGACAGACCGGTCTCGATCGCCGCGATCCGGCCGGCGTGGCTTCCGAAGCATTCCTCCAGGGAATCGAACCCGCTCTTCGCTCCGAAGATCGAGTACCACGGCGTCCAGACGTGGGCCGGTATCACGAACGCCTCCGGCGCGACCTCCCAGATCAGCTCGACCAGGGTCTTGGCCGGCAGGCCGAGCATCGGCCGACCGTCGGCAGCGAGGTTCCCTCTCGCCGAGAGCTTCCGGTTGATCCTCTCCGCGGCATCGAGCGACGGAGCGAGGATCACCAGGTGGATCCGCCGTTGCCTTCCATCCTGGCTCCAGACGGCGCTGATCTCACCGCTGATCAGGAATCGGGTGTCGCCGTAGCGATAGATTCCCTCGCGCTCTTCGCGAAGTTGCCCCCGCAGCGTCGCAAACCACTCCGGATGGGTGAAATCCCCGCTCCCGAGCAGGTCGATCCCCTTCACGCCGGCCCAGCGCGCGAGATCGGGCAGGCCCATCTGAGGGCTCGTCGCCCGACTGAAGTGCGAATGAAGGTGAAGGTCAGCGATCCGTCGCATCGTCGTCGAAGACCGGCCAGCCGTTCGGGCAGTGGCTGGAGAACGAGTCGACCTCGACCGTCGCGTGGAAGATCCGGGTCGAGTATTCCACCGCCGTGATCGAGAACTCCGCCTTCTCCCCCGGGTCGAGATCGGTGATCTCGCACGTCCCGTCGGACAGTCGAACCCCGTCGGCGTCGTAGAACTTCGCCTTGACGATCACGGAATCGAGCCGTTCGTCGGAGCGGTTCTGCACCACGCCGGTCACTCGCGCCGGCCAGCCGAGCGTCAGCAGCCACCCCGGGTGGACGAACGCCGCCATCGCGACCGGAACCTCCTTCGTCACCGTCCCCGAGACGCCTCGATCGTCCCGAACCGTGAGGGTGACCCGGTAGACCCTTTCCTCGCCGAACCGGTGGTGCACGTCCCATCCGGCCTCGAGCGGCGGAGTCCCGTCATCGAACTCCCAGCGGAGGGACTCGATCCAGTGATTCGGAACCGTCGTCGAGGTCGACGTGAACCAGTAGTCGAGATTCCCGGACGAGCCGTCCGGGCACCAGACGAAGTCGGCGACCGGCCGGGTGACCGGGCCGAAGCAGCCGACAAGAAGGACTGCCGACGCGAGGATCGCGACACCGAGGATCTGGCACACGATCGGTCGCTTCATCCGAAGAACGCCTCCTCCTCGTACTCCGACCATCCGTACACCTTCAGATCGATCCGGCCCTTCTCGTTGAAGGCGACGCCTTCGGCCTCGAGGCGGGTGATCTGCTCGCCGCCGATGCTCGATTCACCCTTGGCGTTGACGACGCGATGCCACGGTACGTCCGGCCTCGGCCTTCCCCGGCCGAGCGCCGCCATCGCGTAGCCGACCTGCCTCGCACCCTTGGGGATCCCCGCGAGATGCGCGATCTGCCCGTAGGTCGCCACCTTCCCCTCCGGAATCCGGCCGACGACATCGTAGATCCGCTCGTAGAGGCTGTTCGCCATCGCCGCCCTCCTCGGATGATCCGTCGATGCGAAGCGTAGCGAAGGGAGTCGGATCGGGCAAACCGCTGAAGTCGGGTACCGGTCGGAGCGACGGCCGGGTACAATCGACGCGCGGGGGACCTTCGGACGGAGGTCGCTCGATTCAGGGGAGGGATCATGCTCAAGACCAACGAAGACCGTGTCGTCGAGTTCCTGCTGCAGTGCCAGCCCGGGCCGCCGAAGACGCGCGCTCGTTGGGGGATCGATCGCGAAGGTTCGCCGTTCATCCTGCCCTCGATCGGCGGGATCAGCGTCAACGTCTCCGTCGGCGACCCGGCGTTCGGCTGGGCCGGCGACCACGTCGAGCCGAGCGTCAGCTGCACCGCCGATACGAAGAAGCCGTTCGAGCATCCGAACGTCTCGCTTCAGCTCTACGCCTGCGCCGGGAACGAGGCGAAGATCATCTCCGGCAGCGCGAAGAACAGCACCGGCTACGCGATCGGCCATCACGGAGGTTCGGAGCACGTCATCGTCGAGTTTCCCCGCTCGGTCAAAGAGAAGCTCAGCTACGACGACAAGATCATCATCCGCGGCCGCGGTCAGGGGCTGAAGCTGACAGACTACCCCGACGTCGCGCTGTTCAACCTCGATCCCGACCTGCTGAAGAAGATGAAGATCGAGGAGTCCGGCGGGAAGCTGCGCGTCCCCGTCACGACGATCGTCCCCGCCGCGTGCATGGGGTCCGGCGTCGGCGCGACCCAACCCGGGACCGGCGACTACGACATCATGACCAGCGATCCCGAGACCGTGGAGGAGTACAGGCTGGACGCGATCCGATTCGGCGACTTCGTCGCGCTGATGGACCATGACAATCGATACGGCCGCACCTACCGAAAGGGGGCGGTGACGATCGGGATCGTCGTCCACAGCGACTGCCTGCTCGCCGGCCACGGACCGGGCGTGACCACGTTGATGACGTGCGCCACCCCGTTGATCGAGCCGATCCTCGATCCGAAGGCGAACATCGCCGATCTCCTCGGCCACGGGGCCGAAGCGCCACCGGAGAACGAGGGGTAAAAGCGCTTTCTTTGCGTTGTGAACGCGATCGGGCCGAGATCCACGACGGATCCCGCTCCGCGCCTTGGCCTATCGCGCGTCCTGAACCTCGAACAACTCCTCGAACGGCCTTCCGACGGTATTGGCGATCTTGTGCGCCGTTTTCACGCTCGTCCCCGCGCCGTTTTCGATCGACGAGAGCATGGGGCGAGAGATCCCGATCGCCTCGGCGAGCTCCGCCGAGGTGAATCCGGCGACGATCCGTGCCCTCCGCACGGCGTCCTTCGCTGAGACGATGCGGTAGTATTTGCGCGGCATGATGTGACTGTCAGTATACTGTGATTGTTCATTGGCCTTCTTTGGCCTACATCTAGTCCCTAAGAGACATATAGACAGCGATAGACAGACCTAGATCACCCAAAACTTGACAAACCGTTAACAGCATGATAGACTGGTGCGGTTTCCATCGGCGCCCCGGCTCGGGTAGGGACCTGACACACAACGTGCGACCACCGGGTGGTGCCTAAGGCTTGAGGGGGAACTCAGCCGACGATCCGGGGCGCCCTTGCTCTTCCCGTCGTCGGAACGCGC
>Ga0315554_1001627_pt1 | contig 13229 bp, 14 predicted proteins | sample SalMarSW160370MG_FD_202114 | JGI IMG/M metagenome (GOLD analysis project Ga0315554, IMG submission 202114) | Salt marsh sediment microbial communities from the Plum Island Ecosystem LTER, Massachusetts, United States - Salt Marsh Sediment SW1603-70 ... | reverse complement strand
GAACAATGAACTATGAACAATGAACTATGAACAATGAAATAAAAAACGAACCCAAAACGAACCCAATTTATCCTTGCGTAGCCTCTGGCGAAGCAGGAACGAACCCAATTTCCGAAAAGCCAAAAATGAACGCAACCTCTTTAATAACAAAGAGCTACGAACAATGAACTATGAACAATGAACTATGAACAATGAAATAAAAAACGAACCCAAATATTGTCCGCCATAAAAATCTGCCTTAAAGGACTCCATAATTTTGATTTTTCCATTTTAATCTTTTATTTCTCTTTCCAATCCCTCCCCTCTTCTTCCTTTCAATCTTTCTTACTTTGCCTATTTTAACTTTTTCTGCCTGTCAACTTGACGTAGTCGGCTTATTTTCTATGCCAAAATTTGCATTTCTTCCTGCAGCAAATTCAGTTTAAATCCTTGTTTAACTGATTTGTTGTTTACATAATCATAGCTATTATAAACAGTTATGATTGATTGGCCTATAACAACCATCTCCGGATATAAAAACTGGTATATTCTTTGCTACATTGTTATAAATTAGGCGTAAAATGAACGGTCAAACCTTTTTTACATAGTAAGGAGGCAAGTAATTATGGCAGTTAAAGAATTGGCATTTGAAGGCGATGCAAGAGCCAAGCTGCTGGCCGGCGTCGAAAAGCTGGCAGCAGCGGTCAAACCAACGCTTGGCCCGCGAGGCCGAAACGCTATTATCGATAAAAGCTGGGGCGGACCGACAGTTACCAAAGACGGCGTAACAGTGGCTGAAGAAATCGACCTTATCGACAAGAATGAAAACCTTGGCGCAAAACTGGTAAAAGAAGCCGCCAGCAAAACCTCGAAAATCGTCGGCGACGGAACAACCACGGCTACCGTACTCACCGAGGCATTGTTCAAGGAAGCTTACAGGAACCTTGCGGCCGGCGCGGATTCTATGGCCCTGAATCGCGGTTTGCAAAAGGCCGCTAAGGCAGTAACCGACAAGCTCGCCTCGCTGGCAAAACCAATCGACATCACAAAAATAGATGACATAATCAATATCGCCTCGGTATCAGCTAATAACGACGTAGAAATTGGAAAGATTATGGCTCAAGCCTTCCAGCGGGTAGGCAAGGACGGCGTCATCACCGTCGAAGAAGGCAAAAGCTTCGAGACAACCGTAGATTTTGTGGAAGGGATGCAGTTTGACCGCGGTTACCTTTCACCACACTTCGTGACCGACCCGGGAAATATGGTTTGCGAGCTGGAAAAGCCATATATGCTGATTCACGAGGAAAAAATCAGCAATGTAGGCAAGCTTGTGCCGCTGCTTGAAAAGATTGCAAAAACTAAAAGGCCATTGCTTATTATCGCAGAGGATGTCGAGAGTGAAGCACTGGCAACTCTGGTGGTCAACAAGTTAAAAGGCATATTGCAGTGTGCAGCTGTAAAAGCCCCCGGTTATGGCGACCGAAGAAAGGCAATGCTGCAGGATATTGCAATCCTTACAGGTGCCGAGCCGATTTTCAAAGATTTGGGCATCGAGATGGAGAACATTAGTATTAAACAGCTCGGCCAGGCCAAAAAGGTAACCATCGACAACGATAATACAATCATCGTTGAAGGGGCCGGCAGCCAGGAGGGCATCAGCGGTAGAATCAAGCAAATCCAGAATGAAATCGAAACGATCACAAGCGATTACGACCGTGAGAAATTACAGGAACGTCTCGCCAAGCTAACCGGCGGCGTTGCCCAAATCAACGTCGGTGCCGCAAGCGAAACGGAAATGAAGGAACGAAAAGCTCGAATCGAGGATGCCCTTCACGCTACCAGAGCAGCCATCGAAGAGGGCATCGTGCCAGGCGGTGGTGTAGCCCTTATACGCTGTATTGACGCAGTCGCAAAATTAAAACTTAAAGGCGATGAACAAACCGGAGCCGACATATTGGTTAAGGCCCTGCGGATGCCGTGCTACTGCATAGCCGACAATGCCGGAACTACACCAAATCTCGTCGTTAATAAGGTCATGGAAGGCAAAGGCGGTTTCGGCTATAACGCTGACAAAGACAAGTACGAGGACCTGCTTAAAGCCGGCGTCATCGACCCGGTTAAAGTAACACGAATTGCCCTGCAAAACGCTGCAAGTATAGCCGGCTTGTTATTAACCACAGATTGTCTTGTATCGGAAAAGCCCAAGGATAAAGATGAGATGGCTATGCCTCCAGGCGGCCCGGGTATGGGCGGTGGTATGGGAGGAATGGGCGGAGGAATGGGCATGATGTAATTAGCCCCGGAGCCAATGACCTCCAGCAGATAAGCGAAAGAGGATGAACAATGTGTAAAAAAGCAAAACCGTTCCAAACTTATATACCTGTATACAGGTACAGAATAAGTCTGGTAATTGTGCTTACGGTGTTGAGTGCCTTTGTAATTTCGGCTTGTGCCCAGATGACCGCCAAATCAGCATTACCTGAAACCGCAGAGCAGCGCGATATACGGATGCAATGGTGGCGAGAGACGAGATTCGGGATGTTCATCCACTGGGGCGTATATTCTATACCTGCAGGAACATATAAAGGTAAGCAAATATCAGGCATCGGGGAGTGGATTATGGAAAATGCCGACATCCCCGTTGCAGAGTATGAAAAGTATGCTAAACAATTCAATCCCGTTAAATTCAATGCCGACCAGTGGGTTCAAATCGCTAAAAATGCGGGAATGAAGTACATCGTCATCACCAGTAAGCACCACGATGGTTTCTGTCTATGGGATTCGAAGGTGTCCGGCTATGACATTATGGATACTGCGCCGTTCAAACGCGACATACTCAAGGAATTGTCCGTCGCGTGCAGGAAACACGGTATCAGGCTGTGCTTCTACCACTCTATAATGGATTGGCACCATCCCGATGCGCAGGCGCCTTTCTACCCAAACTATAATGATGGCGGTCGTACGAATCCTAATTTCAGCCGATACGTCAAAACTTATTTGAAGCCGCAGCTCAGGGAGCTGATAACCAACTATGGCCCTCTCGGCGTGATGTGGTTCGATGGTGAATGGATAAAGGACTGGACCGAACCACAGGGTATAGACCTGTACAATTACGTTCGAGGCCTTCAGCCTGATATTATTATCAACAACCGTGTCGGCAAAGGGCGTAAAAGTATGCAGGGTATGACCAAGGAGGGGAATTTCGCAGGTGATTTCGGAACGCCCGAACAGGAAATACCGCCGACCGGGCTGCCCGGTGTTGACTGGGAAACCTGCATGACAATGAACGATACCTGGGGCTTCAAGTCATACGATAACAACTGGAAGTCAAAGGAAGACCTGCTTCGTAAACTCGTGGATATTGCCAGCAAAGGCGGCAACTTCCTGCTCAACGTCGGACCTACTTCAGAAGGCCTTATCCCCCAATCCAGTGTGGAACGTTTGGCAGCTATGGGTAAATGGATGGCGAAGAACAGCGAAAGCATTTATGGTACAACAGCCAGTCCATTTGAGAAACTTCCCTGGGGCAGGTGCACAGCCAAGCCCGGCAGGTTGTACCTACATGTCTTCGATTGGCCAAAAAACGGCGAATTGAATGTGCCAATGCCCAGAAACGATGTCCAAAAGGCTTATCTGCTGGCTCGAAAAGACCGTGCTGAACTGCTCCTGGATAGTGATGAAAACGGTAATCTCGTCGTCACCATACCCCGTAAGGCGCCCGATGTGACTGATACCGTCGTCCTGTTGGAAATGGAGGCTGAAGCGGCTGTCATTCCGCAGGCAGAAGATGGTACGGTTGTTCTTAAAGCCGGTGATGCCGTTGTTCGCGGAACAAACGCGAGGTACGAGTCGGGCGGAGGTAAGGACAACATCGGTTACTGGACGAATCCTGACGATTATGTCGTATGGCGTTTTATAGTGACCAAAATAGGGACCTTCAATGCTTCGATAACATTCGCTTGTGCAGCAGGTTCGGGCGGCAGCGAGTACACCCTCTCGGTGGCCAAACAGAAACTTGCCGGTAAAGTAAAGGACACAGGCTCCTGGACGAACTTTGTTTCTGAAAAAATTGGAACTGTGAAAATCACCAGGCCCGGCACATACAATCTTTCGGTCAAGCCCGATACTATGCCCGGCGGCGCAGTGATGAACTTAAAGTCAGTGACGCTTGTCCCGGTTAAGAAATAATCAAATTTGTGTATATTGTAAAAGAGTGGAAATAAAGTGGAACCTAAGTAGAAAAGGAGTGAGTTATGAAACTTAGACCTTTGGATGATAGAGTTGTAATAAAGCAATTAGATGCCGAAGAGAAGACATCAGGCGGTATCATTTTGCCCGATGCTGCAAAAGAAAAACCACAGATCGGCAAAATAGTGACCACCGGGCCGGGCAAACTGCTCGATGACGGTAAGCGCGGTAAAATGTCTGTAAAGAAAAACGATGAGGTCATCTACGGTAAATACCTGGGAAGCGAAATCGAAATCGACAGAGAAAAATATGTGATTTTGCGAGAAAGTGACATCCTTGGGATTATTGAAAGGTAAATTCGCCAAGAAATGTGGCGGATAAATTCGAAAAGCATATAAAGACATATTAAACTTTTTGTAGAAGGATTTGTAGGGGTACAAAAATGGCAAAACAAATGATGTTTAATGATACAGCACGAGCAGAGCTTAAAGACGGCCTGTCACAACTGGCCGAAGCTGTTAAAGTCACTCTCGGACCGACCGGCAAGAATGTCATACTGCAAAAAAGCTGGGGCTCTCCGAAGGTAACGAAGGATGGTGTCACGGTCAGCAAAGAAATCGAACTTCCCGAACCATTCAAGAACATGGGCGCCAAGATGGTCAACCAGGTCGCCAGCAAAACCTCCGATGTCGTCGGCGATGGGACTACTACTTCAACAGTCCTTGCAGAAGCGATTTACATCGAGGGTCTGAGGCACGTAACCGCAGGTGCAAATCCAATGGCCATTCAGCGGGGAATCAGTAAGGCCGCCGAAGTCGTTACCAAATTCATCCAATCCGTGAGCGTTTCTGTCAAGGGTCATAGCGACATTGCAAAAGTGGCGACTATCAGCGCAAACAATGACCAACAAGTCGGCGAAATCCTTGCAGACGCAATTGATAAGGTCGGCAGGGAAGGTGTTATCGAGGTCGAAGAAGGCAAGGGAATGGAAAACGAGCTGAGCTTTGTTGAAGGTATGCAGTTCGATAAGGGTTATATATCCCCGTACTTTATGACGAACGCCGACACCCTCGAAGCCGTACTTGATGACGCCTATATTCTGCTGCATGAAAAGAAAATTTCCAATGTCCGCGAGCTTGTTCCACTGCTTGAAAAAATTGCTCATATGGCCCGGCCGCTGTTGATTATTGCTGAGGACGTGGAAGGCGAAGCACTGGCGGCACTGGTTATTAACCGACTGCAAGGCGTCTTAAGAGTTTGTGCAGTCAAAGCACCTGGCTTCGGCGACCGAAGAAAAGCGATGTTGGCCGATATTAGCATATCAACCGCAGGGCAGGTTATCACCGAAGATTTAGGCATCAAGCTCGAAGGCATTGAACTTTCGCAATTAGGCCAAGCCAAAAAAATCGTTGTGGGTAAGGATACAACCACGATAATCGAAGGGGCCGGCAAAAAGAAAGACATCACTGCCCGCTGCGACCAAATCCGCAATCAAATTGAAAAGACAACCAGCGATTACGACCGTGAAAAGCTGCAGGAGCGGCTCGCAAAGCTGACCGGCGGGGTTGCCGTCATTAAAGCCGGCGCCGCAACGGAAGCGGAAATGAAGGAGCGAAAAGACCTGCTGGACGATGCACTTCACGCCACAAGGGCAGCAACCGAAGAAGGTGTTGTTGCAGGTGGTGGCGTTACGTTCTTGCGTGCCATCAGCGAGGTAGAGAAGGCAAGAGCAAAGGCCAAAGGCGATGAAAAAATTGGTTTTGATATTATATGCAACGCCCTTAAAACGCCGACAGCCCGGATAGTGGATAACTCCGGCGACCAGGGCGATGTGGTCGTTGCTCAACTTCTCGAAAAAAACCAGAAGGACAAGAATGTTGGCTACAACGCCAACACAGGCCAGTTCGTGGATATGTTCAAAGCCGGCATTATCGACCCGGCAAAAGTTGCCAGAACCGCATTGGAAACGGCCGCCTCCATAGCAGCCCTGATGCTGACGACTAACGTATTAATTACAGATTTAGACGAGAAGGACAAAGACGAAGAGCCTATACCGGGTTCAGTAAGATAAACTTCGTCGTGCGTATCGCGTGATGCGTATTGCGTAAAAGAGAAAGAGTATATGCCGGGAAAAATAAAAACATACAGGGATTTGGATATTTGGAAAACGGGTATAGGTCTGGTTAAAGATATATATAGATTGACAGAGAAGTTTCCAAAACAGGAGATGTATGGTTTAGTTAGCCAGATGAGACGCGCAGCGGTTTCTATACCTTCAAATGTGGCAGAAGGTTTCAGGAGACATCATAATAAAGAATACATGCAATTTTTGTACATGTCATTAGGAAGTTGTGCAGAGCTGGAGACGCAAGTAACAATAGCAGAAGCGTTGAAGTATCTACAAAAAGACACAGAAACTATATTGCTTGAAAGGCTGGACCACATCTGTCGAATGATATCAAACCTGCTTAAGAAACTTTAGCAGAAAACGCGATACGCAATACGCACGACGCAATACGAGATTATGGCCAAGCGGGACTATTATGAAGTTCTGGGGGTGAGTAAAACCGCCTCCGAAGCTGACATTAAGCGCGCATATCGGCGTATGGCAATGAAGTATCATCCGGATAAAAATCCGGATGATAAAGAAGCCGAGGCCAAGTTCAAAGAATGCGCCGAGGCTTATGAAGTCTTAAGCGACGCCGATAAGCGAAAGCGTTACGACCAGTTCGGTCACGAAGGTCTTCGCGGGATGGGGATGCACGACTTCTCCCGAATGAACTTCGATGATATTTTCAGTATGTTTGGCCTCGACGATTTGTTAGGTGGAATCTTCGGCGGTCGAAGCAGAAGAACAACTGGTCGGCGAACCGGTCCCACACGCGGCTATGACTTGGAAACCACCGTCGAGCTGACGCTTGATGACATCGCCAAAGGTGTAGAGAAAACTATCGAGTTTACCCGGCAGGATATGTGCGCCGAATGCAATGGCAGCGGCAGTGCACGAGGGACAATGCCGGATAAATGCTCTACTTGTGGAGGGACAGGCCAGGTAGCAAGCCGTGGCGGCTTCTTCCAGATGGTCTCAACGTGCCCGAAATGCAGAGGCAGTGGTCAAGTCATCACTAATCCCTGCAAAAAATGCAAAGGTACGGGCAGAGTACCCAAAAAGAGAGTCGTCAATATCAAAATCCCTAAAGGTGTCCACGAAGGCCAGGGTATAAGAGTTGCCGGTGAGGGTGAGCCCGGCCGAGGCGGTGGGCCAAGAGGCGACCTATACTGCTACGTGAGAGTAAAACCCCACGAATTTCTTCAGCGAGACCGAAATGACCTGATTGCTATTGTTCCTATAAGCTTTACACAGGCTGCCCTGGGGACAACTATTGACGTGCCGAGTCTTAACGGCAAAAGAGGCCTGAAAATACCGTCAGGCTCACAATATGGAAGCATCTTTAGAATAAAGGGCCAGGGCCTGCCGGATATTCGAACGGGAAGAACCGGAGACCAGCTCGTGCAAATCATTATTGAAACGCCCAATAAACTAAACGCAAAACAACAAGAGTTATTGAGAGAGTTCGCCAAAACAGAGAATAAAACTGTTTCTCCACAGTCAACACGTTTTTTCGAAAAACTTAAAAAATACTTTGGTAACAACCGATGAAAAAGAAAAAATCCGAAACAACAGGGGAACAAAGACATACCAAGGAAAAGATGGATGAGGCCGAAGAGCTCCAAAGCAGGATAGAGGATCTGCAGAAGGAAAAGGAGGAGCTTTTTGCGAAGCTGCAGCGTGTCAGCGCCGACTACGATAATTTGCAGAAACGCACGGCCAAACAAATCGCCGAGTCGATTAGCTACGAAAAGGAGAAAATCATAAAAACCTTTCTTCCTGTTCTGGATGATTTTGAACGTACACTACAAAACGCACAATCGGCTGCAAATGTCAATGTACTTCTCAAGGGTATTCAGATGGTCTACTATCAAATGCTGGACATCCTGAAGTCACTCAACGTGGAGCAGATAAAGGCGCAGGGCGAAATATTCGACCCGGTCACGCACCAGGCAGTGATGCAAAAAACCGAGCCCGAACAAGAAGAAAATATTGTGCTCGAAGAGTTTCAAAAGGGATATACACTTAACGGCCGGGTTATCCGACCGAGCAAAGTAATTGTCAATAAGCTAACACAGGAACAACCGGCTGAACAGATAGTCAACGAAGATGAAACAACCGACAGGGAGTAACCGCTATGCCCACTTATGAGTATATATGTGAAAACTGCGGATATGAGTTTGAGAAGTTCCAGCCCATAACGGCCAGACCTCTGCGGAAATGTCCCGACTGTGGAAAGTCAAACCTGAAACGGCTTGTAGGAACCGGCTCAGGTATAATCTTCAAAGGCTCCGGATTCTACCAAACCGATTATAGAAGCGAAAGTTATAAGCAGGGAGAGAAAAGCGAGAAAGGTAAAACCGATACCACTACTAAAGAAAAGAAATCCGAAACCAAAGAATCAAAGTCTACAGACAAGACCAAGCCGGACACTAAAGGCAAAAAGAAATCAGCTTAACTGATTTACTTCATCAGTTCTAGGATTTGTATGAATTGCGGATGTTCAGCGGTCTCAAACACCCCGAATAACACTCTCTCGATACCGCTTATCCATTAATCGCTGCCAGCAACCACAATGCTCAGATGCACCTGTTTTTTTGCTCCCTGTTGGTCTGGTATTTTTTCGACCACTTTTTCTCCCGTAGTCAGATCCGGCTTGACCGGTGTTATCAAATCATTGACTATCGTGATAACCTGAGCACTGCTAATATCGTCGAACTTTCGTTTCCCTGTCTTTTCGGTTTCAACAAATAGTGCCGACGAATTACATCTTTTCCAAACATCGGCTAAATCAGACAGCAATAAAGTTAAATCCTCTTTGCTGCAAGTAATAGAGTATATGCGTTTATCTCCCTGGCTTGTCAAACTTATTGAATCTGAAAGTCCCTTAGCCTCAATTGTCCTGTCGATAAATGTGTTAACTGTTCTCAACGCATCCGTCTTCAATTCAAGTCTGCCGTCAAATGCTAAAGCAGGAACAGCGGTGTTGGAATCAGGTTCAGGAGCAACAATTGTGTAAATCACTATCGATAAAACAGCTACCAGACCAACCATGGCGGCGGCAGCTAAAACCTTGCGAAACATCAAATGTCTGGCTCCTACCCGGCTGTCGGAAGGTTCTTCGCTCCAGGGGCGTTCGGCCGATTGTGTACCTATCTCCAGCGAGGCTTTTACATTCTCCAGAATTTGTGCGGGCGCCTCTGCGTGAGGTAAAGAGCTAACCAGAATTTTACTTTTCCGCAGCTCACGCAAACGCCGTGCAGCTTCTGCATCGTGTGATATCAGCCGTTCAACCTTGGTCTTCTCCCTTTCTGTCAGCTCCCCATCAATGAAACTGTTCAGCAACTCTTCGATGTTTTGATTTTCTTGTTTCATTGTAAATTGGCCTCGATTATCTTTTTTAGATTGTTTCTGGCCCTGCTCAGTCTGCTTTTAACCGTGCCCAGTTCGATGTCCAGCACCTCTGCGATTCGAGCATAATTCATACCTTCAATATCTCTTAATACAATCACTGCTCTATGTGCATCATCAAGTTTCATCAGCGATTGTATGACTATATTGTACAACTCCTTGTTTTGAACCATAACAGCCGGGTCGGGATTACTTTTATCAGCCAAAAGCTCCTTCAACTGCTGCTTAGACTGCCGACTGTATTCTGTGTCTTCGGCATCAAGGCTCCTGAGTCCCAGCCTGACGCTTCTCTGGCAGTAATTCAAGGTCAAATTAACGGCTATTCTAAACGCCCAGGTATAAAAGCTGCTTCTGCCTTCGAATTCATTTATCTTCTTTATTATTTTGACAAACGTTTCCTGCGTAAGTTCCGCGGCATCATGTGTATTTCTGCACATTCTTAATATGACGTTGTAGATTCGGTCTTGATATTTAATTATAAGGCGTTCCATGGCTTCAGAATCGCCCTTCCGGCAGCGTTCAACCAGAACCGCATCGTCAACTTTAATATTTGCTGCTTCCGTCACACCTTTTCCTTTTTTTAGACAAACAACGCACCAATAAGTTCCGATAATAAAACCAGGAAAAACCAAGGTTTATAATAATCGCAGATTAACGCTTTGTGGTCAAAGGTTTTTCTGCCATGCTGGATGGCTGAGGACACGTATAAGCCTACCATAAGAAGCGATACTGGCGCACGCAGGATTTCTTTCGAGCTTCTCGACGACGTCGCAATACGATGAAATATCACTGCTAAAAAAATATTTTAGCTACCTCTATTTTTAAGCCAAAAACGAGGGTAAATTTTGCAAAAACCAGTAGTTACCACAGTTGTTTTTGGGATGGGAAAGTTGGTACAATCAATTAGTGATTCAAAGTGCTTGAATTAAAACATGAATTTTGGTATTATGAATAATAACAATAAATTAGAAGGAGAAAAGCCATGAAAGCTCAAAAAATACGAGGGAGAGTGAGAAAAAAGGTGATTCTATGTTGTATTTTGGTCTTGATACTTAGCAACACAGTCTGTGCGGCTATTTATTCGGTACCATTAAACGTAAATGGGTACTATGAATTTAACGATCCAACAGACTTTAATATTGATATTGGCGTTCAATTTACACAGATTCATGAAGTACGCTTTCAGGCTCAGGGCGATATATACGCAGTAGATGCGCCTGGACTTTTCGAGTGCACGCTCATCGCAGCACCAGCTAAGGGGCAGCATTCCTATGGTCCGGAGATACCTCCAAGTTCCCCACCTGTATCAGTTCCCTTTAACTGCGATGTTACGTTTATTGCAAGCAACGGGGCAACCTGGGATTTTCTCCTGGACGGCAAAGCCGATGGATATGTTAAGCTGATAACAAGCGTGATATATACTCCTGAGTTTCCGCCTGAAAATATTACGGGCAATATCAATTCTGCCTCCTTGCTTATTGATGCTACCCCGGTTCCCGAGCCGACCACCGTTTTGCTTCTGGCTATGGGGATACTAGGGGTACGTGCAAACAAAAAGAAGAGCTAAAAGAAATACAAAACCAATTTTGGAAAGGGAGAAGTTCAAATGAACAAGACACATATTTTATTTAAATATGCTGCTCTTATAATTGTAACGGTTAGCAACTTTTGCCGGGTACAAATGATTAGCGCCGCTCCACCTGAAGGTTTCGATTTTACGATACCGGCGGATGCGCCCTATGTACCAGGTGAGTTGCTCGTTCGTTTCGCGCCCAAGCCGGACGGAAAACAGCGCAGCATAACAGAGAAAAACCAGTTCATGATCTCTTTGGGCGGGTCTACTATAGAGCGTGACTTTAAGATTGTTCCGGGGTTGAGCTTGGTTAGATTGCCGTCGAACATGACTGTCAAGGAAGCTCTTAAAACCTTCAACAGCACAGATGGCATTCTACACGCACAACCAAATTATTTGCTCAAAGCCTGTTCGACCTTTCCCAGTGACACTAGGTTTGATGACCTATGGGCCATGCATAATACAGGCCAGACTGGTGGTACTGTTGATGCAGATATAGATGCTCTGGAGGCCTGGATCGTCCCTTTGATCTGGCGTTTATACCTGAACCATGCTCTTTATTACTTCTCGCATTGGGTTGTCTTTTCTTAAGACGAAAAAAATAATTCGCCATCAAATGCATTCAAAGTGAAAGGAGTCCTTACTATGCGCTTCACAAGACAAATCATTTCGGTCAAATTTATATTCCTTTTTATTTTAATCGCCTGTTCTGCTCCATCGGCCCGTGCCAAATCTGTTTATGCGATTATAGACCACCCCTATGATATCATTGGAGCTTACAAAATCGATGCCAACCAAATAGAGTACCAGGCAGAAATCCAGGCTCCGCAACACGACATCAGAGCAATTGACCTTGCTATCGACTCAGGTTCTTCCTGCATATTTATCACCTATGAGGGTTCAAACATTATAGAGATAATGAATGCAAAAACACTGGAACATGAAGGCTCGGTTACAGCCACCGGCGCATCGAATTTGGCAGGTATCGTCTTTGATGAAGCCGCTCAAAAACTCTACGTCGTAGATAGACGAAGCTTTAATCTGTTTGTTTACTTGTGGAATGCCATTTCTAAAACACTCACTCCGGATGGTACAAATCCCAAAACTTTAAGTGGGCTTGGTAGTTGGGGTGCCTACGGGATTGCTCTCGATACCACCAACAACCATCTATACGTAGCCGATAGAACCAATATTGTCCATTACTATGATACAGACGACAGGAATGATGTGAATTATGAAAGAAACGAGTAAAAATACTAAAAATAACGCTTTTTACGACCTATTTTATGGTATAATATAATCCAACAAATCTATTGGAAAGGGAAAAGTAATGAAAGTGAAAAAACCGAGGGAAAGAGAAAACAAAATAATAAAAACCTTTTTACCTGTATTGTTCATACTGTCCGTTGCGACTTCTCCTCTTAGAGCCGCAACATGGTGGGATAGTGGTTATCACGTGATCAATGACGGTGATGTATATGGCGAGGTTTTTTTACAGAATGATGCTTCCGTAGATGTTTTTGGTGGTACCATACTCCAACTAAAGACACTTGACCTCAGCACAGCCAATATATTTGGTGGCGAAATGGATAGGTTATTTACTTTTGACAATAGTTTTGTCAATATTTATGGTGGTACTTTGGATTGGCTCGGAGCTTTCCCAGACAGTATGGTCTATCTCTATGCTTACGATGTTACATACCACCTCACAGGTGGCTTAGAAAATAGACCGTGGGCAGAAGGTACATATTATAGTAATAGCACTTCATTTTCATTCACGTTATATGACGAATACAGTTTTTCTCATGTCGTTGTAATACCGGAACCGATTTCTTTTCTGTTATTCGGACTTGGTGCACTTTTTTTGAGAAAACGGAATTAACCAAACGCTTTTAATGGAAGGAGAGATTAGAATGCTCGGAAAGAAACTTTCTCTGGTCGTATTTCTCATGGTTGTCCTTGTAGCTG
>Ga0315554_1001625_pt1 | contig 13243 bp, 11 predicted proteins | sample SalMarSW160370MG_FD_202114 | JGI IMG/M metagenome (GOLD analysis project Ga0315554, IMG submission 202114) | Salt marsh sediment microbial communities from the Plum Island Ecosystem LTER, Massachusetts, United States - Salt Marsh Sediment SW1603-70 ... | reverse complement strand
ATTTCGAGGGGAGCTTGGTATTCACCACGCGGTGCACGAGCTTCTCACGCTGCATGCGAAACTCGATGAGGCTCCGGACGGTGATGAGCTTCATTCCGTGCTTCCTCGCCAGATGGATCAACTGCGGGACTCGCGCCATGGTGCCGTCCTCGTTCAAGATCTCGCACAGGACCGCCGCGGGGAACAGCCCGGCGAGCCGGCACAGGTCGATCGCGGCTTCCGTATGCCCGGCCCGGCGCAGCACACCACCTTCGGCAGCCTGCAGGGGGCAAACATGGCCCGGCCGGGCAAGGTCGCCCGGCTTGGTCTTCGGGTCGCTCAACGCCAGAACGGTCGCGGCACGATCGGCCGCGGAGACGCCGGTCATCGTCCCATGGACATAATCGACCGTGACGGTGAACGAAGTCCCGTGAAGCGACGTGTTCGCGTCCACCATCGCTCCCAGCCCGAGCTCGTGAGCGCGCTCGGCCGTGATCGGCACGCACAGAATGCCCCGGCCTTCCTTCGTCAGGAAGTTGATGAGCTCCGGCGTCGTCCTCTCGGCGGCGAGAATGAAATCGCCTTCATTCTCACGGTCCTCGTCGTCGACAACGATGACGATTTTGCCCGCCCGGAACTCTTCGATCGCCTCTTCGATCGGATCGAATCCGCTTCTATGAAGATCCTTCATTTCAGACTCCGCACGAATAGCAGCCGCACGCACCTATTTTATCGGCTTGTCGTCCGGTTGCGCTTCCCTCACCACGGCGGTAATCGAGCCGCGGTCCACTTTCACCTTCACATTGTCCGCGATCTGAACGAGAGCCGTCTTATCCTCCAAGCCAACGACCGTGCCGTGGACGCCGCCGGCCGTTATGACTTTATCCCCTTTCTTCAGCGCATCCAGCATCTTCTGGCGCTCCTTCTGCCGCTTCTGTTGGGGACGGATGATCATGAAGTAGAAGACGACGAAGATCAGGCCGAACAGGATGATCGTTTGCAGCATGCCGCCTCCGGCGTCCGGCGTCTGTTGTGCGAGTACAAAGTGCTCTATCAAGGTTTCCTCCGTGGTTGCTCGTTGAACAAATGTGAAAGGGTTACTGCACCATCGATTCGCCGCCGCTCAACTTCGCCAGCATCTCCAGCTTCCACGCTCGAAATCGCCCGTCGAGAATTACCTTTCGCATCTCGCGCATCAGCCACAGGTAGAAGGCGAGGTTGTGGATCGTCGCCAGCTGAAGCGCCAGAATTTCCTTCGCCTGAAACAAGTGGCGCAGGTAGGCCCTCGTGAAATTGGAACACGTGTAGCACGAACACTCAGGATCGACGGGAGCGAAATCCGCCTTGTAGATCGCGTTTCTGAGGTTCAGTCCTCCCGATCTCGTGAAGACGTTCGCGTTCCGGCCGTTCCGCGTCGGGAGAACGCAGTCGAACAAGTCCATCCCTCGCTCCACCGACTCCAGCAGATTCGCCGGGGTCCCGACACCCATCAGGTACCTCGGCTTCTCCCTCGGAAGCACGGCGTCGCACACCTCGCTGATCTCGTACATCGTTTCAACCGGCTCCCCGACCGCAAGTCCGCCGACCGCGTAGCCGTCGAATCCGATTTTGACCAGGGCCTCTGCGCTCCGCTCCCGGACCTCCCGGTAGACGCTTCCCTGAACGATGCCGAAGAGGGCCTGCCCGTGGGCGTATCGCGGACCATCCTTTTCAAATGCTTCCTTGCATCGCTCCGCCCACCGGAGAGTGAGCGCATTGGATCGGGCCGCGTAGTCTAACTCGCACGGATACGGGGTGCATTCATCGAGCACCATCATGATATCCGCCCCGAGCTCCCGCTGAATCGTCACAACGGATTCGGGTGAAAAAACGTGCGTCGAACCGTCCAGATGCGATCGAAACGTCACGCCTTTATCTTCGATCCTCCTGAGATCCGTCAGGCTGAACACCTGATAGCCCCCGCTGTCGGTCAAGATCGGCCTCTCCCACCCGACAAACCGGTGCAGGCCGCCCGCCTCACGAATGACCTCCATTCCGGGCCTGAGATACAAGTGGTAGGCGTTCCCCAGAATGATCTGCACACCCAGCTCCAACAGCTCGCGATGCTCGACGGCTTTCACGCTCCCTTGCGTGCCGACAGGCATGAACATCGGCGTCTCAACCGCCCCATGCTCCGTCTCCACGATGCCGGCACGGGCTCGACCGTCGGTTCCCAGAAGGTGAAAGTTCAATGGTTCGCAGCTCTTGCTCGGTATTGAGGGCGCTCTCCAAGAACAAAAAACCGCCGGGCAGATACTCTCGCGGCGGGCTTGATCGTTTCGACGAAAATATAATCAGAAAAGGGTCGTATGTCAACCTCATTCTGGCGGCTCGTTTTCCGGCCGCGGCCGACGCACCATCCATGCGATGACGCCATAGAGAAGGGCGCCACCCGCATCGGCCATCACGTCGTAGATATCCGACGTTCGACCGGGAACAAACCGCTGATGGAACTCATCGAGGAATCCGTAGACAACGGTGAAGATGAACGCTCCCAACAACGCGTACCGGCTCAGGAGCGGCATGTACGATTGATGAAAGAACGCCCTCCAGCTGAGCCAGCAGAGGACGAAGAACATGATGGCGTGCGCGATCTTGTCCGCTCCCTCCGGTACGCCGAGCAGCATGGGCAATCTGGGAATCGAGGAAAGAACAAAAATGGTGAAGATCCAGAGAAGCGGCGGCAACTGATATTTGACGACTCCCCTCAAAATCCCCTCACGCCTCCACACTCTTGATGGCCGCCGGCAGCTTGTCGATAAGATCCTGAGCGACAACGCTTCGCTCCCCGTACGCGTCCCGAGCGAGATCGCCCGCCAACCCGTGCAGATAGACCCCGCAATATGCGGCGGCCTCCCGTTCCATTCCCTGCGCCCAGAGCGATGCAATGATCCCTGCAAGGACGTCGCCCGAACCGACAGTTGCCATCCCGGGGTTACCCGTGGAATTCAAGAACACCGACCCGTCGCTCACCCCAACCGCCGTCGGTCCCCCCTTCAGAACAATGGCGGCCTTGCTGAGCGATGCGGCTTCCCTGGCAACAGCCACGCGGTTCACTTCGATTTCCTTTGCCGGGAGATCGATCAGCCGTGCAAGCTCACCCGAATGCGGTGTGAGAACAACGGACGTCCTCAAGCGTTTGAGATTTTTCATTCCGATGCGGCCAACAGCCCGGAGGGCGTCGGCGTCGATCACCAATTTTCCCCCGTACTCTCTGAGGATGGAGACGAGGAGATCCTGCGTTTCGGCGTTTGTCGAGAGTCCCGGGCCGATGACGACAACATCAGCCCACGCGAGTTTCTCATCGATCGTCTTCCGTGCGGACTTCGCCACCGATCCCTCGGCCGTAGACGGCAACGGCGTCACGATCGTCTCTGTCAGCCGTCGACCAAGAATGGGGTAGACGCTCTCGGGTGTCCCGAGGATGACTGCACCCGTCCCCGCTTTGAGCGCCGCCGTGGCGCAAAGGTACGCAGCTCCCGTGAATCCCTTCGATCCGGCAAGAATGAAGACCTTGCCGACGGAATACTTGTGCGCGGTCGATGAGCGCCGGGGCAGCAAAGACCGGACATCGGCCGCCTCCACCAGAAACGTTTTCAGCGTCGGCGCGTGCCTCACGAAATCCGGAATGCTGATGTCGATGACCTCAAGATCCCCTACGTAATCCTGACCCTGATTGCACAGCAGGCCTGTCTTCAGCAGACCGAAGGTCGCAGTGCATGCTGCCTTCACTGCCGTGTTCATCACAACGCCAGTGGTTCCATCAACTCCAGAGGGGATGTCGACAGCCAGCACCGGCAAGCCCTGCCGGTTGATCCAGTCGATCGCGGCAAGGTAAGGCCGGCGGACCGCGCCGCTGAATCCCGTCCCGAAGATCGCGTCGATGATGAGCTTTGCCTTCGGTAACCTCGAGAGGAGAGCTTTCGTGAAGGGCTTGATGGAGAGATGATCGGAACTCGCTTGCTGCAGTCGTTTCAGGATATCGAAGTTGGTCTTCGCATCCCCCTTCAGTTCACGGGCTGCCGCGAGCAGAACCACCGTTATCGTTGCCCCGGTGTTGAGCAGATGGCGGGCAACCACGAACCCGTCGCCGCCGTTATTCCCTTTCCCGCAGAAGACCAGCACGTGCCCGCCGCGCAGTGAGCCGAAGCGCTGGGCTGCAATCTGAGCGACCCCTCGCCCGGCATTCTCCATCAGCAGCAGGCTGGGAACGCCATACTTCTTGATGGTGGTTTCGTCACACCACCGCATTTCGCTTGCCGAGACCAGCGTCTGCATAGGGCCTCCTAGATCTTGAAGAACCCTTTCGTCAACCCCAGAATGAGAGAAGGATAGAGACCGAGCAACAGGACGACGAAGGCCGCAACCCCCACGGCGATAACCGCGGAACGCGGCACGCCCTTATCGATATCAGCGTCGCCCTCACGGAAGTACATCAGAACGACGAGCCGCAAATAGTAATAGACCGAGACCAGGCTGGTGAGAACACCCACGATGGCGAGCCACGTCATCCCGCCCTTGACGGCAGCGAGGAACACATAGTACTTGCCGAAGAATCCCGCAAAGGGAGGGATGCCGGAGAGAGAGAACATGAAGATCGCCATGAGCGCGGCGAGGGCCGGCCGGCGGGCGCTCAGTCCCGCATAGTCGTCGAACGTGAGTTTCGTGTCATCATGCTGCTCGATGCATGAGACGATGGCGAACGCTCCGATGTTCATAAACGTATAAGCGGCGAGATAGAAGAGGATTCCGATCTCCCCTTCCCTGTTTCCTGCTGCGATGCCGCTCAGCATATAGCCGGCGTGCGCGATGCTCGAGTACGCGAGCATCCGCTTCACGTTGTTCTGTGCAATCGCCGTCACGTTTCCGACGATCATCGACGCCGCAGCGATCAGCGCGAGCACCTGACTCAGGGCCGTTCCTGCAATATCGAATACGCGGATGAAGACCACGATGAACACTGCAAAAGCCGCGGCCTTTGCGCCGGTCGACATGAAACCCGTAATGGGTGTCGGCGCCCCTTCGTAGACGTCCGGCGCCCACATGTGAAACGGGACGGCCGAGATCTTGAACGAGAAGGCGACGATCAGCATCCCGCAGCCGATGAGGAACAGCGGGTTCTGCACGAGCTGCGGGAACGATTTGCTGATCAGAACCAGGTTGGTGGTTCCCGAAGTCCCGTAGATGAGGGCAATCCCATACAACAGGAAGCCCGTCGCGAACGCGCCGAGCAAGAAGTACTTGATGGCGGACTCATTGGCGCGATCCTTCATCCGCATGAAGCCGACCAGGACGTACAAGCAGATCGACATCAGCTCGATGCCGAGAAACACGATGATCAGGTCGAGCGCCGCCGCCATGAGCATCATCCCGATCGTCGCGAAGAGAATGAGGATGTAGAATTCCCCCCGGTGATACTGCATGCGCTCGAGGTAGCTTTTCGACAGGAAGATGGAAAGAAACGCCGAGGCCAGGAAGATCAGATTGCAGTAGCTCGAGTAGCCCCCCTGAAGGATCATATTGTTGAACACCGGCGTCCCGGTCCCCACACTGAACAACGAGAGAACGAAGGAGATCGCAACCCCGAGAAGGCTCAGCCAGTAGGAGAGGATCGGCCTGTCCTTGCCCGCGGCGTCAACCAGAAGGGTCAGCAAGGCGAAGGCCGTCAGCGAGAGAAGCGGAGCAGACTGCCAAAGGTCTGTCGAAGTGATAGTCATATTCATCGAGAAAATGATGGATCAGAAAAACAGCAACCAGACGACGAAGAAGATCGGGATCAGGATCGGGATGCTGTATCGGACAATGTATCCGAAGAAGCTCGGGCACGGAACGCCCGCCTGCTCGGAAATCGATTTCACCATGAAATTCGGCCCATTGCCGATATAGGTGTTCGCGCCGAAGAAAACCGCGCCGAGCGAAATCGCCTGAACGTACTTCCACGTCTCCGCCGTGAATGCGAGCGCCCCAGCATGGAGGGGGTTCGGCAGCCCGAGGGCTTGCGGAGTGGAGTTTCCCAGCATAACCTGCATATGCATCACATTGTCCAGGTTCGCTCCGTGCAATCCGAACGCCGCGCTGAGAAAATTCAGATACGTTGGAGCGTTGTCCAGAAAGCTCGAGAGAACGCCCGTCCCCCAGAAGTACTGTCCCGGTGTCACGATGCCCAGCATCGAGGAATTCAGCTCCAGCCAGTCGAGCGCCGGCACCATCGTCGCGAAGATCCCCAGGAACAGGATGGCGACCTCCTTGATCGGAACGAAGTTGAACTCGTTCTTTTCGTGGATTTCACGTTTCGTCGTGTAATACGATGCAAGCGCCGCGCCCCACATGATGATCTCGCGCAGCAGCACCGGCTTCTGGATGAAGACGGCCCCGAGGATCACCAGAAGGTACCAGACGTTGTGAAGCCCCGAGACCTCCGCCTTTTCGGGCTGAGCTGCAACCGCCTGCACTTTCTTCGACTCTTTCCGGAAGTTGTACCAGTCGATGGCAAAGAACACGAGCAGGATCATCCCGATGACGAACAGCCAGGGAACCCATGCGCGCCCCAAGATCCAGAAGAACGGCACCCCTTTGAGATAACCGAGGAACAGCGGGGGATCGCCGATCGGCGTCAGCGCGCCACCGATGTTGCTCACGAGAAATATGAAGAAGACAACGTGATAGCCTCTGACCCGGTACTTGTTGGCCCTGAGGTACGGCCGGATCAGCAGCATCGATGCACCTGTCGTCCCCAGGAGGTTCGAGATCACTGCGCCGATTCCGAGGAGCGCTACGTTCTCCCACGGTGCCGCCTTACCGCGGATGCGCATGTGAACTCCGCTCGCCACGACGAAGAGCGATCCTATGAGCGAAATGAAGCTGACATACTCATAGAACGTGAGCAGCAGCCGCGGGACGTTGTGGAGAGCGACCGCGTAGTAGGCAACCACGAATGCGCCGAGACCGAAGGCCACAAGGGGGTAGTTGCGCTCCCACCAATGCCGGTTCAGAAACGGGACGACCGCGATCGCAAGAAGTAAAAGAACAAATGGCGTCACGAGCCATGCGCTGACAGGCAGAATCTCAGCGCTGCGAAAGATCCGCTCGACCGAGTTGAAAAAAAGAAAAGCAGCCGCAGCCAACACCAGAAAGATCGCGATCTGCTTCCGCCGGGCCTTCTTCATCTACCAGTCACTATGTCTGCTAGCTGAGCCGCGCTACTTCGCAGGTTGAACGGGCTGAGCACCGAGTTCTGCGGTCCGAATCTGTCCCCCCTGCCGCACCGATTCCAGTCCCTGTACCAGCTGTTTCGCAACGGGTGCCGATTTGGTCAGGAACGTAGAAGGATACACGCCGATCCACACGATGAAGACGACGATGGCAGCCAGTGTGACCACTTCCCGAGGGTTAATATCCGTCAGTTTGTGTCCGCCGTAAACTCCCCCCTCCCTCGCCTGGCCGAACATGACACGCTGGTACATCCACAGGAGGTACACGGCAGCGAGGATCACCCCGGTGGCGGCAAACGCGGCGTAGGCATAGGTGCCGAGGAACGTCGATCGAAAGCTCCCGAGCAGGATGAGAAACTCGCCCACAAACCCGTTGAGGCCCGGCAGCCCGATGGACGAGAGCGAAACGATCATGAAGAAGGTCGCGTAGACCGGCATGAACTTCGCGACGCCTCCGAAATCTGAAATGTTTCTCGTGTGCGCCCGGTCGTAGATCATCCCAACGATAAGAAAGAGAGCACCCGTCGACAAGCCGTGATTGACCATCTGGATGATCGCGCCCTGAATCCCCTCCTCGGTCATGGCGAAGATGCCGAGCACGACGAAGCCGAGATGCGAAACGGAAGAATACGCCACGAGCTTCTTGATGTCGGTCTGCACCATCGCCACGAGAGCCCCGTAGATGATGCCGATGACCGCGAGGATGCCCATGAGCGGAATGAACTTGATGGCGGCGTTCGGGAAGAGCGGCAAGCAGAATCGAAGCAGCCCGTACGTCCCCATCTTCAACAGGACCCCGGCCAGGATGACGCTGCCGGCGGTCGGAGCCTGAACGTGCGCGTCGGGCAACCAGGTATGCAGCGGGAAGATCGGGATCTTGATAGCAAAGCTCAGCGCGAAGGCGAGAAACATCCACGTCTGCAGGGTGAGCGTCATGCGCGGGGCGAGGCCGTACAGCTCCAACACGTTGGTGGTGAACGTCCCGCCGGGAAGCGTGGAAGCGTAGTAGCCCAGCGCCAGGATCGCTACCAGCATCAGCAGACTTCCGAACAGCGTAAAGAGGATGAACTTGACCGCCGCATAGACCCGCTCGGGGCCTCCCCAGACACCGATGATGAAGTACATCGGGATGAGCATCGCTTCCCAGAAGATGTAGAAGAGGAAGAGATCGAGGGAAGCAAAGACACCGACCATCCCGACCTCGAGCAGCAGCACCATCATCGTGTACTCTCTGAGGCGGCGCTCGATCGAATTCCACGTTCCCAGCAGTGCGAGCGGCGTCAGGAACGTCGTCAGCAGGATCAGCAGCAGCGCCATGCCGTCAATTCCGACAAAATAGCTGATGTTGAGCCCCTCGATCCAGGAGACCCGCTGTTGAAACTGGAAGGCCGGAGTCGAGGCATCGAATTGAAAGAACAGGTACAACGAAATCACAAAGGTAAGCAGCGACGTCGCGAACCCGGTTATCTTGATCGCTCGGGCATTCCCCTTGTTGACAAAGAACAGCCCAAGCACGCCGAGGAGCGGAAAGAATATCGTTATCGAGAGGATATGGTCTGAGAGCATTGAGGGTCTTTCATCGGCAATATCATTTGAGGATCAGCCAGATCAGGATGACCAGAATACCACCCACGAAGATCGTCGCGTACTGCTGCGCGATTCCGGTCTGCACGCGGCGGATGCCCTGAGCGATCGTCCCGATCAGTTTCGCGGACCCGTTCACCAAGCCGTCGATGATCGAGACATCCACCCCCTTCCACAAGATCGCCTCCGAGACCTTGACGGTTGGCGTGATGACCACAGCGTCGTATGCTTCGTCAACATAATACTTGTTGAAGAGCATCGCGTAGATCTTCGGGAATTTCGCCTTCCACTGCTCCGCAAGCTCCGCACGTCTCAGGTACACCATCCTCGCAACGTAGATACCACCTGCTGCAATGGCGACGGAGAGGGCCATCAAGAGATACTCGCCGGCGGTGACGGCCTGAGGGATGAGACTCAATTTGTCGTTCGCGGGCTCGAAGATCGGCTCGAGCCACTGTTCGATCGAATTTCCGCCCAGAAGGCTTGCAGGAATCCCGACGAATCCTCCGACCACCGAAAGGAAGGCAAGGATGACGAGCGGGATCGTCATCGTCTTCGGCGCTTCGTGAGGATGGACGTCGTGGCCGTAGCGCGCCTCACCCTCGAACGTCAGGCTTACCAGCCGGAACATGTAGAACGCCGTCAGCCCCGCACCCAAGACGCCGAGCGCCCAGAGAACCACCGATCCGTACTCGCTGCTGAAAGCCTTCCAGAGGATCTCGTCCTTGCTGAAAAAGCCGGAGAACGGCGGGATTCCGGAGATGGCGATCGCCGCGATGAGAAACGTCTTGTAGGTGGTGGGAAGATACTTCTTGAGACCTCCCATCTTCTGGATATCCTGCTCGTCGTGCATCGCGTGGATCACCGCTCCCGATCCCAGAAAGAGGAGCGCTTTGAAGAACGCGTGCGTCAACACGTGGAAGATTCCAGCGGCGAACGCCGCCACACCCATCGCGAGAAACATGTACCCGAGCTGGCTCACCGTCGAATATGCCAGCACCTTCTTGATGTCATTCTGAACCAAACCGATCGTCGCGGCCATCACGGCCGTTACCGCTCCGATGATCGCGACCACCTGCATCGTTGTCGGCGCCAGCGCATACAGAATCGAGCAGCGAGCGACCATATAGACACCCGCCGTCACCATCGTCGCGGCGTGAATCAGGGCGCTCACGGGCGTCGGACCCGCCATCGCGTCCGGAAGCCACACATACAGCGGAATCTGCGCCGACTTGCCTGTTGCACCGAGGAAGAGGAGCAGGGTAATCCAGACTACCGTCTTATCACCGACGCTCAGCACCGTCGCCCGCCCGAAGACGGTCTCGAAGTTCAGACTCCCGAAATGCATGAAAATGAGGAGCATCCCGAGCAAAAATCCGAAGTCGCCGATCCGGTTGACGATGAATGCCTTCTTCGCCGCGTCGCTCGTCGTCGCCGTCCCGGGCTTGTATCCGCCGGTGTCGAACTTCCGGTCGAACCAGAATCCGATCAGCAGGTACGAGCAGAGCCCGACCCCCTCCCATCCAAGGAACATCAGGAGGAAGTTGTCCGCGAGGACGAGGTTGAGCATCGCGAAGATGAAAAGGTTCATGTAGGTGAAGAACCGCGAGAAGCCGGCATCGCCGTGCATGTAGCCGATGGAGTACACGTGAATCAGGAATCCAACCCCCGTCACGATCAGTGTCATCAGGATGGACAGCTGGTCGACCTGATACCCCACCGACACGGAGAGAGACGACGGCGTGCCCGTGAAGGTCGAAATCCACGTGAAGAGCCCAACGATATGCTTCCGCTCCTCCGGCTGCATCCCCAGCATCTGGAAGAACAAGATCGCGGCGACCACAAAGGAGAGGCCGACCGTTCCGCTGCCGATGATGCCGATCAGCTTCTCATTCTTCAACCTCCAGCCGATGAGACCGAGGAAGAGAAATCCCAGCAAAGGGAAGAGAACGATAAGGGGTGAGTAGGAAAACATAGAAGATTGGATCATTGAGTCATAGGATTATGAAGTCATCAGATCATCGGGTGATCGGGTCATCGAACCATCGGGTCATTGGCATGGCGTGATTCCGGTCTCACCATTTCAAGATATTGATGTCGTCGAGATTGACCGTCTGCTTCCGCCGGAACAAGGCGATGATGATGGCCAACCCGACGGCAGCTTCGGCCGCGGCGACCGTCATCGCGAAGAAAACGAGCATCTGGCCCCTCACGTCCCCGAGGTATGCCGAGAACGCGACGAGCGAGAGATTGACAGAGTTCAGCATCAGCTCGATCGACATGAAGACGATAATGGCGTTCCGGCGTGCGAGAACTCCGACGACACCGATGATAAACGTCGTCGCGCTGAGCAAGAGATAGGATTGAATGTCCATAGGCTTCAGTTCAGTTTCTTCTTCGCCAGGATCACCGCTCCGACGATAGCTGCAAGGAGCAGGATCGAGGTCACTTCGAACGGGAAGAGGAACGTGGTGAAGAGCTCCCGTCCGATGTACTCCACCGTCCCGATGTCGACCGATTTCTCGAACTGCGTCGGCGGAAGACTGGCGCGTGCGAAGCCGAAAACATAGACCAGCTCCATCAGCAGTCCGAAGCTCAGCCCGGCACCCACGATCTTCCGATAGGAGATCTTCTCCCCAAGCCCCTTGATGTCCCCGAGGTTGAGCAGCATGATGACAAAGAGGAAGAGGACCATGATCGCGCCGGCGTAGACGAGAATTTGGATGAAGGCGATAAACTGAGCGTGGAGTGTCAGGTACAGTCCGCCGAGCGCGAAGAAATTCAGGATGAGGTACAACGCTGCAATCACCGGGTTCCGTCGCGTGACCATCATGAGCGCGGAGCCGACCGAGATGATCGCCAGAAAGTAGAAAAGAAATGTTTCGAGAGTCACGGAGTGCAGGGACCGATTAGAATTTGTCTGAAGTGTTCAATAGAGTGTGATGGACTCATAGCCGACCGTCACGGCGTGCGGATCCAGCGGATCAATTCGGGAATCGACGGCCGCTTGCCGTAGACCAAGATCGCCGTCCGGAAGATCTTTCCCGCCACCCACATCATGAAGACGGTCGACACGATGAGAATCCCGATGGTCGTCAGGATTTCCCACGTCGCAGGCATCTGGATCGCAACGCGCAGGACCATGAAGGCCGGAGTCAGCAGCGGGATAAACGACAACACTTTGATCAGCAGAGAATCGGGATTTTGCATCGCAGGAACGGCAAGCACGATGGGAAAGACAAGGGTCAGGCTCACATAGCTCGTTATCTGCTGTGCCTCCTGCTCGGTCGTGACGGGCGACCCGGCTGCCACAAAGATCGCGGAGAACAGGAGATAGCCGAGGATGACATAGACCGCCGACAGGAGAACGCTCTCAAGCGAGAAGATATCCGTTCCCGTCTTCATGGCAATCCCCAGACCGATCACACCCCACAAGAGCATCTGCATGATCCCAAGGCCGCTCAATCCGAGAATCTTCCCGGTCATCAAGTCTTGAGCCGAGCAGGACGAGAGCAAGACCTCGATCACGCGACTCGATTTCTCCTCGACCACGCTACGGATCAGCAGCTGCCCCGACGTGAGCACGAGGAACATCAACATCATGATCATAATGTATGCGCTGAAGAACGTCTCGAGGAATCCGGATTCCCTTTCCTCTCCCTTCTCGGAGATCTTGATGGACTTGATATTGATATCCGCCATCAACCTCTTGATCTGGGTAGGATCGAAACCACTGCTCACCAACCGCTGTTCGACGATCACCTCTTCCATCGTGCGAGAGAACCGCTCCGAAATACGTATGTTGCCCACGTTCTCCGCCCGGAATTCCACCTTCCCGCTGTCGTACACCGTCGCAGGGATGTAGAAATACCCTTCGATCTGCTTCGAGGCGATCAGCTTGGTCGCACGGGCCTTCATCTCGTCGAAGCTCACATCTTCTTTGAGATTCCGCAGCACGTAGTTTGGGCGACCGTCCGGCAGCTTGTATTTCTCATCGAGGCGTTCCGACAAAGGAGTCAGAATCTTTCCGGTCTCATCGATAACGCCGATAGCGATCGGTTTGTCGTCCGGCTTCGAGGCGAGCAGGCCCGGCAGGAAGCCGAAAACGATCATGATCAGCGGCATGAGAACGAGCGAAATGAGGAAGGCCTTCGACTTGACCTTCTCAAGAAATTCCCATTTGGCGACTTCGAGGTACTTCATGCGATCGGCCCTCCTTGGCCGCGCTTCCGCTCGGCCTCGACGGTCTTCTTCGCTCGGAAGTACCGGACACCGGAGAGGATGGCCACCGCAAGCAAAAGCGCCGGCAACGACCAGTCCGGATTTTCCTTGAACAACATCCCCACGGCAAGGGCGATGAAAATGACAGCGCTCAGAACCAGCGGGATGAGCTCCCTCCGAACGCGCTTGTCGAGCGGCGGGCGTGCGGC
>Ga0315554_1001623_pt1 | contig 13248 bp, 11 predicted proteins | sample SalMarSW160370MG_FD_202114 | JGI IMG/M metagenome (GOLD analysis project Ga0315554, IMG submission 202114) | Salt marsh sediment microbial communities from the Plum Island Ecosystem LTER, Massachusetts, United States - Salt Marsh Sediment SW1603-70 ... | reverse complement strand
CAGACCGTTGACAACCTCCTCGGCCGAGGAGACGATCGTGGCCTTGAGCATATCCTGGTCGATCGATCCCTCCATCTGTCCCCGGATGGCGCGGTTGGTCAATTCGTGATTGAGCCGGAATTCCTGCTGGATGGCGTTGAAAACCACCCGGCTGCCGACCGAGATGTCGCGGGTGGAATGATAATACCCGTCGAACAGATACAGCACATTGGTGACGTCCTGCCCGATATTGACCAGCGCCGTCGTCCGGTTGGGATCGACTTCGTAATTATTGACGTAGGCGTTGTAAACGGCAAAGGCGTCCGTATCCACAATCGCCGGCCGCAGCCCGCTATCCATGACGAGATTCAGGAAGCCTTCAAGAAACTCCTTGCGCGCCGCCACCAGCAAGACTTCCATCTTGTTGGTCTCCTCGTTCACCCGGATGACCTGGTGACTGAGCGCCACGTCTTCCACGTCGAACGGGGAGCGTTGTTCGGCCTCGAATAAAATGGCCTGCTCCGCCTCGGCGCCTTCCTTCTTGTCGATGACGAGCTTGTCGGTGATCAAGGCGTGCCCCGAAAGGGATACAACCACGTCTTTTCCGGCCGGGTCACACTCATCGACCACCGATTGAATGCTGAAGATCACCGCATCCCGATCGCGGATTTCATCAGCCACAATCGCTTCGGGGGGCAGTTCTCTCATGGCCAGGGAATTGACCCGATAGCCGTTCCGCCCATGATTGAGCTCGACCATCTTGATGGAACTGGCTCCGATGTCGAGCCCTAACGTGTTTTTGCTGCCTTTCGATAATACCATGGTCTTCTCTTCTTTATGTTAGACTTTGTTCTATCCTATCTGTATATCGTCCCGCCTGACAAATAATTAACCGATTTTTCACGGCGGCCTTGGGACTCACTGAACGTCACCTATTGATGGTTTTTTACTTTTTCGGCACTAACCCGGCAACTCTTAACCAGATTCTCTAATTTCCTTGAAATCACCAAATTAAAAGGGCCCCGTGCCAGCAGGGGGCCCTTCGGAGGATGGGAAGGAGGGAGCAAGAGCAACGGAAAATTTTAATAATAATTGAGCGACGCAATCTTGGTTCGACCGGTCGACGAGAGCACGTCGATAGTACCGATATTGATACCGTCGCTCTGATCGTAGGACATGAAATAAACGTGGCCCGTCTGGGTGGCCGAGCCGTTGGGCTGGTAGATCAGGGTCGGCAGCCCGAAATCGGTCCCGACGTAGGCGAAACCGTCCGGCAAAGTATCCACCGACAGCACCGAATCGGCCGTCTCGAAGGTATTGGCGCCGGGGTTATTGGAATTCATAAAAAGAGTCAGACTCTTGACGTCATTGTCGAAATAGACGCCGAATGGCTGCTTGTGAGTCACGGCGTTCGACCGCGCCAGGCGCATTTTCGACACGATATCCCGGGCCGATGTGCGGAATTTCAACCGGTTGATCGCCGTGGAAAACCGGGGCACGGCTATCGCCGAGACGATACCGATGATGACCACGATGGACATCAATTCGATCAGGGTTATGCCTCGTTCGGATCTGCATTGTCGCTTACTCATATCCACCTCGCTTCCGGACCGGCGGCGCTGCACCGGGCCAAATTTCCACACCGGATCATGCAAGTTCGATGCCACGGTCGAAAAGTCGCCCGAATTCCCGGAACTTCGGACAAGCCTTTATGTATCAAGCTGTTGGTGGGATGAACCCAAACCTGCCATATAGCGGAAAGGATGCAATATTACCAAATATGCGGGAACCGCCCCATAGGTATAGCACGTTCTCAATTAAGAGGTTGACAAAATCGCCAAACGTGGTACTTTTGAATAGATGAAATACTGTATCCGCCGGCCATAGATACAAAAGCTGAAAGGCGACAACATGCGAAAACAACTTTTTCCGGCAGTCCTCTTGATTGCCGTTTTGGCCGCCTCTCCCCTGATCGCCGCCAATAAACCCCTCCAATCAGCCCCATCCGTCATTCCCAAAGAAACCAACAACGTGATCGAGGTCGTTAAGACCTTCCTGACGCCCCGCGCCGACCACGGTATGGTGAAAATTTGGACATACTTCACGGATAAACATATTTATACGGATCAGCAGTTCGCGGCCGCAGCCGCGACGATAACCCTGACCGACGCCACCCGTACCCGCCGCGCAAAAATGGGACTGGACAAAATCACTTTCGGAGACATCCCCGTCTACACGGGTTACATCGATAAAATCACGGCTATGGGCGCAACCTTCCGTCGCGCTTCCCGATGGTTGAATGCGGCCAGTTTTGAGATTCCGCTTGAAAAAATACACGCCGTCAACAGTCTTCCCTTTGTGGCCAAAGTCCGGCCGGTTGCATTATTCGTCGGACAGCCCGTGCCGGAAGAGCCGTCGTTTCCGGCCCCGGCGCTGGCGCCCGGCCAGGGGACGACCCTGAATTACGGTATATCGTTCGGGCAACTCAACCAGATCAACGTCCCGGCCGTGCATGACAAGGGCTTCAACGGAGGCGGTATTATCGTCGCCATGTTCGACACCGGATACCGCAAAGATCATCAGGCCTTCGAGGCCGCCTATGCCGAGGGACGGGTGCTGGCCGAATGGGATTTCATTTTCAACGACGGCAACACTCAGAACGAAGCCGGGGATTCATACGACCAGCACAATCACGGGACCCTGACCTGGTCGACCCTGGGCGGCGAGGTGCCGGGTGTTCTCTATGGCCCGGCCTACGGCGCGTCCTTTATTCTGGCCAAAACCGAGTATGTCCCGACCGAAACCCAGGTCGAAGAGGATAATTGGGCGGCCGCGGTCGAATGGGCCGATTCGATCGGCGCGTCGGTGATTTCATCTTCCCTCAGCTACAGCGATTGGTACACATACGCCGATTACGACGGCGTAACCTGCGTCACGACCATCGCCGCCAATCTGGCGACGTCATATGGAATCGTCGTCGCCAACGCCATGGGCAACAGCGGCCCCGGTTCGGGAACCCTGGGCGCTCCCGCCGATGCCCTCGAAATTCTCTCCTGCGGCGCCGTCAACTCCAGCGGCACCATCGCCTCCTTCTCGTCGCGCGGTCCGACCGCCGACGGCCGCATCAAGCCCGAGGTGTGCGCCCAAGGGGTCTCGACCTACGGCGCCAGTGCATCGTCCCCGACCAGCTATGGCTACGCCAGCGGGACGTCCCTGTCGACGCCGTTGATCGCCGGATGCGCCGCCGTTTTGCTTTCTGCGCGACCCGATATGACCCCGCAGCAGGTTCGGATGGCTTTCATGCAGACCGCCAGCCGGGCCGACAACCCGGGCAATATCTACGGATGGGGAATTCTCAATCTGGGCGCGGCATTGACGTGGGGCGCTCATGCGGGAGCCGACGTCAGGATAGGAAACAGCCCGCTAACCGTGTCATTCATGGACAGCTCCTATGTATCGGCTCAAAGTTGGTCATGGAATTTCGGAGACGGAGAATCATCCACCGAGCAGAACCCGGTTCATACTTATGATACTCCCGGGGCTTATGACGTGAGTCTGACGATCATGTCGGACGGCCAGCCGCTCACAGATTCGGTGCCGAATTTCGTCGTGGTCCTGGCCGATACGCTGACCTATGTCGGCGACACGGTGTATGCCGGGGAAAAGACGGTAGTCGATATCAATCTCAAAAACTCGCAAACGCTGCAATCGGTCATCATCCCCTTCGATTACTCGAATGGCATGAACATCACCTACGATTCCTTTTCGGTGGCGGGAACGCGCGCCGACGGCTTCACCAAATTGCGCCTGGCCGGAGGTTCCACCGATAGGAAATTCGCCGTTCTCATCCAGAACATCAGCACACCGCTGCCCCCCGGCGACGGCCCGGTGCTTCGATTCTACTTTACGACCGATCCGTATGCGGTGGGTAACCAACAGCTATCGCTGGACACGTCGACCATCGGCGGCTATGATCTCAAAGCCCAAGCGGACGGGTTCGAATACGTGCCGGCGTTCTTCAACGGGAATATCGTTATTCGCGATGTCATGCGTGGCGACGCCAACCATGACGACAAGATTAACATCGGCGATCCGGTTTATCTGATAAACAACATCTTCAAGGGGGGTCCGTCTCCGATTACAATAGAAGCCGGCGACGCCAACTCCGATTTCATTATCGATATCGGCGACGCCGTATACCTGGTGAATTACATTTTCAAAGGCGGTCCCCCGCCGAATGATGAATAGGTTGGCGAAAGAGATTGAAAAAGCCGGCTCCGGTAGCCGGCTTTTTTTATTGTTATTTTCGCGCAGGACTCCGGCGCTGAACATTCTCATGATTCAGCAATTTCCGCTTCATCGGCAGGCCTCCCCCGTAACCGCCCAAACCGTTTGATGCCACGACCCGGTGGCACGGAATGATTATCGGAATCGGGTTGGCGCCGTTGGCCGCGCCGACCGCCCGCGTCGCTCGCGGTTTGCCCAATGACGCCGCAATCTCGCCGTAGGTCAGCGTCTTCCCGTAGGCGATTTTTTTAACCTTGCCGAGAACATCCTTCGCAAAACCGCTTTTGCGCAGGTCGAGTTTAACGCCGAATGTCTTTCGTTTGCCGTCAAAATACTCGAACAGCTCTTTTGCCGCCTGCCGGTTGACGGTCCCGCCGGCTTTGAATTCGGCGCCCGGAAAATTCCTCGCGATATACGCATCGGCGGCTTTCCCCCGCGCATCCTTGAGGCCGACAAAAACCAGGCCCTTGTCGGTTGATACCAGACTCAGCGCCCCGACCGGCGTTTCGATCCGATCACGATAGATTGTCATCATATCATCTCCTTATAGGCTTTTCCATAAATAGAAACTGGCCAGCGACCGATACGGCCGCCATTTCTCGCCGAGTTGCAACAGGAAATCGATGTCCGGTTTCTTGGGCAACCCATATAACGTACGTACCGCCCGGTTAATTCCAGAATCACCGATGGGAAACGCGTCGGCGTGCCCGGTTCCGCGGAGCAAAATATAATTGGCTGTCCACGGCCCCAACCCCCGGATCGAAATCAATTTCTCATACGCCGTGTCGTAATCGAGCCGTCCCATATTTTCCGGATCGAGCTCGCCCGAAGCGACCAGGCGCGAAAAATCCAGAAGATATTCCGCCTTACGTCCGGAAAGCTGGATCGACCGCAGCTTCTGATAATCCAGATTCGCAATGTCTTCGGCGGTCGGGAAAAGAAAATGCGTCTCGCCGTCTACAGTAATTGATCGGTTGACTAATGTCTTAATCCGGGATTTAAGCATAAAGGCGAAATGAAGCGTCACCTGCTGGCCGATGATGGCCCAGGCGGCGGCTTCGAAAACACTGGCCGTCAAAATCGGGCGGAATCCGCGAAAACGCCGGATCAATCCGCGCATCACCGGATCATGCCGGTGGCGGTAGAACCCGTCGATATCGCCCTCAGCGTAAAACATCCGGCGCACCAACCGCCACAATTTCTTCGAATCGACCGCGCCGTCGGTCGATAACCAATCGACCCGCAGCCCAGTCGATTCGGAGCGGCTGTATGGCGTAACCCGAATCACCACAGGGATATCTTCGAGCAACAGCAGGCGACCGAATCGGGCCGTATCGTTTATATCCAGACATTCAAACCGGCTGCGATGGTAGAACGCGAGCGACAGATCGAAATCATACGGCCCTATCGGGTGCAACCGGAATGTACCCTGGTTATTCATGGACTATAGATTAAAGACGGTTTTGAGGTCGGTAAATCGCGGCAGCAGCATATTCGGATGATGACTGTTCAGATCGTCATCTCCAAACGGCGACCGGATCGCGATGACCGATATTCCCGCCGCCTTGGCGGCCTTGATGTCGTTGACGGTATCCCCAACCATGACGGTTTTGTCCGCGGCTGCGCCCAAACGTCGCATCGCCAGCAGCACCGAATCCGGCGCGGGTTTGACGTGCGCCACTTCATCGCCCGAAGCCGTGGCCGCGAAATACGGCGACCATCCCATTTTGTCGATAATGCCTTTCGTATGGTCTATATATTTGGTGGTAGCCACCGCCATTCGATACCGTGCCTGATAGAGAAGCCGAAGGACTACGTCGGTCCCCGGCAGCGCTTGGGCCGAGGGGATGACCGTCTCGCGGGCCTTCTCCTGAAATTTCTCTTTCAACTTTTCCATAGGGGCGTTCGTGAACGACTCGAACATCTCCTCCAAAGGATGACCGATAAACCTCTTGATCTCTTCCGGCGAGCGCGGCGGCTGCCCGAGTTGGATCAGGGCGTAATTGGTCGAGGCGATCACGCCGCCGGAGGAATCGACCAGTGTCCCGTCCAGATCGAAAATAATATACCGGATATTTAAAAACATATCACATTCTCGCTTTCCCATTGATAATACCGCAGGAACATCCCGGTGTCAAACGGGAAAGGCCCCCTGCCGGTGATTTTCTCCCGAGACCCTGCCCGCCGGGCGGCGTCATATGGAGCAAATCATGCAAGGCGATGCATAAGTCGCTGTAACTTTCGAAGTTGTAAGGGACAAGGACCACACACGGCGGCGTGCGGTAAAATCGCCGTATTTTGTTCAGCTATAATAACTTTCAAAAAAGCTGTAAAAGTGTTCAAAGATTGAAACCAAGATAAGTTATTTGGCGTTAAATGTATAGCAAACACTGTATACCGGCCGGACATTTTTTTGCTTTACTCGCTACTGGAGTTTTGCTTATGTTAGATAATTCGATTGTGATATGCTCGGTTGAAGGTTTCTTACCAGGAGGCATGAATGACTCAGCTTAGGAAATTAGCCCTTCAGGTCGTTGCTCTCGCCGTTGTCGGCCTCGGATTGATATGGATGTCGGGAACGGGCGTGGCATTGCAGACTTCTTCGGCCGAAGCGGAAAACGTTTACAATAAATTGCAGGGCGACCTAACCGGTAACGGCGGCCCCCTTCTGGCCGATACGGTCAATATCGACGCCACCGAGCACCCGGGGGCATTACAAACCGACAGCGACGTCACCGACCAAGATACCCGCGAAACGCTGTTCAAAAATATCAAGCTGTTCAACTCCATGGCCTACCAGATCAAGAACCGGTACATGGAGGATATCGATTCCAAGGAATTGATCCACGCCGGAATCCGCGGCATGCTGCAGAATCTCGACCCGTTTTCGGTCTTGATGGAACAGAAATCGTACGACCGCCTCATGGAATCCACCCACGGCAAGTATGAAGGTCTCGGGATGCAGATCGACAGCCGCGACGATCATATCCGGATCATCTCCCCCATCGAGGGCACGCCCGCCTACCGGCGCGGTCTTCAGGCCGGCGACATCATCATGGACATCGACGGCACCCCGACCTATCAGATGACCACCGAAGACGCCGCCAACCTGATGCGCGGCCCGGCCGGAACATCGGTCGATCTCAAAATCAAACGTCAGGGCGTCCCCGATCTGCTCGACTATCAAGTCGAACGAGCCGTCATCGAACTGAAATCGGTCAACTACTACGGCTATGTCGACGGCACCGACATCGGCTATGTCCGCCTGTCGCGGTTTGCCGAGGAAACCAGCACCGAATTGAAAGACGCTCTGCGTGACCTGCAGTCGCAGAAAAAACTCGAAGGCCTGATTTTTGATCTCCGCTCCAACGGCGGCGGACTGCTCCAGCAGGCGGTGGAAACGGCCAATTTATTCCTCGACAAGGACAAGCTCGTGGTCTACACGCGGGGACGGACCGAAGAATCGGAGCGACGCTATTATTCCACCGAAGACCCCTTGTTCCCCAAGGGCAAGCTGGTGATTCTGGTTGACGAGGGCACCGCGTCGGCATCCGAAATCGTCTCCGGCGCCGTGCAGGATTGGGATCGCGGGATAATCATGGGCCAGACGACCTACGGCAAGGGTTTGGTGCAGCAGATATTCCCTGCCGGCGGCGACAACACCGTGGCTCTCAAGCTGACGACGGCCAAGTACTATATCCCCTCCGGGCGATGCATCCAGCGGCCCGAGCACGACAAGAAGCAAACCGCGATAGCCATGGAGGGCGAAGGGACGGGCGATGAACAACCCGCGGATTCGACCGACTCCGACACGCTCAACGTCGTCGATAAGGAAGCATTCTTCACCAACGGCGGCCGGACCGTTTATGGCGGCGGCGGAGTCAATCCCGACGTGGAAACCACCCGCGAAAAATGGTACCCGATCGAAATGAATCTGGAACGTAAACAGCTATTCTTCGATTTCGCAGTGGACTACACCTCCAAGCACTCGGATATCGACACGACCTTCACCGTGACCGACGACGTGCTCAGCCAGTTCAAAGCCTACATGGCCGAAAAGGATTTCGACTACAAAACGGCCCTCGAGGTTTCTCTCGACGACATGAAGGACATCGTCAAGGACGAGGACAAAGAAGACATCTTCTCGCAGTCGCTGGACAACCTCAGCGGCCTGATCGAGAAGGAAAAAGAGGCCGACTTTGAACACTCCAAAGATTACATCAAGCGGGCCATCAAGCGCGAGATCATGACCAAGCTGTACGGCCAGCGCGGACTGTATGAACAGATCGTCCTCAAGACCGATCCGGCCGTCCAGCAGGCGCTGAAGGTCATCGAAGACAATCAGGAATACACGAAGATTCTGGAAGAGAGCCATCAGCCCAAGAAAGCCGAGCTTTAGCGGCAACGGCACTAATTGACAAGCAACCTCTCTGACTCATGTCAAAAAAACCCGCCGGGAAACCGGCGGGTTTTTTTCATTGAAGTCAACTCGCTACAGTATGTCTCTGTCGAATTCGGATAGTGCACGTCCAGTTAATTCCCACTATCCCCCTCCTCGAGCGGTTCGTCGATGCGCGGGCCGATCTGCTTGATCCGCCAAATATCGTCTTCCTTCTTGAGCGTGATCGTCACGTCCGCCACCGGACCGTCGGGTCCGGAAATCGACGCGTCCACCCGCGCCGCGTCCCCCCGGAAAAATATCTGCTTGTCGCCGAAGCCGACGAATTCCGTCAGGGTGTCGTTCTCCCCGGCATGGTAGACAAAATCGAGTATCGACCGGGCCGTGGTGCCGCTTTCGGCCGCTTCGCCGGATAGCAACGAATCGAGACCGGCGTCGTCGTCGGCTCGGATGGCCGTCTCCATCTTCCCGATCGACTGTTTGATAATCGGGATTTCCTCACGCGAAATGTTCTTTTTGAATTCACAGCCGACCAATGCTGCAATTAACGCGGCTATGAGTATCGATATCGGTATGAGTCTTTTCATAAGCGCCGCCTAATAGGTCACCTGAACGCAGTCAATTCCCGTTTCAGGTGGATGATCGACAAAATATCCGCCGAGAGCCATCCGGTAGATGTAGTCGGCGAGATATGCTTTCTTGTAGGGCGGGCAGAATTCGAGGCCGGCCTGCGCCTCGTCGATGACCGGGTCCAGCTTGGCCGCCAGCTCCTTGACCAGCCCCTGCTTCCGGGCCTGCTCCACCGCCTGACGCAACCGGGCGGCATCGATTCGGGTCAGCGCGCCGTCCGCCTCCTGGACAGCCTTGCGCATGTCGAAGATCGTCGCCTTCTCATAGGGCAATTCCGGATTGGGGCTGAAGGTCGCCAGGTGCAGTATCCCGTTGTCCTTGAATACGGCCAGACACCGTTTTGGCAGAAAGAAATCGCCGCCCTCCATGATCCAATGAGGCTGATTCTGCGTCTTTATATCATCATCTTGATTTTCGAAACCGATCGCTTCGAGGCCGATTTCCGGGTTATTCCACGGCTCTTCCAGAAGCGCCAGCAATATCGGTGTCTGGACTGAGGGCAGTTTCCGGGCGCGCGAATCGAGATCAAGATCGGCGAGGATACCGTCGAGCTTTTTCCCGCCGCCGTTTTCATACCATGCCGTAAACGCCACCAACGCCGCCTGCACTTTTTCCTTCAGCGGGTACCCTTCCCGCTCGGAGACGGCCAGCAGGCCCGGCGCCAAGCTGTCTTCGGCGCGAGGGAAAAACGCCTCCTTGCGAAAACGATCGACCGTCAGAACGGTGTATTCCATCTCGGCTTTAAAAAGGGTGCTGATCTCCTGCAACGTCTGTCCCCGGGCCAGAAAGTACAACAGCAGCGTGGGATATTCGAAATTGAGCTGGAAATGATCCATTATGGAATAGGCCGGTCCGACCGAATGCCTCTTCCCGGCGTATTGACCGGCCTCTCCTTTCGGTTCGAAAACGTTGGTAAACACCTGAAACGTCGAATCCGGCCCCATGGTCGGCCGGTTGTCATACCGCCAGTAGATCTGGGCGCGGATGCCGACGCGGCCGAACGATCCGGGAATTTCGAATGATGGAAAAAGATCCACCGAGGCATTTGGAGGTATCGCCGGGAACGTATCGACGTCCAACCGATCCAGGCCGGACAGGTAATGATGAGGATAGACGGTCTGAATGTATATCGAAAGGCGGGCGGTATCGTCGCGGTGGTTCTCGACGGGGACCTTGAGAAGCCTCTCGCCCCACTGCAGCTGATCGATCGTCATATCGCCGATGGTGACATCCTGCGCCTGCGCCGCCGCCATCCCCCCCAGCATCACCGAGAGGAGAAATATCAAAGCCGTTCGTCTTATCCCGTTTCCAGACATGAGTATCCTTTCTTTCCCGCCAGTTGTCCGCACGCCGCCGCGATATCGCCGCCCCGGCTCTTCCGCACCGTCACCGCCGGAGTTCGCGGGTACAGTATCCGGGCGAACCGGTCGACGTCTTCGTCCTCGGGCCGTTCCAGCCCAGTTCCACCGATCGGATTGTAGGCCAATAGATTAATTTTACATGGTATACCCTTCACCAGATCGGCAAGTTCCAGGGCATCCTCGCGGCTGTCGTTGAGTCCCCGGAAAATAATATATTCAAACGTTACCCGCCGGGTCCGCACTGAGGTCCATTCCCGGACTGCCGCCATGAGTTTATTCAACGGGTAGGCTTTGGTCACCGGCATCAGTTCCCGGCGAAGATTGTCGCTGGCGGCGTTCAACGAAACCGCCAGGTTGACCTTGGATCCCGACGCCGCCAGCCGGCGAATGCCCGGGATAATGCCGACCGTGGAGACGGTGATCCGCTTGGCGCCGACCATCAGTCCCAGCGAATTGGTCAGCATCTCGATCGCCACCATAACGTTGTCATAATTGAGCATCGGCTCGCCCATGCCCATGAACACCAGATTGTCGAACGCTTCGGCACCGTATTGCCGCCGGACGGCCATGACCTGTCCGATGATCTCGCCGGCGGTCAGGTTGCGCCCGAATCCGAGCTGTCCCGTCGCGCAGAAGATGCATCCCAGAGGACACCCCGACTGCGAGGAAACGCAGAGTGTAGTCCGCCCCGAACTTTCATCCGGTATCAGGACCGATTCGATAGCTTTGCCGTCGGTCAACTCGAAAAGGAATTTTTCGGCGCCGTCCCGCGATTTTTCGCGGGCGGCCTGCCGGGGCAGGGCGATGATGCAGCGTTCCTGTAATGTACTGCGCAGGTCCTTTTTCAGGTCGGTCATCCGGTCGAAGTCGAAAACCAGATATTTATACATCCATTTATACAATTGGCGCCCGTGAAACGGCTTGTACCCAAGATCGACGACCAACCGCTCGCACTCGGCGCGGGAATATCCGCAGATATTGATTCGGGCATCCATAACTATGGTGCAATGTACCTTTCCGGGACGCGCGGGGCAAGGGCAAACCGTTCCACTGCCGTCCTCTTCCCGCCATTTATACCTTTTGTACGAAAACAATACCGTGATAAAACGGGGATTCGATGCATAGCAGGGGGAAGTCTGTGCAAAATTGAAATAATGTCGGACCGGATTCGTTGTCTGCCCGTCGACAACAGCTCACCCGAGCCGGGCAGGGGTAGGGCGCCGAGGCCGTGTTACATAAAATCGATGATTCAGGCGGCTCTGTGCACAGCGGACGGCGCCGGGGCCTTGATATGCTCCCTCCGCCGCCCGGGCCGTGACGACGCGTTACTCGGTCTTGCCTTCGCCTGCGTCGAGCTTCTTTTCGAGGTCGGAGATTTTCCGGTTCAGCTTGTCAATCTTTTTCGAGAGCGCCTCGATGTCTGATTTTTTGGTGATGCTGACGCTCTTGATGGCTTTTTCGATTTCCTTGCCCACTTTGCTCGTCGTTTCCCTGGTCTTGGTCTCGGCCTTGGCCAGAAGCTCCATGACCGCCTCTTTCTTCTCGGACTTGGACAAATCGCCCGTCTTGATCAGCGTGTCGATCAGCTCTTCGGCCTTCTTCTTGGTCAGTTCGGCGAAGCCGATGCCGGCCAGTACCGTGTTTTTCAGGATGCTCATGGATCGTACTCCTCCTAATCTGATGACGGCCCGCAGGATATCCTGTGACGCGGTCACGTCTCTCCAGCTGTGTACACCTTCGCTCAGTACCGCCGTCAACATCGACAACGTGATATCGTTTCCGGTGGCGGTGTCGATGACTCGAAACCGTACGCCCTGTTTAACCATACGCTCCAGGTCGGGCAGGACGATAAACGATTTTTGTTCGGTATCGTACAACCGCCGGTTGCGGTACCGTTTGATCGTTATCATACTCATAGTATAGTGCACTGCACAATAATGTCAAGGAGAAATTTGTGCCTCGGCCCCGGCCGATTTGTAAAATCAACCCTTGCCGACGGATAGCAGGACGATATTGACAATTTCCAGTAAACGTTCGCAGCTGAACGGCTTCTTGATGAACATGTCCCCCCCGGCCTGGAACGACCGTCCCTGATCGTCCTTGGAATCCTTTCCGGTCAGGAATATAACCGGCGTATTGACCATCGCCGGATCTTCCTTGAGGCGGTTGCATATGGTATATCCGTCCACGCCCGGCATCATGATGTCGAGGAGAATCAGATCCGGCTTGAGCTGCTTGGCCAGATCGACCGCCTTGGCCGGTTTGTTTTCGACTTTGACGCTGTATCCCGCGTTATCCAGAAACGCCTCGATAATTTCCGTTATTTCCGGTTCATCGTCGACGACCAGGATTTTCGCCGTTCGCACGGCCCCCGTATTTTTCATGCTTTTCTCCTGCAAACCAGAGAATACATGCCGACCCGACGATCGGCGAACATGTTGTTGTACCGATTCATGTTCTTTATATCGGATGATTCCGGCGTAATCTTGACTGCCCTAAAGCTCTCTTCCGTCCGGGTAAAACGAATAAGCCGCTTGCCTTTGGGGTCGGTCATCTGCGAACGGCCGGTAAAGGTCAGGCCGATCTCGGGTA
>Ga0315554_1001622_pt1 | contig 13248 bp, 11 predicted proteins | sample SalMarSW160370MG_FD_202114 | JGI IMG/M metagenome (GOLD analysis project Ga0315554, IMG submission 202114) | Salt marsh sediment microbial communities from the Plum Island Ecosystem LTER, Massachusetts, United States - Salt Marsh Sediment SW1603-70 ... | reverse complement strand
AAATATCGCAAACGGGACTACGCGTTAATGGCCTTCGGGATTTTGATCTTCCTGGTGTCTATCTTGGCTTCCCTGTGGGGTTTCGGTCAGTTCTGGGTCCCGGAAGCGCTGATCCAGGCCTGGACTTAATCCTCGCTTTCCAACAACACCTCAGGTAAATCCGCAGTCGAATCGAGGACGAGATCTGCGCCGGCGCGCAGCAATTCGTCGCGCTCCCCGAAGCCGCAAAGCACGCCTACGGTTTGTGTGCCTGCAGCGCAGCCGGCCCGAATATCGACGGGCGTATCACCCACCATGAGGCAGTCTTGTGGGGCCAGGCCGAGTCGATCGGCGGCCCACAGCACGGGGGCGGGATGGGGCTTGGATCGCCGGCACGTGCCCGCCGTGGCGACGCATTGAAAGAAAGTTTGAATTTGAAGCGCATCCTGCAACGCATCGGCGCCGTACTTCTCGCGCGCGGTGACCAGGGCGAGGAGATATTGAGCTGCCAGACGAACCAGCGCCTCGGCGACTCCGGGGATCAGCCGGGCATCTCTTATTTTCGTTTCCCCGCGCAGGTGATGCAGACCGTTCGAAAACGGACGTATCCATTCATCCAGAGAATATCTGTCGAGGAAACCGAGGATGGCGTTGAGGGGAGATTCTGCGGCCATGACCAGGCGGCGGGCAGATGCACGCTCGTTGTGGTTCTTGCGCAGCGAGAGTAAAGGCCGCAGCAGCGCGGCAAGCCGTTGAACGACGGCATCGTCGCTGTCGGCGATGGTTCCGTCGAGATCGAAGATGATGGCGCGCACGCGCTCCGGGTCGAGCACCTGGCTTCTATTCTTGTGCCGCGGGCAAGCTGACTGCTTCGCGCACCGCGTCGGCCGTATCGCTGTCCGGGGCTATGATCCACAGGACCTGATTGGAATTGCGCTCGAAGTAAACGTAGAGATCGGATGTCTCCCAGGTCGATGTAAAATTCGATGTGCTCGAACGCTCACCGAAGCGAGCTTCTGCATAGGTGACGAAAGCGGCGCTGAACTCCTGCACGTCTTTTATCGTGTCCCACTGCGCGACGAGGAGAAGAACGTCCTCTCCACTCGAATCGTCGTGATAGACGCGGTACACATCCCCGCCCCAACCTGCCGCGGCCGATGCCGCCTCGGCCTTGGGAATATACTCGTTGAGCACCAGTTGGGTATACCATTCCCCGAGCGTGTCTTCATCGACCAATCGCTGCCCAGGACGCCGAGTGCGTCGGGGACGACGAGTTTAACCGGATCATCGTTGGGATAACGCTCTGGGTGCAGAATCTGTTCGGTGGAGCTGGGAGGGTTCTGGTAGACAGCGTCGACGGCTGCCCAACTGCCGCCGCCGTTCCGGAAGATGGTCTGGACGAAGTTCTCCCCGGCCTGGTAGGGAAAGAGGAAATCCTGGCGCAGGAAGCGAGGTGCGGAGTCGTACACCGGCGTATCCAGGTTGTTGATGTAGTCCATCGCTTCTAGCAGATCCTCTTGCGTGGCGTACGTTCCCATCCATTGTTCCTGGAGCAACGTGGCGTCGCCTTCAATCAGGGCCTGGATGCCGGCGCAGCGCTCGCTGTCGAGGTCGCAGAGTTCGTCGTCGTATCCGAGGCCCTCTTCCAGATCGTAGTTTTGGTCCTGCAGGGCGTGATCGAATTCGTGGGCGTAGGTAATGCGCTCCATGGCGCCAAAACCGGAGCCGCAGATGACCGCCATCTCTTTCGTGGTATCGTCGTAAAAGCCTGCGATCTGTTCCGTGAGCAAGTCGGCGTAGAAATTCCACATGTCGAAATCCTCAGGCAGCAGACCGAAGAGGGACAAGACCAGAACGTCGTCATCTGCTTCCGCTTCGCTGTAATCTGCCAGGAATTCATCGACCACGCGTTGGCGCAGTTGATCCTGGGTGAGCAGGATACGTGCGACGGTGGTGGTTGCCTGCAGTCCGCGCAGGGTGATCACTTGACTCTCGATGCTGTCCATTTCGGCGCGCGTTTCGGCGTCCATCGGCGGACAGGATTCCACAGCGACATCTTCGCTCGGCTCTTGTTCTTCAACGGGAGCCGTTGTCGGCTCGACGGGGGTGGGTTCTTGGGTTGGCGTGGAAGTCGGGCGCTCTTCAGACGCAGTGCAACCGCCGGCGAGCACGGGCGCGATCAGCAAGCACAGCACAGCAACCTTGTATTTCATGTCCATGCAAATCTCCTTGAATACAGACAGGATTCTATCATCGCTTCTCTGTATACTGAAAGCGCGGATTCGCACAGCAGTGCGCGGCGCTGCACCTTCCCCAATTGCCGGCTTGTCCGGTAATATAGCCGGAGATCTCGCCCAGACGAATAGCGGTAGAAAAGGAGGATGAATGCAGCAAGTTGAGCGGGCAAGAAATCGCACGACATCCGAAACCCTCGTTCCGGTTCTCGTCGTCGCATTCCTGATTCTTTCACAAATCTGCTGCTCGGAGGCGAGGCCTACGACTGCGCTGGCGCCGGTACTCGCACCGCTGCCGACGCGCACACTGGAATCGGAAATCCCTCGAAACGTCCTAGCGGTGGAGGCGTTCGATGGGAGCGTGGAAGGCTGGCACGGCTGGGCGGAAGGCGAGGCACTTTCGAACGTGACCTGGGATGAAGTGGGCCAACTGCTCTGGTCGATCCAACCGCAGCCCGAGAAATCGACAGCGCTGGCCAGGCGTTGGCCGACCCTGGCCGAAGCGGATGGATTGACGATCCGCCTCGAATCGTTCGATCGGGCCGCTTTTATCATCCTCGGGGTCCAGGAGGCGGACGAGTCAACCTACGGCCTGATTCTGCCCCTCAGCGTGAAGCATCCCGTCGAACAGAGCATTCCGTTCGAGGGGCTGAGTCTATTGGACGGCAGCGTGGACGAGAACGGAAGATTGGATGGCGATCAATTGGAAACGTTGGTGCTGATCGACATCAGCGGGTTCATCGCTGCGCCGACGCCGAATACGATCGCCATCGACGAGATAACCCTCTGGGAAGGTGCAGTACCCCCGTTCGATTTGAGTTGTTCCGCAGTTGTATCCGCCGAGCGCGGCGGCGAGGCCGTGTTCCGCACCGGCGTGGATGCCAACTACGTACCCCAGGCGGAAGCCGCAGGATGGGGGTATTTTGCCGACGACAGGCGCGTGGATCCACTGGAGCTTTTCGCTGCCAACGGCGTAGATGCATTCCGCGTGCGCTTGTGGGTGGGCGACGAAGGGGAATCGGGTTTGGAATACGCCACCGACTTGGCACGGCGTGCCCAAATTGCCGGCTTGCGTCCCTATCTGGTGCTCTTTCTCTCCGACGGTTGGGCCGACGTGAACAAGCAGGCCGTGCCGGAGATCTGGTCCGGCCGCACCCTCGAGCAGCGGGCGCAATTGATCCGGGAGTATTCGACCGAGGCGGTGAGCCGCTTCATGCAGGCGGGAATCGACCTCGATTTTTATGAGATCGGCAACGAGATCGACTACGGCATCAGCGGTGTGTTCGCAGATACGACTCAAACTCGCGACCCGGCTTCCCTGCGGGAGACGGTTTGGCCCGACGAGGCCCACTTGATTCGGGCCGCCATGGCCGGCGTGCAGGAAGCGGACGAGGACGCTCGATTCATGCTGCACATCGCAACCTCCTGGGATCCGGATTTTTCGGCGGCCTTCTATCGGACGATGATCGAGCTGGACGTCGACTATGACTACATCGGCCTGTCGCTTTATCCATCTGCTTTCGGGCTGGCTGCATACGAGCGATATTGTGAAACGTTGGATCGATTGAAGGTGGATGTGGGCAAGCCGGTTATCCTGTCCGAAACGGCCTATCCGGCAGAGCCGCCAACAGGTGGTCCTTTTAAGGATTGGAGCCGCGCACTGCCAGGTTATCCGTTAACGCCTGCCGGTCAGGCGTATTGGCTGGCCGACTTCCTGGCTGGCATGCGCAGGAGAAACGACGTCGCCGGTGTTTATATTTTCGGCCCGGATTTTTGGTTCGGTGGTGATGTATGGAGTCCCTTTGCCTTGTTTGATGGAGAAGGCAGGGCGCGTCCTGCACTGGCTGCGTTTGGAGCGGACGGGTAGAAAAAAGGGTGGTTACTTGAACCGTTCGTCCGCGACGTCGATGTTTTTCGGGGCGGTTTCGAGCCATCCCAGGCGTATGTTGTCACGCCGGTCAAATTCACCCACGTAAGGTTTGATGTCCAGAAGAGGCGTCTGATCGAGCATATCCACACCTTCGACGCTGAGGACGTTGCCATCGATCTTAAGAAGTTTGACGACCGAAAGGCCGATGGGGTTCGGTCGGTTTGGGGCGCGCGTGGCGAACAGCCCGCGTGGCTGCTTATCGAGAAAAGGCGTGACCGTGAGGCGATACGGCCGCGATTTATGCAGGTGATAGATGAGGATGACGTGTGAAAACCCATCCAGGTCGCGAAGCCCCGCGGCGTACTCCGCAAACAGCTCGACGGTCCCCCTGGCGTTCTTCGCGCGGGAGGGCTGGATCGGTGTGCCTTCGATCGTTTTGAAAGGGCTGTGAATGAGGCCGATTGCGTTGTATTCGATGCGCATCTTGGCAAGACTCCTCAACGTGTGGGAATGACGATGTTCTTTTTCTTCTTCCGTATCTGTATTATGACACGATATTGAAACGAATGATCCGGGCGGAAAATCCTCGCTCGAACGATCCCGTCGCCATTTTTATATCTGTCGGTGTATCATACGGTAGATTGCGTTAAAGAAATCCAGGAGACATTTGTCCATGACCAAACGAAAGACGAAAAAAACCGTAAAGAAGAAGACGCGGGGCGTAAAGATAGGTGAGAGCGTGAAACCTGCGGCGCTGCGAGCGGTGTGTGATCCTGCGGCATTGGGATTTAAGACCACGGATGAGCTGCCGCGTCTGGAAGAGGTCATCGGGCAGCCGCGTGCTTTTCGAGCGTTGGAGACGGGGATGGAGTTGAGCGGTCCGGGCTACAACGTCTTTGCTTTGGGACTGCCGGGTTCGGGGAAAACGACGTTGATCCGCGAGCATCTCGAGCGACGAGCAGCGAACGGGCCCGATCCGTATGATTGGTGCTACGTCAATAATTTCGATGATCCGCACCGGCCCATGTTGCTCCGCCTGCCAAGAGGACAAGCGTTGAAGTTGAGAAAGGACGTACACAAACTGATCCTGCGCTGCGAGCAGGAAATCCAACGCATTTTTACGAGTGAGGAATATTCACGCCAGCAGAACCTGCTGGCAGGCGAAGTGGAAGAATTGCAGGAGCAGGAATTCGACCGGCTGACACAGCTTGCGGATAAGAATAATTTCGTCCTGGCGCAGACGCCGTACGGAGTTAAGTTGGTGCCCGGAATAAACGGCGAACCTGCAAAACCGGAAGAGCTCGAAGCGTTGAGCGACGAGCAGAAGCAGAAACTCGAGAAAAAAGAGGGCATGCTTGAAGGAGAAGTCCAAAAAAGCCTGCACCAGATCCAGGCGAAGACGCGTGAACTTCACGAAAAGCTGCAGGAATTGGACGAGCAAACGGCGCTCTTTGCGATCGATCACCTGGTCGAGGCACTGAAGGAGAAATACTCCAGCCAAGATCCGGTCGTCGAATATCTGAATGCTTTGAAGGACGACATCGTCGCCAACGCCGACCAGTTCCGTGATGGTGAGCAGGAGCCGCCCCGCGCGACGGGGCGTGTGGTGGAAATCGACGTCCGCCAGCGATATGATGTAAACGTGCTGGTCGACAATTCCGGCTGCAAGGGTGCACCAGTGATCGTTGAAAACCACCCTTCCTATCACAATCTCATGGGGCGCATCGAGCACGAGGTGGTGCTGGGCGCAACGCTGACCAATTTCACCCTGATCCGGCCGGGCGCATTGCATCGAGCGAACGGCGGGTATCTGGTCTTGCCGGCGCGCGAGGTTCTCCTGAACCAGTATGCCTGGGAAGGTCTGCAGCGAGCCTTGCGCGATCAGGCTTTACGCATCGTCGAGTTGGGCACGCAATTGGGTTTGTTAAGCACGGTCACCCTGGAACCGGAACCCATGCCGCTGAACGTCAAGGTCGTGCTCATTGGAACGCCGATGTTGTATTACATGCTGCAGGATCACGATGAGGATTTCACGAAACTGTTCAAAGTGAAGGCCGAATTTGCCACACTCATGGAGCGCACAAAGGAAACCGAGCGCGAGTATGCGCTTTTCGTCAAGGCCGTTATCGATGAGAACGGTCTGCCGCCCTTCGATCGTTCGGCCGTCGCCAGGATCATCGAACACGGGTCGAGGTTAGCCGAGAGCCAGAATAAATTATCCACGCGCTTTGGAATGATCGCCGACCTGATCCGTGAATCGGCCCATTGGGCGCAGAAAGAGGGGGAAAAACTCGTGGACGCTGCGGCCGTCGATCGCGCCATCGACGAGGCGATCTACCGCGACAATCTCATCGAAGAGCGCCTGCAGGAAATGGTGAGGGAAGGATCGCTGCTGATCGATGTGGGCGGAGAGAGTGTGGGGCAGATCAACGCGTTATCCGTATTGGAGGTCGGCGGATATGCTTTTGGCCGCCCGACGCGGATCACCGCAACCGTTTATCCGGGCAAGGATGGCGTCGTCGATATCGAACGCGAGGCCAAGCTGGGTGGTCCCATTCACACCAAGGGCGTATTGATCATCACCGGATTCTTGGGCAGCCGCTATGGGCAGAAACGTGCATTGAGTCTTTCCTCGCGGATTACCTTCGAGCAATCCTACGACGAAGTGGAGGGCGACAGCGCCTCGGCCGCCGAACTGATCGCCATTCTATCTGCGCTGGCGGATGCGCCGTTGCGCCAGGATCGTGCCATTACGGGTTCGGTGAACCAGCATGGGACGATTCAGGTCGTGGGGGGTGTCAATGAGAAGATCGAAGGATTCTTCGCCACCTGTCGGAAAGAGGGACTCAACGGATTGCAGGGCGTGATCGTCCCCGAGGGCAACCTGCAGCACCTGATGCTTAATCAAGACGTGGTGGATGCCGTCGCCGCGGGGAACTTCCACATTTGGCCGATCTCGACGGTCGATGAAGGCTTGCAGTTGTTGACCGGTATGGATCCGGGGGCCGTGCTGGACGACGGTTCTTTTCCGCAGGGATCGATCAACCAACGGATTCTGCAGCAACTCGAGAGGTATGCCGCTTCCGAAGAATTGAACGGCGAGTCCGAGGATGAAGCAGAAAACGGCGATTGATGTGCGTCACCAGCTTCAACTGATGTCAAGATACCGGGCGAAATAGAAAAGCCCCGGCGGATTCCCGCCGGGGCTTTTACGGTACGGAAGCGGTGTCCGGGAAAGTTGGCCCAGATCGAGCCTCGAAGTCAACGGTCGAGATCCCCTTCGAGGATACGGACCAAAGCTTCGAGCTCTTGATGACAGCAGTTGCAGATTTCGAGATGCTGTTTGACCAGGGGCAGCAGCTCGCTGGGATCTTCGCCGCGCGCCACGATTTCGGCATACACATCGAGGTGGTCGAAAGTTTCACCGCAATCGACTTCATCTTCTCGAGTTTTTTCGAGGGCTTCGAGAAGATTTTTTATGTTTGCGATCGAATTCATGTTCCCATACTTTCCGTATTTAAGACAGAGCGAAGCGCATCGTTCTTACCCACCACCGAAGGTTTTGAGAATCTCATCCGGGGTGAGCCCTTCTTCGGCCAGGCGCTGCTTGAGCCGCAACCTGGCGTCGTGCATTAACTTATAAAGCGCGTTGCGGTTGATATCCATGCGGTGAGCCACCTCTGCTATCGGCATGCCGTGAATTCCAATGGCGATGAGGGCCGTGCGCTGTCGATCGCTGAGTTCCTCGTTAATGATCCGCATGATATGGTCGGCGAGGTCGGATTGTTCGGAGGCAAGTTCAGGTCCTCCCGCTTTGTCTTCCATTAATGCGGGCGTTCCAGACTCGCTCTCGACCAACTTTTGCAGAGAGACGTCTTGCCAGCGTTTGCGGCGCAGTTCGTTCAACGCAATGTGGACTGCGATTTTGTGGACCCAGGTGGTGAACTTGCTGCGGCCCTCGAACGTGTGCAAGCGATCGAGTACGCGCAGGAGCGTGTTTTGCGTCGTCTCTTCGACCAGGGCATCGAAAGCGGGATCGGAGGGAGAAATCCATTTCGAGAGTGCGTAGGGCAATCCGTCGCGTACGACCTGGCGTAAATCTATCAGCGCCGCCTCTTGCGCAGCGCCGGGTGAACTCAAATCGTTGCGCCAGGCTTCATTCGTGCGCGTCGAATGCTTCGCCATGCCTGCGGGTACAATCTCTCCGTTTTTTTTACTTGGCGGACCATCGTTCAAAGCAGAGTATACCCCAGGTCGTGTCGGGGAACACTCGCGTGGCGGACCCTTGGATTGCTTGAAAGCGGGTAATTTCATTCGGCAAACCTTCATATCTTCCCAACATACGTTTCACACGTTCTTCACAGGATATTTCTACAATCCAGTTATCGTTTGTATTCAAAGGAGTAATCGTATGGTCCGATGCAATAGTATGTCCACTCGTACGCGCATCAATTGGCTGCTCGATTTCGTTGTTTTTCTCGGGGGAATCCTTGCCGTGATCACGGGCATTTACTTCCTTTTCCTTCCCGTGGGCGGTTTTCAGGGCGGGCGCAACCCAACGTACGGTCTGCAGATTATCTTCGAGCGTGGTACCTGGGATGACCTGCACACCTGGGGCGGCGTTTTGATGATTGTTGCCGCGCTGGTCCACTTTGTCTATCACTGGCCATGGGTGCGCATGATGGCCAAGAGAATGCTGAGCGGATTGCGCTCGCGCGAGGCGCGCATGTCGCTCGGGGCCAAGTTCAACTTGGTCGTTGATGCTCTGCTGGCCAGTAGTTTTTTCACTACTGCGGTTTCGGGCGTGTATTTCCTTTTCGCTCCCTTGCGAGCGCTCAGAGGCGGGACGAACCTGGTTTTGGGCTCCGGCGCCGGACTGGGAGACGCCACGTGGGATTTGATCCATACCTGGGCGGGAGTGGTCATGATCGTCACGGCAGTGATTCACTTCGCAATTCACTGGCGCTGGATCGCGAAGGTCACTCGCCGATTCTTCCAATCCCTGAGCCCTCAAGTAGTGCGGGAAAACCTGACGGAAGCAGAGCCGGTGTAACGTTTCGTTGCTGTATTTCGAAAATCTGATGAAACCAATTTGGAGGTTGATGCGATGTTGAAGAAGATTGTGTTGGGATCGTTGTTGTTGGGACTGTGCGGCATTCTGGTGGTTGGTGCGATCCAGCGCACGACAAGCAGGATCGAGCGCGGTGCACGCAGCAATAGTGATGAAGCACAGGGCCGTCAAACAGAAACCGCAGGTATTTCCGGTCAGCGGAATGCCGGAAACCAGGCGGGCCGGAATCAAGCGGCGGAAACAGACGCACAGCCTGGACAGGGAAGTCGAGGCAGCCGCGCGGGCAGTGGAAAAGCTGCCGAGGATACTGAGCCGCAGCAGGTGCTTCAGGTATTCGCAGAAGTCGTCGCTGTGGATGGAGACGCTCTCGCCGTTGAAACGATTGACGGAGACGCGCTCGTCATCGATGGCCGTTCGTGGAGGTTTGCAAACGAAATGGGTTTCCAGGCTCAGACGGGGGACCGCATCGCGATGTCGGGTTTCTACGAGGACGGCGAATGGAAGACGACGGAGATCGAAAATCTATCCAATGGGCTGAGTCTGATCCTTCGCGCCGACAGCGGTCGTCCGATGTGGGCTGGGCAAGGCCAGCAAGGCTTATGACGTAAAATATCGTCCACATACGATCGCCTGTGTGGCTCTCCGAGGGCAAGAACTCACCCTCGGAGAATCTTTTTGGCAGCATTCCCATCGCAGTGACAACGTATCGCTCGAGCCGGGAATGCGTCTTAATGGGTGAAGGATGACAAAGCCCCACTCGGACTGGTTGATCGCAGCGCGTAGCCTGGATGAGGATGCACTGGAAGCGATTTACGATGCATTCAGTGATGAACTCTATCGCTACGCCTATCGACTGATCGGCGACCCGCTTGCGGCGGAGGATCTCGTTGCTGAAACCTTCTATCGTTTTCTGCGCGCGCTTCATGCCGGCGGCGGTCCGCGCGAGCATCTACGCGCTTATCTTTATCGCGTGGCGCACAATCTGGCCGTCGATGTTCATCGTCGAGGACGTGGTGAAGCGCTGGAATCATCCGAGAACCTTGAAGCCCTGCCCTCGGAGGACGATCCCTCCTCGGTAGCGGAAATAAGCATTCAGGCTGAAGAGGCGCGGGCGGCGTTGTGGCGTCTGACGCACGAACAACGTCAGGTGATCGTATTGAAGTTCTTACAAGGCTTGAGCAACCGGGAAATAAGTGCTGTGATCGAAAAACCAGTCGGTGCGGTCAAGGCGCTGCAGCATCGCGGACTCAACGCGCTGCGCCGGGTGTTTGCAATGGAGCGGCCCGACGGGAGACGTGAACATGAAGCGTTCGAGCAGAAACCGAAAAGACGATAAGCATGCGTTCGGCGATGGGAGCGGTGCATCTGCCGGTCCCGATGAAACGAATGCCGTCCTGAAAAGGTTGAGTCCGCTGCAGGACGTTCCCGAGCGGGATCTGTCGGACGTCCAAAGCGGCCGAGCGGCTTTTATGGACAGCGTGCGTTCCATGCCGAAACCCGTATCTCCTGCGTTTCCAGACCGTCGTAAATGGTGGAAGAACATCAGACGAAAGGAGCGTTCGATTATGGTGTCTCTCGTACGAGTTGCTCTGGCTCTGTCCATGGCGTTAGGAACCACAGGCGGTACCGTTGCTGTCGCGCAGGCCAGCGAACCGGGCGAAATACTCTATCCCATCAAAGTCGCCTCCGAAGACGTTCGCCTGGCGCTCACCTCGGATTCCGAGAAAGCTTTTGATCTCCTGCTGGAATTTGCACAAGAGCGTTTGGAGGAGATCGACGCGCTCAGCGAAGAAGGCGAATCCATTCCACCCCAGGTCACGACCCGGCTTCAGGAGCATTTTGAGCAGGCGCTACAATATGCATCGGAATTTGACGATGCGAGCTTGATTCAAGCGATGGAACGATTGAGTGTCATGACGCAGCAGCAGACCCGGGTAATCCGGCAAATGCAATCTCAGGATGCGGGCAATACCGACGAAGCGCTGCAGCAGACCGAGCAGATCGTTTCCCGAGCCCGTCAGGCTGCGGAGGAAGGTCTGGAAGATCCGACCACGTTTCGTTTACGGCACGGAGAAAATCGGTCCGAGGATACTCCCGGGCAGCCGGATTCCCTGCAGCCGGGGGATGGCACGCCGCAGAATCAGCAAGGAGCCGGCGGCCAGCAGGGACCGGGAAATGGATCGGGCCGGAAATAACCAGCTTCGATACAGCTTATTTCACAGTGTTTCATAGCGTTGCAAATTCGGCGCATCAGCCTTCACGATGCGCCGAATTTCTTTTCCCTGGTATCCCCCGGGCAACTATATTTGTGTCTTAGGCTGGGACTGGCCGGGTGGTGATGATGCCCAGCCTCATGGCAGCCGCGGAGACGATCGCTTCCAACATGTCAGCGTAAGACAGACCTGCGATATGGGCCATCTTGGCCAAATGCCCGTCCCAGCACCAGCCGGGGTTCGGGTTAACTTCCAGCAGGTGGGGATTTCCCTCGGAGTCGAGGCGCCAATCGAAGCGCGCATAATCGCGACATTCCAGACGAACGAAGAGTCGGACGCTTGCATCTTCGAGCACGTTGCGTGTGGATTCGGATAATTCGGCCGGAATCGAGCGCAGGTTCCAATAGGGCGAATCGGGCAGCCACTTGGCTTCATACCCGCACAAATGCGGCAGCCCCTCGGGGAGAACAGAATAATCCTCCTCGACGACGGGAAGAATGGTGTACTCTTGGGGTGGATTTCCGATAATCCCGACGCTGAGATCCTTTCCCTGCAGGAATTCTTCCACCAAGACCGGCTGGTCATAGCCGAACCTGCGGCGGATTTGTACCACGGCATCGATCAACTCTTCCGGTGTTTGCGCCACGGAATCCTGAATGATGCCGAAGCTGGAGTCACCAAAGTTGGGTTTGATGATCACGGGGAAGTGCATCGGCAGGTCGATGGAACTGTCGTTCGCGTTCAGCAGCAAACCATCGGGAACCGGGATATTCATCTCCTTGGCGATACCCCGAACCAACGATTTATCGTAACAAAACGCCAGGCATTGCGGACCGCCACCCGTGTAAGGGATCTGCAGCATCTCCAGCAGCGCGGGGACGTGAAGTTCCTTATGCGGGTCGTTCTCGAAACCCTCATCGCAAAGATTGAGCACCAGATCGGTTCGCTGGCGTAAATCGCGCAGGTCGTCGATCAAGGTGTCGTGATTATCGAGGAAGGTGTACTGCCTGTGGTTGTTGGCATCGAGCGCAGATTTGAGCTCGTCGATGGTGTGAAAGTCATCTTCGTCGAAGATCAGATCTGGTTTGATGGTATCTAATTTGCGCGGGTCTCCCATGATAACGAGCAGATCGTGTACGTCGTTGGGAATGCCGGCCGTGAACAGCGCGAGTTTCTTCGGGACGTTGCAGGTGAGTAAAATCCGTTGCGCCATCATGCCCAGATCCTGATTTCGCGTCGAGGACGGGTTGAATCCTTCGAGATGTTCGATATTTGAGAATCCCGCATCCTGGAGCAGGCGCGCGATCGATTCCCGGGAGTAAAGCCTTTCGGCATAGAACTGGTCCGCGATTACTCCCTTCTCCGTGTGGTTGATGATCTCGCGCGTGATCAAACGCTGGCCATCCGAAGAGAGTTCTCGTTCCCGGCAGACGAACAATTTTTTATCTGCCCATTCCCACGAGCGCGGCTCATAATTGCTTCTGAGAAATTCTCCGTCGGCGAGATCGAGCAGCAGGGTTCCCTCCGGTTTGAGAATACGGAAAACGTCTTGCAGCACGAGCAGATCGTCCTGCACGGATTCGAAGTATCCAAAGCTGTTGCCAAGGATCATGACCACGTCAAAGGCGTCGTCGCCGTAAGGCGTCTTACGTGCGTCTCCCTCGCGAATGTGAGCCGTCAAGCCTTCACTGCGGACTTGCTTTTTAGCTTTCTGGACAAGATAGCGGGAGCGATCCAATCCTTCGACCTGGGTGTATCCGCGGCGGTGAAACTCCAACGTGTGGCGACCCTGACCGCAGCACAGATCGAGGATGTGTGTTTCGGGTGTGGGCTGCAGGATTTCCAGCAGTGTATCGACTTCGCCGGCCGTGATACGGTCAT
>Ga0315554_1001620_pt1 | contig 13252 bp, 7 predicted proteins | sample SalMarSW160370MG_FD_202114 | JGI IMG/M metagenome (GOLD analysis project Ga0315554, IMG submission 202114) | Salt marsh sediment microbial communities from the Plum Island Ecosystem LTER, Massachusetts, United States - Salt Marsh Sediment SW1603-70 ... | reverse complement strand
GAGGCGGAAAAGAGGGCGGAGCTGGAAGCCGAGTTCGCGGCCTTTCGCCTCCAGACCGAGGAAGCCGCCGCCGCCCGTGAGGCCGCGCTGGCCGGTCTTGTGAGCGATTACGAACGGAATCTACAGGCCGCCCAGGCCGAGCGCGGTGAGCTGGAGCGTCGGCTCGAGCAGCGGGAAACCGAGCTGCAGCAGCAGTTCGAAGCCCGGACCCAAACCCTGGAGAGTGATCGAGCCCGGGTGACGGAGCAGTTGGCCAATTTGCAGGAACAGCAGCGCCGGGAGCAGCTTGTGCGGGACCAGATCCTCGGCGCCTATCAATCGGTCAACGAATCGATAGCGCTGGGGGAATACCTCCCGGCTTTGCAGCAGCTCGAATCGCTTCGCTCCTACCTGGACCAGGAGCCTGCCCGCTCTCTGGCAGGTATCCAGAGGAGACGATCCGTGGAGCTGTTCATCATCAGCTCTCTGGAGGATCTGATCCGCAGCCGGTCCGCGGCACAGTCTCGGGATCTTCAGTCCCTCATCGATGCGGGCAGCCGTATCGAGGCTCTGAATCAAGGGATCAGCAGGGCGAACCAGCTTCTGGAGCAGGGGGATGCGGAGGCGGCCCGGCGGCAGTACCTCTCCGCCCTGGACGAGATTCCTGCGGCTCGCACCGGCTACGAGCAGCTTTCGATCCTGGAAGCCCGCCGCCGCGCCCAGGACCAAGCCCGGGCAAGCCAACAGGTTGCCTCGAGGCTTTCCCAGGGTCGAAGCCTGTTCGAGGATGAACAGTACGAGCAGTCCCTCCAACGCTACCGGGAGGCCCTGACCCTGCTGCTGGAGGACGCCGCCGCGGCCGGGCGAATCGTGGATCAGATCGGAGAGATCAGCGCCCGGCTCGCCCCCGCCGTCGCAGCTCCGGCTGCCGCCACGACTGCAGTGCAGGCCGAGCCCCCTGTCCAGCCGGAGGCGGCGGTTCAGCCGGATGAGGAGCTGCTTGCACAGCTGCGCCGGTATCGGGATCGGATCGCCGAGCTGGAGCAGGAGAACAGCCGCTTGACGGATCAGCTCGAGCGCCTCCAGGATCAGCAGCAGCTGCTTCAGGGGGACCAGGCACAGGTAGCCGCACAGCTCGGGCAGCTGGAGGAGGAGAAAGCAGCCCTCAATGCCGCCGCCGAACAGCTGCGGAGCGAGAAGCAGAGCCTGTCCGCCCGGTTAGCCGAACTGCAGGCGCAGAATGAAGATCTGATCGGCGAACGGGACAGACTGCTGTCTCAGAGGGTCGCCCTGACAGCCGAACGGGATCGACTTGCCGAGGCGCAGAGACGCGCTGAAGAAGCGGAAGCCGCCCGGGAGGAACTGCGGGGACGCCTGGCAGCCCTGGAGTCGCGCTATCAGGATCAGCGTCAACGCGCGGTTCTGAGCGGGGCAACCCCGCCGGAGATGCTGGCCGATCTGCTGGAAGCCAAACTGTTGACCTGGCAGATCATCGGCTCCGACCCGGTCGCCAGCCAGCATCCGGAGCTCTACGACACCATGGATCGTTACCTGGATACCCTGACCGAGCAGAACCTGCTCGAGGGGCGCTATGCTGCGGTGGGCGACATCATCACCGTGGTCGATGCCCTGCTGGAAAGCTCACGGGATACTCAGGTACCGGGCGAATTGTGGCGGCGCTACAGCTACACGGATCAGGAGGATCTGCTGGCTCGGCTGCTGGACAAGCTCGAGCTGGTTCTAAAATAAAACCGGGCTGAGAGCAGAGCCACCCCGAGGGACCGTGGGGCGCCCTGTCTCAGCCCGGCTGTTCCTACTGGTTTACTTCGGTCCGGTCAAAGCCGGCATTCTCTTCCGGCTGCTCCTTTCCGCCCCCGCAGTTCGTTACTCAACCGTGATAACCACGGTATAGGGGACCGGAGTGGGCGATCCGGTTGCTATGTGGCAGTATATATCGAGCCATAGGTCCTCGGTTGCAAATTGTCCGTATCCCCCACCTCTGGTGATGGCCGCCGCCAGGTAGTCGGGCCTGTATCCCAGCACTTCCACCACTTCTCCTTCCACGTAGTTCCCTCCGGGCTCGCGCCATACATAGATATCGATATCATCGGAACCACTGGCCCAGGTTACCGTGAAGGTAATTACGTTGGCTGTACCTGTATTGAACCGGAACACATCATCCCGATTGTCTTTGCTGATTTCGGCGCCCTCGATTCTGACGCTCATTCCCGGTTTTAAGACAATCGGATTGGGGGGACTGGCGCCTTCCAGGACGTTGAAGCCGCCTGTGCCGGGTAACTCCTTCCATGCATCGTTGGGCTCTGTTTCCATGAATATGCCGATGCGGGTGACCGCACTTGCTTGAATATTATTACTCGTATTCTGATCGTCGTCCGGCGAGGTTATCATAACCTTCAGGTAGTAGTCGCCGCCCTCCAGAGGCCAGCTGCCTGAGAAGGATTTCGGAGCCGAGACTGGCGGGCCTGCACTTAGTTTTGCGAGTCCCGTACCGGAGGCGATTTTGATATCAGCAGGATCGATGCTTTTTGCGGCGTTGAGGGAGGCGTAGACCTCCCAGCTTAGATCAAGAATACCGTCTTCCGGGCCATTGTTGGCATACGTGAACTCCCCCGTGAGGGATTCCCCCGGAATTTTTGCGCTGCCACCGGTGTAAAGGACATCGACCACCTCGTAGTCGACTTTGGGCCGGCCCAGGCTGATCGAGCCCGCATCGATCTTATTGTTGGTATGGTTCATGTCATCTTCGGCGGAGATCATGATCAGGATGTGGAAGGTGCCGCCCTCTGCCGGCCAGGTACCGGAAGGTGTGACGGGGGGAGAGCTTGTTGCATGAGCGGCGAGCTCTGAGGTACTGTTGCTGGCGATGAGGATTTCCGGGTCGCCTCCGAAAACACCGTCTTCGGAAAGGAACAGCCACCAGGAAACCGGTTTGCCGCCATCGGCGTCACCAACGTTGGTCACGGCAAAGGTTCCGCTGATACTCTCACCCGTATGCGCGCTGGCCGGAAAGGAGCACCCCGACGCCGTGAGCTCGTAATCCACGTAAGTGGATGCCGCCACGACGCTCACGTTGGCCTTGATGGCGCAGACGGTCGAATCCGCATCGGTAACGATGATCTGGTCGATGACTCCGCTTGTCAGCCCGGCGGTATAGTCACCATCCAGGGAGAGGGTGCCTTGAGAGTTGTTCGCGCTGAAGCTGAATTCATACGGCGGCACGCCGCCCGTCGCCACGAAGGTGATGCTGGCTCCCGGAGAGAGAGTTGCCACCTTGGGGTTGATTTCCAGGGCGTCCAGGGTGGCGACCACATGCACGGTGGCGGTGGCGGAGAGGTTGGCGCCGTCGGTGACCATTACGATATCGTCGCACTCGCTGGCCGGGGCGATGTATATGCCACTGACAGCATCGATAGTACCCCCGCAGGATGTGATTACGGAGAAGGTGTACTCTCCGTTTCCGCCAGTGGCGGTGAAGCCCATCGTTCCCCCGGTCGTGATAGACACAGCTGCGGGGCTGATGGTGAGCCCACCCTTGAGGCCAAGCTCCTCGAAGAAGGAAAAATCCTTGCAGCCGGCGAGGGCAAGCAGGATCAAACCCGCGACTGCCGCCGCAGCGGCCGGCTTTCGGAAGTGCTTTCTCGATAGAATCGTGATCGTCTTCATCTCTTCAGGCTCCTATCTTTATAGACGGATCGTGGTCAGGACCGACGGGCTGAAGCCCATGATCGGACTGGGCTGTTCCCAGTACACGTCGTAGCCCGCTTCGATCGTGATGCCGAAGGTGCTGCCCAGGGGCAGTCGGACGCCCAGGCTTCCTCTGCCGTAGAAGGTAAGGCCGGTGAGCATCCCTTTGGCCGTCGAGTCCATCATAAACAGCGCCGGTCCGCTCGAGATGCCGAATTGGACGCAGGGATAGCGCTCGCTCCCTATCTCGTAGCGGAGGTTCAGGCCCAAGGGGACGATGAAATTGTCGGCGCTGGCTGTCGTACCCGTGGCGGTGAAGTAGTTCACCCCGGCGTACAGGCCCAGGGCCAGGCGCGTCAGCTGTCCCCGAAACAGGTAGCTGAAGCTCAAGGAGGGAAGTACCCCGATCTTGAAGTACTCGCTGGCTGCACCCGTGGTCACAAAGGGAGCGCAACCCAGGGCGATTTCGAAGTGCTTCGCAGTCTGCGTCTCTTCTGCAGGGGTTGTACCTTTCGCGGTGCTGCCGTTCTCCGGCGGAGGAGCGGGGCGAGGCGGACTGCCGTCGGTGGAGGGGACAGTATGGGGCGCGTGTCCGTTTACGTTGTTGGTCGAAGACGCTCCTCCTGAACCGGTTCCTACCGTCACGGGTTGGAACATGGCCTGCTCCGCCGGAAACTCTCTCAAGGGGAGATCCGCCAGTGATGGTTCTACCGCCGTGAGCAGCTCACTCACGACCTCACGGATCATCTTATCCATTACCAGGTCTTTGCGTCCGCGGCGCGTAACCTCCTGCAGCCGCTCACCGGTCTGCGGGTCGTACCACACCATCCGTATTTCCAGCTCTTTTCCTCGGTTGGCGTACTCAGACAGAAGCACGAAATCGGCTGCACTGCGATCCGCCGTGTCGAGAAGCTGGAAGGGATCCGCGATTCCGTCTACCGCGTAGGATTGAGCGTCTTTTTCGATGACCCCGAGATTCTTCCGCTCGAGATTCCAGCGTATCGACTGGGCGATAATGCTCTGGAACAACCGCTCCACTTCCTGGTCCTGAGGCCGATCCAGGAGCAGGATCAACCCTCTGCGCATCACCGTCCCATTCTGCTCCTGGGCCTGTATCGACACTCCGGCCGCCAGGAGCAAGATGACCAGGATGAATACCAGTTTCACCCTGATGTGGAAACGGGCCACAGTGTATAGACCTGCCTTGCCCATCGTTGGTCCCTCTCTGAACAAGAATTTTACGATTTTGGATTATTTACTTGATAGGTTGGTTCTACCCAATGTAGCACATCTTTGGAGAAATCCAAAAAAAACGATGAGATTCTCCGAGGGTCCGGACGATCGGCTGGAGAACGGGCTCCTTAAGCGTAGCTGTGCAGGCCCGCCAGCAGGTAGTTTACTCCGAAAAAAGTGAACATCGTGAAGGCGAAGCCGACGATCGCCAGAACCGCGGAGACCTTGCCGCGAAATTTCTTCACGAAACGGGTGTGCAGGTAGGCCGTGTAGATCAGCCAGGTGATCAGAGCCCAGGTCTCTTTGGGATCCCAACTCCAGTAGGTTCCCCAGGCCGTCTGAGCCCAGACGGCTCCGAATATCAGGGCTCCGGCCGTGAAAATCGGATAGCCGACCGCTATAGTGCTGTAGGTGAGCCGATCGAGACTCTTCCTGCGCTCCTCATTCCGGGATGCCAGATAGTAGATCGCGCAGATGAAGGCCACCACGAAGAAGGATTCTCCGATGAAGGACAGGGTCACGTGCAGCACCAGCCAGTAGGATTGCAGGGCCGGGATCGGAGGGACCACCTCCCTGGGTGCAATCGGGGAGGAGGCGATGGCCAGCAGGGCGATCGCCACGACCGTGCCGCCGAAGTTGATATAGGGGATGGCCTTGCCCTTTGACCTCAACCTGTATACGAACAGCACCAGTGCAATGGCTGCGGAGAAAAAAACGAGGGATTCGAAGGTATTCGTCACGGCAACGAAGCGAATGCGGATGCTCCTGTCAATCGTGACGGCCAGCAGCAGCACGGCCGCGGCCAACAGGATGTAGTGGCTGAAGGGGTCGATCCTTCGTTCCCTGCGGAGCAGGTAGATCACCTGAATCACAGCCGAAACGATCAGCGCTCCGAAAGCGATGGTGGCAATCATATGTCTCTGTCCCTTCCCTTCTGTATGAATGTCAGCGTCAGTCCCGCGGCCACGACGATCAGTGCAATGACAACGGGAATGAAGCCAGGATCCTTCACCGCCTTCAATCCGCTGACATCCCGGCTGCCCAGTTCCGCTACCGTATATTCGCCGATCCTCTCTCCGACTGCGGCCCGGTAGACTGCAGTACGGGAATGCTGCTCCCACCGCTCGAATACGGCGGAATGGCCTTCGATTCCCCGAAAGATCACCACGGCTCCTTCCATCTCGAAGCCCTGGCCGTTGCTGATCGGTCTGCTGATGCCGTCCCGGTCGCGCAGAAAAGCCCGGTCCTCCCGGGCGAAGGATGTCTGATAGATCCGGATCCCGCCTATCCTCAGCGGCTTGTTCACCTCGATCGGAAACGAGGCAAACAGGAGCTCACCGTTCCGGTGTACCTCCACCGTGGAGATCCAGTCCTTGGGCCGGCCGTCCTCGTACTGCTCATATTCGTAATTGAGGAGCCGGATCAGGTATTGTCCCTGCAGCTGGATCTCGTCTCCCGCTCCCATGTATACCAGGCTTTCGATTCGACCGAATACGGAGAACATCGCTCCGATGATCAGCAGGAGCAGACCGACATGGATCAGGTCGGGCCCGTGCCTTCGCCTGGCTTTTCGGCGTTCCTGGTTCGCCAGCCGGTCGACCGTACATACCGAGAGGTTGATGAAGAAAAGACCTACGGGGATGAGGAATAGAAGCGAGCGAAAGAAATCGTCGAAATCGAGGGTCAGAATGACTCGTGCCCGGAAGGCGCCGTAGGAGTGGAAGTAGAACGCCGCATCCTTTCCCTGCGGGATCAATGTGCTGACAATCGAGAGAACCGCGATGACCAGGATCAGCACCACGGCCAGGCGAATCGATCGAAAGAATTTATACAGAGCGACCAAGGCTCTTATCTCCTCCCGGGGTATCCGCGGCCAGACAGGCTTCGCGAAAGTTGTTGACCCCGGTAAAAAACTCCCGCATCAGAATGACCAGAAAGTAATACCCTTTGCGAGTAAGTTCAAGAACCTGGGGCGCGCCGGGGCGGCGACGGGCAGCGCCGCTCATTCTGAAAAACAGCAGTTCCTTCCAGAGTTCCGGCTCCACGGACCCGCCGTACTTGCTCTTCAACTGCCGCAGATCCAGGCTGCCTGCAAACATCTTCATGAGAAAGTCGTAGCGCAGCTGTTCCGCCCGGCTGAAACGCCTTGCGGCCAGAATCGGCAGCCGTCCCAGGCGCAGGGACTCGATGTAGCGGGGGATGGAAAAGGTGTTGGCGTAAATTCTTCCCTGAAGGTAGCCGAAGGAACCGGAGCCGAGCCCGGCATACTCCTCGCTTCCCACGATGTACTCGTCGATGAGGTTGTTGCCGGCCGCAGCTGCCGCGCTCCTGCGGGAGAAGCACCAGGCCGAGGAAGGCCGGTAACCGACGGAAAGCTCCTTCCAGATCCTGCCGTAAAAGCGTTTCTCCCGGGAAAAACGGATCGTTCCGAGCTTCGACAATTCTCCCCGTACCTTCCTAGCCGCCATCAGCGGGTAGAAGGTTACCTGGTCCACGTCCAAACCCTTTAGGATCTGCAAGTCCCGAGCCAGCATCTGCTCGTCCTGCATGGGGAAGTTGAAGATCATATCCGCGTTCAAGGTGTCGAAGATCCCCTGCGCGGATCGAAGCCGGCGCCGGATCTGTTCGCCCGAACCGTAGCGTCGGTACCTGCCGATTGCTTTGAGCACCGGATTCTGGAAGGACTGAACCCCGACGGACAGGCGGTTGACTCCCAGATCTTTGAGCAGGCCGAGCATATCGGGATCCAGGTGGTTCGGATTGGTCTCCGCGGAGATGCGGACGATGCGCCACAGTTCCGTGGCCAGCTTGAGCAGGGAGCTCAGTTTGTCCGGAAGAATCGTGGGCGTTCCGCCCCCCACATAGATGGAATCGAAAACGTAGCCCCGGTCATGGTAGATCCTCAGCTCCTGCTCGAGGGCCTTAAAATAATCCTCGGCCAGGGGACGGTCCAGGGCGATTCGGTTGAAGGAACAGTACGGGCAGAGCTGTTCACAGAAGGGAATATGCAGATACAGCAGGTAGGCTTTGCCGGGCTGTGGAGACGGCGGTTGCAGCTCGGAAGACGCACGGTTCGCGGAGAAGGTGAGGATGGAGTCGCTCCGCCGTCGCATGATATGGGTAAGAACCGTTTCGCCGATCATTTTTCTGCCTCAAATACCCGGGGTACTTGATTGAATTTTATTTATATAGTAAAATCTTTATCTATAATAGCCCATATATTTGATTTTCGACATATTGTTGTTGCCGGGCTGAAATCGATCACAATTCTGTTGTATTGGAGGATTTTACATGAGAGCTGCAACCGAGGTCCAGGTCCAAACACTGGAAAAGCTTATGCCGGGCAGGGTGAACGTCTCCCGGCGGGAACGGAGCATGTACAGCCACGATGTCGGATCACTCCCGAGTCTGATCAAACCCTTCCTCGGCAACACCATGCCCGCCGGGGTGGTCCAGCCGGTTTCTGAGGAGGAAGTCCTCAGGTTGGTTCAGTGGGCATCCCGGGAGAAGGTGCCTCTGGTTCCCAGGGGAAAATCCACCTCCGGTTATGGAGGGGTTCTGCCCGTACAGGGCGGGTTGGTCGTGGATTTCGTGAGGATGAGCGGGATCGTGTCATTGAAGGCAGAGGAGGTCACGGTTCAGCCGGGGATCTCCTGGAAGCGGCTCGATGAATATCTGAAGAAGCACGGGCTCACCATCCGGTTGTATCCCTCCTCGTATCCGTCTTCCACGGTGGGCGGCTGGTTGGCCCAGGGTGGCGCCGGTTTCGGCTCGTGGAAGTACGGCTGGTTTTCCGAGAATGTCGTGTCCGCCCGGGTCGTGCTGGGAAACGGTACTGTCAGAGAAGTATCCGGAGAGGAGCTCTCCATGGTCGCCGACGCCGAAGGCATAACCGGAGTGATCACCCAGGTGACCCTCAAGACCATGCCGGCTCTGGAGCTGGAAATGAGCCTGGCCGCCTTCGACACGGCCCGGCACATGGCTCGTTTCATCGCTTCCTTGGAGGAGATGGACGTCTGGTCGGTATCCTTCGTCAACCCGGATATGGTGCGCCTGTCCAATCAGGCGCCGCTTCGAACCCACCACGATCATCCGGCGGAGGAGCGGGTGATCTTCCCGGAGAAGTACCTGGTCCTGCTGGCCTACGGCAAGGAAGCCTCCGCGGACGGTCGGGGCACAGTGGCGGAGGTGATCGCCGAAGTTGTGAAAAACTCGGGTGGACGGATGCTGTCCCAGGAACTGGCCGAACACGAATGGGCCGAGCGCTTCCATATCATGAAGGTCAAGCGGCTGGGTCCCTCCGTGGTGCCCGCTGAGGCCGTGCTTCCCCTCACAGGCCTGGCCGAGGTGCTCGAGGAACTGGAGGCGAAGATCCGCCAGCCCCTGGCCCTGGAGGGGATGGGGGTTTCCGGGGACGAGATCGTGCTGCTGGGCTTCATTCCCCAGGACCAGCGCCGGTTGGGCTACAGCCTGACCTTCCCCCTCTACCTGACAGTTGCCAAGACGGCCAAGCGCCACGGAGGCCGCGCTTATTCGACGGGCCTGTACTTCGCGGGTGAGGCGCCCTCGGTATTTGGTCGCGAGCGTTTGGACGCCCTCACGGCTTTCAAGGCGGATACCGATCCTGTTGGAATTCTCAATCCCGGCAAAGTGCTGCGAAGCAAGCTGTCCGGGATGATCGGGCTGGCCATGCGTTTCGAAAGTCTGCTGCGGCCCTTCGGCAATCTCTCGAAGGTCAAGCTGGCCGAACGCATCGGCAGCCGTCCTGTCAAGGGCATCCCCCCCGAGGTGGTATGGTACTCCTACGCCTGTTCCTCCTGCGGATACTGCGTGGACGAGTGCGACCAGTACTACGGCCGCATGTGGGAAAGCCAGTCCCCCAGGGGCAAGTGGTTCTTCATCCGCGAGCTGGTCGAGGGCAGGGAGAAACTGGACCAGGAGGCGGTGAACACCTTCATGGTCTGCACCACCTGCGAGCTGTGCAACGTGATGTGCTCGGAGAAGCTGCCCATAGAGCCCTCGTGGCTGAAGCTGCGGGAGCTGGCCATCGACAAGGGAGGAAAGATGACGATCCCGCCTTTCGAGATCATGTCCGCCTCTCTCGAGGACAACCTCAACATCTGGGCCTACTACAGCAAAAACCGCACCGACTGGATCCCCGAAGACGTGAAGCCCCATATCCGGGAGAAGGGGGAGACCCTCTACTTCGCCGGCTGCACCGCTTCGTTCGTGGAGAACGACATCGGCCAGTCCTCGGTTCGGCTGCTCAGAGACGCCGGCATCGAGTTTACCCACATGGGCGAGGATGAGTGCTGCTGCGGTTTGCCCATGCTGGCGGCCGGCAAGTGGGAGCAGTTCGGGCGGATCGTGGAGCACAACCTGACCCAGGCTCAGAAGCGCGGCGCCAAGCGGGTGATCACCAGCTGTCCCGCCTGCTGGCTGTCCTGGTCTCACTTTTACAAAGAATGGGCGGAAAAGCTGGGCCTCAGCTACGACCTGGAAGTACTGCACTACTCAGAGGCCCTGCAGCCCGCCCTTGAGAGCGGAAAGCTCACCTTCAACCATATGAACAAAAAGGTCACCTGGCACGACTCCTGCCACATCGGGCGTGCCGGCGGCGTGTACGAGCCGCCGCGGGAGCTGATCAAGGCCGTACCCGGAGTGGAGTTCCGGGAACTGGAGCACAACCGCGAGCACGGGCACTGCTGCGGATCGGTCCTGACCCTGATCTCCGAGCCCGAAGTGGCCCACGACATCGGCGCCATGAAGCTGGAGGAGGTCAAACAGACCGGGGCCGACGAGGTGCTGGCCCTCTGCCCCTGCTGCGAGTTCCAGCTGCGGGTCAGCGCGGACAAGAGAAACATGGACGTCAAGGTGACCGACCTGGCAAGTTTTTTGGCCAAGGCCCGCGGGTATGAGGTCAAGGAAGATCTGGGCCACGTGCTGTCCTCCTGGGCGACCTTCGAGGCCATGATCGCCCTGATGCTGCCGGAGAACATGGCGGGCCTGATGCAGGAGCTGTTTCCCCAACTGGTAGATGCCATGCCTATGGGCATGGGCCGGATGATGCGCTTCATCGGAAAGCTGGGGCCCGTGGGCGGAGTTCTTCTGGGGGCGATGAAGTCCCTGTTCCCGGTTCTCTTTCCCCTGCTCATGCCGGCCATGATGCCCAAGGTTCTGCCGGACATGCTTCAGGCGGTCGGCAAGCGGGTGCCCATGCCGGATTTCATGCGGGAGCAGATGCCCGATCTCATGCCACGGGCCTTCGACAACCTGCTTCCCCACCTGCTGCCCGGCGTGGTGCCTCTGATCTCCCAGCCCCTGGTCGACTATCTGCGGGGCAGGGCGGGAAGGGCGGGGAGGGCGCCCTACAGGCCGGCGCAGAAGCCGACGCAGGGCGACGGCGCGCCCGGAACCGACGTGACCGGAACCGACACGCAGGAGCGCAAGGCGGCCTCGCCGGTGGGATAGACCTGCTTTCTGCGAAGAACGCGAAGACGCGGAGGGAGCGCGTCCCGAAGAGCGCGCAGCCTCGGAGAGCCCACAGCCACGGAGAGCCCACAGCCACGGCTTGTTCGAATCCCTCGACAGGCCGGGTTTTTTAACTGTGCAGCAGCTGTTCGTACTCCACGGCGGTGCCGGTTGCCAGGATCTCTTCGATCAGGGCACGGGCTTTGCCGCTGACACCGGGAAGCGGGATGCCTGCGGCCAGCTGCTCCCGGATCGGCTCGGCCGGCCGGGCGACGGCCCGGGCTGCATACCCGTAGGCCGACGACTTGCCCCGCAGCCGAAACAGATAGTCCATCTGTTCGAGAATCACCACGACCCGATCCCGCTCATCAAGCAGATCGTTGAACAGCTCCGGCGGCATGCGCAGGGGTAAGTCGTATTTGAAGGCGATCCGCCGGAAGCGTTCGTGCAGGCTGCGGTAGTACTCACCCGTGGCCTGACCCCAGCGATCCCCCCTGTAGATCTTACGGTATTCAGCCAGGAACTCGGAGTGATGCCGGGACAGGTGCCTGAGAAAGTAGCTGGATTGACGCCCCTCCTTTAGGGTCATACCTCCGAAGATCAGGTAGTCCACCTCCGCATCCGTCGCCGCCTGCAGAGCCCGTCCGATCAGCTCCTCCGTGTCGGTGACGAAGGGGATGACCGGCAGGAGGAACAGGCCGCAGGGGATGCCGCGGGCTTTGATGCATTTCAGGGTTTCCAGCCTTTCTGCGGGGGAGGGCACGCCGGGTTCATAGATCCTGCTGATCCGCTCATCTACGGAGGATATGCTGAAGCATACCAGGGCCCGGCTGCGCCTGTTGATTCGCTCCAGCAGATCCAGATCCCTGCGGACCAGGGTCGACTTCGTAAGGATCTGCACGGGGTAGCCGAACCCGGCCATCAGCTCCAGAGCTCGGCGGCTGAGGCCGTAGGTTTCCTCCAGGGGCTGATAGCTGTCCCCGACACCGCCCCCCAGTAAGAAGTATCCCCCCTTCAGGGGTTTCCGTCGACGCGCCGGATCCAGTTCCCGTCTCAAGATTTCGGGTGCATTGATCTTGACGCAGACATCCTGTCCGAACTCCCCCTCCACGTAATAGCCTTCGGCCCTGCCGTCGCAGTAGGCGCAGTTGTGAAGGCAGCCCCGGTACAGGTTCATGCCGTAGCGGGAAACGAACCAGGAATCGATGTACTTGCGCTTGATCAGGATGGATTTGGCCCGGATCTCCTGAACCCTCAAAATTGTGCCTCTCCTCTGCCTTATCGCCGATCCTTGTGCCGATATTCGTTCGTGCCGAGCAGATGCGGTGTGAGCAGGTTCATGTTTCCGCCGTGGAACCTGCCGGACCGGGGTTTCGCTGCAGGAAGGTGGAGGCTGTGAAGATGATGATCCCCAGCCAGATCAAGCCGAAACTGACCAGGTGTGTGGGAGTGAAACTCTCCCCGTAGAGGAAGACCCCCATCAGCAGCTGGCAGGTGGGTGCCAGGTACTGGAGGAAACCGACCAGGGATAGGGGGATGCGGCGGGCGCCGTTGGCGAACCAGATGATGGGTATGGCCGTAACCACGCCGGCGCCTATGAGGAGCAGGTGGGTCGGGGCATCGGCGCTGCCGAAGGCGCTGTTTCCGCGTATCCCCTCGAAGAGGAGGTAGGCGATTACGATCGGAGATACCAGAAGGGATTCGACGAAGGTCCCGGGTATGGACTGCACGCCCACTGTTTTGCGCAGCAGCCCGTAAAGACCGAAGGAAAAGGCCAGGGCGAGGGAGATCCAGGGCACGCCGCTCGAGCCCACCGACATGTACAGCACGCCGCTGAAGGCGCAGAGCACGGCCACGATCTGCC
>Ga0315554_1001619_pt1 | contig 13260 bp, 8 predicted proteins | sample SalMarSW160370MG_FD_202114 | JGI IMG/M metagenome (GOLD analysis project Ga0315554, IMG submission 202114) | Salt marsh sediment microbial communities from the Plum Island Ecosystem LTER, Massachusetts, United States - Salt Marsh Sediment SW1603-70 ... | reverse complement strand
CGTCCGAGTAATGGATGATGGTGACGGCCTTCTTGGGGCAATCTGCTGCGCAGAGACCGCAGCCCTTACACAGGGCCTTGATCACCTGCGGTTTCTCGTCAACCCACTGGATGGCTCCATAGGGGCAATTCTTTTGGCACAACCCGCACCCGTTGCAGAGATCGAGATCGATATCCGCTACGATCCCCTCCGCCTCAAGGAACCCCCGTTTCATGGGAATCGATACCCTCATGGCAGCTCCCGCACCCTCTTCCATGGCCTCCTTAAGGGTCTTTGGGGACCGCGCGCAGCCACACAGAGCGATACCGTCAGAGGGGAACTCCAATGGCCCGAGTTTTATATGGGCCTCCTGGAAGAATCCATCGGGATTCGAAGAGACCTTGAGATGGCCCTTGATCTCATCAACGGTGTCATTGCCCTTAAAACCGGTAGTGAGCACGATCAAGTCTGCTGGAATAGTAAGATCCTTGCCCAGGAGCAGGTCATGTACGTGCACCGATAGGTTGCCATTTTCCTCCCGTACCTCGGGGTACCGGTCGTCCGGGAACCGCATGAATCGGACGCCGGCCTTTTTCGCCGCCTCCAGGCTCGATCCTTCCTCCCTTACCATGCTGAGATCCCGGTAGAGGATATGGACGCGAACATCATCCTTGCAGGCCTTGAGGGCCAGGGCGTTCTTGACCGATATGTGACAGCCGATTGCACAACAACCGCGGAGTTCGTTTTTCGAGTTGACGCAGTTGATGATCACCACGTCATTATTTGCGATTTTTGATTTGCGATTTGCGCATTCCTCGTTCCACTTTTTTAGCATGCCCTCAAGTTGCAGCTGGGTGACCACCCGCGGGTCGTGGCCGTATCTAAATTGTCCAACCGGTTCGATCTCCTTCATCCCGGTGGCCACAATAATGGTTGAGACATCGAACTCCTTCCGTGCCCCATCTGCTGTTATCGAAACCGTATAGTTGCCGATGTAGCCCTTCACAGCATCAATTGTGGCGTTCGTATATACGGTGATGTTGGGGTGAGACGCAACACGGGCGACCGTGGAGTTCACGATATCATTGGCCTGGACCGTTTCATGATCGTAAGAGACGGCCGCTACCCCGTTGAGAATGCCGCCGAGCTTGAGTTCCTTCTCCACGAGCAGCGCGTGAAATCCCTGGTCAGCGATGTGCAGTGCGGCGCTCATCCCAGCCATGCCGCCACCGATGATCAGGCAGTCCGTGCTCACAGGGAGCCGTATCTCCTCGCCTTCCTCGAGAAGGGCGGCCTTGGCAACCCCCATCTTGACGAGATCCTTGGCCTTGTCAGTAGCCTTTTTAGGGTCTTCCCGATGAACCCAGGAGGACTGTTCCCGTATGCTCACAAACTCAAGCAAGTAGGGATTCAACCCAGCTTCCTTGACCGTCCTCCTGAAAAGGGGCTCATGGGTCCTCGGCGTACATGATGCGATGACGACCCTGTTGATCGTATGTTCCCTGATCAGCTCCTTCATGGTGGCGAGATAATCCACCGAGCAGGACCATTTTCCCTCATCGGCAAGGACCACGTGTGGTAATCCCCGGGCATACTCGACGACCTCGGGTACATTGACGATACCCGCGATGTTCGTACCACAATCACAAATAAAGGCGCCTATCCTGATTTCCTCGCTCATCCGGCTAACCTTTCATGTTTCTCGATACCGCTTTCATAGCTGCTGCGCTCGACTGGACGACCGATTCTGAGATATCGATCGGGCCGGTAGCGCCGCCGCACACGTATATTCCCTCAACATTGGTTTCAAGCGGCGCCGACAGCGGGTCCCTCTCCTTGAAGAAGCCCAGATCATCAAGCTCGATCTTAAGGACCTTTGCCAACCTCTTATTTCGCTCGCTAGGAATGAGACCGGTGGAAAGAACCAGGAGCTCCACTTGCTGCTGCTCGATTTCGCCCGTATCCAGGTTCTCATACCTCACGGTCAAATCCTTGGTCTCCGGATCCTCAAAGACATCATAAGGCCTGGCCTTGACATACCTGACGCCCATTTCCCTGGCCTTCTGGTAGAACGCCCAGAAACCCTTCCCGTATGCCTTGAGGTCGTTGTAGAAAACCGTGAGCTCAGCGGTTGCATCGTGCTCCTTGGTGATAATAGTCTGCTTTGTGGCGACCATGCAGCACACCTTTGAGCAGTAGGGCAGGCCTTTGGCTAAACCCCGACCTGCACATTGAATCCAGGCGATCGTTTTTGCGTGTTTCCCGTCGGAAGGCCTGATGATCTCGCCTGCCGTGGGGCCCCCGGCATTCATCAACCTCTCAAAATGAGTGTTCGTGATCACGTTTTCATAGATATCATAGCCGTACAGCCCTGTATCCGGCTCCGCAGATCGTATGCCCGTGGCCACGATAATCTCGTCAACCTCAATGTCCATGGGCCTGTCAGCCTGCCACAGGACCACCGCATCCTTTCCCTCCTCTTTGCATGCCTTGACGCATAGCGCAATGGGGCATTCCCTGCACTGGCTACAGTCCACCACGCATCCCCCAATACAGGCGCCCTGCTCGCGCATCTTACCGGAGCGGCACCGGGGATCGAGGACCGATACATTCGGAACGGCCTGCGGAAAGGGCATGTATATGAGCTTCCTCATGCCGCCGATCTTTCCATCAAGTTCATCGGGAACACTCACCGGGCAGACCTCAACGCATTTTCCGCATCCGGTGCACTTCTCCTCATCGATATATCTGGCCTTCTTGATGACTCTCGCGGTAAAGAGGCCATCGTGTTCGTTGATCCTTCTCACCTCGGTGTTGGTGAGGATGTTAATGTTGGGATGATTGTCGACCTCATACATAAGGGGGGACTCTATACATATGGAGCAATCGTTGGTGGGGAAGGTTTTATCAAGCCTCGCCATCATGCCGCCTATGCTGGCCGTATCATCGACGAGGTACACCTTGCAGCCGTAGTCGGCTGCGTTCAAGGCTGCATTGATGCCGGCAATGCCGCCCCCGATTATCAAGATTTTCTTGGCCACGGGTTTTGTTTTTGGGTTTATAAGGTTTGTTGAGTTTGTTGTGTTTCTTGGGTTCTTTTGTAACTATTTAGCCACTAAGGCGCTAAAGCACCAAGATTATAGAATTATTCTTTTGATACCTGTAAGGGCAAAGCCCATACCCTCCTGCGGGCGCCTGAAGCGCAGCTGACCCGCCCGCCTCGCCTGAGCGGCTCGCGATGGCGGGCAGGTCTATCTTTGTGCCTTGGTGGCTGCCTGAACAATTACCACAGGTAACGAATTGCATCGTGACGCGAGCTTGCAATTATATCTCTGTTAGGATAATAGCCCCTGCTTTACACACAGCCTCGCAGGTGCCGCAGCCCAAACAGTTCTGGCTGCGAGCCGGACAGGATTTCCCTCCAGTCATCTCAAAGACATCCACCGGGCAGAAATCGGCGCACTCACCACAGCCGTTACATCGAGAGCTCTCGATCTTTATCAGATAAACGGAGTAATCTCTCTTTTCCATCCCCACACAGTATCATTTTTCTTGACAACGATTTTGTATACAGTATACATATCCTAGTCAAGAAAATAGTGCGGCACCGAACGCATTTTTCCTCAGACAGATCCTCTTGATATCCGATGACGGCGGAAATAATCAATCCAGGCAAGCTGGGCGAGGCCCTCACTGAAACGGTTTAGCATAGAAACAAGGAGAAACACCATGTCCCAGGAAAGCAAACTCTACCCCTCATTTCATAATCCATTATGCTTGAAGCTGGATCGTCCCCTTCCGGATGAGATCGCGGTAATCGGTGCAGGAACGATTGGACCGGATATTGGCTATTACCTAAAATCGGCCCTTCCGGCAACAAAACTCTTTCTCGTTGATGTGGTCGAGGAGCCCTTGAAGAACGCCGAGAAAAGGATTTCAGGATACGTCCAAAAGGCAGCGGACAAAAGGAAACTGACCGAAGATCAGGCCCATGCCATCCTCGGCGATATCACCTACACCATGGACTATGGGAGGATCAAGGGATGCGATCTGGTGATTGAGGCCGCTACGGAGAGCATCCCCTTGAAAAAAAAGATATTCCAGGATGTCGAAGCCCTTGTCGGCGAGGAGACCATCATCACCTCGAATACCAGCTCCATACCCGCTGACAGGATCTTTGCGAACATGAGGAGGCCTGAGAGGTCCACGATAACCCACTTCTTCGCGCCGGCATGGCGGAGCCTGCCGGTTGAGGTAATTCGTTGGGATAGAGTGAGCCCCAAGGTCGTTGATTACCTGTTCCGGCTTTTTGCCATTACGGGAAAAGCGCCCCTCATAACCGACAACGCTATTTGCTTCATGTTGGACCGTGTCTTCGATAACTGGTGTAATGAGGCCGCTTACCTGCTGGAACACGCATCTGCAAGCCAGATCGATAAGGTAGCTGAGGAGTTCGTGTTTGCAGGCCCTTTCTATGTCCTCAATATGGCGAACGGCAACCCCATTATCATCGAAACCAACACGCTTCAGATGGAAGAAGGGCCTCACTACAAGCCGGCTCATATCCTGGGTTCAGTTGCCACGTGGCAAACGCATAGGCCAGGCTCAAAGGTAGATCTTCCAGAGGAGTTAGGCGCCCTGATCAGAGACAGACTGCTGGGCATTCTCTTCTCCCAGTCCTTTGATATCATCGATAGGGGGATCGGCGCCAAAGAAGACCTCAATTTCGGTTGCCAGATCGCCCTCGGATTCAGGAAAGGGCCCTTTGATATCATGCGGGAGCTCGTTGAGGGAGAGATCGATCGGATCATGACGAGATTTCAAAGGGAAAGGCCCGGATTTCCAGTGGCGAGGCAGCCTTTTTCCACATACCAGGATTTCGCGCGTCATCTCATTGTTGATGAGATGGACGGGGTTGTGATTATCACCCTCAGGCGACCGCAGGCGATGAATGCCATCAGCGATGAGATCAATAATGAGATCCTCTCGGTCTTAACGGAACATATAGACAATCCCTCGGTCAAGGGATTTGTCATCACCGGATACGGCACTACCGCTTTTTCAGCCGGAGCTGACATCGGCAAGTTCCCTCAGACCCTTGGAAACAAGGATGCGGCGATCCAATACGCAAAGAACTCCGCACAGGTGCAGCTCTTCATGGACCAGATGGATAAGCCGATCGTTGCAGCGATAAACGGCATGGCCCTAGGCGGGGGTTTGGAGGTGGCCCTCCGTTGTCATGGCATGGTGGCAACCAAAAACGCGATCTTCCAGTTCCCTGAGATCACCCTCGGGATCCTGCCGGGAATCGGCGGGTGCATTGTCCCCTATAGAAAGTGGCCTCAGGAAGCGGCGGTCTTCCATGAGATGATCTGCCTTGCCAGGCGCATTACCGTTAAGGAGGCTTTCGATATCGGCATGGTGGGAAGGATAGCCGATGACTATGCGGAGATGATCAGGGAGGCGGTAGAGGAGGTGCATGCCTTGCAGGGGAAGATCCAGAGGGTACCAGACGGGCCTGTTGCTATCCCCGAGATCATTATCCCCGAGGAACCTAAGGCGGGAAAGCTGGCCTTGAGTAAGGAGGCCATCTCGATTGTCGCAAAGACCATCAAGGCAGGCGCTGCTGCCGATTCCTTTGCCGAGGCCCTTGAGATAGGGTATCGAGGTTCCGCTGAGATTGCCTGCACAGAGGCGGCAAAGGAAGGGATCTCGGCATTTCTCGAGAAGAGAAGGCCGGAGTTTACAAAATAGGTGAGGGGATTGGCTGGGATCTTGATGCGCTCTGTCGCGTATTCATGGGAACCGTGATCTGTAGGTGTGAAGAAAAGGAGGATGTGCCATGGAACTATTTAAAGATATGACGATCCTGTCCCTGGAACAGGCGACAACACTGCCCTATCTTACCTACAGGCTTGCACAGGATGGGATGAATGTCATTAGAGTGGAACATCCGGTCTATGGCGACCCTAACCGGATGATCGGAGAGAACTACCTCAAAGAGGAGCGGATGTATTCCTATTACCTCTGTATCAATGCAGGAAAAAAGGCGATCACCCTGAACCTGGCCGAGGAAAAGGGAAAGCAGATCCTTAGAGAGCTGATCGTAAGGTGTAAGGTAGACATCTTTGCCACCAATCAGTTGCCGAGGAACTATGAAAAGCTGGGAGTCGATTATGATGCCTTAAGGGAGATTAAACCGGATATCATCTGGCTTGGCATCACCGGGTTCGGTCCTGAGAGCAATGAGGCGGCTTATGAGCCGATTCTCGAGGCGAGGTCGGGATTAATGGAGGTAACCGGCGAGGCCGACGGTGATCCCCAGTCACTTGGGGTACCCCTGGCCGATATGGGCACGAGCGAGCATGCCTATGGGATGCTGATGAAGGCCCTGCTCAAGAGGGAGAGGACCGGCGAGGGATCAAGGATCGATCTATCCATGCTTGAGTCAGCAACATCCTGGCTTACCGTTGCAACTGCGTTAACGGCAACCTTCGGTGAAAAGGTGACAAGATCCGGAAATACCCATAAATACTTTGCGCCTGTGTCCGTTTTTAAGACAAAGAACGGCTATGTATATATAGCTGTTGGCAATGAGCGGCAGTGGAAGGCCTTTGTGTCGATACCCCAGTTTCAGTTCCTCGATAGGCCGGAATATGAGAAGAATGAGGAGCGAATACATGACGTAGTAAACCTGAACAGATCGATCGGCGAGGCCTTTGAAACACTTACTTCTGAAGAGCTCATTGAAACGTTCAACAAGGCAGGCATACCTATCAGCAATATCAACACTATTCCAGAGGTATTGGGTGACCCCCTCATCAAAAGGAGGCTTCTTACCTCCAGGGATTCTAAATCGGGCATTGAGCTCACGCTCGCACCGCCGCCCTATAGAACGCCATTCCTTGCAGAAAATGAAAATCGTCTTTCCTTTCCCCCTAGATTCGGAGAGCACAACAAGGAGATCTATGGAGATATCCTCGGATATTCCGAGGGAGAGGTAGCCAGGTTCAAAGAAGAGGGGATACTGTAGCCATGCGCATCATAGTTCTTATCAAGCAGGTGCCGGACACCACGGAGATCAAGATCGATCAAAAGACCGGCACGCTCATCAGGGAGGGGGTGGAGAGCATCATCAATCCCGATGATCGGCATGCCATTGAGCTCGCCGTGACCGTAAAAGGGGATCACGGAGGAAAGACCGCGGTGCTCTCAATGGGCCCTCCCCAGACGATCGATGCCGTATCCGAGGCAATGGGCATGGGAATCGATGAGGGAATACTGCTCACCGACAGGAATTTCGGCGGTGCCGATACCTGGGCCACCGCATTCACGCTTGGAATGGCCATAAAGAAGGTGAAGAAATACGACCTGATCATCTGTGGAAGGCAGGCTATCGACGGCGACACAGCCCAGATAGGCCCCCAGGTCGCGGAGTTCTTGGAACTGCCCCAGCTTACCTACGTGAGGAGGATCGAGGAGATCGATGAGAAACACATCGTGGTCCAGAGGATAAGGGAAGATGGCTATGAAAGGGTGGCTTCACCGCTTCCCGCCCTGATTACCGTCACAGGGGAGATCAACAGGCCCAGATTCCCCCGGGTGGATTCCCTCATCGATGCCTGTGGGGACAAGGCAAACATCAAGATCTGGGATGTGGCTGACCTCGGTCTCACGGTACAGGAGGTCGGGTTAAGCGGTTCGCTCACACGGGTGATCAAGACATTTTCCCCGAAGCTGAAAAGGGAGGGAGAGATATTAAAGGGGAGTAAGGATGAGGTGGTAGCTCAATTGCTCGACAGGATGCACAGTAAACACCTCATTTAATGTAATACTGGAGTACTGGAGTATTGGAGGAATGGAGCAATGGATTAATGCCTGAAGGCACCTTGATTGCATGAGGATTTCCTTTTTGAGATTGCTTCGCGTTGCTCGCAATGACAATAACAGCTTATCAATGTCATTGCGAGGAGCAAAATCGACGAAGCAATCTAAATGTAAAAAAATCCTTTTATCACCAGCACTCCAGCACTCCAATGCTCCAATATTCCATAAATTGCAAGAGGGTTAGGTATGGCGATAGCGATCGATCAGGAGCTCTGCAACGGTTGTGGGGGATGCGTAAAGGTATGTCCGTACGGCGGGGTGGAGTTGCGGGATGGGAAGGCGGTGATCACCGATAGGTGCACGGCATGCGGCGCCTGCATCGAGGTTTGTAGGGTCGAGGCCATCCGCTCGGATGTCAAAGAGAGGGAGGCGCCTGATTTTAGCGAGTATCAAGGTGTGTGGGTGTTCGCGGAGCAGCGGGAGGGCGCAGTCAGCAGGGTAACCTTTGAGCTCTTGGGCCTCGGTCAGAGGCTCGCAGAGGAGCTCAATCAGGAGCTCTCAGCAGTGCTTTTGGGGCATGAGGTAACGCATCTGGTCAAGGGACTCGAGGAGTTCGGGGCCCAGAATATCTATCTTGCCCAGCACAAACTCCTTGCCCAGTACCAGACGAATCCTTACGCAAAGGTGATCTCAGGGATTGTATCAGACCATAAGCCCTGCATCTTTCTGATCGGAGCGAGCACCATTGGCCGCGATCTTGCGCCGAGGATTTCCATGAGGCTCAATCTCGGGCTCACTGCGGACTGCACAGAGCTTGCCATTGACCCCGGAGACGGCTCACTACTGCAAACAAGGCCGGCCTTCGGGGGAAACGTGATGGCTACGATAAAGACTCCTTACAGCAGGCCTCAGATGGCAACGGTGAGGCCGGGTGTGATGGAGGCGAAAAAGAGGGATGGCACGGGCCGGTGCAGGATCATTGAGAAGAAGGTGAAGTTGCTGGACAGGGATAAGCTCACCGAGATCTTGGCGGTGGTGAGGGAGAAGAAAAGCGGCGTTAACCTCTCCGATGCCACAGTCATCGTAGCGGGCGGCAGGGGCGTGGGATCAAAGGAGGGTTTGGAGTGCATAGTCTCGCTTGCCGAGGCCCTTCATGGCGAGGTCGCCGGCACGAGGATTGTCATCGAGGAGGGTTGGCTTCCCCCAGAGAGGCAGGTAGGCCAGACAGGCCAGACGGTGAGGCCTGAGCTCTATATCGCGTGCGGTATATCCGGCGCGATCCAGCACAGGGCCGGAATGCTGGGATCACGCTATGTGATTGCCATTAACACCGATGAGAGGGCTCCCATCTTTGAGGTGGCGGACTGGGGTATCGTTGGAAACCTTCATGAGGTGGTGCCCACCTTGACTAACGCCCTGAGAGAGAAAGGCGGGATAGGGATATGATGGTGCGTTCCGATATCGAGGAACTTCTGCGAAGGATCATGGCGCGGTTTGTGGATGAAGAGGTCATCCCTTTTGCCAGGGAGCATGATGAAAGCGGAGAGTTTCCCTCTGATCTTTTCAAAAAGATCGCTGGCATGGGTATCCTGGGGATACGGTATCCCAAAAAAGTAGGCGGTTCAGGGGGGAACACCACCCTGTATTGCATCTCGGTTGAGGAGTTGGCACGGGGGCTCTTGAGCTTGGGCGCCACAACAGCCATGCAATGCCTTATGGGTACGGATGGCCTCTATCGGTATGGCACCAAGGAGATGCATGAACGATATCTCCGCCCTGCCATGAAAGGTGAAAAGATTGGAGCCTTTCAGCTTACCGAGCCGGAGGCTGGATCGGATCTCGGCAATGTCCGGACACTGGCTACCAAGACCGAAAAGGGTTGGGTAATCAACGGGATGAAGACATGGTCCACGAGTGGGCCCATCGGCCATTTTCACACGGTCCTGACCCAAACAGATCCGAATAAGGGGTTGAGAGGACTCATGTTTTTCTTTATTCCCGCGGACACGCCAGGGTTTTCCCACAGCAAAAGGTTCGATCTCTTAGGCACCAGAACCACACAGATGTCAGAGATCTATTTCAATAACTGTCATGTCCCGGACGAGTACATGCTGGGGGAGCTGGGAAGGGGCCTCGATGTCCTGTTGACCATCTTGGCGGAGATCAGGGCAATGACCGCGGCCCTCGCCATTGGACTGCTTCGGGCAGCAATGGATGATTCTATCAGGTACTGCAAGGAGCGGGTACAGTTCGGCAAGACGATCGGGACGTATCAGCTCATTCAGGCAAAGATTGCGAATATGGCCGTAAATCTGGAGGCCAGCAACCTCATGTGCTATAAGGTGACCCATCTCATCGACAGGGGAGTTTCCTGCTTAAACGAGGCATCCATGACCAAGTATTTCGCAACCGAGGCAGCATGCTCTGCTGCGGATGAGGCCACCAGGATCTTCGGCGCTTACGGCTATTCCATGGAATACAATGTGCAGCGATATTACAGGGACAACCGATTTTTGCTTTACGGCGGTGGGACGCACGAGGTGCTCCAGACCACTATTGCCAGGCAGTACTTGCGGTAACGGCGGAAAACGGGGATTGATCCCATGGACAAGGGGTAACTACCTATGGACAAAAGTGGCCCTGCCCTGATAAGGCCTCTCAAAAAAGAGAACCTCGGGACTCAGGTCTTTGAGCAGTTAAAGGGGATGATCCTGAGGGGGGAGATCCCACCGGGAAGGCGCATTGTAGAGAGCGAAATTGCCCTCTCCATGGACATCAGCAGAACCCCGGTCAGAGAGGCAGCGCATAAGCTTGAGGCAGAAGGCTTGCTCACGCCCCTTTCCAAAGGAGGTTATGCGGTGAGAGGGCTCACTATCTCAGATATCGAGGATACCTTTGACATTCGGAGTATCCTGGAGAGCTTTGCCGGATATCTCGCAGCCACGAGACATTCCGAAGGCGAGCTTATAACCTTGGAGTTGAAGATAGATGAGTTTCAGCGATATCTGGACAGGGGAGATCTGAAAAGGCTCTCCGTGGTAAATACCGAGTTCCATGAAGCGCTCTATGAATTGAGCAGGAGCCATCGATTGATAAAGATGATCCATGGCCTCAAGGATGAGATCCACTTCTTGAGAAATATCATACTCAATTCGGAGGAAATGGCCCGCTTGTCCAATAGGGATCATAGAGGGATCGTAGAGGCCATACGGCAAAGAGATGCAAACAAGGTGGAGCGGCAACTCAAAGAGCATATCTTGCGGGGCAAGGAGTTTGTTCTCAATGAGATCAAGAAGGGAACGGTGAGCATAGGCTAATGAACAGAAAAGACGGAGGGAGTGATGCCTGAGAAAAAGATCAGAATCCTTATCGCAAAGCCGGGACTGGACGGGCATGACAGGGGCGCAAAGGTCATGGCCCATGCCCTGAGGGATGCTGGAATGGAGGTGATTTACTCGGGGCTCCATCAAACCGTTCCCTCCATCGTGAAGATGGCGGTCGAGGAGGATGTTGACGTGATAGGCCTTTCCATCATGTCCGGTGCGCATATTCCTATCGCAAGAAGGCTGATGGAGCTGATCCAAAAAGAGGGCATGGATACTGTAATGGTAGTCGTGGGAGGGGTGATACCCACCAGGGATATCCCCACCTTAAAGGAGATCGGGGTAAAAGGTGTTTTTCCGGGCGGAACGCCATTCGAGGAATCCATTCGTTTTATTAAGGAGAATGCAGGGAAATGAAGGTTTATTGGGTTTATTGCGTCTATTGGGTTTGTTGCGTTCCTGGTAAAGGAGTAACTTCTCAATAAGTTCCTATTATTACTTGTAAATGCCATTTGCTGTCATTGCGAGGAGCGGAGCGACGTGGTAATCTCGCTGCAATAGTAGAGATTGCTTCGCTTCGCTCGCAATGACAAAACCCAAAATGAATTAGAAACAGGAGTAACGAGAGATGGGAGTAGCTAAATATATAAAGGACGAGCAGGATAGGATTCAGGATGTTATTCTCCAATCCGGAATTCACGTAAAACCTCTCTATAAGCCGTCTGACCTCGAGGAAATCGGCTTCGACTATGGTACGGATCTCGGCGATTCTGGGGAGTATCCCTTTACGAGGGGAATCCATAAGCTCGGCTACAGGAGCCGGGAATGGACAACACGACAATACTCTGGCTTTGGAACCCCGAAAGAAACCAACGAGCGTTGGAAACTTTTGATATCTCAAGGACAGACCGGGCTCAATGTGGCCTTTGATCTGCCCACACAGATGGGATATGACTCTGATGACCCGGTGGCAGAGGGAGAGGTAGGCAGAGTAGGGATGGCGGTTGATTCCCTGAGGGACTTTGAGATTGCCTTTAAGGATATACACATGGACACCATTGGCTCCGGTCTCACGATAAATGCTGTAGCTTCCATCATGGTTGCTATGTACCAAGCTACGGCAGAAAGATACGGATTCTCAAAACAGCAGATAAGCTGCACTCCACAGAATGATATCTTGAAGGAGATTGTCGGCCGTGGGGCATGGATATTTCCCGTAGAACCGGCCATTCGCCTGATCGGTGATGTGATTGAGTACTCCCTTAAGGAAATGCCCAAGAACAACCCAGTCAGTGTGTGCGGATATCACATCAGGGAGGCGGGGGCAACCCCGGTTCAGGAGATTGCTTACGCTATAGGAATAGCGAACGCATACATAGACGAGGTATTGAAGCGGGGGCTTCACATTGATGAGTTTGTTGCCCGGTTCTCATTCAACCTCGATGTGTTCGGAAACCTTTGGGAGCAGGTTGCGAAGTTCAGGGCAGCGAGAAAGCTATGGGCAAGGAATATCAAGGAGAAATATGGGGCAAAGGATAAAAAATCGATGTTGTTGAGGGGACTATTCGGTGGAGGCGGCGGCGGGCTTGCCAAGGAACAACCGGAGAATAACATCGTGAGGAGCGCCTATTATGCCCTAGCCGCTGCCCTAAGCGGCGCTCAGACGATAGCCTTGTGCTCCTATGATGAAGCCTATACTATCCCCACCCCTCATTCCGCCCTTATCTCCCTTAGGACGCTTCAGATCTTGATGGATGAAGTGGGCCTCAGGGACACCGTCGATCCCCTTGCAGGTTCCTATTTTATCGAGACCCTCACCAAACAGATGGAGGAAAAGATCATCGAGGAGGTGGAGAAGATCGATCGATTGGGGGGGATGGTAAAGGCGGTCTCATCGGGCTATATCCAGAAGGAGGTGGCCAGGCAGGCCTATGAATTTGAGAAGGGCGTTCAGAGCGGGGAGCTCATAAAGGTGGGAGTGAACAAGTATTCCGGAGGCGAGCAGGGAGAGGTGGAGCTCCATGAGTATAGCGATAAGTCGGCAAATGAGCAGATAAAGGGCCTCAAGGAGGTTAAAAGCAGCAGAGACAACAGGGAGGTTGCTCGAACACTCAAGGCATTGGAAAAGGCA
>Ga0315554_1001618_pt1 | contig 13261 bp, 11 predicted proteins | sample SalMarSW160370MG_FD_202114 | JGI IMG/M metagenome (GOLD analysis project Ga0315554, IMG submission 202114) | Salt marsh sediment microbial communities from the Plum Island Ecosystem LTER, Massachusetts, United States - Salt Marsh Sediment SW1603-70 ... | reverse complement strand
GTCCGAGAGGAACGCGTGGCCGTCGGCCCGACGTCCGCTCAGGGCGACGAACAGGTCGCCTTCCAGGACGTCACGAGAATCGTGGACGACCCGCCTCGGCGTCGCCCCGTCGCCGCGGAGGAGGCGCCCGCCGACGATCGTCGCGATCTCGCCGACCGGATACATCGGTCACCAGTTCGGCGCTGTCTGCGTCTTGTCCTCGGTACTAGTACCGCTGGCCGGGGCCTGCGACTCGGTCAGCAGTGCGGTCGCTTCTCGCTCGTCGTAGACGACGTACCCGGGGAAGTCGTACGTCACCTCCGTCACGCCGTACAGCGCGTCACTGTAGGGGGAGTACGGATCGATGGCGAACAGCTCCACCGTGAGCCGGTCGTAGCTCGGGAGCGACTCGACGGCGTCGATCACATCGGCGAGATCGACGAACGAGGGCGGGGATTCCCCTCCCTCGAGGTACCGCGGCCCGCCGTAGGCGCGGACGATGACGTGGTTCGAGTACAGGTCGTCGGGGATGACGATCTCCCCCTCTTCGGTGCGCGTCTCACCTTGGTAGGTCTGGAGCTCCAGCTGGAAGTGAACCGCGTCGCCCGGCGCGTAGATCGAGTCGTCGATCTCGAGGTGGTTGATCTGGATCGCCTTGATCTCTTCGGTGATCGCCATCGACGCGGCGATCCGCGTGATCTTCGGGTCGTCGAACGCGTTGTACTGCAGGAAGGCGACGATCCCCGCCAACTGCCACGGCGGGTAGACGGCGACGTCGACGGAACTGAGAAAGATGTCGGTCCGCTCCAGCGGGGTCGGCATCCCGTCGCCGAGGATCTGATACGTCACCTCGACCGTCCCCGAGCCGATCCGGTCGAGCGTCGTATCGATCGCCTCGAATCCGGTCGAAAGGAGGAGCTCCGGCATCAGGCGCGGCTCGTCGACCAGCCCGACCTCGTAGTTCTCCGTGGCGCCCCGATCGAGGTCGTGCACGCCCAAGGAGAGTTCGATCGTGTCGGTCATCGGTCCGATCCGGCCTCCGACTGCCGCGGTCCGATCCTCGAAGATCGTCCCGACGGTATCGCCGAGCGTACCGAGCTTGAACGATGCTTCGAACGATTTCAACGTGTCGATGATCGACACGGTCGTCATCGGGAAGCGCGACGCGCCGTTCGCGATGAACGAATGTCCGAATCCGACGAGCGTGTCCCCGTCGCGGTAGGTCAGGGTCCCGAGCGCGCCGATCTCGAGATCCCCCGTCGCCAGGGCGACGCCGATCGAGCTCCCCGGCTCGAGGCTGTCGGCCTCGACGGAGGACGTGGCCGGCTGGTACGCGGCCATCGGCAACAGGGTCAGGTTCAAGGCCGACAGTCCTTCGAACGCGCGCCCGACATCGACCGGGAGGAACTCGCCGATCCAACCGTCCGGCGCCTGCTCGGCCGTGGCGCCGTCCATCAGCAGGTCGCGCGCACGACCCGAGAGGCCCGCGGCGATCAGCGGCGTTTCGACCGGATAGGCGAAGATCGCGTCGGGCAGCGCGGCGACGAGAGAAGGCTCGGGGGGCAGAAGCCCTTCGACCACGGCGACGTCGCGGAGGACGGACGCTTCGTCCGGCGCGCCGGCGAGGGGCGCCGCGCTCGCGGTGTCGACGACCTCGAGCATCGGCTCGATCGGGGTGACGAGGCCGATCGGCGTGATCTCCTTCGACCAGCTACCCGCGCGACTGAGGGCGCCGATCATCTTCCCGTCGATGTAGATCGGGCTGCCGCTCATCCCCTGCGCGATGCCGCCGGCGCGGCCGATCGCCTCGCCGCTGACGCGGACGACGATGAAGTCGGACAGCGTCCCCGGCTGGTCGATGATCCCGAGGACCTCGACGGAGAATTCGTCGATCACGTCCTGGGCGACGATCGTCTTGCCGACACCGGTCATCCCGACTTCGATCTCGTCGAGGAAGAGGAACTCCGACCGGTCGTAGGCGAGCGCGACGGTGGATGCTGCGATCACGGCGACAGAACAGACGAACAGGCTTCTACGGAACACGCGTCCTCCTTCATTCATCGGGGCTGGCCCAAGTATACCGTGAAGGCATGGGCGTTTCGTGGGCGTCCGGCGGACCGGCTACTGCACGCCGCGGAAGAGGGCGCGGGCGAGCATCAGCACCGGAATGATCTCCAGCCGCCCGATCCACATGTTGAAACAGAGGATCAGCTTGCTCGCCAGGGACATCGTCGGATGGGTGATCCCGACCGAGAGGCCGACGTTCCCCTGCGCGCTCGCCACCTCGAAGACGACGTCGGAGAGCGTGTACTCCGCCGAGACGGTGTGCAGGAGGACGACGATTCCCAGACCGAGGAAGATCAGCCAGAGGAAGGTGATCAACGAGGCGTCCTCCAACCGCTGCCCGACTTCGGATTCGTCGATCGTCGAAACGCCGATCCGGAACGGGACGATTGCCTTTCGCGGTGAGACGATCTTCCGGAACCGCCATTGAACACCCTTCATCAGGATCAGCATCCGCATGACTTTGATCCCTCCGGCGGTCGATCCGGCGGCCCCTCCGATGAACATCGCCGCCGCGAGGAGGAGCTTTCCAGTCGGGCTCCAGACGCTCAGGTCGGCCGACTGGAATCCGGTGCACGTAATGGCGGAGACGAGCTGGAACGACGAATATCGCAGGGTCGAGGCCCCTCCGATCACGGGTAGGTTCTCGAGCGACAGGAAGGTGACGCCGATCAGGACGAGCGCCAAGAACCAGCGGGTCTGGAAGTCCTCCCACAGGATCCGCCCTTTCCCGCGGATCATCTCGTAGTGGACCGCGAAGCTGATCGCGCCGAGGAGCATGATCGGGATCAGGACGAGCTCGATCGCGATGCTGCCGTACGACGCGATGCTGTTGTCGGTGACGGTGAATCCGCCGGTCGAGATCCCGGTCATCGCGTGGTTGATCGACTCCCAGATCGGCATCCCGGCCCCCCACAGCGCGACCACGCTGATGAACGTGTACAACAGGAAGATCCACCACATCGTCCGAAGCGTCGACGTGATGCTCGGATGGATCTTCTCGCCGCGCGCCTCGGCGTAATACAGGCTGTAGCGCGCCGCACCGGGGCGCGGGCCGGCGAGGATCGCGAGCATCAGAACGATCACGCCCATCCCGCCGATCCATTCGGTGAAACTCCGCCACCATTGAAGCGTCCTCGGCAGCAGGTCCGCGCGGCCGGCCATCGTCAGGCCGGTTCCCGTGTATCCCGAGACCGCCTCGAAGAACGCGCTCGCCGGGTCCTTGAAGTAGAGGAGCGTCTCGGACGCGCCGTTTCCTTCCGCGAACAGCGCCGTGAGGACGAACGGGAGCGAGCCGAGCGCGGCGACCAGCAGCCATCCGAAGGCGGCGATGATCATCCCGTGCTTCAGCTCGGCCTCGCCGGCCTTCCGGCACGGGAGGTAGAGCCCCGCGCCGAGCGCGAACGAGATCGCGGCGGTGATCGCCAGGGGGGCGAACGCGAAGCCCTCTCCGAAGGTGGCCGGAACGATCAGAGAGACGGTCGCCATGATCCCGACGACCGGGACGAGGAGGCCCAAGTCCCGCAGGATGATGTACAGGTCCTGTCGCGTGCGGAAGATGGAGGGGCTCATCCGGTCAGCTTCTCGATCAGCTCATCGCCGACCGGATCGAGCGAGAAGAAGGTGAGGACGTCGTTCTCCTCGACGATCGTGTCGTCGGAAGGGATCGACTGATCTCCGGCCCGATCGATCGCCAGGATCCGCATCGACGCGGGGATGATCTCCCGCTTGACCGCGTCGGAGACCGACCGGTTGATCAGGGGCGATTCGGCGCTCACCTGAAGCCGGAAGATCTGCGCGTCCTGCGGCAGCATCGCGAAGTCCTGAACGCTCGGCCGCTTGACGGCGTTGTACAGGTGATGGGCGACGACGTCTTCCGGGTTCTCCATGACGTTCGCGCCGAGCTTGCGGAAGAAATCGGCGTGCTCCTCGTCGTTGACGATCGACACGATCGACGGGATCCCCAGATCGGCGGCGATCGAGACGACCATCAGATTGACGGCGTCGTCGCTGGTGGTCACGATGAGGGCGTCGGCCCGCTCGGACCCGGCCTCGCGGAGGGTCTCCGCCGAGGTTGCGTTCCCGGTCAACACGGTGACATCGTATTTCGAGCTGATCTCGCGCCCCCGCTCCGGGCTCGCCTCGACGATGACGACGTTGTTCTTCTCCTTGACGGAGATGTCGATCAGGCTCGTCCCGATGCTCCCTGCCCCTACGATGATCATGTACATACGCCGCCCCCTTGGCGGGACCGATGGTAGCATAGATGAAATCCTGGGTCAAAGGGAAGACCGGGCGAGAATCTGCATCGGAAAAGGCTTTCTGTTGAGCCAGGTCGGTCGAGGGACTACAATCGCTCCGTGCCATGATGAGGGGAACGACAGCTCGGACCATTCTCTGCCTCGGTGCGCTCGCTCTCGGGGCGATCGCACTGAGCGGCTGCACGCTCTTACGGACGAATCGAGCGCCGATCGCAGCCTTCACGGCGACGCCCGATGGGGGCTACCGGCCGCTCGAGGTTTCCTTCGACGCGTCCGGATCGATGGACCCGGACCGGGATGCGTTGACCTACTCGTGGTCGTTCGGCGACGGGGCGAGCGGCTCGGGCGCAAGGACGACGCACTCGTACGAGGACGCCGGGACCTACGACGTGATCCTGCGAATCGCGGATGCGGAGGGCCACGAGGACGCCGCCATCGGGACGATCGACGTGCTCGACGTGCCCGAGGGATACGTCGTCGTTCCGTTCGATTGGACGTGGGAAGGCGCCGAGCAGCGCCTCGACGCCCTCCTTCCGTGGGACCTCTATCTAACCTACCGCGGGCGGCTCCGGACCCCGTTCGTCGACAACTACGACTACGGGGCGTTCGTCGCGGATCCGCTCGATGACCCGACGCTGGAGGACCTGGCGGATGCCCTGCGGGCACGCGCCGGGGGCGCCGGGGTCGTCTTCGCCGAGCACGCACTGGCGTTCGTCCAGGGCGCGATCGCCTATGCGCCCGATCCACCCGACGTGGAGTGGCCGCTCTACCCGATCGAGACCCTCGTCGACGGCGAGGGCGACTGTGAGGACACGGCAATCCTGTACGTCAGCCTGTTGAAGGCACGCGCCGTCCCTTGCCAACTGGCGTTCGTCGACACCGACGGCGACACCTTTCCGGATCACGTTCTCGCCCTCGTCGAGGTTCCCGCTTCCTTCGCGCAACCGGGCGCAACGGTGTTCGAATGGGACGGAACGCTGTATGCTGTGGCCGAGACGGCCTCGGGGATCATGGCCCTCGGTGTCGATCCGTGGGGTCTCGAAGCCGATGACCTGATCGAACTCTGGCCGTTCTAGCGACACCGGCGAATCGAAGGGAGCGAGCATGTCGAGGCATTGCCTGATCGATCCGACGTCGCTCCTTCGATTCGAATTCGGAGCTTACCACCCGTTCAAGATCTACCGCCTCGGGCTGGCGTACGATCTGATCCGGGCCTACGGGCTCGTCGACCGCCCGGACGTCTACGTCCTCCCGCCTCGCGAGGCGACGGAGGAGGAGGCGATGGGCTTCCACTCGCAGGGCTACCTCGAGACGCTGCGGGTCGCCAGCGACGGGATGTGGGTCCCGAACCTGTTCGCGCACGGCCTCGGTACGTCCGACAATCCGGTCTTCCCGGACGTCTACGACTGGGGGATGAGCGTCGCGGGGGCGTCGATCGTCTGCGCCGAGGAGATCCTGTCCGGCCGGGCGAACCGGGCGTTCAACATGTCCGGCGGGCTTCACCACGCGATGCCGTCCCGCGCGTCGGGGTTCTGTCACATCAACGACGCCGTCCTCGCGATCCAGACGCTGGTTCGCGCCGGGAACCGGGTCGCCTACGTCGACATCGACGCCCACCACGGCGACGGCGTCCAGCACGCCTTCTACACGACCTCCGAAGTGCTGACGGTCTCCGTCCATCAGACGGGGTACACGATCTTCCCCGGGACCGGCTTCGTCGAGGAGATCGGCCAGGGGCCCGGGCGGGGGACCTCGGTCAACGTGCCGCTCCAGCCCGGCGCCGGGGACGAGGCGTACGAAAGGGCGTTCGCCAAGGTCGTGCTCCCGGTCCTCCGCGCGTACGGGCCGGACGTTCTGGTCACGCAATTGGGATCGGACGCCGTCGTCGGCGACGTCGTGGCGAACCTCCGGATGAGCCTCCGACAGTTCGAGCGGAACGTCCGGGCCCTCCGCGACGTCGGGATCCCGTGGCTCGCGCTCGGCGGCGGCGGGTACGATGTGAGCAACGTCGTCCGCGCGTGGACCCTTGCCTGGTCGATCATCGCGGGGACCGATCTTCCCGACGAGATTCCGGACGCGTGGCTCACCTCGGCGGCGCGGTACCATGTCGCGATCTCGAAGCTCCGCGGGGACATCGACCGGACCCCGACCGACGAGGCCGTCCTCGAAGACCTGGACCGGACCATCGGGGCGCTGCGAGAGAGCGTCTTTCCGATTCTCGGGGTGACCGGGTAGACTACCGTCCCCGGTCGCGGGGACTTCGACGAAGGGGACGAAGGGATGAATCGACGGTCGAGCCCGGTGCGAGAGGCGGAACTCCGTCCGACCGTCCAGGTCCGGCTCCCGGACGGACGGGTCTACGACGTCGAGCGGGACATCCCGCTCGGCGAAGTCTTCCGCGTCGCGTACCCGGACGAGGGGAATCCCGCGGTCGCCGCGATCGTCGAGGACGAGCTTCGCGAACTCGCGTGCCCGGTCGAGGGGGACGCCGTCGTGACTCCGATCCGCCTGTCCGACTCGGACGGGATGCAGATCTACAGCCGGAGCCTCTCGTTCCTCCTCGTCGTCGTCGTCTCGCAGCTCTTCCCCGATGTGCAGGTCCGGATCGAGTACTCCGTTCCGCACGGCGGCTACTTCTGCCGCGTCGAGGGGCGGAAGTCGTTCACCGCGCGGGAGCTCGCTCGGATCAAGGATCGGATGCTCGAACTGGTCCGGGAGGATCGCCCGATCGTCCGCCGACGCGCCACGATCGAGGAGGCGAGAGAGATCTTCACCGCCCGCGGGGAGCTGGCGAAGGTCCGGCTCCTCGAAGCGCGGAAGGTCGATCACCTCCACATGTACGCGCTGAACGGGACCTCCGACTACTTCTTCGGCTACATGGTCCCGTCGACCCGGTTCCTCAAGGTCTTCGGCCTGGAGCCGTTCGCCGACGGGTTCATCCTCCGCTTCCCGCTGCGCGAGGACCCGACGAAGCTCCTTCCGCCCCAGAAGTTCAAGGCGCTCCGCGACGTCTTCGACGAGTACGGGGAGTGGCTCGGGCTGCTCGGGATGCGCGACGTCGTGTCGCTGAACGAGGCGATCCGCACCGGCCGAATCGAGCAGGTCGTCCTCGTCGCCGAGGCGCTCCACGAGAAGCGAATCGCCGAGATCGCCTCGCAGATCTCGGCCCGCCGCGACAAGGGCGTCCAACTCGTCTTCATCGCCGGGCCGTCGGCGTCGGGGAAGACGACCTTCTCGAAGCGCCTGGCGATCCAGCTTCTGGCGAACGGTCTCCATCCGTTCCCGCTGGCGATGGACAACTACTTCCACTCGCGGGACATCCTGGCCGAACGGTTCGGGGACAAGGTCGATGTCGATTCGCTCGACGCGCTCGACCTGCCGCAGTTTCAAGCGGACCTGCGGCGCCTCGTCGCCGGGGAGGAAGTGACGCTCCCGCGCTTCGACTTCCAGACCGGGACGAGGCAGGAGGGACCGACCGTCCGCCTGTCGGAGAATCAGATCATCCTCGTCGAGGGGATCCACGGCCTGAACCCGCAGCTGAGGGAGGTCAGCCCGGTGAAGGACCCCTTCCGGGTCTTCATCAGCGCGCTGACGCAGATCAACCTCGACGTTCACAACCGCGTCTCGACGACCGACACGCGCCTGATCCGTCGGATCGTTCGCGACGCGCACTACCGCGGGTACTCGGCCGCGGAAACGCTGATGCTGTGGGAGAACGTCCGCCAGGGCGAGAAGCGGAACATCTTCCCGTATCAGGAGGAGGCCGACGTGATGTTCAACTCGGCGCTCGGCTACGAGCTCGCGGTCCTCAAGCCGTTGGTCGAGCCGCTCCTGCTCCAGGTCCAGCAGCCGTGGCTCCGGATCGAGGCCGAGCGTCTCCTCGCCCTCCTCTGGTGGTTCGATCCGTATCCGACGGAGAACGTCCCCGACAACTCGATCCTGCGCGAGTTCACCGGCGGTTCGAACCTGCGCGACTTCACGCCCGTCCCGCACGGGCTCTGGGGCGCTTCGAGCCACGAGGATCGGGCCAGCGTTCCGGAGGGGGGCTCGTGAACACCGACACCGATTGGCTGATGCGGCTGGCGTTGGAGATGGCCGGCCTCGACGAGGTTCCGGGAGACAGCGCGATCCATCATCCCGGCGACGTGATCGAGCGGATCCTGTTCGGGATCGACTTGAAGGCGCCGGAGCTGGTGATCGCGTCGGCTCAAGGGTACGACTGCGCGATCTCGCACCATCCGGTCGGCGGTTCGTCGACGCTCCGATTTCACGAGGTCCTCCGGCGGCACGTCGACCAGATGGTCGGCGCCGGGGTGCCGCACGACGTCGCCGAGGAGACGATGCGCGCGACGGTCGAGGAGCGGCGGGTTTTGGGCTCGATGGCCAACTACGATCACGATCCGTCGGTCGCGAGGCTTCTCGATATCCCGTACCTGAACATCCACACCCCGCTCGACGAGATCGGGCGACGGAGGATGGCTGAGGCGGCCGCCGGATTGGATGAGGACGCGGCGATCGCCGAGCTGGTCGATCGGTTCTACGAGACGTTCGGCGAGTTCCGCCACGCCGCGACCGAAATCGAGGTCCGGGTCGGGAGGCCGGAGAACCGGATCGGGAAGGTCGTCGTCTCGCACGGGGCCGGGACGAACGGGGGGTACCCGGTCGCCAAGGCCTACTACGACCACGGAATCGACACCGTGATCTACATCCACTGCCGTCCGGCCGACGCGAAGCGACTGGTCGACGAGGTCGGCGGGTCGAAGAACCTGATCGTCACCGGGCACATCGCGAGCGACTCGGTCGGGATCAACCCGTACGTCGACCGCCTCCGCGCCGAGGGGCTCGACGTGACGACGTTCAGCGGGATCGTCCCCGCGTAGGAGGATTCGATGCCCTTCACCGTCGCGACGTGGAACGTCAACTCGATCCGCTCCCGCCTTCATGCGCTCCTGCCGTGGCTGGAGAAGGTCGGGCCGGACGTCGTCTGCCTCCAGGAGACGAAGGTCCAGGATCCCGAGTTCCCGGTCGATGCGATCGAGGAGGCCGGTTACCGCGCCGCCTTTCGAGGGGAGAAGGCGTACAACGGTGTCGCGATCCTGTCGAGGACGCCGATCGAGAACGTCCGATGCGGGTTCGACGACGGCGGTCCGGCCGACGGGGCGCGCCTGATCGTCGGGGAAGTGAGGGGGATCTCGATTGTCAACACGTACGTCCCGCAGGGACGCGCGCCGGATGACCCGATGTTCGCGTACAAGCTTGAGTGGTTCCCGCGCCTGCGCGCGTACTTCGAGGCTCGCTTCTCGCCCGGAGGGGCGCTCCTCTGGACCGGCGACCTGAACGTCGCTCCCGAGCCGATCGACGTCCACGACCCGAAGCACCTCCTTGGCCACGTCTGCTTCAACCCGCAGGTCACCGAGGCGCTCGAAGGGGTCAAGGCCTGGGGCCTCGTCGATCTGTTCCGGAAGCACGTCCCCGATCCGGGGCAGTACACCTATTTCGACTACCGGACCAAGAACGGCGTCGCCGAAGGGAAAGGCTGGCGCGTCGACCACATCCTGGCGACGAAGCCGCTCGCCGATCGGTCGATCAGAGCCTGGATCGACCTCGAGCCGCGACGAGGAGACAAACCATCTGATCACACACCGATGTTGGTGGAGATCAAGGTCTGACGAGCAAATAGAATCCACGCCGGTCACCTCGCTCGGATCTGAGCGTGAGACTGCCTTCGACTGCGCTACGGACTTGTGATGGAGCACCATCCTTCGCCCAATGGAGACGGTATGGCAGATGCGGCCGTCGGGCGGTCAGGAGCGGCGGTCCTGGCTGGAGTCCAACCGAATCGAGGTTGGTAGCCAGCAGCGGCCGCGACCGGATTGCCGCGTTTCGAAGACCTAAGTATGCTCATTGCATGAAGACGATGCCGTACGTCTACTGGCAGCACGAAGACGCGTGGATCGGGTATCTGCAGGAGTTCGCCGATACCTGGACGCAGGGCGAATCCAGAGGCGAGCTTGAAGAGAACTTGAAGGACCTCTGGCAGGATCTGACGAGCGGTGCGATTCCCGAGGTCCGCCGCGTCGCCGAGCTTCACGTTTCATGAAACGACGTGACCTGGTCCGCCAGATCGAGAATAAGGGTTGTATCCTCATCCGGCATGGCGCCCGTCACGACGGGTATCAGAATCCCAGAACGAAGGTCTCCCAACCGGTACCGCGGCATCGCGAGATCTAAGAATCCGCTGGCGAAGCACATCCTCAAGATGCTATCGGACTAGTCTTCTTCCTCCGGCATGTTCGGGAGCCGCGGCATCTCGTCGATCGGCTCGAGCGTTGGCAGGTCGGAGGACGAGACGGTCGACTCCTGGAATCGCTCGAGGTAGGGCTTGAGGCGGGACTCGATCGATCCGATCGCCTTGTTGTATGCGTCGACGGCTTTCCGAAGGCGATCGCCGGTCTCTGCGACCGGCTTCAGGATGTTCAGGAAGCGGGCGTAAAGCTCCCTTCCTTGATCTGCGATCAGGCGAGCGTTCTCGGCGATCTCGTACTGCTGCCAACCGAAAGCTGCAGCACGGAGGAGGGCGAGAAGCGTCACCGGGGACGCGATGAGGATCTTCTGCTCGATTCCGTACTCCAGAAGGCCTGGGTCTTGCTCGAACGCAGCCGACAGTGCGGACTCGTAGGGGATGAACATCACGACAATCTCCGGAGCCTTCTCGAACTGCTCCATGTACGCCTTGCGCGAGAGCTCGACGATTCGAGACCGCAACGCTTTGGCGTGTTCGATCAGCCTCTGCCCGCGCTGGGCGCCCTCCAGCTCCAACGCATCGAGGTACGCGTTGGCCGGGGTCTTGGCATCGATCGGGAGGATCCCCTCGTTCGGAAGACGGACGATCATGTCCGGACGTCCCTGTTCACCGGAGACCTGTTCTTCGAAGTCGACGTGGCGCGCCATTCCGGCGAGTTCGACGACGCGGCGAAGCTGAAGCTCTCCCCACCGTCCTCGGGCGGTCGAGGACTTGAGGGACTGCTCGAGCCGAACGGTCGACCGCCGCAGCTCGGCCTGAGCGTCGCCGAGCGAGCGAAGCTGTTCGCCGAGCGATCGATACGCGCCTTCGCGCTTCTGCTCCAGGTCACGTACGTGCTGATCCATCGCTTCTAGGGCCTTGGTTAGAGGGGAGACGAGCCCCTTCACTTCTTCCTTTTGTGTGCCCCAGTCGCCGCGAACCTGCTGCAGGAGGCCCGCCAGCTGCTCGCGTGACCGGGCGAGTAGCTGGTCTGCGTTCGAGGTCAGCGCCTGATGGGCCAGCGCGGTGAAGGCCTCCCTCATCCGCTCCTGTGCCGTGTCCAGCGCTTGGTCTCTCGTCCGCTCCCGGAGGCGGAAGATCGCCCAGCCGAGGACGAGGCCGACGGCGAGCCCGATTAGCAGATACACCCACTCCATCCGATGCGCCTCCCAAGCTGCTCGACGACGGGCGCCCCCTCGAACCATGCGGTTTTTCGGGGCGTCTTCGACCCTCGCCACTCAGCTCTTCTGAGTGCCCATCGTAGCGCGAAAGCCGGCGGCGACTCAAGCAGCGGTCGCGGTGAGATCGATCGTCCCCGCTTCGCCGGTCGTCCCGCGGAGGTAGTGCCCGCGGATCCCGTCGATCCGGAGGAGGACGTAGTCCGGGTCGGACGGGCCTTCCGGCCAGTCGTCGTGCCACTCGTCCCGCCAGAGCGCCCGCTCCCGCTCGGGGTCGACGACGACGCGCGCGAACCCGTGGATCGACGCGTAGTTGAATCGGGTCGAGTCGACGAACAGGACGGCCACATGGGGGTCTTTCTCGATCTGCGCGACCTTCACCGACGCGCGCGACGTGGCGAACCAGAGCCTGTTCGCGTCGCGATCGACGAGGTGCATTGGCCGCGACCACGGGAACCCGTCCTCGCCAAGGGTGACGAGGAGCGGATAGGGAAGCGAGGCGACGATCTCCCGGAACGTCCGGATCCCGGCCGGGCTCGCCACGCTCGCGTCGAGCGCGTCCCGTGCGTGGAAGACGACCGGATCCTCGATCCCGAATGCCTTCGTCACAGCGTCGACGAGCTCGTCGCGAACGAGGAGGATCGGGACGACGTCCGAGGCGAGAAGCCGGCGCACCGCCGGCGCGTGCCCCCCTCCACCGAGCTCGAGCCGCCCGACCTCGTCGACGAAGACGACGGACGCTTCATCGAGCGCCGCCGTCACGGCGCGGTCCGCGCGCGCGAGGCCCTCTTGAGAGACGAAGAAGCGTCCGACCGGCACGTTGCTCGGTTCGAGGCCGGCGAACGGGTGCGTCGTGTTCGTCGCGAGGTCGATCAGCGAGTAGCCGACGGTCTCGTCGCCCTTAAGCCTTCGGGGGGCAAGGAACCCGCCGACGAGGACCCCGGCATGGCGCAACAGGGAGAGGAGCCGCAGGCCGGTCGATGTCTTCCCGGCCTCGATCCCGCCGACGAGGAGGACGGGGCGAGCAGCTTGGCCGCCGTTCACCGCGGCGAGGATCCGGTCGAGGAGGCCCTTCAGTGGAGACGTGCGCCTCGGTTCCATAGTGGGTTAGCCGGGCGGCTCGAGCTCGTCCAGCAGCCCGACGCGCTCGTTGAACGCCTCGATCAGCCCGTCGATCTTCGGGACGAGCGCGTGGATCCGGTCCCAGTAGCCAGGGAAGTCGCGCCATTGGTTGTCGAGCTCCTCGGCCGAGCGCCCCATCTGCTCGATCCACGTGTAGTACTTCAAGTTGTGGATCCGCTTCCGCTCCCGGTGGCCGAGCTCGAGCATGACGTCGGTCTTCATCCCGAGCAGGTGGGCGTGATAGTCGATCGCCGCGTCCGTCTCGCTGTACGGGCCGCGGGCCTCGCGGAGCTCCGCCAGGCGGCTCCGATACAGCTCCATCGAGTCGGTCAGGACGGTCAGGACGACGTCGCGTCCGGTCAGCTCGTAGTGCT
>Ga0315554_1001613_pt1 | contig 13283 bp, 13 predicted proteins | sample SalMarSW160370MG_FD_202114 | JGI IMG/M metagenome (GOLD analysis project Ga0315554, IMG submission 202114) | Salt marsh sediment microbial communities from the Plum Island Ecosystem LTER, Massachusetts, United States - Salt Marsh Sediment SW1603-70 ... | reverse complement strand
TGCTGTCAACTTGAATTGCAATATTATGTGCTCCCTATTTTATCATATTTTTTAGTATTTCTTCTTTCTTTAAGAGTTGATGACCTTCGAAGACAGTTAGTATTTCTATCGATGCTTCCCTTCGATGATATACTATTCTATAGCCTTTATATAATATTTCTCTGATTTGTTTTATGGCAAGTTCTGGTACTATTCTCCCCTTTTCTGGATTATCGGGAATTGTTTCTGAAATTGATATTAATTTATCTGTAAATTCTATAGCAATCTGCGGATTATCTCTTGAAATAAATTCTTCGATTTCTTGAAGCCGAATTGAAGCTTCTTTCGTCCAATATAGTTTCATCAACTTCTATTTTTTCGAGCTTTTTTCAATTCTTTTTTTAATTGAGATACTGTATACTTTTCACCTTTCTCTGAATCTGATAATCCGCGAGATATTGAATCTATAAACAATTTTGTTTGACATAACTCATCGAACTCCGAAGGAGATATAAGAACTCCTGCCGGTTTTCCATTCTGAGTAATTATTAATGAATTTTTCTTTTCTTGAATTTCTTTAAGATACTTAGCTAAACTTGATTTAAATTGACCAACCGGAATGATATCACTTGAAACGACTATATTTCTCATCTCACATTACCTTTTTATTTGTCTTAATAATGGCCTAAATTTAATTCATTATTAGGTCTTAATCAATACGCTTACTTTTCGCACATAACGAATAAATCAATATATTATTTATAAGGTATAACATATTAATTATACGCCTCAGGTATCTGTTTTTATTTTCTTATAATAGAAGACTTTTTCCGTTATTATCAACCTGCCCGGTTATCAAATCTTGTTAAATAATTTGATGCAGTTTCGCCACGTAACTCACACATAATATTTAATTAAATGATACTCCTTTATGGAATATTTTGTATAAGAGGCAGTGAATTATAACGCATGTGTCCGCAGAGGAAGAATTTGTCCCTTTAACTAATATCCCCGAGTACCTCTAATTCTAAAGTATATTTTATAATGCTATTTTGCAAGAAGAAAATCATAAGGTATTATTACCTGATTCTAATCTTTCCTTTAGAAGATTTATTTTATCACTTTAGAAAAGATCCCGTGCCTATCATGTTGAAAATGATAAATTTTTGCTACTTCTATTTCGAACTTTTTAAACCAACTGAAATTATAAATAGCTACTGCAGCTAATGCTCCTGCAGCGGGACCAACCCAGTAAATCCACCAGCCTGCCCAATATCCTGATATCACTGACGGACCAAGAGTTCGTGCAGGGTTTGTGCTTGTCCCGGATATTGGTGCTTCTGCAAATACCATAATTAAATAAAGCACCGGGAAAATTACAGGTGTAAAATTTCTTAACTTTTTACTACCAATAAATATGAAAAGCAGTAGAACCATTGTAAATGTAGTTAAGAATTCTCCGAGTAAAGCCACCCAGATTGTATATCCATTACCCGGATAAGTGGCTCCATAATAAATTGAGTTTCCTAAATTTCCCCATAACAAAAGCGGCAGCGCCCCTGTGATACCACCAATTAGCTGAACGAAAATATAACCGAACGCATGTGAAGGGGTAATTTTTCCATGAATCCAAAATGCAAGGGTTACAGCAGGATTAATATGAGCTCCGCTTTCTTTGCCAATCCAGGATACCGCAATCAGAGCACCTGTTGAACCAAATAAGAACCCGGTAATTGCCCTTCTAAGGCCTGCATCAGGAATGAGTTTAAGCATGAAACTGCCTTTACCGAAATCAAGAATAACAAAGGAGAGACCTATTAAAACCAGCAGTGCAGTACCGATGAACTCAGATGCAAATAATGTCCAGGGAATTTTTACAGCTTTCATTGTCTTTATAGTTATTATTAAGAATTCATAATATCAAAATTTTTCTACACTTATAATTTAATATTGCTAAATTAGCTCTAAATTATTTTACCGGCTCTGATAAACAGCAAAAATATTTCAAAAAAGATAGGGAATATGAAAATAGGAATAATAAGTAATCATTTTTCTTTTCCATCTATCAATTATCTTCTCAATAATAAACTGATTGCAGGATTTGCCGTTCCGGAAATCTTTAGCCCTGGAAATAAGAACATTAGGTTAATTTCAGAATCATTTGGACTCCCCTATAATATATTATCAAAAGAAAATCTTTTGGAGGATATGACTTTTTGGCTTTTAGACATCGAGGCGGATATTGTTTTTATATTCTCATTTCCATATAAAATTCCTGGAACAGTTCTTGAAATTCCACGTTACGGTTTTATTAATTTTCATCCAAGCATACTTCCTTCTTACCGCGGACCTGATCCTTTGTTTTGGCAGATCAAAAATGGAATTACGGAAACAGGGATTACTGCTTACAGGCTTGATAAAAATATTGACACAGGTCCGATAATTCATATAGAAAAAGAAAGAATTGAACGTGTAGACACATATGGTTCTTTAAGTAATAAACTTGCGGACACATTGCTAAAATGTGTAACTGAAGTATCAGCTATGTATATAGAAAATAATTCTGATTTGATCCATTTTATTAAGCAGAATGAAAGTGAATATTCATATTTCGGTGAGCCGCGGGAAGAGGACCTGAAAATAAATTGGCAGAATCAGAATGCAGAAAAAATTTATAACTTAGTTCGGGCTTCCAATCCGAAGTATCATGGGGCAGCTACATTTTATAATAATTTCCCTATGAAAATATTACAAATATCTATTGAAACAGAGAATAACAGATCCGAAAAACCGGGAACAGTTATTGAGTCAAAAACCGGATTAAGGATAGCAACATTAGATAAAAAAGTTATTTCTATTGATATCATTTATGTTATGGAAGGATATTACAAGGGATTATCATTTAAAAACTTATTTAATGTAAAAGCCGGAGATGAATTTGGCAAATAGCATAACGTAAACCTTCGAGGTCAGCATGTCGTATAAAGTATATTAACCTCGAAGGTTCTGTTTGAATCATTTTAAAAGTTATAAAGGAATTACCTGCTATTGTTTTTTAGATATAGATACCTGAACTTTAATTGCTTCGAACGTTACTTTGCATTCATCTTTGTTTGTATTTTATTAATTAACAAAACGCCTGAAATTTATCGAGTCATAGAAATTTTTACTTAGCCCTCGCTTCATTATCTATTGCTTGCTGTACTCCCTTAGCAAGCTGTGGCAGAATATGCCAAGACTTTCATAGATTGGTTTTACTAGAGGTCTTATAATAGGTAATTTTGAAATATAAAAAAGAGCACTGATAAAACAAGATGCTCCACCGATTAGAACTGTAATGGGTGCTCCAATCCAGCCTCCCAATCCACCCCCGATTAAACTGCCAAAAGGGCTCATCCCCCTGAAAGCCATCGCATAGAAACTCATTACACGTCCTCGCTTGCTTTCTTCTGAAATAGTTTGAAGCAATGTATTAACAGATGCTATATGAAGCATCATTCCTGTTCCCGCTGTAAACATCATTGTTATAGATAAAATGAAATTCCTGGAAAATGCCGTAACAAACATGCTTAAGCTTAAAAGAATTACAGCGTAAGCAATAAGTCTTCCTAAGCCCAGAACGGTTTTTTTATTTAAAAGATATATTGCACCGGTTAAAGCGCCAGAACCATAACCTGCCATAAGAAATCCAAATGTGCTTGCATTCCCATGTAAATATTCCTTTGCAAATACCGGGGCTAATAAAGTTAATGAGTTGCTCATTAAGCTAACTACTGCCAAAAGAAGAATTAAGTACATAATAGGAGCAAATCCAAAAGTATATGAAAAACCTTCTTTCAATTCTTCGGCAATTTTAGTTTCCCTTTTTTTTCCTGGAATAATTTTTATATCCATTTTAAGTAAAGAAACTACAACTGCGACATAGCTGATACTGTTTATTAAAAAACACCATCTTTCTCCAACAGTTGCTATTAATATTCCGGCTATTGAGGGACCAACTAATCTTGCAGCATCAACCATCGAAGAATTAAGTGCAATTGCATTTCCCAGATCTTCCTTTTTATCATCTATCATTTCTGAAACAAAAGCTTGGCGGATTGGCATATCGAAAGCGTTGATAGTTCCAAGAAGTACAGCCAAAACAATTAACTGCCAGATATGAACGACTTCGGTAAAAACTAAAATCGAAAGGATAAGAGCTTGAACTAAAGCAAGCGACTGGGTATAAAGGAGCATTTTATGACGATTCCATCTATCTGCAAAAACACTGGCCAACGGAGCAATAATAAATAAAGGAAGCTGCCCGGAAAATCCGACAATCCCCAGCATAAATGCAGAATTGGTAATACGGTATACAAGCCAGGTCATTGCAACCTGTTATATCCATGTCCCAATTAAAGAAAGACTCTGCCCGCTTATAAATAGCCTGTAATTCTGATACTTTAACGCTCTAAACATTAAGTTGAATCTTGAGCTGTTAAAGATTCTTTTAATAGGCATAAAAATAAAATCGATAATTTTGGAAGGGATAATATAAGGATTTTAATTCAACAAAATTTTTGGACGAGATGACATCATTTATCTGATGTCATCCCGTTTCAAAATATTAAATTGTATTTATTGTAATTTAAAAAAGATAGGTATATACATTTGAACATTTACAGGTTTTCCTCTCTGTTTTCCGGGAATAAATTTTGTACTTTTAACTGCATTCAATGCAACTTCATCAAGGGATGGGAAAAGAGATTTTGTAATGCTTGCACTAATAACATCTCCGTTTTTACCAACAATTGCCAGGATGATAACTTTACCTTCAATACCAACTCTTTTAGCTATTTCTGTATAATGTATTTTATTTTGTATTGCTTCAATTCCTCCAATTGGTTTAGGTAATTGTTCAACTACTTTAAAAATTACATTTTCATCTGCAATTATTTTATAGACTTCGGTTCTCTCGGGCGGTTTTTCTACATTTTCATTAACATTTAAGTCTGTTGCTTCAAATTCAATCTCTTTTATTTCAGGATTTATAGAAATTTCAGGAACTACGGGTTTAATTTTTGGTGGAGTTTGATTTTGTTTTGTGGGTTGTACATCTATAACCGAAATTATATCTGTAACGGGTTTAATAACTGTTTCTCCGTTACTTTTTTGTGGAGAAAATTTGAATGCAGCGATTAGAAAAATAAGAGAAACAATAATACTTATTTCCAAATTGTGTTTGTATTTTCCCCTTAAATCAGCTTTTGAAGTTTTATAAAGAGGCATGTTTCCCTCCGTTAAATATTTTATTTCCCAATATGAAGTGATTGGTTATTATACTTAAAGAGAGGGATTAAGTTCCTGTTAATTAATAAATTTTACCAACCCCCGCCTCCACCTCCACCTCCGCCACCGCCGGATGAACCGCCACTGCCCGAACTTGAACCCGGGGCAGTAGATGATGAAGAAATAGCATTTGATAATGAACTACAGAACGATGAAGTAAATCCATCAGCAGTAAAATTATCCCAATTATGCCCCGAATACCAACCAGGGTGATAGCTGCTGTTTTCAATGCTGCTTGTATTAATAACAGACGCAAATTGTAGTGCCCAATCATTTTCTACATCAAGTGCTAAAGCATATGGTAAATATTTTTCAAATAACTCGGGAGTTTTTTCGGGAGAATTTATAATATTTAATCTATCCTTTTCTGCCACAGATAGATACATTTTAAAACCTTCTATTTTATCCAGTAATTTCCTGCCTGCTAAAGTAGGAGCTTTTAATAAATGATAGAATAAAATATTTATAAACACCAGGGCTGCTAAAATAATAGGTGTAAAGTATGAACCTTGAGTTGAAAGAAAATATATTCCTGCTAATTCACCTAGAAAGAATGGGATTGAAAACCCAGTTATAAATAGTGCTCCTATAATGCCGGAGATTTTAATTTTACCGCCGCCTGCAACGCCCAGCCAAGTCTTATAAACCGTAATGATTAAAATGACGACCCCTATACTCCAAAAACTCAACCAGGCTGTAAGAAATAATTGTTCTGATGAGCCAAGCATTCCCATTACTGCTATAAATATAATTGATAGAACTGCTCCGATAATAAATTCTTTTCTATTGTTTAAAAAATAAATTTTTTCATAACTATTTTTTAAGGCCTTTTTTAATTCATTAATTGAAGAGCTAATTATTGTATGATTCTTCTGGTCAAGTTCAAGCATCAAAAATTTTTCTTGATCCGGTTGAATTTTTTGTGGGGATAACCTTTTCCCAAGTCCGGATGATAAAATTTTTATAATTTTTTTTGTAAGAGAATTTTTTGACGGTATTATTTTTTCAATCTCATGAAGTGCCTGATCAAGATTTATTGCTTGACTATCTGAATTGAAAATTAATTTAGAAGCAATTTTTCTTTCTTCGGGAGTTAATTTATCTTCACCCCCAGTCTTTCTAATAAGAGTGTACTTCCCGTTATCTTCTTCTATAGATAAATATCCTTTTACAGCCATATTAATTATAGAAGCGGCGAAAATTTTATTATCATAACCCATTCGTTTGATATAACGCATTGCAGCGGGGGAGAAATTATCGGTCGGAACATATTGGGGAATTATCGTTCCTTTCTCAGGATCTTTTCCAACCTTTTTCCAAATTAATAAATAATAAATTAATACAATGAAGAAACCTATTATTCCTAAAAGCACGTTAAGATTATCATTAATAAAAAATCCGAACTTCATTTCAGCCGTAGGTTCAGTTACAAAACCTTTCGGCCATTCAACAATTATAGTTAATCCTTCCTGCGCACCAAGAATTCTGGTTGAATTAAAACTTGCTGTGCTTATATCTTTTGAAGAAAAATAATCTCTTCCCCTTGAGCTTGCCGGTCCTGTAAAAGCAAAACATTTAATTTCACTTGCAGAAATATTTGATGGTAAATGAACTACTGCCGATGCCTTTTCAATATTAAAAGCCCATCCATTTCCCGTAACATTCCAGTATAATTCACCATGATCATCGAAAAAACCAATCTGCCTGTTTGTTTTGTATACAATAGTGTAATTATACACACCACGTTTCAAAAAATAATTTTTATTTCCAATGTAAATTCTTTTCCCGTTTGAAATATCGTCTATCCTATAATCATCCGGTTTACCATCTCTTAAAATTTCGACAATAGCAAAATCAACATTATAGTCGTTTCCATAAGTGTCTTTATAATTAGTGGGAAAATCTCTATAAATTCCCCTTTTAATATCAATGCCTTCAGCTTCTACAGATATAGTTTCACGGACTAGCATTGAAGCATCAGGATTTACTGTAATATCACTATTAAATGATAAAATTTTTTCCCTGCTAAATAAAGAGGAGTTAATCAAAAGAAGAAAAAAAATAATTTTAAAGGGTAGGGACAAAAATTTAATTCTATGCAAGTTTAACCTCCGGGAGCTCTTTTTCAAAGGCTAATGCTATTTTAAAAAATGTTTCCTGTTTGAAGCCAAATATTGCAGCGATAATGTTGCTGGGGATTGATTCGACACTAATATTGTAATTTCGAACCGTACCGTTATAATACCTTCTTGCATATTGTATTTGCTCTTCAATTTCGGATAATTGTTTTTGGAGATCTAGAAAATTTTGACTGGCTTTTAAATCTGGATAACCCTCAGCAACCGCGAAAAGCTTTTTAAGCATTCCGGATAATTCGGATTCGGTTTTTGCCTTTTCACTTATATTATCCAATTTGATTGTCTTACTTCTTAAGCTGGTAATGTTCTCAAAGAGTTCCTTTTCATGTTTACTATAACCTTTTACTGTTTCTACTAGGTTAGGTATTAAATTATAGCGTCGTTTAAGTTGTACGTCAATTCCGCTCCATGCTTCTTTTATTAAATTCTTTTCTTTAACGAAAGAATTATAAATAACCATAACCCAGGTTGCCAAGAAGACTATTATTGAACTGGAAATTAAGATTAACGGCATTTATACTCTCCATATAGTTTTGATTTGCGAAAACAAAATATATGCCATTAAAATATAAAAGGAAATTAAAATAGGTTTGTAATTGCCTTAATTTTTCAGATACTTCTTTAAGTATTGTATTTTTTACTCAAAGTATCAGTATAATTGACAGTTCTGGATTTCTCAACTATCCGTTTTATTTAAAATAAAGACAAACCCAATTTCTCAAAGAAAATTGGGTTTGTCAAACCAGATATTTTAATCAAAACAAATGTATCAATTGTTCTTATTATATTCTTCTATTGCCTGCTCCTGTAAATTATCTCTCATCTCCTTAGGAAGTATTACATTCTCATAAAATTTACCGTCTTTGCCTTTATCATCAGGTGATGAAATAAATAAACCATTCGAACCGTTTACCAGACGAAATCCTTTAATGATAATTCCATCATTTGTCTGCATATCAAAGAATGCAACAGTTTTGCTTGAATTATTGTGAAGCTGGTTCATTCGAACTATTTTCATGTTATCCTCCTGTTTTTTTGATTGTTATGAATGCAATTAGCTTTTTTTTAACTAATGCATGTATGAAATTTGTTAATGTTTAAAAAATTACCTGATATATTTCAAAAAAAGTTTTTACTTTTTATTTTATTGAAATACGGATAAATAGAATATGGAACAGTTTATGAAAATTATTTTAAACAATTCAATAACGGGGGATATTATGAATGTTTAATAATTAAAACAGATAGAAAATTAATAAAATAAAAATCTCACCCTTAAATAATCCCCATAGACTTTTTATTTTACTTTTTAAAGTAAAACATATAATATAAAATTGCAAGAAAATTGAAAAAAAAATTGTGTAAATAACAGGAGTTGAAAATTTCCGATAAGCTTATTAAGAGATCTTATTTTCTAGATATTTTTAAAAAAGACAATATCTTGTTTATAATTTTACTCTCTTTTTCAATATAAATAATTAATGGGGTACTAAATGCAATGAAGATAAGAGATTTTAAAATATTATCTACGTAAATGTTTTTTGAGAATGATATGGAAATACTAAAAATCACCCCGGCAAATGAATAAATAAACGGCAAATATATTAAAGATAATTTCTGTAGGATTTGCATTACACCATTTTTAAATAAAAATAATGAATAGCCATTTGCAAGAGCAGATGTAAGAAAAAAAGTAAAAGCAGTAACTACTGCAACACCGTTTATATCAAATCCTATTTTTATTATAATTAAATCAAGGATAATACTTAATAGTAAAACAATTGCTGTTATGTACATAAATTTTTTTTGTTTGTTTAATGCGACCAACAAGTTAATTGGTAATCCCCATATTGTTGAAAAAAATAATGCTGCAATAAGAATGTGCAGTACAGTTATTCCCGGTATGTATTTTGGCAAAAATAAATTTATAACTGCTTCAATATTAATATAAATAATACCAAGAATGACCGGGATCATTCCCGAAAGTACAATCATTGGTTTTGTAAAATATTTTTCCATATACTTTTTTTCACCTGTCTTGCCGTAAGTATACATCATTCGCGGAAAAATAACACTTGTTGCAGCATATGAAATATAACCTACAATAGATGATACAAATGTGGCTAAACCATAAAAACCTGCCTTTGTCTTTCCAAGCATAATAAATACGATTAGTTTATTCAGATTACCAATTAGAAAGATAAAAAACCATAATATCATGATTGGGAATCCTATCCTGAATAATTCTTTAAGGGTACTTTTATCAATGGAAAGGTTCAGGGATAAATGTTTATTAATAATTAAGTAGGTCAAAAGTATTAGCTGTGCTAAAATCATTCCCATTAATAAGCCGCTTAGATTGAAGAAAAAAAGGAGGCTTAATCCGAATATAGTATTTAAAATTGCATACGAAAGCATATATTTACTCATCAGTACATATTTTTGTTCGCTGTTGAATTTAGGCTGCATAAATAGGTGTACGGAAGTCAACATAAATAAAATACTCGAGAGGCGAATTTCAACTCTATATTCAGCTGCAAATCCGAAAAATGATGCTGTAAAAACCAAAACCATAATGAGTACAGATATAAGTATATTCCAGGATAAGCTTGTTTGAATAATTATTGATTTCTTAAGCTTATTCCCTTCACCGATACTAAAAGGAACTTCCCTTACCATTGCCTGCTGGGTTCCCAATCCAAAGTAAGGAGCACTATTAAAAAAAGTTCTAAGTACACTCCAAAGTCCGTAAGTTGATGGACCAAGAAATTGTGCGATTAAAAATCCTCTAATTACATAAAATGCTTGTGAAATATATAGAGTACTGCTTAATACAGTTGCATCACGTATAATCTCTCCTTCTTTATGCAATTTTTCTTCATTAGTATCATCAACAATCATAAATTTACCATCGATTTAAACGCCTTGAATTTTCCGGATTGTTCACGTTCAATATTAGGAACTAAATTTATTTTTATTTTTGCATCGGGGAAAATTTTTTTTATAACGGGTATAAATGTATTTTCTCCCTGATTATTGTATTCTATTCCCGGTACAACAAATACATTAAAGTAATTTATATCTTCCTGAACTATTTGATATTCACGAACATTCGGAGCAAGCTTATCAAAATTTGCAATATTAAAATAAGATAACCGCTTTCCATCCGGTGTAATCATGTAATCGTTGGTTCTTCCTTTTATTTGGTTCATAAGCGGAAATGTTCTTCCGCATGAACACTGTTTTTCACTATAACTGCCTATATCATGTAAATTATAACGAATGAATGGCATGGCAAAGTTATTTAAAACCGTAACTACCACTTCACCTTCCTCATTTGGTTTTGCAGTTTTTCCATTGTTTATAAATTCCATTATAACGGAATCAATTGCTATATGATATCCTTCATGATAATGACATTCATACCCGATATTATCTGTCTCATATGTTCCATAAACATCTATTACCCTGGTTTGAAACGCTGTTTCAATATTTCTTCTCATATCAGGCAATAACAATTCCGAATCTGTAAAAACCAAACGTGGTTTTGGTATCGAAATATTTTCCTCAATTATTTTATTCGATAAAAGATTTAATATAGAGCCATATCCCTGGATGACCGCCGGTTTTTTCTTTTGTAATATTTTTATTTGATTATTAATATCTGAACCAGAAAAAATATGAATGTTATTAATTATTGATAAATATTGAAACCATTTTTTTGCTGGGGGATTATGAATACTAAATGAAACGGAACTATCCCATAGTTTCCGACCGTTTGTAATATAAGGTCTTAAAAATTGTGTTTTTCTAAATTGATCAAATGCATAATCAACATAAAACAGGAAAGGCATACCATTAGAACCTGCCGTTTTAATTGGTATAAGATTATTTAATTTATATTTATTGCTAATTAATCTATCATATGAGTTTTGAACTAATAATTGCTTATCTATAACCGGTATTTTAGTTATATCTTCAATTGACTTCCGGTGAAGCGGCATTCAGCATTAATTTATCTATAATAGATATTTTAGAAATATCTTCTATTGATCGAATATCATTGGGATGGAGCCCTGTATCGTCATATAATTTTTTATAATAAGGAACAGTGCTGTATGCATGACTGACAAGATTTTTTAATGCAGCAGTCTGATGATGAATTAATTCATCAAGAGAACGATGCTCATTATGCAAAAGACGAATAAGATTTATGTATTTTGAACCGACCACTTTACCTTTGATATGAATGTCATAAGTTTTCCCGCTCCTTCACGTTTTATAACAGGAACAATTTTAATATCTATATTTGCACCCGGAAAATATTTGTTAATTATCGATACTATTATTTTTTTGCATTCATCATTAAAAGAATTATTTGGTACAAGGAAAACGGAAAATTTACTAATATCTTCCTGGATGATCTGGAATTCATAAACAAATTTTGTTAATGGATGCAGGTATGCACCAAGGTTTACAAAAGATAATCTTTTTCCATCCGGCGTAACCAAATAATTATCCGAGCGTCCCAGAATCTTAGCGAGCAGGGGGAATGTTCTGCCGCAAGTACAAGCCTTGTTGCTGAAAGCACCTATGTCATGCAAATTATATCTAACAAAAGGCATTGCGAAATTATTTAAAACCGTTACAACAATTTCAGCATCTTCAAAAGGTTCTGCTTTTCTGCCGTCACAGATAAATTCCATTAAAACACAATCCAATGCAATATGGTAACCTTCATGATATAGACATTCATATGCTATATTATCTGTTTCATATGTTCCATATATATCTATCACCTTGGTATTAAATGCCTTTTCAATATTTTCCCTCATATTCCTAGTTAATACTTCCGAATCTGCAAATACCAGACGTGGTTTTGGAATTGAAGTATTTTTATCAATAATCATAAGAGCTATAAGATTTAATACTGAGGCGCAACCTTGAATAACAGAAGGTTTGATCTTTTGTATTTCAACGATTTGTTCGAATGTATCTGTATTATAATACACCCTGTTGTCATTCATGAAACCAAGATGCTGAAACCATTTTTTCCCTGCCGGTTTAGGTGCACTGAATACTAATGTTTTATCAAAAGGACGGCGTCTATTAGTAATATATGGCCGTAGAAATTGTGCTTTCCTGAACTGATCATATGTATTATCTATAAAAAATTTCAGCATTATTCCGCTTGAGCCGGTGGTGGTAACAGGAATGAGCTTTTCTTTTTTGTATTTCCCACTGATTAAAACATCAAATGAATTTTGTTGTAATGTTTTTTTATCAATAATGGGTATTTTAATTATATCTTCTACAGATTGAATATCTTCAGGGTGCAAACCATGGCTGTCAAATAAATTTTTATAAAATTTTACGGTATTGTATGAATGTTTTACTAATTTCCTCAAAGCAATATTTTGATGATGAATTAATTCATCAAGTGAGCGTCTTTCATTTCGTAATAAAGTAATAAGCTTTAAGTATTTTGATTTAGTAATATCCATTTATCTTTCATTTATATAGATAATTTATCTGATGATCTGGGATTTATAATTTTTTAATATACGAAAGCTTTCTCATCATCCAATGTTTATGAAATAGAAACCACAATTTTAAAGGAATATTCATAAGCTTATTTTTCGGTTTATAAAGTATGAACATATCTTTAGGAATGCATCCTCTTTTTATTTTTGTATGATATAAACCTCTGCCGAAATAAATGAGGGAGATATTGCTACTAGCTGCATTCTTAATAGGCTCATAATAACCAATATTAAAAAATGTTAAATCATTTTGCGAACGTTCATGGTCCACGCCAATGCTTGAAAAAAAAGCTTC
>Ga0315554_1001612_pt1 | contig 13284 bp, 20 predicted proteins | sample SalMarSW160370MG_FD_202114 | JGI IMG/M metagenome (GOLD analysis project Ga0315554, IMG submission 202114) | Salt marsh sediment microbial communities from the Plum Island Ecosystem LTER, Massachusetts, United States - Salt Marsh Sediment SW1603-70 ... | reverse complement strand
CCACCAGCTAGACCAAGCGCCATGAAATAAATATCATTGATAACAAAGGAATGAGGTATCATCATTACAGTTCCGGTAAGCAGGATGATTAGAAACGGTATTGAGATGTCTCTTGAGCTCCTGGTCCTTAGTATTTTTATTATCTGCGGGAACCATGATGCTATGATTATAAATGAACCCATTATCATCAACAGTTCATCTATCAGCATATAATCACCATAAATAATTCGTAATCAGATATGTCATCTCCTATTCAACACCTTTTGTCAGCACTGGATTCTTCACCAGCTCCTCAGCCATCTCGAACATCTCCTCGTATATCTGCATTGAAACAGAAAAATGCGTGTAGCTGCCAAGGCCTACGCCTACCTGCTCTGCTATGTGCCGCTGCAGCTCAGTAAAAGCATATGCATTCAACGGCCAGGCAGAGTACAGATCATTCGTCTTCATAGTAGCTATCATATGAAGACTGCCTTCAATAATCTGCGGCTGCATTGTTACAAGGCACGGTGAACTCGTTTTCGCGCGTGGCCCGAATTTCTCCAGGTCCCGTAGAGGGTACCAGGTATTCATAACACAGCTTCGCCTGGTCGGGTCGTCTTTCAGGGTATCAATAACTTTCTGGACCTGGTCAAGCACTTCTACTTTACACTCGCCCTTGCAGAGCTCCTGTGCTTTCTTCCTCAACTCTTCGCCCTCTATAACATTCGGTAAATCAACAATAACAGGGCATTCCCTGTGCTTTCGCAGCCGCGAGTAGTACGTGTAGTCGTGCTTGTTCTCTTTCTCAGGTCCCATTCCAAATATAATGTTCCTTGCATACTCATCTGCCTGTTCTTTAGGCAGTGCGCAGCTTGGATGGATCCTTGGTTCCTTGAACGGATTCTTCACGTAGAGGAACATCTGGCTCTCTACAGTATTGGTCTTGTAATCAGGCGCATCAACGAATTTCTTTACGCCGCCTGTCATTATAGAAATAACAGCCTTTTCCCAGGCCTCGCCCAGCGTGTCTGCGACTATAACAATAGGCCCATACGTACCTTTGCCGGCTGCGAACATAACACACCTCATGATACTTTAAACCAGAAAATATTTAACCTGAAGTTCTGGCAGGAGAGCAAAGCTTTATAAATATTACTATTACTGAATAGGGAAAGAACCGTTCATATTTACCCGGTTAGGTGAAAAAATGTCTGACAAAATGTCTGAAAGAATACCTTATAGAACAATCGTAAAAAAAGGCATGATTCTTGTATGTATGCGCATGAAGATGGCTGCAACAATCCAGCAATCTTAAGAATGTACGCGGAACTTAACCCAGGATGGATATATCCTGATGGGGTTGGAGAATTTGTAGTATTAGAATCATATTCTACCTGTGCTATATGTAGACTGTATTCAAGAGGAATAGCAACTGAAAAGAATATGCTGACAGTAAAGGATGTAGCTGACTTTCTTGGTATTCATACAAATACAGTACAAAGGTGGTCAGATAAAGGTATTCTTGAAGCACACAGGTATGGCCCTCGCAAAGACAGGAAATTCGATAAGGAGTGGATTGAAAGATTCAAAGAAGAATCATTAAATCAGCTTACCGAAGCAGCTTAATGCTTATTTTTTACATTCTCCTTATAATACCCAGAATGATATTGAATCTCGGGACTTTTTTCATGTAGGCTTCGTAGCTACTGCCGAATTTTCTAACAGCTGCTCTGTCTTCATCTATGCCGCCAAGGTAGAAAATAATAATTACAGGGGCTCCAAGAGCAATTACCAGCCAGTGCTGGGATATGAGCATGAATGCAAGGCTAACAAGCATGCCTGCCAGATACTGCGGATGGCGGACAACAGAGTATATGCCTGTAGTCACTATTCTGGTAGTCTTTACGTAACTGCTTCCCTTCGGAACCCCTGCCTTTTTCCTGAATACGTATATGGGCAGCCAGCCAAGAAATGCTGAAACTATCCAGAGAATGGTCCCGGTTATTGCCAGAACCTGGATTCTTCCGTAATCGAAATAAATAATAAATGCTATTATCTGTGCTACGATAAATACAGCCAACAGTACATGAAATAGAACATGACTCCTATTAGTTTCTTTTGTCGTGATAGTCTACCTTCTTCTCCTGGTTCTGCGTACAGGTCTTTTTCTTGCTGCTCGTCTTGCTGGTCGTCTGTATTTCTTCTCGCACTGCGCTCCGTACTTCATGCCCCATGAAGCCCATGCAGGCCCAAGAACTGCTCCTACAAGCAGTACTGACACCAGCAGTATTGCCAAATTCTGGAAGATGCTGTAAGGAGCTGCGTAAAAGAAGAGCCACAGTATCATGAAAACCAGCCATGCTATTGCCACTATTATGGACAGCGATACTCGCAGCGCGAATCCTGGCATCTGCATCATTCTTGCATCGCCCTTGCCGTGCCGCCCAACGTCTCCAATGCCCCAGAGGCTTTTCAAGACCCCTGTGAATACCCATATTACAACTGCTCCTATTACGCCGTACGCAAGGGAGTAGTAGTTTGTGAACAGCCCAACAACAAGGACTAGCAGGCCGACACCGCCTAAAAGAGAAATAAAGGCATTCTTTCCGTTTCCCATCAATACACCCAAGATTAATTTGATTCAAAAGGCTTTTAAACATAAATTTTGCATTCTTGTAAAGTGTATTAGAATAGTTCTTTGTCCTGTTCGTAATCCTTGCCAAGCCTTAGAGCGATTTCCGCTTTTTTTAATTCTTTGCCAAGATATGCAGCATGATAAAGGCCCTTTACCAGGCCGAGCCTTACTATCGTGCCTGCAATAACTTCTGCCTTAGTGCCAGAAATCCTTTTGTTGAGTTTTTTGTCTTTTGTATAGTATTCAACAACTATTCTTTTGTTCTGCCTATCAACAAGTATTGTAAAGAATGAGCCGTCCAGTGAAGAGTCTGCTGTAGCTTCTTTATCAACATCATAATCAGCATTGATTGTCTCGATTTCTTTGATGCTTACATTACCGGAAAACGCGCCTGGGTTGCTGCTGTTAAGCTCCCTTGCTCTGCCTGCTATCTTTGCTGCATCCTCTTCTTCTATCATATCCACAAGCTCTACCTGCTGTTTGAAGCAGTCCAGCTGCTCTTTGTCCAGGTTCTTGATAAAAGGCATTGCGCCCCTTGCTCCTATTATCTTTTTATTTCCGTCTAAACCGTTATTACGGAGACAGAAGAATGCCTGGCCAACATAATGGCCCTTAGGCTCGACACCGCATAAAACAAGATAACGGATATTCGGGTTTGATATTATATTCTTGATTATCTTCTCCATGCCTATATTTTCAGTAACGCACTTGCCAGCTATAGCAATATCATCCATAGGAAGTTCAATATCCAGAGAAGACAATGTGCAGACAGCTACGCATGATTGCTTACTGCCTAGCTGATACCTTCCTGCTTCTGGCGGCCATCTGTCCATAGAAACCACAGTAAGATAAAAAACAGTCTTATCTTTTTAAGCTTTCCCATTACTAATATTGTGATAACCCGGCTGGAAAAACTGGGAGGTTTTGTTATGCCACAATACATGTGTAATATTTGTAAAGAGTACATAGCATCTGTGGAATCTGATGGTTATAAGATAGTTCCTAATTGTATTGTCTGTAGAACTGCCATGTCCCCTATATCAGCTGAACTGTTTGATGAATATCTTTTGGCTAATGTCGGATCTGGACGTACAGAAATAACATTTAAAAAGGGTAATAAAGAAATAGGGACAGGTTTAGGTATATTCCTGCAAAGCGATAATAAACAAAACTAGGTGATAGGATGAACTTCAAATTCGTGATAAGCTCGGCTAACCGCAGTTATCAGGTAGAAAAAGACCAGAAGGAGTGCCCTGTTTTAGGCAAGAAACTCGGCGAGTCGTTTAGCGGCGATTTCCTTGGCCTTGATGGCTATGAGTTAATGATCACAGGCGGTTCTGACAAGGATGGCTTTCCTATGAGAAAGGACATAGAAGGCGTTGTAAAGAAGAGATTGATTCTTACAGACGGCATTGGTTTCCACGCAGAAAAAGGCCTCAGAAAAAGGAAGATGCTAAGGGGCAACAATATCACCCTGGATACTGTCCAGATAAACTGCAAAGTTACGAAAAAAGGTTCAAAGCCGTTAGAAGAGGTACTGGGAAAGAAGGAGGCAAAGCCTGAAGAAAAGCCTGAGGAGAAACCTGAGAAAGAAGAAAAGGAACCAAAGGAAGAAAAACCTAAGAAAGAAGATAAAAAGCCTGAGGAAAAGAAAGAAGAAAATAAGGAAGAAAAGCCTGAGCCAAAGCCTGAGAAAAAGGAAGAAGGCAAAGAAGAAAAGCAAGGTGATTAATTTCGGATCTGAAAAGCTGTTGCCAGAGGTCAGCATAGGAACAGTGGGCCATGTTGACCACGGGAAAACTTCTTTAGTCTTTTCACTTACAGGCAAATGGGCAGACACGCACAGCGAGGAGATGAAAAGGGGTATAACCATAAGGCTTGGTTATGCTGATGCTGTTTTCTACTACTGCAAGAAATGCAATACATATTCGAGCACGAAAAAGTGCATGAAATGCCTTTCTGATTGCGAACCCAAAAGGGCAGTCAGTTTTGTCGATGCCCCTGGGCACGAAACACTCATGGCTACTGTGCTATCCGGAACAGGCCTGATGGACGGTGCGCTCCTGCTTATAGCTGCAAACGAGAAATGCCCGCAGCCGCAGACAGCTGAGCATCTAAAGGCATTAGATATAGCTGGCATAAAAAAAATCATAATAGTACAAAATAAAATAGACCTTGTAACTGAAGAGGATGCAAAGAAGAATTACGAGGATATAAAGGAATTTGTCAAGGGTACAGTTGCAGAAAACGCCCCTATAATACCGATAAGCGCTATCCATAATGTTAACATAGATGTTCTCATAGAGGCCATAGAGGAGCATATAAAAAAGCCTGAGAGGGACCTGAAAAAGGAGCCAAGGTTCCTGATAGCCAGGTCATTCGACGTGAACAAGCCTGGCACTGGGATAGATAATCTGAAGGGAGGGGTTATCGGAGGTTCATTGGTTACCGGCGTGCTGAGAAAAGGCGATAAGATAGAAATAAGGCCTGGGGTCAGCACCAAAAACAAATGGCTTCACCCAAAGACATTTCTGATAAAAATAATGCAATCAGGCGTGGAGCTTGAAGAAGCAGGCCCAGGCGGCTTGGTTGCAATACAAACCGAACTTGATCCTGCACTGACAAGGGGCGATAACCTGACAGGCAACATAGCTGGTTTAGAGGGAAAGCTGCCAGAAGCAGTAGAGAACTTAAAAATACAGGCAGAGCTTTTCGATTATGTTATAGGAATCAAGGGTCAGCAGAAGGTTGATAATATCAAGACAGGCGACGTACTGATGCTAACAGTGGCTATTGCAAAAAGCGTTGGTGCTGTTATTTCTGCTCACGGAGAAATCTGTGAATTAAAACTGAAACTTCCTGTCTGTGCTGAGAAAAACGACCGCGTGGCATTATCCAGGCAGATAAGCGGAAGATGGCATTTAATCGGCTGGGGAAAGGTTTTGTAGATATTGATTTCACATCATACGTATGAGTAATGATACAATAGGAACAAAGTATGTCATGCAGGGCAATAAAAGAATGCTTCTTTATCTATTTAACGAACCGTCTGATTGTAAATATGTAATTAATGATGTGGAAATGCCTGAACTCATTGACAAAATAGAAGGTGGAAAGGTTATAACCATACTTAAAAAGGAAATAGACAAAAGCGATGCAATTTTTGCCAGCTATGAAGAAATCTCATAAAACAAACAAATACAGCATTGCAATCAGCACTGGCTGGTGGACAAGATATATAAGCAACGAATGCCTGCCTAAGAAGCAGAATGACCTTGCAATAGGATTCCTGGTTTCCCTGATTCTGAAGCTTCTTTTTCCTTCAGGATAGAGCAGCTTACCAAAAAATAACCCCAAGAGCACTAAACCGAACCACGGAAGCAGCGGAAAGTAGTCAAGCGTATAAAAGCCCTGCGGTATCAAACCGAGCCATAGGAAATAGGGATAATCAAAAACAAAGCCCCTAAGATAGATGCCAGTTAGTATCAAACCAATCCCTAAGAAAAGATTCAGTAGTCGGAACCTGAGAAAGAAATACGCCAGGATTATCGCCAAGCCGATGAAATGCAGGACACCAAAGACAATGAATCCTTGGCGTAGAAATATCCAGGTAATTAGAGTAATTATTAACCCCCATGAGAATATCTTTGTGCCCCTGTAAAGATATTTTAGCAATAAATTTTTCTGTTTATTTCTAATTGCTCTTGAATAACTAACTGTCAGGGAAATGCCTACAAGGAAAATGAAGATGGAGGCAGTTATTCTAGCGAATAGCCACCAGAAACCGGATTGCAGATTAATCTCGTAATTGGCAAAATAATACATATCAAAGATTACATGAAAAACAATCATCATGATTATCGCAACGCCGCGGAGAAAGTCTATTTCCCAGTATCTCATATGATAAGATTTGATGTATAATTTAAATATATTTTTAATCAATTCTAATCATGGATTTTTCTGATTTGCTAAAGAAGAGAAGAAGCATTAGGAAATACAAAAAAGAAATGCCTAGCATGGATTTGATAGAGCAATGCATAACAACTGCCTGTAACGCGCCTTCTGCGCACAACTCACAGCCGTGGAAATTCATCATAGTAAAGAACAGGGAGAAGATAAACCAGCTTGGCGAGACGCAGCGGCATTCCCAATTCCTGAAGAACGCTCCTATGGCGATTGTTGTTTTGGCGGATGAAGAGCTCTCTAATCATTTCGTCGAGGACTGTTCATGCGCGATAATGCTGCTGATGCTAAGAGCCGCTGACCTCGGCTTGGGAACGTGCTGGAACGCAGTTTACGGAGACGAGCAAAGGGAAAAATACGTGAGAAAAGTTCTTAACCTTCCTGAGAAGTACCGGGTGCTCTGCAACATAGGTATCGGATATCCGGATGAGGAGCCAGGCAGTAAAGCAACAAAGAGCCTCGAAGAAGCTGCTGAGGTTGTTGAATAAGGATAAAAGCTTTTCTGTTACATAAAAGGGCTATGAAAGATATTGGAAGTTATAATGTAACTCTAGAAGACGGGAGAACAGTCTTGGCTACTATTTTTGATATACCAGTTTCAGAGAGAATGCCTGAAAGCCCTAACCAGCTTCCATATAAACTTGTAGCTCGATTAAAAGATGAAAATAATAAAGAGACTTACATTAAAGAACATGATATAGCTTCCATAACAAAAACAGTTCGTGAGCTTTATGGAATGCCTCAGAAACCTGCAATTCAATGAAATTTTTCTTCAGGTACTGATTCTGCACATAAAATACCCTTCCTGCACATAAAGTCTATTTATAAGACGATGGGATTGTCATAGAGAAAGACGGGAATGGGGTAGAGTTTTAATATGAGGAAATAAGTATCTGATAACTTTAAAACACAGAGGACATTATATTTATTTATGAACGAAAGCGCAGAAAGTGAAATGAAGCTTTACCTTTCTCTACTTCTGTTTGTGATTCTCCTCAATATTTCAATTGTCCTTGCAACTGTAGTTTTACATGAAGCAGGACATTTCACCGTAGGTAACTATTTTGAATGTGATGATATAAAAATAGTCTTATACGATGCTGATACTTCGAGCACTTACACCCAGATGTCCTGTTCGCCAGACACACCACTTCTTTTATTAGCGTTGGGGTGTTTTTTATTTGTCGTTCCTTTTGCCATGGCCTTTTTAATATTGAAGGATAACCCTATGAGGCATTTCGCCTGGGTTATTCTTGGTTTTAATTTACTTATCGGCTTTGGGGATATAGAATTGCTCACTAAAACGTCAATAATTCCTTTTATTACTGGTATAATTGGTCTGTTTCTGATTGTAGTCGGTGAAAGTTTATTAATTAATAAATACTTATTATTAATAGAAAAGAGGTTATGATATATGTTGTTTGAAGAGACGTTTTCATTCCCAGCTTCGATAATTCTAATGGTATCCATTATCGCAATTCTATTCAGCTGGCGGCTCTATTCATTCATAAGGATCCCTAAGAGTCTATACAGTCTGCCTTCTGTGATTGTTTTGGGCCCTAGAACTTCAGGCAAAACAACACTAGTAAAAGAGCTGGCTCCGAACATTAATTTTAGTTTTTCCCATGCTACCAAAAAGCTGGGTTATTCAATCTATTCGGATGGTAAAAAAAAGGTACAGTTTGTTGACCCTGAAAAGTTTTCTCTAGGAAAGTTGAACAGGGAGAACGTAGAAGAATTTAAAAAATTAAACTATAAGTCACTGATTTACCTTTTTAATATTTCTCCGGGTTCAGAACCAATAGAAAAGCAAATCAGGGGATTCAAAAAAACCATGCGTTTATTTGGCAGGGTAAATCTGATCCCAGTTGCCACCAAATTAGACAGAGAGGATAAAAGAAAATTAAAAAAGCTGAAACAGATGGTTAAAAATATCAGAAAGATATCCCTCCACAGAAAAGACGGGTTGGTTAGCTTAAGAAATTCTGTCTTTGCTTCAATTGAGTAGATTTCGAGGCTTTGCAGGCTATCTTGTTCTGCACATAAACCCCCTGGGTTGCACAAAAAGCGGCTGTTTCTACAAGAAAGAGAAAATCAAAGTCATTAAAGTGCTTGTCCAAATCTATCGAAATATTTCTGTATACGCCTTTTCACACCAGAATCACCATAAATTAGATTTAGATTTTCTGTAGGAAATTGTTTTCGAAATCTCTCTAAATCTTTGCGCAAACCCCCGAAATCCGTATATTTTCCCCAAAAAATAAGTCCTTTATCTTGTTCTTCTATTAAATGCCATGTCCCTATTTTATCTTGAATATAAAATAAATCCATATCAATTCCTCCTTTTTTAGCCATAAATACTACTTACAAATCCTTAAAAGACTATTTCAAAAAATGTGTGCCTCTTCCTAATCGCTGGCAACTTTCTATTATACGAATAGGCAGTTGCCCTTGAATATCCTTTCTTCTCTAAGGTCTTTGGCTCGATGCCCATGAACAGAGTCTAATTTCTATTAGTTTATGTGCAAGTTTTTTAGGTTATCCTGAAGCGGCTGGTTTTCTTGTAAAAAACAGGGGGAGTTTATGTGCAAAGCCCCTGCATTTGGCTGTTTGTCACGGGTAAGGAATATCACCTCTTGGAGATAGAAAAGCATTTTTAAGGGCAAGAAACATATTATAATTCTCTTGATTAGGGTGTGGTTGTTATCAGGATTACTCAGATACGTAAGCGAGACGGTAGAATTGTCAAATTTCATAAGGAAAAAATAACCACAGCTATTTTTAAGGCTGCACAGTCTGTCGGAGGCAAAGACGTAGGCATTTCCGAAGCCCTGGCGGACAAGGTAGTTGATTTATTAGAGCAGAAAACAGCAAAAAATGCAATACCAACTGTAGAGGGGGTCCAGGATATAGTTGAGCAGGTCCTGATAAACGAGGGTCATGCAAAAACAGCAAAGGCATACATACTATGGAGACAAAAAAGAAAAGAAATCAGGGAGGTAAAGGCCCTTTACGGCATTACAGACGAGCTTAAGCTGACTGTCAATGCTGCCAAGGTTCTTGAGAGGCGGTATCTAAGAAAGGACGAGAACGGGCGCGTAATCGAAACGCCCAGTGAATTATTCAGGAGGGTTGCGAAGAATATTGCCTCTGCTGACAAGAAGTACGGAAAAGAGACAAAGCAGGCAGAGGAAGATTTCTACTCGATGCTGAGCAGCTTGGATTTCGTGCCGAATTCACCGACCCTGATGAACGCCGGCACTAACATACAGCAGCTGGCTGCATGTTTTGTACTGCCTGTTGAAGACGACATGACCAGTATCTTCGAGGCTGTAAAGAACACAGCACTTATCCACCAGAGCGGCGGAGGTACCGGCTTTTCTTTCAGCAGGTTAAGGCCAAAGGGCGATGTTGTAAAATCCACCCAAGGCGTTGCTTCAGGCCCCATATCATTCATGAAAGTATTTGACTCAGCAACTGATGTTATAAAGCAGGGCGGCAAGAGGCGCGGAGCAAACATGGGCATAATGAATGTTGATCACCCGGATATACTCGAATTCATTGTCTGCAAGGAAAAAGAAGGTTCGCTTGCCAATTTTAACATTTCCGTGGCTCTTACAGAAAAATTCATGAAAGCTGTTGAAAACAATGAGGAATACGACCTGATAAACCCGAGAACAGGCCAGATAATCAACAAGCTAAATGCCAAGAGGGTCTTTGACCTGATTGTTACAATGGCATGGAAGAACGGCGAGCCAGGCGTTATCTTCATAGACAGGATAAACAAAGACAACCCGACGCCTGAATTCGGAAGAATAGAGAGCACCAATCCCTGCGGGGAGCAGCCGCTGCTGCCGTACGAGTCCTGCAATCTTGGTTCAATAAACCTTTCAAAGATGGTTGTCAGAAAAGATGGCAAATATGCGATCGACTGGGAAAAGCTCAGAAAGACCACGAAGGCAGCTGTCCACTTCCTGGATAATGTCATAGACATGAACAAATATCCTATAACTGAAATAGAGAAGAATACAAAGCTTAACAGAAAGATTGGCCTTGGCATAATGGGCTTTGCTGACATGATTATCCAGTTAGGTGTGGCTTACAATTCAGAAGAAGCAGTCAAGACAGCTGAAAAGATTATGAGATTTATTGACACAGAATCCAAGGCTGCTTCTGAAGAGCTTGGGAAAAAGCGCGGTTCGTTCCCCAACTTCCGCAAGAGCATCTGGGCAAAGAAATATAAGGCAATGAGGAATGCCACAACAACGACGATTGCGCCAACAGGAACAATAAGCATAATAGCCGGCTGTTCTTCAGGTGTAGAGCCGCTGTTTGCCATATCCTACATAAGGAACGTTATGGACAGGACAGAGCTACTGGAGGTAAACCCGCTTTTCGAAAGAATAGCAAAAGAGAAAGGCTTCTACACAGAGGACATGATGCGGCTTGTTGCAAAAAGAGGGTCAGTACAGGATATAAAAGAGATTCCTGCTGATATCAGAAAAATATTTGTTACTGCTCACGATATAACGCCGGAGGACCACCTAAGAATACAGGCAGCTTTTCAGAAGCATACTGACAACGCAGTGAGCAAGACTGTTAATTTTCCAAATGAAGCAACAACAGAGGACGTTGAGGCTGTTTACTTACTGGCCTACAAGCTCGGTTGCAAGGGAGTAACAATCTACAGGGACCGCAGCCGTGAGGAACAGGTACTTAATATAGAGGCAGTAAAGAAGGAATGCGATACTTGCACATAGAAAATCTTAAATTCGAGGAAGGACATATTAAATGTTATCCTGATTGCTATGGTAGTTGAAGAATGCCCTGAATGCGGAAACAGGCTTGAAATGAGCGGAGGCTGCGCTGTCTGCCGCAACTGTGGCTGGAGCCCCTGTTCTGTCTGAGGATTTATTATTTAAATTGCATTAGACAATAAATTTATGGATATATGCTGCCTGTCAGAGAATCTTCGGGACGCAGAAAAAAATTACCGTTAGAAGGGATAAGAGACGATGGTAAACAAAAGAGTCCCGGAAAACCAGTTTATCTGCCTTCTCAAAGTCCGTATAACAATATAAACAGAAGAAGATACTAGAAATATAGAAACAAATTCTCTATGGCAGATGCTATAAAATTTTAAATGCTCTTGTCTCCTAATTAATTATTCTGGGGTGCTGGTGTGGTCTCTATTTATCTGGCTGGGAATGTAAGTAATATCAAAGGCAATGAAGACGATTCCTGGCGGGAGGAATTCAAGGTAAAATTAAAGGAAAGGCTGGATGGAATTGATGCAAGATTCCTCGACCCTACAGTGCGGCTTGAGCATATAAAGGACAGCTATACTGTCTTTGCACAGGATGTCTTCTTTGCTTCCAACTGCGATTTCGTTATAGTGGAGGCCAAGAACAAAGTAGGAATAGGGGTCGGCGTCGAGATGGTCGCTGCAAAGATGCACGGCGTCCCTGTCATCTCCGTGGTCCCGAAAGAGAGCTATTACAGGTCGATTGACAGGTATTCTGAGAAAAACTTGTCAGCTGAGCTGAAGAGTAACTGGATTCATCCATTTGTGCAGAGCCTCAGCGATGTTATAGTTGAAAACCTTGACGAAGCTGCAAAGTGGATAAAAGAGCATATTAACGAGAAGAAGAAAATAAAGGATCATTCTGTTATCAACGAGGCAATTGATTATTACAAGAGGTATCACTACGACAATGACGAGCAGGCAAAGGAAGTATTCGGATAAATGAAATTAATATGGTTAGACTTTTTGAAGAAAAGGGTAGGTGTATAGATGCCTAGGAAGGTCAAGAAAATAAATGAGCTCGGTCTTATTCATGTTTACACTGGCGACAGCAAAGGCAAGACCACCGCTGCATTGGGGCTTGCACTGCGCGCGCTTGGTCATAGATACAAGGTCTGCATCATCCAGTTCATGAAAGGCGGCAGGTATTACGGAGAGCTGGTCAGTGCAGAAAAGCATTTTCCAAGGAATTTTGAGTTCGCGCAATTCGGCCAGAGCTGTCCCTATGCTGATAAGATGCGTAAGGGGTTAATTAAATGCGGCCGCTGCCGTGCTTGTTTTCTTACCTTTGAAGAAGAAACTGAACAGGCACAAAAGGCGCTTGCGTATGCAGAAAAGGCAATAAAATCCGGTAAACATGATATTGTTATCCTGGATGAGATAAACGTTGTCCTGAACAAAAAACAGCTTAACACAGACGACGTCCTCAGGCTGATGATGTCAAAGCCCAAGCACGTTGAATTAGTGCTGACAGGCAGGAGGGCGCCTCCAGCTATCATAGCTGCTGCTGATTACGTAACAGAGATGCGGAAGGTAAAGCACCCGTTTGACAAGAAATTCCAGGCAAGGCGGGGAGTCGAGTACTAAGAGTTTTTATATGTTTCTGTTCAATAGAATAAGAAGATTCTATGACTGACAAAATAAAGAAGGATACAAGCCTGGGCGAGATAGCAACAAAGTATCCGAAGGCTGCTGAGGTTCTTGCAAAGAAAGGCATGGCTTGTGTCGGGTGCCCCATGGCTATGATGGAAACAGTAGAAATGGGCGCAAAGAGCCATGGCTTAGACGTTGATAAACTACTGAAAGAGATGAACAAAGCAATCAAGGAGGATTAGCATGGTAAGCATTGACAAGAAGAAATGCATTGGCTGCGGCCTTTGTGAAAACATATGCCCTGAGG
>Ga0315554_1001609_pt1 | contig 13288 bp, 11 predicted proteins | sample SalMarSW160370MG_FD_202114 | JGI IMG/M metagenome (GOLD analysis project Ga0315554, IMG submission 202114) | Salt marsh sediment microbial communities from the Plum Island Ecosystem LTER, Massachusetts, United States - Salt Marsh Sediment SW1603-70 ... | reverse complement strand
TCCCCAACAAACCGGAAATACTTCCATGCTCAATAGATAATGATAAATTTTTGCATTAATAGTAATTTTAAGTTAAAACTTAAATTGAAATAAATGGTAATATAATATACAAAAATGTGCTTTCAGGAATTAAACTTGCTTCACCACCGCACGGCACCAAAAGTAAAAGAAAGAACTGAAATTAGCAACCTTATGAATCCGGCAAGTATATAACAATATTTATTCTTGCAGCCTGTGAATTTCACAGGTCATCAATTTGAAATTGTGATATTGATGATTCGCCGTTTATAAACAGATTTACCATTATCATTTTTACGGCGGAATTTTTATAGTAATCTCCCTTTTATCCCTACTTATCAGGACTCATTCGTATACATATTAAAACTTATCAAGAGTAGATTTTTTTTAAAGTAAATCTTTAAAGATTTCTTTTACACGTCCTATTTCACCCGTTTCAAGACGGACTTTTATACCATGGTGATGCTCAGGGAATTTCGTGAGAATCTCCTTTACATATCCTTCTGTAAGTCTGCCCGATCTCTGATCTTCCTTTAACACTATTTTAACTAAATCGCCTGCCTTAATATCCTGTCGTTTTGTACCATCCATCTATATAACCTTTTCTGTTTATACTTTTTTTGGTTTACTTATCCATCTCTTTTTAGAACCTTTTGGGTAATGGAATGATCCGTGCTTTTTTGAAGTTCTTAATTTCTTTATCGGAATTTCAAGACTATAATTATCTATCTCATTTAATTTAAAAGGATGATCATCTATAATAGGAATCGGCGTTTTTATCAGTTCGTTTATTTCTTTTAAATAATATTTCTCTTCAGCATCACAGAAAGAAAGCGCTGTTCCACCCAGCCCGGCTCTCCCGGTACGACCAATCCTATGAATATATGTTTCAGAAAAATCGGGGATATCAAAATTAAATACATGAGATAATTTTTCTATATCTATTCCTCTTGCAGCAATATCGGTTGCAACAAGAACTCTTGTACGCTGCAGCTTAAAATTATTCAAAGCTTTCTGCCGTGCATTTTGTGATTTATTTCCGTGTATTGCATCTGCATGGATTTTAGCATCATTTAAAAATTTTGTAACTGAATCCGCACCCCGCTTTGTCCTGGTAAATACAAGTGCAGATGAAACATTTTCATTATTAATAATATGCTTCAGCAGATTTTTTTTATCCGGTCTCGAAACAAAATAAACTGCCTGCTTAATTGCTGCAATTGTTTTTGTTTGCGGAGTAATTTCAATTTTAACAGGGTCAGTTAATATTGACCTTGAAAGCTTTACAATTTCAGCCGGCATAGTTGCCGAAAAAAAGAGGGTTTGTCTTTTTTCAGGCAGCATGGCAATAATTTTTTTTACATCATGAATAAAACCCATATCAAGCATCCTATCAGCTTCATCCAGAACGAGCATCTTAATATGAGAAAGGTTAATATAATTTTGATTTACAAGATCCAGTAGTCTACCCGGTGTGGCAATGAGAATATCCACACCTTTTCTTAGTTTTTCAGTTTGTGCATACTGTGAAACTCCGCCATACACCACAGTATTTTTTAAGCCTGTATGTTTTCCATATATACTAAAGCTTTCACAGACCTGAACAGCAAGTTCTCTTGTAGGCGCAACAATTAATGCTTTTATATTTCTTTTTTTTGGCCTGCCGGGTTCTCTCTCTTCACTTAGAATTTGTAAAATAGGAATAGCGAATGCGGCAGTTTTACCGGTGCCGGTTTGAGCAGAGCCAAGTAGATCTTTTCTATCCAGTATTACAGGGATTGCCTGTTGCTGAATAGGTGTCGGAACTGTATAACCTTCGCTTGCCAATGCTGTTTGTATTGGTTTAATGAGATTTAGATTTTCGAATGACATATATCTTTCTATATTATTGCTGTATTAAAAATTTGCCATTATAGTTAAACTGATAAATTTAAAACAGCAGTTTGTAAAATTAAGATTTATTAAAAATTGCAATCAGAAAGGTAATAATTGAAGGCAGACTTTTAAAAATCACGTTGATTAAGATAAGCTATTTATACAAGAACTCAAATACATATTTCTTGCGCCCCATATTGATTTGGTGAGACTTTAATTTTTACAAGCGTATATTTGCTCTTCAATTATTTGCAAAGATATTAGACTATGGCAGAAAATGTTACACCGGTTATTTTAACTGCGCTGGAATTGGATGTTCATTTCGGCGAACAAATTATTCTTGATAAAGCATCATTAAGTGTTCATGAAGGAGATCGAATAGGACTAGTGGGAAGGAACGGAGCCGGGAAATCTACTTTTTTAAAGATCATTTCGGGTTTAATCCTTCCGGATTCGGGAGAAGTTGCGAGAAAGAAAAATCTTGTAACAGGCTTTCTTTCACAAGAATTCACTTTGGATGAAACTAAAAATGTATATAAAAATATTATTTTCGGAGCTGTTGTTGAATTGAATTTAATTCACGAATACGAACAAACACCTTTTGATTCGCCTAAAAAACATCATCTTGAAGTAACAATTTTACGGATGGATTCATGGAATCTTGAAAAGAGAATAAATATTCTTGCCCAATCTTTAAATGCACCTGATCCCAGTAGAGATATTTCAAGTTTATCAGGTGGTGAAAAAAGGAGAGTTGCTCTTTGCCGTGCTTTAATTTCCAAACCGGATTTATTGATTCTTGATGAACCGACAAAAAGCAATCGGTAAAGGGAATGAATTAATTAAATTCGGCAGGTTGCAGCTGAACGTGTGGACTTACTTAAGACGGTTTCTTTTCGCAGATGAAAGGATAAATACACAAGTAGGAAAGCTTTCCGGCGGCGAAAGAAGCAGGCTTACACTCGCAAAAATATTATCTAAAGGCGGGAATTTTCTAATGCTTGATGAGCCGACAAATGATCTTGATCTACCGACTTTAAGAATACTTGAAGAAGCTTTGATATCTTTTGAAGGATGTGTGATGGTTGTTAGTCATGATAGATATTTTTTGAATAGGATCTGCACCGGAATACTAGCATTAGAAGGAAATAATGAAATTTACTACAGTGAAGGTGATTATGACTATTACATCGAAAAAAGAAAGCGGCGCGTACAGCAGGATGAAGAATTAAAGCCGAAGGAAAAAAAGGAAGATACTCGAATTAAACCTAAAGCAAAAAGGCTGAGCTACAAAGATGCCCTGGAGCTTGAACAGATTGAAGAAAAAATAATTGCTGCCGAATCAGAAGTAGAAAGGATTGAAAAGATATTTACCGCTCCCGATTTTTATTTGAAATATGCAGAGCAGACAAATGAACTTAATCTTCAGCTTGAAGAAGCAAAGGAGAAAGTAAAGAAGCTTTATGAGAGATGGGAGGAATTGGAGAGGAAGAAAGGTGAGCTTTCTTAGAAATCAATTTCAGAATTTATGCAATCATTCCGAAAAGATTTAAAAATTTCCATATAAATGAATTTTCCGACAATGACAATAATACAACTTAGGGTTTTAACAATAGTAAGAAATAAAAATAATTGCTTAAAATGGTAATTAAACTTTATGATAAGCATCATTCAATTTTATTATGAACAATATATTAGTATCAAGATTTGGGATTTCAAAACTCAAACTCAATCCCGAAAGCAGTTATTCTGTTGAATTGTTTATATGTTACCGGAATATCACTACCGGCAGACCAACCGTAGTGTGAAGGATTTCTTCTATCAAATACGTTCCACATATATAAGTAGACAATCAAATTTGCACCGGAAAAGTAAAATCTCCTGTCAATTCTAAAGCTGAAGTTTTTATAATCGGGTAAACGCTGCGCTTGTAAACTTCCGATATCATATATTCCATTCTCGTGCTGTACTGATTCTGTGAAATTAAATGTTGTGTAGGGTGCACCGCCGGCATAATTGAACCGTAGACTAACTTCCCAGTATTCGTCAAATTTATAACCTCCTTCTATTGTCGCAAGATACTGGAAATCAACTGTCCTGTTATACCAAATCCCCTGCAGATCTCTATATTTACTTCTGTAGTATGTCCCGCTTATAATGCCGTAAAGTTTGTCCGATAATTTTTTTTGCAACATCATTTCAATACCCGTTGAGTTTGCAATTCCTTCCATTACAAGGTTATTGTGATTTGTAAAATCAACGCCGAGCATCGCTTCATCGAGTACGTATAGGTACTGCTGATCTGGATCGATTGGTACCTGTTTGTATTCTTTGTCATAAATCTCAACAGAGAGTTTCAGATCCTCAGCAAAAAGAAAATTATAGCCGAGTACAAAATGATAACAAACGGGATCTTTAAGAATTTTGAATTGATCGTTATTCGATAAAAAGTACATCGGCAAATTCTGATAAAATACTCCGGCTGAACCGGTAAATACCGACTGCTTTCCTATTTGATATGAAAATGAAAATCTTGGTGATAAGTGCACGTTGTTATTGAAGCCGTAGTAATCTATTCTGGCACCGGGGCTAAATTTTAACCCTGGAGAAGGGATCCATTCAAGAGTTGCAAAACCACCAAACTTTGGTGTGACGATGTGCTTATTAATAATTGTTTCCGGGATTAGTGTTTCAATCCGGTTATAATGTTCTTCAAAATAATTATCATACTTGCCGGAAAGTAGTTTTGCCTCGATTCCAAATTGTAATCTGAATTGCGGAGTAAAATTATAAAAATTAATATTTCTCAGACGGAATTCGTTTTCAGTTGTTGCCAGCCTAGTCCTTAATGAATCTGTAGTTGTTGTATAAAACGGTATTCGGTTTTTCAATATCATGTGCGAAAGTGAGGTATTCGAATACCCGTTTTTATTCCACAGATATTTCCAATTAATCCCAGCTGTATTTTGTGTAATATTAAATTTACCGTAATAATCACTGTAATCAATTAGCGCTACTCCTTTGGAAACTTCATATTTATCGTAAGAAAGTATATCCAAAAAACTAATTTGATGATTGGGAGTTAAATCGTATACGACTTTTGTCTGGAATTCATTGAACGATAAGGGATCATCTTTGAGATCAAATAATTTAATTATCAGGTCTGTAAAACTATGTCTGGCAGAAACCAGCCATGAACCCGATCCGTTTGTAAGTGGACCTTCTGCCTGGGCAGATACACCTGCAATGTTAAGATCCAATTGATAATCATTTTCCGATCGGTTTCCCTCCCTATATTTAATATCAAGTATGGATGAAAGCTTATCACCGTATGCAGCACCAAATCCCCCAGTGTACACATCAATGTTTTTTACAAAGTCGAGATTTAAAATTGAAAATAATCCGCCAGTTGAACCCGGAATAGGAAGATGGTTAATGTTCGGTATTTCTATATTATCAAGGTAAAACCCATTTTCAATTGGACTGCCTCCACGGGCAATTATATTGTTCACATCGTTATCATTAGAAAGACTTGGCAAACCACTAATTATCCGGCTAATGTCACCCCCGATTGTAGCTGCACGCCGGATTTCTTCATTGGAAAACTTTGAAGTGCTCGTCTGCTCGATTTCAATATCTGTAAAGTAATTATCTTTTACAATAACCTGGCTTCCTTCGATTGCACTTTCATCTAGTTCTGCATTTACAAATGTAATGCGGGCGGATCTGATAATTATGTCAGGTTCGTAAATGGTTGCATATCCAACATAGCTGAACTTTAATGTAAAGCTGCCTACAGGCAGATTGTCAATTTCATATTCTCCGTTAATATCGGTTGCAGCACCTATGTTGTAGTTTTCAATTAATACGTTAGCACCAATAAGCGGTCTCTGAGTTTCTTTATCTATTACTCGTCCTCTTATTTTTCCTTTTATGTTTTTATCGTTTTCAGCAGGTATAATTAATATTTGTTCACCCGAGATAATTCGAAATTCTGTTCCTGTTAAATCAAGGACGTAACCCAAAACTTCTTCGACGGTTTTGTTTACCATAATTACAGAAATGATCTTATCAAGCGGGATGCGATCTCGATTGTAGTTGAGTTTAATTTTCGCTTTTTCAGATATAAAATTCAGCATATATTCAAATGTAACGTTCTCAAGTTGAACTGAAATAATTTTTTGAAATTCTTTTGGAATGTCCTGCTGTTTTTCCTGAGCAAGAGAAACAACTGAAAAATATTGCATCATTATGGCAATGGTTACAAGACATAGATGAAAGTTGATTTTCATATTTCCTCTTACGACTAATGAAAATTAATCAATAACATTGTTAATTACACAAATTATTTGCGTGCATTAATAATTTCTATACCAATTTGGAGAACAATCATTTCTTCCGGTTCCACCCAATCGCCTTATCTTCATTTTTTGTTTAGTACATATAGTTGATTAAAACATGAATCCTAAACCCAAAGCGAATTCAAACCCGCTATAATTTTTCTTGTTTCCTATTTCAACAGTAAAATCCGTTACAAGATTATATCCCATTTCGGTAAAAAATTTAATCCTGCTGCTGATTAATAATTCGGTACCAATTGCTCCATAAACTCCCATTGCGGATTCTGTGTGTGATTCAATATTCAATATTTCAACATTAGACTCCGTCCCGATCAGCATTTGCATTCCAAGGCTTAGATATGGTCTAAAGGTATTATCTTGAATTGATTTAAATGGAAAGTATTTCATGCCCATCATTATTGAGCCGATCGTGCTGGTATGTTCAGAAATATTATCAACACTTACTTTGGGAGACATACCTCCGATACTGAAAAAGAAGGAGTAATCATAATTGGGATAATAGTTGTAAATAATTTTACCAGATATACCACCGGTTTCAACATTAATCAATAGCGGAATCGATTTAACCTGTACGACAGAACCGCTATGATTGACATATGAAATTCTCAGATCTATGCTGTTCTCCCTCAGCTTAGAATTAGAAATTTCTTTTATTGCGTCTTGAGCTAAAACATTATTTACCATTATGAGTACGAGGGATATTATGAATAATTTTTTCATTTGATCTCCTAAAAAATTTTTTGCGGTTTATATTGATACCCCTTAAAGGATGATTACCCTTACACACTTAGAATAAATTTTTTATGAGAAAGATGAGAGAGGTAAGAAATATGGTTTTTATGAAAAGTAAGTATACTAAAGGAAATATTTATTTGCCGGACGGCTGAATGAAAATTTCACTACCGGATATTTCATACCGTGAATCGATTAGTTGAGTCAGTAATTGCAGATTTTTTTCGAGGGATCTTTTATCAATATGAATGGTTATTCTTTCATTTGCAACCGTTTTGTCCTTTAGTATAATTTTAACATCATACCATCTTTCGATCTGAGCAATTACTTCTCTAACCGATATATTATCTAAATACATTTCACCTTTCAACCAGAGTAGAGTTATTTCAACATCAATGGAATGAGGGATTGTAATTGTCCCGTCCGAAAGAAGTTCGGAACCAAAACCTTTCTCAAGTATAACGTGCTTTAACGATCTCCCCTTTTCCGATAATGATACTTTACCTTGAATCACGTTAACCTGAACAATATTGTTTTCATTCCAAGTTTTGACGTTAAACTTTGTTCCCAAGACCGTGATTAAGGCATTATCGGCTTCTACTTCAAATGGTTTTTCTATGTTGGATGTTACTTCAAAATAGGCTTCACCGTAAAGTCTTACTTTCCTGGTTGATGCTGAAAATTTTTCGGGATAATAAAGTTTGCTTCCGGAATCGAGAATTATTACAGTTCCATCGCTTAATGTTATGGAAGACTGCTGCCCGGCATCAACAGATAAAAAATTATATTCTGCATTAAGAGTTGTCTCTCTAGGTTTTAGGATCAAATAAACAGAGTACGATATCAAACTAATAAGAATAATAGCTGCAGCATAACGCAATATCTTGTTGCTAGAGTGCCAAAATTTTATGAACCAATTATTCTCATCAAACTGAGATTCATAAACATTTTGATCCCCTACCTGAAGAGGTATTCCGGCTTTTTGTGCAAGTCCAGCCCAAAGTCTATTAATATCAGATGGTTCAAATTCTTCTTTTGCAGTAATCCAAAGTTTTTTCACTGAATCAAATATTTCCCGGTTATCCGGGTTTTCTTCAAGCCAGCTTGTCACATTTTTTCTGTCTTCTTCCGAATACTCTCCGGTTAAGAATTTTGCTAATATTTCATAATCAATATTGTTATCCATTTTATCAATTCAGTTTAAATAGAATTCTTTGCTACATCAATAATATCCCTCTAAGAGATAAAACCCTTACAATCAATATTAATTGTTTAATAATAATTATCATTTTCATTTTGCTATCTTAATAAGTTTACTGTGAATAAAATTATCGAAGTTAAATGTCCAAGCTGTTCTCTCAGCTTTTTTAACGCTCTACCCATTTGCGTTTCAACTGTCTTTATTGATATCCCCAAGATGTCTGCAATTTCAGAATATTTTAGTTGATCGAAGCGACTCATAGTAAAAATCTCACGGCATTTATCAGGTAAATAGTTTATAGCTTTGTTTATTTCTTCTCTCAATTCATTTTGATCAATTTTTTCATCTGGAGTTAGTTCTACAACCGATAGAACAGAAACATTTTCTTGATGTTTTTTTTCAACCTGCAAATGCCGCAACTGTTTTAGTGATTCATTTTTTACCGCCATGAATAAATATGATTGTATATTCTTCACGGGATCGAGATTTTCTTTAGTTTGCCAAACCCTTAAGAACACATCCTGTACAATATTTTCTGCAGTTTGTTTATCCCGAACATATCCTTGTGAAAAGTAAATTAATTTTTGACTGTAAATTTTAAATAACATTTCAAAAGCAGTATGATCGCCCGCTATAATTTTTTCAAAAAGTTCAAGTGTTAAGTTCGGATTTTTAATATTAATGTCGGCTGATGTCATAGATTTTATTTACAATCTATATATTGTGTAAACAGAATAGAATGTTTTTTTCCCTAATTTTTCATGAACTTCGTTCCATTCATGAAAAACTCGCTTCCGGTTTTTTTATTGTTTATATCTTTTATCCAATTCGTTTTTTTGCTATTCGTAAAGCGGCAATACAGAGTTACTTCGTGCTATTGAATCACAGATATCCTCAACAAGAATTAGCTTTTCAGAAAGATCTAATTTTCTATTTGTCTTTTTATCTCTTTTACACTCCTAACTATACCTTATAAGGAACAAATTAAATTTCAATAAATATAGTAAAAATTAAGGTCTTTAACCAATATGGTCTTTCTTGTTATTATTCTTCCCATTTCTTCTTCTTACTCCCTTTATAACTATCAATTCGCAAAAGCACTCCTTCCAACTTGCCGTTATCAAGATGAATTCTTCTCGTAGTTTTAAGTCCAATAGATTTCCGCAACTGTGGGTTGCCTGTATAGATAAATGCTGAAGTACCTGTACAATTAGTTTTAAGAAAGTCGCCGAATTCTTTATAAAGTGCCTTCGCCTCTTCAAGTTCACCAAGCCTTATCCCATAAGGAGGATTTGTAATTAATGTTCCATTCTCAAATTCTTTAACATGCTGAAATGGTTTACATGAAAGCTCAACAGAATCAGAATAGGGAAGATGAGAAAGATTGGCTTTTGCAACTTCTATTGCTTTTTGTGATTTATCGCTTCCACGTATAATGCCTTTTTGCAAAGGTCGGATTTTGCAGTCATATTCTTCTTTTAATTTATTCCATTCAGCCGGGCTGAATTCAGGCATATTAAAAAATCCAAATTTTTTACGGAGTTTCTGTGCAGGTATTTTGCAGTAATGCATTAATGCTTCGCAGACAATTGTTCCCGAGCCGCACATCGGGTCCCACAGAGTATTTTCTCCATCCCATTTGCTAAGCCGTATTATAGCAGCAGCAAGAGTCTCCTGCATGGGTGCTTCACCCGCCAGCAGCCTGTAACCTCTTTTATGCAGCGATTCACCGGATGTATCGAGGCTTATTACTGCCATATCTTTTTCGATATGAAGATTGATGCGCACATCAGGATTTGTAACATCAACATTGGGGCGTTTGCCATATTTATCTCTGAAATAATCTGCTATTCCATCCTTTAAACATTGAGATGCATACAATGAATTGCTTATTCTGCTGTAGGAAACGGATCCGCTTATTGCAAATGTTTTTTCAAGAGAACAGAAATCTTCCCAGTGGATTTTTTTTGCTCTATTAATAAGTGCATCAGTATTTCGACAAGGAAAAGTTATTAATGGCGCAAGAACTCTTGATAGGAACCGTGATATATAATTAATTTTATAAAGAGTTAAGAGATCCGATTTGAAAAAAACTCCCTTATATGCAATCTTAGTTTCGGTTGCACCAAGTTCAATAAGTTCTCGTTCGCATAGCTCTTCCATTTTCCCCGTTACCTGTGCAAAAAATCCATTCTCTTTATAGTTGTACATTAAAAATTTTGTGATCCAATAATTTTCTTAAAATTTGTTTCACATTGTAAAGGACGCAAAATTTGCGACCACTCAAGCCAAGCAATTCGGAAATGAGTGCTTACTCACCCGCTAGCTTTTTTATATCCATAACCTCTAAAACATTTTTATCATATCCTTTGGTTACAGAGTTTATCATTGCAAATCCAATTTCCTTTAAAGAACAGATATGCTTTGGAAAAATTAATTTTACCAATGGTAAAAGCGGAAATAAATATTTATAAAAGCTCAAGGTATTTTTTAGTCCTTTAGTAGGAATTATAATTGCTGGACGAAATGCATAAGCCTGTTTGAAACCAAGATTTAAAATGTAATTCTCTGTTCGACCTTTAACTCTTGCCCACATACTTCTCCCCTTTTCCGTACTATCCGTTCCTGCACCAGAGATATAGCATAATGTCATTTCAGGATTATGTTTAACAAGAATATCTGCTAACGCCTTTGTAATATCAAAAGTTATTTTTGTGTACACTTCTTCTTTCTTTCCAACTGATGTTGTTCCAAGGCAAAAGAAACAAGCATTATAACCAACTAAGTGTTCTTCAATTGATGAAAAATCAAAAAAATTATCGTGAACAATCCCCTCCAATTTTGAATGTTCAATATCGCTTCTTCTACGGTTAATTATCAACACAGATTCCACATCGGGATGAATAAGGCATTCGTGCATAACACCCTCCCCTACCATTCCTGTTGACCCTGTTATTATTGCTTTTATTTTCATAATTGGAAATACATTATTGATTATTTGTTATTGATAGATGTTTTATTGACAGACATAGGAGTTGAATCGCATGGAGTTACACGTTCCTGCAAACCCAAATTACTACGCAAAGCTAATAATCGATCTCTTTCATATTCTGACAGTACATTTACATTGCCAAGCTGAATAGCATTCCACATAATGCTGGCAGTATGTTCAAGTGTTTCCATTTTATAATATGCATTTAATAAATCACTTCCATAAGTAAGTGCCCCGTGATTTTCTAACAATAGTGCATCGGAATTTTTTACGTGCTCCCTTATTGCATCCGGAATTTCCATTGTTGAAGGAAAGCCGTATTTAACTAATGGTACGGCACCAATAAGAATTATGGCTTCAGTTAATACACATTTGTTTAAAGGAATTCCGGCAACTGCAAAACTTGTAGCATAAACCGGGTGTGCATGAACAACCGAATAAATATCAGGGCGTTCCTTGTATACTTCAAGGTGCATTTTAAGCTCACTTGACGGATTATAATTCTTACTATCCGATATAATTTTGCCTTTTAAATCAACTTTTATTATCATCTGTGTATTCATAAAACCTTTACTCACACCGGTAGGAGTTGTTAATATTTCATTATCATTTAATTTTACGGTTATGTTACCGTCATTTGCAGCAATGAAATTACGGGTCCACATTCTTTTTCCTATCTCAACAATAAGCTGTTTTAATTCTATTTCACTGCTCATTTTGAGCTCCTTGATCCGGGGAAAAATTTTTATTTCACTTAATATTTAATTTTTTAAAAATATCCCGTATGATGAATATAAATAATCTTTTAGTTACTTATAAAAAATTTGATCTATTACTGACTTTTAAATCATTAATACAATTTACGGGATTCAAAAGAAGAATAGAATGTAGATTTATTAGATCCGGCTAACTTTAAACTAGACTAGACAGTTTTCGTTATTTTAAAAATATCCAGCTAATAATTTGAATAAATCCGGCGGCAACTACATTCTATTAGGTTTGAGTTATACTAATAGAAAAATAAAAATATCCGGACAAAAATAGTCACATAATAAATATTGAAGAAAATAAATATTAATAAAAAATTATTTCTTTGGTCCTACATATTTTAAACGGTAAATATTATTTTCTTTGTAACCGTCTACAGTTTTATTTCCATCATCACTAATCAGCAATGTACCATCAGGAGCTTGAATTACATCTACCGGTCGCCCCAATACTTTTTGATCATCAGTTAGAAATTTAATATACGGCAATTCACCATAGGGTTTGCCATTTTCAAATAAAACCTTAGTTACCTGATATCCCGCTTTTACAGTTCTATTCCATGAACCATGATAAGCTATAAAGGCATCTCCTTTTACTTCAGCAGGAAATTGATCACCGGTATAAAACATCATACCGCATGGAGCCCAATGAGCACCACCGCACCACGCCGGAACAATGGTTTTCTCAGCCAAATCTATAATATCCGGGCGTTTCATAAATTCATATCTTGGTATTCTATTTCCAACAATAAAAGGATGTCCGTAAAATCCTCCTTCAATATATTTATTCATTTCTGCCGGAGGATTGTAATCAGTAATAGGCTGTTTGCCTACATTATCGCCCAATTCCCTTCCAAACCAATCACTGCCATGATCCATTCCCCAAATTTCATCGGTGCCGGGTCTAATTACTAGTTTTTCAGTATTCCTGATCCCGGAACACCAAAGTTTTTTATCTTTTCCATCAAGATTATAGGACCATATTTTCTCTCTATCGGTCCCTGTTGCATCTGTTATATTACCAACATCTCCCAAAGCTGTATATAATCTTCCTTTGTGAATTAATACAGGACGGTAATGATGAGCACCCCCCGAAGGCAGGCTATCAACAGGGATTATAGTAGTTCTTTCGTCGGCAATGCCGTCATTATTTTTATCTTTTAACTTATAGATTGCACCACTTTCTGTATACCATAAATAACCTTCATACCAAAAAACTCCCGATACCGAGTTTTCTGAAGTATAAAAATGAGTTAAAGTTTCATAATACCCATCATTATCTTTATCTTTTGCAGCAATAATTATTTTATCCGGCATAGTTGTAGAATAAAGAGTCCCGTCA
>Ga0315554_1001605_pt1 | contig 13297 bp, 10 predicted proteins | sample SalMarSW160370MG_FD_202114 | JGI IMG/M metagenome (GOLD analysis project Ga0315554, IMG submission 202114) | Salt marsh sediment microbial communities from the Plum Island Ecosystem LTER, Massachusetts, United States - Salt Marsh Sediment SW1603-70 ... | reverse complement strand
TTGCCAGTCATGGATTGATTCCTTCCGTTTCGCCTTCTCTTTTCGAGGATCCAAGCGGGACGATGAAGTCGTTGGGAAGCGATCATCGCGTCTACATGGATGCGGAACTCGAGGACGAACTCAAATTCGAGTGGACCCACCGTTTCGATACGTATTTGAACAGGGACGATTGGCATCTCGTGCGCAAGTATGGTTTGCCCAACACGACTCTCCTCGATCGTATTCCATCGGCGAATAATTTCGATCCCCTTCTACCCCAGCGGTACGTCCTGTGGATGAATGGGCTGGAGGATACATCAAGCGCCCACCGGACCGAGCTGCTTGCGCTCATGGATGTGCGTTGGCAGGCCGCCATCGATCCCTCCGGAGACATGTCTTTGATCTACCGGGAGATTCCCGCTTCCCAGCGCGTGCGTTGGATTTCGCGCGCAGTTCTTGCGCCTTCGTACGAGCATGCCTTCGAGATGGTCATGGACGAGACCTTCGATGCGCAGGAGACCGTCGTCCTCGAATGGGCATTCAACACGGAGGAAGCCGATAGGAACGAGTGGGGAAAAGCTTCGATCGTCGAAACCGACGATCCTAACATGGTACTCATTAAATCGATCGCCCCGGTCGACGGCTGGGTCGTGTTATCGGACACCTGGTTTCCGGGATGGAAAGCCAGCGTCGATGATGACCCGACGCAAATCTACAGGGCGGACTTTCTATTTCGAGCGGTTCGGATTCCCGCCGGAGAACACCAAATTCGCTTCGAGTATCGACCGTCGTCCGTCCGGATCGGTTTTTACTTGAGCCTCATGGCAGTTTGTCTGTTGATCGTGCAGGGGTGGCGATGCTTTCGAGATTGAAACGCTTCTGGCCGCTGTTGGTCACTTTTATCGTCGCCGGCGCATACATCGTCGGGAGATTGGCTGTTTACGATTGGAACGTTGTTGCGCTGGCGGAAATTGGCACGCAGTTCTCGGAGGACGATTCGGCGGGAACCGAAGGCTACGATGGGCAGTTCACCTACTACATCGCGGTCGACCTGAATCCCGCCACGGTCTCCGATAAACTCGATGTCCCGGCCTATCGCTATCAGCGAATCCTGCTGTCCGCGTTGGCGCATTTCTTGACGGGCGGACACGCCGCTGCAATCCCGTGGGCGCTTTTGGCGATCAACTTGATTGCCCATCTTGCTGGAACTTATGCGGTAATGCTCTATCTGCAAGATTGCGGCCTTCGCAGGCGGTACGCTCTGAGCTACGGGCTGTGGGTGGGCCTGGTTTCCGCCGTAGGTCTGCAACTGCATGAGCCACTGGCCTACGGCCTGGCAGCCCTCGCCTGGTTGGCCCGGAAACGCGGTAAGTTGGTTCTGAGTGCGGCCTTGATTGGATTGGCGCTTTTCGCCAAGGAAACCGTCCTGATAATCTGGCTTGCGCTGTTCCTCTCCGACTTGATCGGGAAACGCCGCTGGAAGGCAGTTGCGCCCTGGATCGTCGTGGGTGTCCTCTACGCCGGCTGGCAGGTTTGGTTGTGGCGCGTTTTTGGCGCGCCCGGTATTGCCAGCGGAGGCGCCAGTTCGACGCCGTTCGAGTGGGTCCCGTTGATGGGCCTCTGGCGTATTGGCCTTGTGTCCCTTCCGGCGCTGGCTTTGTTTATCGTCATTTTCGGGCCGACGATTTTTATCCCCGCGTTCTGGGGAATTTGGGTTTCGGCGCGGAAGCTTTGGCGGCGGCGAATCGCTGCGGAGAACGTCAACCTTCTCATCAACGGCATGGTGATTCTGTTCCTGCCGTATTCAACGATTCGTGAACCGCTGGGGCTGTTACGCTTTGCAAGCGGCTTCGTGCTTGCAGTTTTGCTCTTCGCGGCTCGCAATAATTTGCACAAGCCACTAAACTATAGCCTCTTTTGGATTCCACTCATCGCTGTACTTCTCAAAGGTTGAGTGCTTTTTCCGACAGACTGGTAGACACGATAAGGGAATCTGTACTAGAATAATTTCCACGTTCGAACGCGCCGGATGGCAGGAGTTGGCGGGACGAATCGTCCGTTGTGAGGTATGCTTTAATCTCATCAGCGAATGGAGTATCCATGACAGACATCCAATCTATTGCCGAAAAAATCATCAAAAATGTTGAAAATGTGATCATTGGCAAAGCTGATGCCGTTCGTTTGACGGTTATCGGCCTTCTCTGCAAGGGTCACGTCTTGATTGAAGACGTCCCCGGCACAGGGAAAACGATGCTGGCCAAGAGCATCGCCAAATCGACCGGCTGTACGTTCAATCGAATTCAATTCACGCCCGATATGCTGCCCAGTGACGTCACCGGTGTATCGATATTCAATCAGAAGACGCGTGAATTTGAGTTTCGTCCCGGTCCGATCTTGAATCAAATCGTACTGACGGATGAGATCAACCGGGCGACCCCCAAAACGCAGGCTGCACTGCTCGAGGTGATGGAAGAGGGGCAGGTAACGGTCGACGGTGTGACCCATTACACGCCGGAGCCGTTTCTGGTCTTGGCCACGCAGAACCCCATCGAATACGAGGGCACCTTCCCGCTGCCGGAAGCACAGATGGACCGCTTTTTAATGCGCATCAATATCGGTTATCCGGATGGTCCCGATGAGATTCGCATGCTGGAGGAACAGCAGATCATTCACCCGATCGAAAATCTCGAACAAGTCGTGTCCGTGGAGGAAATTATCGCCGCACAAAAGGCTGTCCGCGAGCAGACGATTTCCGACGATATCAAGCGCTACATCGTCGATTTGGTCGACATGACCCGAAGGCACAACGAAGTGTATCTGGGGGCCAGCCCGCGTGGGAGCCTGGCCTTGTTCCGGACGTCCCAGGCGCTGGCGGCGATCCTGGGCCGTTCCTATGTACTTCCCGACGACGTCAAGCGGCTTGCCGTACCGACGCTTGCTCACCGCCTCATCGTTGGCTCGACGGCGAGAATCCGCGAAGTCGATGAGAGACAGATCATCGAAGAGGTTCTGAGTCAGGTGAAAGTACCAGGCGGTGAGATAGATTAATGACAGGTCGCGCTCGTGTCGTTATTGCACTTTTCACAATCAGCATATTGGGGGCGTTTATCACCGGGCGAGACCTTTTCTATAACCTGGTTTACCTTTGGGGTTTTCTCCTTGTAACTTCATATACTTGGGCGCGGTTGTCCTTGCTCGGCGTTCGGCTGGAGAGGGAAGCGTTCGCCACGCGTGCCCAGGTTGGCCAGCTGTTCACGGAGCGGTTTACGTTGGTGAACGAGAGCCGAATCCCGAAGATTTGGATCGAAGCCAGGGACAAATCCGAATTGCCCGGATATAAAGTCACCTCGACGGTGGCCGGGCTGGGGAGCCGCGGATTGGATGACCGGAGCGGTCATCGTGCTTCAACCGTTACGATCAACCTCGGGTCACGTCATCGTCGGACCTGGATCCAACGCACGGTGTGCACGCGGCGCGGGCGCTACCGAATTGGTCCGTTAGAACTACATTCTGGGGATTTGTTCGGGTTGTTCCCGGTGAAAAGGGATGTCCCTTCCTCCCAACATCTGCTGGTCCTACCGATGGTCGTCCCAATCCGGAGATTTACAACTCCGACTGGCCGTATTTCAGGCGGCGAGGCGATACAAAAGCGCACGCATCAGGTGACTCCCAATGTCGCTTCGGTCCGTGATTATTCGGCCGGCGATAGCCTGAATCGTATCCATTGGCCTTCAACGGCAAAACGCCGAAGGTTGATCGTAAAGGAATTCGAGCTGGATCCACAAGGCGAAGTATGGCTGCTTCTCGATGCCGCTCGAAAAACCCGATATGTGAAAGCGGATCAACTCGCCAAGGATGAGCGAAGCGTGTGGATCGTAGGGGAAACGCATCTGCCGCCTGCGTCGGATGAATACGGCATTGCTATTGCCGCTTCGCTGGGCATTCATTTTTTGGACCTCGATCGTTCCGTGGGGCTGATCGCATACGGAAATGCCAGGCACGTAATTCAACCAGATCGAGGGGAGGCACAACGTTATCGGCTATTGGAATCTCTGGCTGTCTTGAAAGCGGATGGTGTTCACGATCTAGCGCAGGTCTTGCGCGTTGAATATCCCCGGATTCCTCGAGGATCGACGGTGATCGTCATCACCGCTGCTGCGGGTCCGGTCGTGATGAGCGCAATCCGCAGACTGATGATCGGCGACCGCCGCCCGATCCTGGTCTCCCTGGACGCCAGCTCTTTCGGTGGACCGGGTGACTCGAGTGCCCTGCCGGCTGCCGCGGGTCGGGAAGGCGTACCGGCTATCGAGGTTCGTTGCGGTGATTCATTGGAAGATGCGCTGAACCTCACTTCCCGAAGGAGATTACGTCCCACCGCCGTCTAGGAACAAGTGACGGGGACAGGATGGAGCCCATGCGTCAAAGATTTCTTGGTGTAGCAGTATTCTTCTCAGGCATGACCACGCTTGCGATCGAGATTTCCGCTGCGCGTTTATTGGGTAATGTCTTCGGCACCAGCAACATCGTCTGGGCGAACATCATCGGTCTTATATTGATCTATCTCACCGCGGGATATTTTCTCGGCGGACGGCTTGCGGATCGTTCTCCCCATCGTGCGACTTTCTATCGCATCATGGCCTGGGGCGCTTTCGCAGCCGGCCTGGTGCCCATCATCGCCAGACCCATCCTGCTTCAGGCTGCCAAGGCCGTCGAACACTTATCCACGGCGGTGATGCTGGGTTCGTTTTTCGTCGTGTTGATTCTCTTCAGCGTCCCCGTCACGCTGCTGGGTTGCGTGTCTCCTTTCGCCATACGGCTGGCCATCGGGTCGCCCGAACGGGCTGGAAGCGTATCCGGCAGGATGTATGCGATCTCGACCATGGGGTCGATTCTGGGCACTTTCCTCCCCGTACTCTGGCTGATTCCCACCATCGGAACGGCGAGGACCTTCCTGGTTTTTAGTTTAATTCTCATCTTCGCAGCCCTGGTGGGATTGTTCACGGAGGATCGCAGAAGCGGCTTGAAATATCTGCTGCTTCCCATTTTGATCCTCGTTTTGTCCTTCTTCACTTTATCCGGTCCGATCAAGCGCAGCACGGGGCAGGTGTTCGAAACGGAGTCGGCCTACAATTACATTCAGGTCGTGGAGCGCGGCGGAGTTCGCTATTTGATGCTGAACGAGGGTCAGGGCATCCACTCGGTGTACGCCCCGGGAATGGATGTCACCTATGGCACCTGGGATTACTTCCTGTCGGCGCCGTTCTTCAATCCCGCGCCGGTCGCTCTATCCGATGTAAAACGAGTGGGGATCGTCGGCTTGGCCGGGGGGACGATTGCCAAGCAGTATACGAAAGTCTTCGGTGCGATACCGATCGACGGCTGGGAGATCGACGCAGAGATCGTTCAAGTCGCCCGGGAATGGTTCGACATGAACGAGCCGAATCTGAACGCGATCGTCGCTGACGGGCGCTGGGGTCTTGCGCATAGCCAACATCTGTACAGCGTCATCGGCATCGATGCATACAGGCTGCCGTACATTCCCTGGCATCTCACCACGCAGGAATTCTTCCTGGAGGTGTATGCGCATCTCTTTGAAGACGGCGTAGTGGCGATCAACGTGGGCCGGACTCCAGACGATCGCCGCATCATCGAAGCCCTGGCAGGTACCATCCAATCCGTTTTCCCGTCGGTATACGTGGTCGATGTGCCGGACACATTCAACACGCTCATCTATGCCACCAAACAGCCGAGCAGCGCCGACAACCTGATCATGAACATTTTTGCGTTGGAAAATCAGGAGGCGCCAGCACTGTTGCTGGACATCCTGCGGCGGACGGTCGCCCAGCTGCAGCCGACACCCGAATCCGATATCGTCTACACTGACGATCGTGCGCCGATCGAATTTCTCACCAATTCCATGGCGCTGCGTTTCATTCTGGGTGGCGACGTCGACATCCTGCGTTAGAAGGAGGCGAGTATCTTGTCATCGAGGGCGCGTTTTTGGAAACAAGCGGTTGAAAGCTTGTTCGTGATTCTACTGCCGATCAGTCTCATCCTGTCGAGTGTTTATGTCGTACTTTACAGTGCCGGAATCTGGGTTCCGATTGAGTACCGCATGCCTGGTTTTCCAAAGGATAGCTATGGCTTCGACTTGCAGGACCGGCTGTACTGGTCGTCCGTGGACATCCATTTCCTACTCAGCAACGAGGATATTTCCTACTTCGATTCCTATTCCCTGGCTGATGGATCGCCGATGCACAACGAACGCGAGTTGAAACACATGCAAGATGTCCAGGTCCTGTTGAACGTGATGAAACGCGTCCTGTTGGCTGCCTGGATTCTTGCAGTTCTGATGCTCGTGCTCTTGTGGCGAATGGGTCACAGTCAAGAAATTCCGCGTGCTATATTTCGAGGGATCCGGGCAACATTGATTTTTATCGCTGTGTTGATCCTGGGCATCGTCGTCTCCTTCGGCGTGCTCTTCGTCAGTTTCCATCGCATCTTTTTCGAAGGGGACACCTGGCTGTTCGCCTACTCGGATACGTTCATTCGCTTGTATCCAGAGCGGTTCTGGCGAGATTGTTTCATCCTCTTGGGCCTGGTCACCATTCTGGAGGCGTTGACCGTTTATGGGATCGGCAGACTGCTTGCGAAGAAAATTCCAGCAGAGGCGGGATAACGGATTTTGTTGTTTTTCAAGAAATCTGCGAGGTAGACGAACAAATGACAAAGATCGACGTTGGCGTCGATCTTTGTCATTACGTTAGGAGTTGATATTGGGTAACGCCGTGAAGATCTTCTAAGCCCCGAATTTATCCAGCCGGTTCGCGTGTGCCATCATCAACGGCATGAGCGTTGTGGCAGGGATCGTCCCCAAACCGCCGCGCCCACATGCTCGCTCGCCGAAGGTTTTTTCCGCGTCCGCTCTTGCGGTTTCCGGAGCCCAGAGCAGGGCGGGAACCGGGTGCCAGGAATGTGAACGCAATCTTGCGGGTGTGGAATGATCGCCGGTAACGACGACGACGTCCGGATTCAAGTCCATCAACTGCGGCAGCGCCGCGTCCACGCTCTCGATGATTTTAACCTTGCCTTCGAAGTTCCCGTCTTCGCCTTTGCTGTCGGTCTTCTTGATGTGAATGAAGAAGAAATCGTAATCGTTCCATCGTTGCGAAGCGACCCGGAACTCCTGCTCGGGGGTTTCGCCCTCGAATTCGATGAGCTCCATTCCGACCAGTTTCGATACGCCGCGGTACATCGGGTATACAGCGATACAGCCGGCGCGTAGCCCGAAGATTTCGGGAAATTGCGGCAGGCCGGGGTCGGTCGAAAACCCGCGCAGGGTCAATGCATTGGCTTTGGGCTGGGATTGCAGTTTCTCACGCGCAGCCGTGATCCATTGGTTGAAATACCCGGCACAAGCCTCGGATTCGCTGTCGAGCGCACGTGCGGGGAGGGGGGCGACGCCGGTTTGCTGCGGGTCGGTATCCTCGATGTTTGCCGAGAGGCCTTTTCCAGACATAACGGCTGCAAAGCGGTATTCGCGCACAGGGCGAACGTCCACATCTACGCCTTCGATCTCGATCTCCTGCAGCTTGTTCACGATGGGAATCGCTTCGTCCGAGGGAATCCTTCCCGCCCGGCGGTCGATGATTTTCCCCTCGGCATCGACGGTGCAAAAATTCCCCCGAACGGCTACGTGCCCTTTCGATACCGTCATGCCGATACCCGTCGCTTCCAGCACGCCGCGGCCGACTTCGAACTCGACGGGATCATATCCGAAGAGCCCCAAATGCGCAGGACCTGATCCGGGTGTAATGCCTCGGCGAACGGGAATGGTTTGCCCCAACGTTCCCGCCGCTGCCATCCGATCGAGGTTGGGCGTGTTCGCGGCTTCCAGTTCCGTAGGACCACCGGGCTCGATAGGCAGACCGCCGAGACCGTCCATGACGAGCAGGACGATTTTGGTATCGTTCTTTTTATGCAGTGACCGCATGAGTTCAAAATCGTGCATATGCAAATCCTCCTTAGTCATAAGAAAACCCCCACGCCTTTGCAGGCGGGGGGTTTAAATGTATGTGTCGGATCTTCTACATGATCGCGTTTTGGTCGCCGTCGATGTTGAATAGATGCATGCTGTCCATGTCGAAGACGCACTCGACGGTGTCGCCGACCTTGAACGCCGTTCGGGGATCGATCCGTCCGATGAAGGAGTTTTCGCCGCTAACGAAGTGCATGAAGATCTCGTTGCCCATCAACTCGGTCACTTCCACTTTCGCTTCGACCGGGGAGGCGTATACGGGCGGAGAGAACGTCGGGTCGTGCACGTCGTCCGGGCGGATGCCGAAGATGACTTGCTTGCCGGCGTGAGGCATGTATCGATCCATCTTCGATGGCGGAACGTTGACGTGGAAGGTGTCCGCATCGATGACCAGCGATCCATCTGACTTCTCCAGGGTTGCTTTGAAGAAGTTCATCGCCGGTGAACCGATGAATCCGGCCACGAAGACGTTCGACGGGCGATCGTAGAGTTCCTGCGGCGTGTCTACCTGCTGGAGGACGCCGCCTCGCATCACGGCGATGCGGTCGGCCATCGTCATGGCCTCGGTCTGATCGTGCGTCACGTAGATGAAGGTCGTCTTCAGGCGGTGATGCAGTTTGCTGATTTCGGCCCTCATTTGAACTCTCAATTTCGCATCCAGGTTCGAGAGGGGTTCGTCGAACAGGAAGACCTGCGGTTCGCGCACGATGGCTCGGCCAACGGCAACGCGCTGGCGCTCACCACCGGACAACTGGCGAGGTTTCCGATCCAGGAGGTGTTCGATGCTGAGAATGTCAGCGGCTTCCTGAACGCGCCGTTTGATCTCTTCCTTGGGTGTTTTGCGCAGCTTGAGGCCGAAAGCCATGTTGTCGAATACGGACATGTGCGGGTACAACGCGTAGGACTGAAACACCATGGCGATGTCCCGGTCTTTTGGCTCGATGTCGTTGACGATGCGATCGCCGATGGCGATCGTTCCTTCGTCGATCTCCTCGAGACCTGCGAGCAGGCGGAGACCGGTGGTCTTGCCGCATCCTGACGGCCCGACCAGTACAAGGAACTCCCTGTCGATGATATTGAGGTTCATGTCGTTGACTGCAGTTACGTCTCCAAAGTGCTTACTTACGTGTGTATAACTTACGGTGGCCATGAGCCGTCTTCCTCCTTCTTTTGGGTATAGTGCCACCATTATACACGCAACCAGAGCAACATAAAAGATTTTAAGCCGCTCATGTTGACGCTGTATATCCTCTCTGGTATAGTCGTCCTCGTGTACAGGACACCGGGTCAATCCAATCAGAACGGAAAAACACCGCATAGATTTCGTGGACTCGTCCGCTGGCTCCAGCCAGGATTGGGGGTCAAGCGTTGGTTCGTGATTCTGATCGTCGGCGTGGCCTTGATCGGATTGGGCGTTGCGGTGATTCTGCTCGATATCTATCGAAACCATCCACAATCCCCCTGGCTCGCAATTTTGAGTCTTCGCGATCTGCCGCGCTGGCTGCGGGCGGTCGTGCTGGGAATCTCAGGTTTCCTGCTGACTTTCTTTGCCGTTGTGAGGCTCAATCGCGCTCTGCTTGCGCCGTATCTCCGCCCTGGGAAACCTTTGGTGGAAGCCGTAGCCCGGTATCGGCGCCTGGGCCGCGGTCCGAAGATCGTCGCCATCGGTGGAGGTACCGGATTGTCCACGCTGCTGCGTGGCCTGAAAAAGCACACCGGCAATCTGACCGCCATCGTGACGGTCGCAGACGATGGGGGTTCCTCCGGAAGGCTGCGCCAGTCGCTGGGACTGCCTCCGCCGGGTGACATTCGCAACTGCCTCGCTGCGCTGTCTGACGATGAAGATTTACTGACGCAGCTGTTTCAATATCGCTTTCTCGAAGGAGAAGAATTAAACGGCCATTCCTTCGGAAATCTCTTCATCGCCGCTCTGGCAGGTGTGACCGGCAGTTTCGATCAAGGTATCCTGGAGACGGGGCGCGTACTGGCGATCCACGGCCAGGTACTGCCTTCCACGTTGGAAGACGTCGCTTTATCCGCAGATAAAGCTCCTGCACTTGCCGACAGAGCGGTACGAGTGGAAGGCGAGAGTCGCATTCCCGATATACCAGGCAGGATAGAAAGGGTGCAGCTCGAACCCAACGATCCACCCGCTTATCCCGGTGCGATCCAGGCGATCCTGGCTGCGGACATGATCGTCGTTGGCCCGGGGAGCTTGTATACCTCCGTTCTGCCCAACTTGCTGGTTCCGGACATCGTCCAGGCCATACAGGCTTCAAGCGCTTTTAAAACGTACGTTTGCAACGTGGCGACACAGAAGGGGGAAACGGAGGGTTATAATTGTCAGCAGCATCTGGAAGCCATCGAAAATCACGTCGGATTGGGGTTGGTGGATTTGGTTGTAGCCAACGATGGTCATCTGGATGCCAAGCCGGATGGAACCGAAATGGTCGAGCCCGTGTTCGATGGGAACACGCTGGTCCAACTCTACACTGCAGATTTGGTCGACGTAGATCGGCCCTGGCGGCATGATGCGCGGAAGTTGGCTGAAGCGCTGATCGCGCTGCTCGAAGAACGAACGGGTCCGTTGGATCTGCAGTCGATGGATGAACAAGATACCAATCCGGATCTGAACTGATCCGTAGAAAATAGGAGTGAAATTATGGCAACACGAGTAGGAATCAATGGCTTAGGCCGAATCGGACGACAAGTCCTCAAGATCATGAAGGAGAAATATCCGGACGTCTTCGACGTCGTGGCTTTCAACGATCTCGGGGATTTGAAAACGATGGCTCACCTCTTCCGCTACGACTCGAACTACGGTCGTTATGCGGGAACGGTTGAAGTCAAGAAAGATGGTTTGACCATAGAAGGCGATTTCATCAAGGCGCTCTCCGAGCCCGATCCTGCGAAACTCCCCTGGAAAGACATGGGTGTGGAAATCGTCATCGAAGGAACAGGCGCATTTCGATCGCGCGAAGGTGCCTCCAAACACCTGGAGGCGGGCGCGAAAAAGGTGATCATCACTGCACCTGCGAAGAATCCGGACTTGACCGTCGTACTGGGGGTCAACGATGGAGATTACGATGCCAGTAAACACAACATCATCTCCAACGCCTCGTGCACGACGAACTGCCTTGCGCCTCCGACAAAAGTCATTCAAGACAACTTCGGTATCGAGAAGGGCTTGATGACCACAATCCATTCTTATACCAACGACCAGAGAATTCTGGATTTGCCGCATAAAGACTTGCGACGTGCACGCGCCGCAGCGCTGAACATCATTCCGACGACGACGGGGGCAGCCAAGGCGGTAGCGCTGGTAATCCCCGAACTGGAAGGGAAATTCGACGGATACGCGCTGCGGGTGCCGACCCCGACGGTCTCGATCGTGGATTGTGTCGTGCTGCTGGAGAAGGAAGCGACCACGGAGGACCTGCACGCCGCAATGCGCAAAGCGGCCGAAGGTCCGATGAAGGGTATCCTCGCATTCTCGGAAGAACCCCTGGTCAGCATGGATTACAAAGCGGACGATCATTCCAGCATCGTCGACGCTCAATTCACTTTCGTGATGGGCGGCAACATGGCCAAATTGGTCACGTGGTACGACAACGAGTGGGGGTACTCGGTTAGAACAGCTGATCTCGCCAATCTGATTTCGAAGTCTCTGTAAATCCAGGTAGCGCGGCGCGCCTGGTAATCCGGGTGCGCCGCGTTGAGGTTAATCTCATGTTTGAAAAGAAAACGATTCGCGACATCGACCCAAAGAACAAGCGGGTATTGGTGAGGGTCGATTTTAACGTTCCACTTGCGGATGGGGCCGTGGCCGATGATACCCGCATCCGAGCCGCATTGCCGACGATCCGCTATCTGCTCGAGCACGACGCCGCAGTCATCCTGTGTTCGCATCTCGGCCGACCCAAAGGCAAAATCGTACCGGAACTGACGCTGCGGCCCGTAGCCGAACACCTCTCTTCCCTGCTCGATATGCCGGTCGAATTCGTGGAGGACTGCGTTGGACCCAAAGCACAGGCTGCGGTGGAGAAACTTGAGCCGGGAGAAGTCCTGCTGCTCGAGAACACGCGCTTCAATCCGGAAGAACGGGCGAACGATGACGCATTTTCCGCAGCTCTGGCTTCGCTCGCCGACCTGTACGTCGATGACGCTTTCGGATCTGCGCATCGGGCTCACGCATCGACGGAAGGCGTCGCACACCATCTCCCTGCAGTCGCTGGGTTTTTGATGGAAAAGGAATTGGAATACCTGGGGAAGGCGTTGGAGAATCCCGCTCATCCTTTCGTGGCGATTCTGGGCGGCGCCAAGATTTCCGATAAGATCACCGTCGTGGAGCGCTTGCTTGAAAAGGCCGATCGCTTGCTCATCGGTGGCGGCATGGCCAATACCTTCCTTGCCGCGCAAGGAAAATCCATGGGCAATTCCCTCGTCGAAGAGGATTCCATCGAAACGGCGAAAGACTTGCTGGCGCGTTCCGCGGATCGGCTGCTGCTCCCCGTCGATTTGGTCGTTGGAGATCGATTTGCGGAGGACGCGCAAAGCAAGACGGTCTCGGTGGACGACGTTCCGGCGGGTTGGGGTGCGTACGATATTGGCCCCAAGACGGTGGAGTCGTTCAGCCAGGTCATCAACGAGGCGAGGCTCGTGGTTTGGAACGGACCGATGGGCGTGTTCGAATTCGAGCCCTTCGCCAAGGGAACGTGGGCGATCGCCAAAGCCGTAGCGGATTGTGAAGGAACGACGATTGTGGGCGGCGGGGAATCCACGGCTGCGGTGCGGCAAGCCGGCTTGACGGACCGCATCAGCCACGTCTCGACGGGCGGCGGCGCCTCGCTCGAATTTCTCGAAGGCAAAGAACTGCCTGGCGTGGTAGTACTCGAGGATAAATAAGCGTAATTTCGGGTTCTCCTGTTTGGAGACTTTCGCATCCGAAAAAATCGAGAGATCGATTCGAACGTCATATCCTCGCGCGCGGGTAGATTCTGCTTGGCTGGCTCGATCAGGTACCAACAGCCGTGCAGATTTTTGTTGTCCCTTTGAAACCTCTCGTCTATAATGTGCGCGGCCTGAGGTTGGAGTTGCTATGAGTTTCGAAAAAGGTGAAAACGTAGGCGCCTACCGCATCATCGAGCAGCTGGGACAGGGAGGTATGGCGACGGTTTACAAAGCCTACCATCCCGCCCTCGATCGTTATGTGGCCATCAAAGCGCTTCATCCGGCGATCATGGAAGATCCCAATTTTCAGGCTCGTTTCGAACGAGAAGC
>Ga0315554_1001601_pt1 | contig 13323 bp, 12 predicted proteins | sample SalMarSW160370MG_FD_202114 | JGI IMG/M metagenome (GOLD analysis project Ga0315554, IMG submission 202114) | Salt marsh sediment microbial communities from the Plum Island Ecosystem LTER, Massachusetts, United States - Salt Marsh Sediment SW1603-70 ... | reverse complement strand
AAAGGAAAAAGTCTGAGCCCACAAAGAAGGGGCCAGAAACACCAGCAGGAATAAGACCTTCAAGATCCTATTCCTTCTCTTCTTCCCGAACATAGCTGCCACGCACGCGGGAGGAGAACTCCAGCTTCTTCCTGCGAAAATCAGCGGAGAAGCCCTCCCCCTCTACGTAGGAACCGTCATCCTTTTGCAGACGGACGGTCTGTCCATCATCGGCGATCAGGCGCCGGCCCTCACTGATCCACGAAATCCTGCCGGCCTGCAGAGACGCCTTCTCTTCGTGGGAGTAGATCTGGATCGATCCGCTCACCGTAGCATCTTCGCTGTCCGTCGCGAATACAGCCCGCTCGGCCCGCGCTTCGGTGAGCAGGTTGCCCTCCTCTCCGTATTCGCGAAAAAAAACATCCTCGAGAATTATCTCATTTCGTTCGCCGTAGGTTTCAGCCCGCTTGGCTTCCAGGATCACCCAGACTCTGCCGTCGGACACGACGGTGTGGGTAAACTCGAAGAGGATCGTTTCCGGAATCTGACCGGGAATGCTCTCAGCCACTCGGGCTTGCTCGTAGTCCAGACTGCAGGACAGACCGAACAGTACGAGGATGCTCAACAGAACGGCTCTTGCCTCATTCATCGCGCATACATGCCGCAACGAAGGTGGCGAACAGCGGATGGGGTGACACTGGCTTGGATTTAAACTCGGGATGGAACTGCACCCCAATCCCCCAAGGGTGCGCCGGCCATTCGCTGGCCTCCACCAGACTGTTGTCGGGGGTAAACGCACTGAAGATCAAACCCGCCTCTGCCAGCTGCTCCCTAAAAACATTCGACACCTCATAACGATGTCGGTGGCGTTCGAAAATCTCGTCGCTCCCATAGATCCTGTGGAGGCATGTTCCCGCAACAATCCGGGACGGGCTGGCACCCAGGCGCATCGTGCCCCCATAGGCTTTGACGTCGATCTGGTCCTCCAGCAGGCTGATCACCGCATGCTTGGAATCGGGAGCAAACTCGGTACTGTTGGCATCTGTCCAGCCTAACACGTTGCGGGCGTACTCGATCACCATGACCTGCATGCCCAGACAGATTCCGAAACAGGGCAGTTGATTGGTGCGGGCGTATGCTGCCGCCTGAACCATGCCTTCGATGCCCCGCTGCCCGAAACCTCCCGGAATCAGGATTCCGTCCAACCCCCCGAGGATTTTCTCAAAATCGCCGTCAGGGCTGTCGGGAAGCTGATCGGAGTCCACCTTCACCAGTTCGATCTGACAGCGATTGTCTATGCCGCCGTGATATAGGGCCTCATAGATCGATTTGTAGGAATCGAGAAGCTCCGTATACTTGCCGACCAGGCCGATACGCACGGAACGTTTCGCGGTGTTGTAGGCCTCCACAACCCGCTTCCAATCGCTGAGATCGCAGGGTGTGTCGGGCAGCTGCAATTTGTTCAGAATGATCTCATCCAGCCTCTGCTCGGCAAAGATGAGGGGGATCTCGTATACGGTTGAGCAGACATCGTAGGCGGAAATCACCGCTTCATCCTCGACATTCGTAAACAGGGATATCTTTCTTCGCAGCTCCTCTGAGATCGGCAGGGGGGCGCGGCAGAGGACCATGTCCGGCTGGATGCCAATCTGCCTGAGGGAAGCCACCGAGTGCTGCGTAGGTTTGGTTTTCATCTCTCCGTCGGAGACCGTGGGAATCAGGGTCAGGTGAATGAACAGCACCCGTTTCCTGCCCAGATCGTGGATGAACTGTCTGGCGGTTTCGAGGAAGGGAATCGACTCGATGTCGCCGACCGTGCCACCGACCTCCACGATCGTCACATCCACGTCGGGTTGGTCACCCACCTTGAATATCCGGGACTTGATTTCATCGGTGATATGGGGAATGACTTGCACGGTGCGCCCCAAAAAGCGCCCTTCCCGCTCTTTGCGAATCACCTCCTGATAGACCTGTCCGGTCGTCACCGAATTGATCCGGCCCAACGGGGAGGAGGTGAATCGGGAGTAGTTGCCCAGATCCAGATCCGTCTCGGCTCCGTCATCGGTGACGTAGACCTCCCCATGCTGATAGGGGCTCATGGTGCCCGGATCCACGTTTATGTAGGGATCGATTTTTATCATTCGAACTTTGAGTCCGTGATGCTCAAGCAGACTGCCGATGGAGGAAGCGGCCACACCCTTCCCGAGGCCTGAACACACGCCTCCGGTAACAAAGATATACTTGCCGCTCATGGGTAGAATTATTCACACCCGGTCGCGAGATGTCAATTGAAACTGTCCCTCAGAAGCGCCCAAATTGACCGGTTTGGCCGTCAGTTGCTATGGGGGCGGGTATCGGCCGCAATGGTGTTGGACTGCCGCATGTCTGTGTTCAGGTGGGCTTCTGCCTCGGGAGCGAAAAAGATCAGACCCTTGCAGGGATCCTGCAGCGAGGAGAGAAAAGTGCACAGGTCTGCGGAGCTGAGCAGGTTGTCCTCCGCCAGCACGGGGGCTTTGAGCCTCACAGCCAGGGCAAGGCCATCACTGGGACGCACCTCCATGTCGAAATGCCGCAATCGCCGATGGTATTTGATCCGGGCGTTGTATCCGAACTCTCCGGATTGTCCATAGATCTCCAACCCGTCCATCGTGAATCCGTGACGCTGAAAGTAACTGGCCAGTATATCATGGGCCAGGGGTCGGGGGCTCTTGATCTCCTCCAGCTCAACGATGATCGAACTGGCCTCCGAAGGCCCTATCCAAACGGGAAGCACCCTTTTACCGGTCGCATCACTCAACACCGCCACCGGCATTCGATCGGAATCGAGAAAGAAACCCTTGATGTGAAGCTCAACCATTGCCACACCTCTTTTACTTGAAGTATAGCCCGAACTTTGGAAATCACTACCGAAGGGGGGGTTTTTTCGATAAAGTTTTTGGAAGTCTGCTACGGCTTGGCGGAGAGCACCCTGGTAATCTCCGGATACTCCCGGATCCTGTTCTTCAAAGCGAAATTCATCACGAATCCCATTACGATGCCGCCGACGCCGACCAGGACTCTGAGGGTTTCCCCGGCATCGGGCCACAGCCTACCTGTCAGGTAGTAGAACAGAAAGAATGCCAGGATGGGAACAATGAGCACGAAGAATCCCGCTTTAATGGCTTTGCCCGGTGCGATGAAGTATTCCACCCGGTCTCCGCTTTTGACGGCCAGGGATTGGGGGTTTTGCGCCGCGAACAATCGTTCCTTTCGTGTTCCGAATATCGTCAGTTCGTGATGACCGGAGTGCTGGGACTGCTCTGGACCCCTTTCGGAGGATCCGCAGCTGCCGCAGTGCAGTTCGTGGTCACAGCCCGCGCACTGTTCCGCGGAGATCCAGATCAGCTGTCCCTCAACCTTCTTGACGATGCCCTGTTCCGTCATGATCCTCTGCCTCGCAGGCCTCGCGCACGATCTCGATGGCGAGGGCTTTTCCTTCCTCGTTTACTTCGACAACAACCCCCTGCAGCTCGAGATCCTTCCAGGTGACCCGGGACTGTTCGTGGATCTGGGTCAGGAATTTGCGGATTTCGATCTCCGGATCCAATCCACCCACCGAGTAGCGGCTTCCAGTCCGTCCGGTGCCGGCGATAACCGCGGTGCCGCCGGGGAGCACCCGGGTATCCGCGGTGAGCACCTTGGTGTGGCTGCCGAGAACGGCGGCTACCTTTCCGTCCAGGTGGTAGAACATCGTGTATTTTTCCGCCGTGGTGGAGGCGTGAAAATCAACAATCACCGTTTCGGTTTCAGCGGCGATCTTTTCCAGGATGCCCTCGATCATGAGAAAGGGATTGTTCAGGTGCACTCGGTTGAATCCCGATTGTCCCAGCAGATTCACGACTCCGACGCTCCGCTCCCCCACCCGAAATACGTTCCATCCCCGCCCGGGATTGCCGTAAGGGTAGTTCGCCGCCCTGAGGACGTAGGAGGCCTTCGGGATGTGGGTGACCATATCCTTCTTGTAGTAGATGCACTCTCCGGAGGTGATCGCGTCCACCCCCAGTTTGTGCAGATAGATCGAGTGGTTCTTCCCGATCCCGAATCCACCGGTAGCGCCGTCCCCGCAGGCGATGACGAAATCGATGCTCTTTTCCTCTTTAAGCTCTGCCAGTCTGCTCTTCACGCAGAATACCCCGGGAGAGCCGACGATTTCACCGATGTAGAGGATTCTCAAGGGTGTACAAAGGCCTTTCCAGGGACGAGGGTACCGGATGCTTCATCCCGTCGGTCCATCATACCCTTCCCGGTCCCGGAATTTAAGATACTAAAGAAAGCCTTGTTGTGGAAGACTCGGTTTCCATGGTTTCTGGCTGGATATCTTTAAACGGGAGGCTAAATCCCGATGCAACGCCCACGCCCCACTCCGGTATGGACTCCCCAGCAGAATGGATCTTGACAAGGAAGGCCGGGATTTGCTATTTTCCCCATATCGGCCCGGATGGTGAAATTGGTAGACACGCTAGGTTCAGGGTCTAGTGGGGGTTCCCCCGTGGAGGTTCAAGTCCTCTTCCGGGCATAAAAAAGGCAGCGCCTTCAGGTGCTGCTTTTTTTATGCCTCTATAAAGAGAGGACTTGAAACGAAGCTCCGGCGCGAATGCGTGGAGCGCAAAACGACAGGATGTCGTTTTAGGAGCGGAGGCGGGTCGGAGGGAGTCGGCAGGAGGCCGACGACTGGAGACCAAGTCCTCTTCCGGGCAACATGGAAGACCGAGTCTTTTAGCAGGACTCGGTCTTTTTTTATGTAGACGAAGAGGATTTGAAACTGAGGAGCGTCCAGCCGGGGCGCACAGCCGGAGGCGTGAATTATACTTTTTTTTCGGCGGTCGGGCCGGAGTTCCGGTCAGCATTCCTTTTTCATTTAGCTTATGAGGTGAAAAGCCATGATTGCTGCAATCAGGTAAGCCTTCAGAGCTTACACACCGGGCAGTTTCTTTCTAGTAGAAGTGATATAGCGTCTGGTCGTAAACCTGGATTTCCCTGGTTTTTTGATCCGGCAGCAGGGATTCGATCACCCTAAGAACGATCTTGGAGACATACACCGGCTCACCGCGGCTGACCCGCCTCTTGATGTCCTGGGCAATCCGGACCTCGTCCTGACCGCCTCCAAACAACGTCCAGGTGATCGGGCAATGGAGAAGCATTCAGGTACGCTCCTTCGTGTACGACATCACGGATCCGCTTATGCCCCAGGAGATAGACTACCAGGCGGACTTCAACACCGAAGACCGAGCAGGTGCACTTTTTTTCTCCGCAGATAGAAAAGCTGCTCGCTTTTGGGCTACAATTTCCCCCAGATGAAGGGGCGATATAGCATCCTATCCCTGCTACTATTTATTCTCCTGCTCAGCAGTTGCATTGGCAGCGGGTCGGCGAAAGAGCCTCCAGCTGGAGGCCCCGAGTTGCCCGAAGAAGCACCCAAGACCAGCCTGCCGGCTCCCGACGAGACTGAAGCCGTAGATGTAAAACCAGCGGAGGAACCGGCTCCACCGGAGATCGGCTACTACGAGGCCGTGCGGCAGATATCCCGATTGTATCCCCAAGATCTACAGCCCCTCACCGTAAGGGGCCGCATCGCGATCATCCTCCACGATCTGGACAACGATCAGCATCCGGAGTGTCTTTCTTTGGGAGTGCCTTCACCAGGCATCGATTCCAAAGCGATGAACCGCCTGGTTGATTCCACCCGTTTGTTTCAGGAGGACAATGAACCGGTTCGGTTCTCCCTGCTCGTGTTCATAAACAACAAGGGCAATTTTCAACGCCTCAAGACCCTGGACCTCGGAGAGCACGTGGTATTTGAGTACTTCCGAGAGATGCCTCTGTACGCAAATCGCTCCCTGCCCGTTATCATCACGGCCTCCTTCCAGACCGTCGAGGGACGGGAAGTAGAGTTGTTGGTATTCGATAGTGCCGCCGGCCTTCCCCGCTACCGGCATACTCTTGTAGAAACACTTTCCACGCAGTACCGTCTGGAGGACATAGACGGAAACGGCATGATCGATCTGTTTGTCAAGGAGAAGGCCATCGAGGAGGGTACCGGCTTCGAAACCTTCCTGACCTGGTATCGATGGAACGGCCGGGATTTCGTCGAATATCGATCTACGAACGTCGTTCGCAATCTGAATGCTTTCCTGGCAGCGGCTACGGAACTGCTGCTGGCTGGAGACCTGCGAGAGAGCGTGAGTTTCCTGCTCGATCCGGCCGTGGTTCGAACCCTGAAGAGAAACGGCTGGAGCGACCACAGAATCCTCATTCATACACTGGGATTGGAAGACATGGGGATAGAGGAGTTCCCGTCTCTGCGGGAGGTTGTTTTCCCTCCCCTCCTCGAAGATCCCTTCACGATCGAGGACGAGGAGGGATCTTCCTTTGAGATTACCTATCGGATGATCGATCTGAACGGCACCTCCTACATCGCCAAGGCACGCCTATGCATGCCCACGAACCCGTTCAAGGAGAGACAATTCGCCTTCTCCCCCAACCTCGATTGACAGAGAATCCAAAAGCAAACTACGCTCTAGTCATGTACAGCTATCTTATAGAAGGGAGCCATCCGCTCAAGGGCAGGATCCGACCCAGCGGCAACAAAAACGCGGCTTTGCCCTGTCTGGCCGCGACCCTCCTGAGCGATGAAGAGGTAATCCTGAAAAACGTCCCCGACATCGAAGACGTGGAAGTCATGATCGGGATCCTCAAGGCACTTGGCTCCGACATCCGTCGGGTGGATAAGCACACCTACGGTCTCAAAACCCGCAACATCAAGAACTGCACTATCCCTCTGGAAATGTCCAAACAGATCAGGGCGTCCATCCTCTTTGCAGGACCGCTGTTGTCCCGTTGCGGCAAGGTCACCCTCCCTCCTCCGGGGGGGGATGTCATCGGGCGGCGACGCCTGGACACCCATTTTCTGGCCTTCAAGGAACTGGGAGCCCGGGTGGAGGTGGATGGAGTATTCAGCCTTCAGGCCAACAAACTGGTGGGAGCGGACCTGTTCCTGGACGAGGCTTCCGTCACGGCTACTGAAAACGCCATCATGGCCGCCGTACTGTCAGAAGGCACAACGGTCATACGGAACGCTGCTTCCGAACCCCATATTCAGGACCTCTGCGGCATGCTCACCCAGATGGGTGCCCGTATCAGCGGCATCGGCTCCAACATTCTTTGCATCGAGGGGGTGAAGCGACTGTCGGGCACGGAGTTCAAGATCTCGACGGATTTTATGGAGGTGGGCTCCCTGATCGGCCTGGCGGCGGTTACCCGCAGCGAACTGGAGATCGAGGATGCAGCGCCCCAGCACCTGAGAATGACGAAGATCGCCTTCAGCAGGCTGGGGATCCACTGGGAAACCGACGGCGACACCATCCGGATCCCTGCGGGCCAGGAACTGAAAATCGTTCCTGATATCGGTGGTACGATCCCCAAGATCGATGACGCCCCCTGGCCCGGCTTCCCTCCGGACCTGATCTCCATAGCTCTGGTAAGCGCCACCCAGGTAGAGGGGACGATTCTCATTCACGAGAAGATGTTTGAATCCAGGATGTTCTTCGTGGACAAACTCATCGGCATGGGAGCCCGCATCATCCTCTGCGATCCCCATCGGGCGGTGGTAAGCGGACCCTGCCGCTTGAAGGGTGCCGAATTGGTTTCTCCGGACGTTCGCGCCGGGATGGCCATGGTGATCGCAGCGCTGTGCGCCGAAGGCAAGAGTATTATCGGTAATGTCTATCAGATCGAGCGGGGCTATGAAAATCTCTCCCAACGGTTGAAGAAACTGGGTGCCCACATAGAACGGCAAACTTCAGGTTAGAACCTCCCCGCTTAGAACCCCCGCTGAGCACGAATCTCCCCGTAGGCCTCGTTGATGAGCTTGAACTTCTCTTCGGCGACCTCGGTGAACTCCTCACCCAGATTGGCCACAGTATCCGGGTGATACTGAGCCGCCAACCTTCTATACGCGCTGCGGATCTGCTCATTGCTGGCATCCGGAGTGACACCCAGGATACGGTAAGCTCGGTTATCCTCCTGTTTGAACTCCGCCGCAATGCTACGAAAAGAAGCGGCGTTGATGCGCAGGGCCGCAGCGATCCGCAGTATGAGCTGCTCTTCGGCCTCTGAGATTCCCCGCTTATCCGCCTCGGCGATCTTGAACAACAACCGCAGCAGCAGGAGTCTTCCCGCCGGACTCGAACTGAGGCGGTAGTAGCTGGCCAGGGCATCGACGTCCAATCGATCCCGATTGACAAAGGTCTCATCGATAACCGCCTGTATGACCCGATGATCGTCCCGGGAATAGGGGAAGTTCTGTCTGAAGAAAGCCTTGAGTGCGTCGATCTGGGACACCCGAACGTGTCGGTCCGCGTTGGCAACGGCGATGGATAGTCCGATCAGGGAGGTGAGAAAATCCAGCTGGGCGGCGGAGATCGAGTCCTGAATGCCTCGCGACCTCTGGCCGATCCGGCCCGCAGCATCCCGCTCTTCGGTAGCTCGATCGTAAAGGTGGCCGACCAGTCCGCCCAGAATCGTTCCCATGGGGCCGGCCAGGGATCCGAGGAGAGCCCCGATCAGTTTCCCTTTGAAGGCCATGGAGTTAATCCGTCCTCTGACCGGCCAGTATGATCATAGTGATCAGGAGCAGCAGTCCCTGCAGAACGAGAAAGACAATCAGAGAGATCGAGAAACCCAACCGCAGCAGTACGAAGGCCAGGAGGATTCGCTGGGCATGCAGATACAGTGCGGTGAGGAAGATGGCCACTATCGGGAACAGGGGCATGAACACAAGAATCACCCAGTGCGGGCGGGCGAAAAAACGGGCCTGGAACCGCCAGCCCACGGCTACCGACAGGAGACAGAGTACGAGAAAGCTGAAGGGCAGGAGCAATCGCCTCAGGATCTCAGCGGATATGTAGGAATCCAGGTATCCGTAGCTGCCGATCTGCCTGCGCGCCTGCCAGAGCGCAAAGAACCCCAGGGTTTCCGCAGAGGCTGAGGCCGTCCTGCCCCCTTTCAGAGTGGGAAGCTGTTCCAGAGTGGGTTCTACCGAAAGCATGTAGGGCAACCGCTCCCGCCGAAGCCGGGTCACACCGGAGAGGTAGCGAGGTACGGATTCCCGAGGTGCGGCCTTGCGGGCATCCGTACGTCTGTCGACTCCATGGAGATTCAAGGTTCCATCCCGCAGTTTGCCGTATTTGGCGTAGTAGTGATACAACAACCCTTGAGCACTGAAACGCAGAACCTCGATGTCCTTGCAGAAAATACCCGCATCCAATCCGGTCAGCTTGCCGATAAAAACGATCTCCCGTTCATCCCCCTCTCTGAAATTCACAAAGAGCAACTCCGTGGCTCCGGGGAGGGTATCGATCTGTTCGGCTTCATCGAGAAAAAAGGTTTCCCTTCTCAATTGCTCCTCACTCTTGTTCAGGTAGCTCATTACATCGGCATCCTGGGGATACCTGTCCTGCAGTTCCCGGAACACTTGATAGGCCTTGAAATAATCCTCGTTTATGAAGTATTCGTATCCCTCCCGCTTGCGTTCATACAGTTGCTTCTCTTCGATTTCGAGCTTGCTCAAGTCCTTGCTGGCGATCATCTCTTGAGCCCTGGCGGCCAGACGCTGGGCATCCCGTCTGTTGGGATCGATCTGAAAGGCCAGGTTGGCGTAGTAATGAGCGGAAAAGTAGTCTTCCCGATCGAAATAGCTCTCTGCCATCTGGAGAAGCTCATAAGGTTCTTTGCCTTCAGCCAGATCTTTGATCCTCATCGAATCGAGATCCCGCTGCTCCACCGGCTGTGGTTCAGGACGTTCGGCAATCATCTCCATCTGGAGGTCGCTCACCAGCCCCATGATTTTTCTGTTGTCGCTGTCGATAGCCAGATAGCGTTGATAGTTGAGCAAAGCCGTGTCCGAATCCTGCTCCGCCAGCGCTGCCTCAGCCTTATCCAGGAATGTCCGGGCTTCGAGTGTCAGGGAAACGAAGCGTTCCAGGTTTCTCAGAGCCAACGGGTAGAGCCCCAAAACGAGAGCTGTGTACAAAATTGTTAATGCGATAAAGGTCGTCAGATGGGAGCTCACCAATCTCGCAAACGGCTGACTGCTTGCGCGCATACGGACGGTCTCCGCGGTAGGCAACAGGGAGTAGGCAACCGCTACTGCGGCAACGGTTACGGGGATACAGTAGTGCATGAAGAGTTTGAAAGAATTTGTCCACACAAAGGGCCACTGAAAAGTCGCCAGATACGGGGGAAAGGTGAAGATTGAATAGAAGAAGAAGACTCCAAAGGCGAGAAGGTAGAAGAGGAGGAGAATCGAAAATGGATTCTGAACCATCCGCCTTCGCACTGCCTACTCCGCCTCCCCTCGCTGAAAAGGAACGAACAGAAGATCGAGGAGCAGAAACAGTCCGCCGACAACCAGAAGCGCCACCTCTGGCAGGAACTGCAGGGCCTGGGGATTCTTTAAAACCTTGTCCAGCTCAAAGACCACCCCTTCACTCATAAAGCGAAACAGCGCCAGCAATCCTCTCATCGCCAGGAGAGCCAGGGTGACATTCAGCAGATGCCAGCGGCTAAGGCGAAGAAACATTCCGCTTCCGTAGAAGGCGATCACCAGGGCGAGAACGGCGAAGTAGAAAGCAGGCAGAGAAAGCCGGAACACCCGCCCTAATTCCCGGTTGAGGAAATCCAGATCGGCAAACAAGCGCCTGAGCAGTGGATCCGCGGAAAACATTTCCCCGAACGCCGGCTCCGGATCTATTTCCAGGGTGAAGCCGGCCATCCGAATAACGACAGAGTCTTCTCCCACCGAAACCCGGCCTTGAGGAAAATACAGCAGCTTCCGCTCGGCGCTCCCCCCTTCGGCCAGCACCACGGGACTGATCGTGCGCCCATCGATCTGTTCCAGGTAGATCACCTTGCTTTCGGTGGCATTGAAGACCCCCGGAATCAGGTAACGTCGGGAAGTGGGTTCGACTACCCCTGGCCGGGATACTCCGGGCCCGGCTTGGTCGGCCGGTCCCGACCGCTGAAGGATCTGATAGCCGAAGGCCAGAAGTACGAAGGCTCCGGCCAGAGGAATGAGCAGAGACAGGAAGCGGCTTCCCGGTTTTGCGGCAATGCGCGCCAGAAGGATGAAAAGGGCAACGAGGACCGCGGCGGGCAGTGCTTGAAGGAGCAGTTGGGGGATGTACGTTTCCACCACCAGGACAGCCGCCTCCCGCCCCTCGGAATACACACTGCCCCACAGTGCGAGAACGCTTAAAGACAAAAAAAGGATGAACAGCAGCACGAATACGAATAGAAAGAGTATGGGGAGGCGGAGGATATCCTTCACGGTTTCAGATAATTCTACCATCGGCATCCTGGGATATCAAGCTGAAGGGTGTGTCGAACGCTTTAATCGGGAAACCGTCCGAAAACCTTATCCCAAGAAAGACGATTGACCAGGTTTGAGTTCGGTCTATAATTTGAATCATAAACAGGACTCTACGGGTTACAATTCTAGTTCTCCTCGTCGGAATCTCTGTAGGGGCAGCTCTCTACTTTCGCCTGTTGCTCCACACCGATATCGTCTATACCCATTTCATGTACATACCGATCGTTCTGGCTTGCCTGTGGTGGGGGCGGCGGGGCATGCTGGTTACCCTGTTCATGGCAATCCTGGTGTTTTCGTTTCACCTTTTCGGCCTGAAGCTGGGCAGCATCTGGAATGATGCGGCCAGAATCACTCTATTCGGTCTGGTCTCTTTTTTCATAGGTTCCATTCGAGACCGGGAGCAGGCGGAGAAAAAAGCCCAGAAGGAAGCTGAAGCAAGACGGGAAGAACTCATCGAACTGGCAGAAAAACAGGAAGAGCAGCTCGAGCATTCCACGCGATTGGCCGAGCTCGGCGAGATGGCGGCGGCGATCAGCCATGAGCTGAACCAGCCGCTCACGGGTATACGCAACTACGCGCGCAACGCCTTCTACATGCTCGAACAGTCTGTGGGCAGCGTGGAGGAGGTAAAGGAAAATCTGCGACTGATCTCAGAGCAGGTCGATCGAGCTGCTAAAATCATCAACGAGATGCGTGAGCTGGCGCGAAAGGAAGAACGCCACTTCACCCCCCTGGCCGTCAACAACGTGATTCGGGAAACCGCCGATTTTCTCATACCTCAGATGAGACTTTCCGGCGTCGAGGTCAGTTTCCAACTTTCGGAAAATCTCCCCGATGTACGGGGGGACCGAACCCGGCTGGCGCAGATCTTTCTCAATGTGCTCACCAATGCCCGCCAGGCCATGGAGGGATCACCGATCCGGCGGCTCAGCATCCATTCCTTTACGGATCCCGCGGATGAACAGTTCGTGGTTGTCGAGATCAGCGACACGGGTAAGGGCTTCTCCGCCGAGGAAGCTCGGAAGCTGTTCGTGCCGTTCTTCACCACCAAGAAAAGCGGTTCCGGCACGGGCCTGGGTCTGTCCATTTCCAAAGCGATTATCAAGGATCACGGGGGGGACATCGAAGCTCGTGGAGCGAGTGGCCGGGGAGCCACCTTCACCATTCGCCTGCCTGTGATCGAACAGGAAGATGAGGAAGAGAGGGAAAACCATGGCTGACGGAAATACTCGGGATGCGTCGGTCATTGTGGTGATCGATGACGATGAAGCCGCCCGGCTTTCCATAGCTCAGATGCTCCGGCTGCGCAGGTTCAAGGTGGAGGCGTTCAGCTCGGCCGAAAGGGCCCTGGGCTATCTCGAAAACGCCGGGTGCATCATCACCGACATCAAGATGCCCGGCATGGACGGAGAACAACTTCTGGCCGAAGTGACCCGGCGCGGGCTGCCGGCGCCTGTTCTGATGATTACCGGTCACGGCGACATCCCCATGGCGGTTCGCTGTTTGAAAGCGGGGGCCTTTGACTTTCTGGAAAAACCCTTCGACGACGATGTGCTTCTGGCCTACGTAACCAAAGCTATCGAACAGGTAGAACTGCGCCTGGAGAGCCGGGAACTGCGCCGGCGTCTCAACCTTCTCTCCCCTGAGGAGGATGGTCGCTTCGGCATGGTAGGCCGCAGCCGGGAGATGCAGGATGTGTACGAACTCATCGAGGTGGTGGCCAAGAACGACGCTCCGGTTCTAATACTCGGGGAAACCGGAGTCGGGAAGGAGCTGGTGGCCCGGGCGATTCATGCCCAGAGCGCCCGCTGCTGCGCTCCCTTCGTTCCGGTGAACACGGGGGCTCTGCCGGAAAATCTGCTGGAAAGCGAGCTGTTCGGCCACGCCCGGGGCTCCTTTACCGGAGCCACTGTCGAGAGAGAGGGAAAGTTGGTTAC
>Ga0315554_1001600_pt1 | contig 13345 bp, 9 predicted proteins | sample SalMarSW160370MG_FD_202114 | JGI IMG/M metagenome (GOLD analysis project Ga0315554, IMG submission 202114) | Salt marsh sediment microbial communities from the Plum Island Ecosystem LTER, Massachusetts, United States - Salt Marsh Sediment SW1603-70 ... | reverse complement strand
CAGTATAATAAGTATACCGGGTATCAAATGGACGATACAATATTGGTGTCAAATGTTCTTTCGTCAATCCGCTTTCATTTAAATCTTTCTGGGCAAATTCTACTTTCCAATCTCTCACATCTTTCCCTAGTTGATATGTTTGTCTTGCAAGTTCTTTTTCAAGACTAGCGAAATTTTTAATTCGTTTCCAAATTTCATCTTTAGACCAACCTATTGTCAATGCATCTCTGGCTGTTACAATGCCAACACTATTTACTGGGAAAATTTCAGGAATGCTTATAAATGATTTATATTTTTCAAATAAGCTTTGATCCTGTGGGTAAAATAAATAGAACTCACTCTGAGGTCGAATCTTTTTCCATTCCACACTTTTATAGGAATTTTTTTTCAGCCAATCATACTTTTTTTCTTGTAATCCATATAATTCATGATAAAGAACTGATTTATTCTTTCCTTCTTTATTCTTTACAAAGAAAGCAATTGCAACTCCTTGTTGAATATCAAATACATTTTCATCTTTACTTCCATCTGGGGCTTTCTCTTTCTTCAGACTGTTTCCATGTAAATCAAGAATATAAATCTCATCAAAACTATTCATTAAAGATTGACGCATACCTCTAAATGTTGGATTATCGAGATAACTATGATTTGTTATAAAACCAAGAACACCTTCACCAGCCTGATTAATTTTCCACTGAGAGAAACGAATGAATTTTACATAATCATCCTGAAGCCATTTGGGATTTTTTTCTCCAAGTGGTTTTCCATCAACTTTGTAATATTCTTTGATTGTTTCTGATATCCATTCGCCAGTATTGGAAGAATGACCGGAATAGGGTGGATTGCCAATTATCACAAGAATTGGTACTTGTTTTTTTACTTTACCAGCCTCATGACTTTCATGAGAAAGTGATGACATTCCGGGGAATTTAGATTCATCAAGTTCCTTCATTTCCAGAGTGTTGGTCAAGTAATATTTTACACGTTCATTATCTTCCATTCTGTAACCAAGTTCTTCAAGCAGAAAAGACATCTTCATATGCCCAATTGCATAAGGAGCCATCATCAATTCAAAGGCGTAGTAATTTTGCAGTATCTGCTCTTTGACAAAATTTTTGACCGCACCTTTGCCATACTTATTCTCAATTTCTTTAACTGCTGTTTCAATAGCCTTTGCCAAGAAGCCTAGTGTTCCGCCAGCCGGATCGAGAAGAGTCACATTCTTTGAAGCCAAACCATCAGAAATATTGAACTTTTCTTTCAAGATTTCGTGAATTGAGTGGGCAATAAATGAGACAACTGGTTCAGGGGTATAGTAAACACCCCTTTTTTCTCTTGTAGTTGGATCATAAATGGAAAGAAATGTTTCATAAAAATGTAGTACCGGATCACTTCCTTTGCCTTCATGATAATACTGATCAAGAATCTTTTTGGCCTCGGCAACTGAAAGCACTTCGGAGATATCATCAATAATTATTTCCATCTGCTTGGGAATATCTTCAAGTGATATGTACTTAAAAATGTCTCGCAGAATTCCAATGGATTTGGGTATATACGAATAGGCAGTTTTACGATTGAACTCTTCACCCGCTCGCAAACGGGCTGCAAACAATCCATAGGTAATGGTCTGTGAATATAAATCAGCAAAATCATCCTCATTTATTCCGGCAATTAAGAACTCCTTAAATGCTTCATAAAATCCGTGAATTGATTCTGTACCACTTTTTAATTCTTCTCTTACAATCTCGTCCTTCAAGAACTTTGTCCTTTTAGCGAGTTCAATTGCTAAAGTTTTTGCAGTATAAGTCTTGGGTAGAGAAAAGTCTAAGAACCTTTCAAGAAGTTCAAATAATTTCTCTTCATTTTCCAATGGTGGAACTGTCGAAAGTTTTTTGATAATAAATGGTCTCGCAATGGAAACTTGTTCAATAGGTTCACCATCTCTATACAACCGGAATTCAGTGAAATTGGTTAGGATTACATTTGGGAAAGTTGAACGATATCTTTCAAGCTGTTCAGAATCTTCAATTCTATCGAGGCCAACTCCTAAATCTTTTGCTTCAATATAGCCAATGATTTTTTGTCTCCCATCCCAAACTCGAAAATCTGGATTTCCAGCTTCTGTTTTCTTTGGAAGGATAGTAACATCGACTTTCTTCTTTCTTTGTGATTGAGAAAATTCCCTTAGAAATTCTGCGAGATGCTCGTAATAGGATTCCTCTCTTGCATCTCCTTTTTGATATGTTCTGAAAAGGTTTGATAGATATTGTTTTGTCATAATGCCTTAAGTGGTTGCTATCTACCCTCTTTTATAATTAGTTGTCAGCAACTTAACAATTTCTGTTTGATTTCTCAAACTTTGATTGATGATAGCTTTTGAGATAATAGTGATTGCCTGTGAAAAGAAATACAATATCATATTTGAACTTACAAAAAATTTACATTTATAGCGGGAAAAGAAAAAACGAATCTGCTTCCTTTATTTATTTCACTTTCTACCCATATTTTGCCATTCTGAGCTTCCATAAATTCTTTAGAAATAGCAAGTCCAAGCCCCCATCCTTGCTTAGAATTATTCCCCACTTGGGTAAATCTTTGAAAGAGTTTTTCCTGATCCTCTTTAGAAATTCCAGGGCCATTATCTTTGATGGAAAACTCAACGCTGTTATTAATTTTTCTTACATCTATTCTTATTTCATCCCCCGTTTTTGAATACCGGATTGCATTATTTAATATGTTGATGAAAACGAAAACAACTTTTTCAAGGTCAATTCTTATCTCCGGAAGTTCTTCTTCAATTTCGGTATGCAGTTCAATATTTTTTTCGGATACTTGGATCATTAAAGCTGTAATGCCAATATCTAAAACAGCATCCGGTTTTACATTTGAAAATTTCAATATAATGTTACCGGTTTCTATTTGCGAAAAGTCCAGTAATTCATTTATGACTCTTGATAATCTATTACTTTGCTGCCTCAATGCATTTACAATTTCTTTCTGTTCAATATTTAACTCACCGAGTCTTTTATCTTCAAGCAGCCTTAAGCTAAGGTTAATTGAAGAAAGCGGTGTTTTTAATTCATGAGAAACAGTTGCAAGGAGATTTGTCTTCGCTTTATCCCGTTCCTGGAATTTAGTTATGTTTCTTAAAAGAATGAGGTTGCCGATAAATGTTTCTTTCTTCTCGGATTCGGAATATGTTATAATTTCTTCGGTTTCAATATTAAAGAAAGATTCCTTTCCATTTCTGATTATTCTAACAGGTTTTATCTCTACACTTCCATTAGAAGATTTTGATTGTACTGTTTTATAAATCTCTCTTATTAGATCATTGTGTTCTGCTATGATGGTAACAGATTGATTTAAAATATCTATTTGTTCTAATCCTGCAATTTGAAGAACTGTTTCATTTGCCAAAACAATTTTTCTGTTTTCATCAATGAACAAAATACCGTCTTCAAAACTATGTACAACGGCTTCCAATCGTTTTTGCTCGAAGAGCAGTTGATCTATTTGCTTAGCCTCATATAATTTTAATCTTTCAGCCATACTATTGAAAGCACTGGAAAGTTCACCTAATTCGTCTCTGGTATTTATATCAAGTTTCTGATCATAATTTCTTTCACTTATTAATTGGATCTTTTGAGTCAACTTTTTAATAGGTTCGACTATTTTTGATGGGAAAGAAAAAATAAAAAACAGAGTGATTATAATGCTGATAGCTGCAACAATGGACATATAAATAATTACATTATCTGCAGCAGTCTGCATACTGCTTGTTTTAGCATTTATTGCTGCCATATTTAACTTATAGATCGCAAAGACGGCATTTCTGACTGGCAGATAATTGTCTTTAAATATTATTAAGTCTTTAGGATTCGTTTCGTCTTTTCTCAGTTGATCAAGATTATTAAGATAAGTTCTATATGAAGCATGAAGGATATTAACAAGCTTGGACTCATCATTTTCTGTAATATTTGTTGTTTCAAGCTGAAGATTTTTTTCGAAAGAATTTTTTGAGCTAATATAAGCTTTTGTTAAACTATCTTCCGAAACTTGATCGAGAATGATTTTGAGTTGATAAGAATACATATCCTCCAAATCATTGAGCATGTTCATCGTATAATCCACGGAAGAATAATTATCTACAATTGTTCCTCTTGATTTTTGTGCAAGCTGATTGATGAATAATATCCCAAGTATGCTTAATACCAGGATAACTGTGAAAAGGAATAACAATCCAATGCGTATTTTACTTTTTATTGTTTTCATCTGATGATACCAACAAGATATCTATTTCTTCCTTTGAAGTTAATGATGATAATTCCCGGAAGAAGTTCTTATATTTTAACATATTGAAAATTGAAAATTCCGGTTTCCCGATTATGATTAAAGACGCTTCTTTCTTCTTTGCAAATTCTACAATTGATTTTGCTATTTCATTACTGTTAATCTCTTCCACTTTTGCCCCTAATTCTGCGGCAAGTTTGAAATTGTTTAATAAATGTCTTTGTATTACCGGATCTATTCTTTCAGCCTTCTCCTTATCAGTCTGAACATAAACCACATACCAACTGGAATTGTAAATTGAGACGAGCCTTGATGATCTTCTAATAAGTCTTTTAGCTGATTCATAATTTGTGCTTAACGCTGTAACAATTGTATTAATTTTATCCCGTGACAGGAGTGGGATTTCCCTGACAATTTTCCTCTCAATCTGCCTGGAAACTTCTTTTAATGCAAGATCACGGAGTTGTAATAGCTTATCGCTTTGAAAAAAATTTTGAAGGGCAATCGGCACTTTCTTCAGATCATAGATTTTGCCTTCTTTGAGACGTTCCAATAGTTCATCGATTGTTAAATCGACATTAACTACTTCATCAGCAGAATGAACTATGCTGTCCGGAACTCTTTCTGTTACCTTAATTCCGGTAATTTTTTCGACTTGCTCATTTATGCTTTCAATGTGCTGTATGTTAACAGTAGTGATCACATTTATACCGGCTTCGATTAATTCACTTACGTCCTTCCATCGTTTTTCATTTTTTGAACCGGGAACATTCGTATGCGCTAGTTCATCAACTAAAGCAACTTCAGGTTTTTGAAGAAGAATTGAATCAACATCCATTTCATCGAGCTGTTTTCCCTTATAAAATATTTGTTTTCTTTTTATTGCTGGAAGCCCGTCCATCAATTTTGCGGTTTCTTTCCTGCCGTGAGTTTCAATATAACCTACTACAACATCAACTTTATTGTCCAAAAGTTCTTTTGCCTCAAGAAGCATTCTATAAGTTTTACCCACTCCAGCAGCCATTCCAAGATAAATTTTTAATTTCCCTTGTTTAGAGGAACGAATAAGATTGAGAAATCTTTCTGCCGATATGGATATTTGTGGTTCCATAAAGAAAAATTTGTATCGCTATAAATTTACATCTTTTTTAATTCATCCAAAGCAATATTCAGTTTCAATACATTCACTTTTCCAGGCCCGAATAAACCAAATAAAGGTTTTTCGGTATGTCGTTCTACTAACTGACTAACTTTTTCTCTATCTAACTTTCTTACTCTCGCAATTCTTGGTACCTGAATTAATGCAGCTTGCTGAGAAATATCCGGATCAATACCGCTTCCTGATGCAGTCACTAAATCTGAAGGGATTTCATTTCTTTTAACATCAGGATTCTTTTTCAGAAAGTCTTTTATTCTTTTTTCAACTTCTTTCAGATATTCCGGATTTATTGAGCTTTTATTAGAACCGCCTGTAGAGGCTGCATTGTAATCAACAGCAGAGGGTCTTCCCCAAAAGTATTTATCAGAATAGAATTTCTGCCCGATGTTTTCAAAACCAATAAGTTTTCCATCATGATATATTGGTAAACCATTAGATTGATTTGGAAAAACTAAACCAATAGCCCAGATCAACAATGGAAATATCAACCCAAATAATATTAATGTCGAAAAGTGAAGTTTGATGTCTTTTAGAAAATTGTTCATTTCAAAGTCCTAAATATTTCTGAATTGCATTTTTAAATAACAGCATGTTTTCATGCAATCTATTTAATGAAAGAATAGCGACACGATCAAATCAATTAATTTTATTCCAATGAATGGAATTAATAGGCCGCCTAAACCATAAATCCATAAGTTCCGAACTAGTAAAGCAGTTGCTCCAATAGGTTTATATTTCACACCTTTTAATGCAAGAGGGATTAATGCAGGAATTATAAATGCATTAAAAATTACGGCGGATAAAATGGCAGACTCAGGACTTGCAAGCTTCATAATGTTTAAAGCATTTAATCCCGGAATTGAGACAGCAAATATTGCCGGAACAATGGCGAAGTATTTAGCAGCATCATTCACTATTGAAAAAGTTGTAACATTTCCTCTTGTAATCAACATTTGCTTTCCTATTTCAATAACTTCAAGCAGCTTAGTAGGATCGTTATCAAGATCAACCATGTTTGAAGCCTCTTTTGCAGCCTGAGTACCGGAATTCATGGCTACTCCAACATCTGCCTGTGCAAGAGCAGGTGCGTCATTTGTTCCATCACCCATCATAGCAATAAGTTTTCCTTCTTTCTGTTCCTTAAGAATATAATTCATTTTATCTTCCGGTTTTGCTTCTGCAATAAAATCATCCACACCAGCCTGATTGGCAATGTATTTTGCAGTTAAAGGATTATCTCCCGTAACCATAACGGTTTTTACTCCCATTTTACGTAAGCGGGCAAATCTTTCCTGGATACCCGGTTTAATAATATCTTCAAGCTGCACTACTCCTAGGACTCTTTTATTTACTGCCACTGCGAGAGGAGTTCCACCATTTTCTGCAATCTTTTCTATAATTGATTCTGCATGAGCAATTGCTCCATTGTTTTTATCAGCATAAATCTTAATTGCGTCCCACGCACCTTTACGAATCTGCATTCCATCTGGAAGATCAACACCACTCATCCTTGTCTCTGCTGTAAATGGAACAAACTTTGCGTCTCTAAATTCACCCTTTTCTGCATATGAATTTACCTCATGATTTTGTTTTGCTAAATCAATAATAGATTTACCTTCTGGAGTTGTATCAGATAAAGAACTTAGATAACAGTATTTCATGAAGTCTTTTTGTTCGATGCCATTTAATGGATAAAAGTTTGTTGCTTTTCTATTGCCGATGGTAATTGTACCGGTTTTATCAAGAAGAACCGTGTCAATATCTCCTGCATTTTCAACAGCTTTCCCCGATTTTGCTATTACATTTGCTCTGAGTGCTCTATCCATCCCAGCGATTCCAATTGCAGAAAGCAATCCTCCAATTGTTGTAGGAATTAAGCAGACGAATAATGAGATAAGTGCTGCTATACTTACTGTTGTATGGGCATAATCACTGAAAGGTTTTAGTGTAACAATTACCAATAGAAAAATCAGAGTGAAGCTTGCAAGTAGAATTGTTAGAGCAATTTCATTCGGAGTTTTCTGTCTTCTTGCACCTTCTACTAAATCTATCATCTTATCCAGAAAAGTTTCCCCAGGCTGAGAAGTTACCCGGACTTTAATTTTATCTGAACGGACTGTTGTACCGCCTATTACACTTGAATGATCTGTACCAGCTTCTCTAATTACAGGTGCTGATTCTCCTGTAATTGCCGATTCATCAATTGAAGCTATTCCTTCTATAATTTCTCCATCGGTAGGGATTATGTCTCCGGCTTCAACAATAAAAATATCACACTTATTTAATTCGGAAGAACTTATTATTTTGAATGTGTCATCATTTTGTACAAGTTTAGCTTCGGTTTTTTCTCTTGTTTTCCGTAGGGATGCTGCTTGAGCCTTACCTCTTGCTTCTGCAATTGCTTCTGCAAAGTTTGCAAATAAAACTGTAAGCAAAAGAAGGAAAGTTATTATTAAGTTGTAGAGGAATGCTCCCTCATTACTGGTTGATTTGGATGAAATAATGGTAATTACCGTCATTATTGCAGTACCTATCTCAACTGTGAACATAACCGGATTTTTCATCAGTTCTTTTGGATTAAGCTTAATGAAAGATGCCAGAATTGATTCTTTGACTAATTTGAGATCGAAGAGTTTTAGATTTCGTTGACGTTTCATTTTGCAATCCTACTAATTACATTGAAAAAAATTCTGCAATAGGGCCAAGCGTTAGAACCGGGAAAAAAGATAATGCTGCAACAATGATTAATACACCGATAAGAACAATACCAAATGCAAATGTGTCTACTTTTAAAGTACCCTCTGATTCCGGTATTGTTTTTTTTAAAGCCAGCGAACCGGCAATTGCAAGAGGTCCGATGATTGGAATATATCTTCCGACAAGCATAACCATCCCTGTAGCTATATTCCAAAACAAACCTATATTATAACCGAGTCCTTCAAACCCGGAACCATTATTTGCTGCTGCAGAAGTAAACTGGTAAAGCATTTCGGAAAAGCCATGGAAAGAAGGATTATTCAACCAGCCGTTATGAGGATTAAGTACTTCAAGATAAGTACCCAGAGCTGCTCCTACCAATATTAAAAACGGATGAAGGAGAATTACAACTGCAGCAATTTTCACTTCTCTTGCCTCAATTTTTTTCCCAAGAAATTCCGGAGTTCTTCCTATCATCAGCCCGCCGATAAAAACAGCAATTATAACAAACATAAAGAAGTTTATAAAACCTACTCCTACTCCTCCGAATATTCCATTAATCATCATATCAATCATAAATATTCCGCCGGATAAAGGAGTAAAGCTATCGTGCATAGCATTAACTGAACCGTTGGAAGTTGATGTAGTTGAAACACCCCATAAGGCAGAGGCAGTCGGTCCGAAGCGTACTTCTTTTCCTTCCATGCTGCCTAAAGGTTGTAATATGCCGAGTCTGGCAATGTCCGGATTACCCGCACTTTCAAGATGGACAGCCGCCGCTACAAAAAAAAGAAAAATTATGAGCATAACGGAAAAGAAAATCCATGCAAGCTTTTTCCTTTCTATGTAAAATCCGAATGCAAAGACTAGCCCCACAGGAATTAGCAGAATACATACATTTTCTACAATGTCGGTTAAATAATTCGGATTTTCAAAAGGATGCGAGGAATTAGGTCCAAAAAAACCGCCGCCGTTTGTTCCGGCTTGTTTAATTGCAACAATCGGTGCAACAGGTCCCGTTGCAACTTGCAATGTGTCGCCTTCTAAAGTATGCACAGTATAAAGCCCGTGAAAGGTCACAGGTGTACCGTTAAATAACAAAATAACAGCAACAACAAATGAGAAAGGTAGCAATATTCGTGTACAGCTTTTTAAAAATAAATTGTAAAAGTTGCCAATTTCCGCAGTTTTCTCTTGAACTATTCCTTTAAGCAATAAATCCATTACTGCTATACCAGTTGCAGCACTTACAAATTGTAGAAAACAAATAACCAGAAGCTGTGAAAAATATGATAATCCTGTCTCGCCCGAATAGTGTTGAAGATTCGTATTTGAAGTAAAACTTGCAGCAGTATTAAAAGCAAGAGCTGCAAACATATTACCGATTTTTACGGGGTTCCATATCGGGATATTGCCCTGAATCATTAAGATAATGATTGCCCATAAAAAGAAGACCAGGTTAAGCCTCAGCATTGCTTTCATGTTTTCTTTCCAGTCCAACCCCTCTTCAGGATTTATAGAACAAATCTTAAATACAAAATTTTCAAACGGTGATAGGAAATCACTCCAGACTTTTTCTCCTTTGAATACCTTGCTCATATATTTCCCTAACGGATAGGCAAGAATGAGGGTGAAAAGGATAATAAACATAACTCCGAAAATCTCTGAATTCATAACTACCTCTTTAGCAACTTTGGTTAATTAAAACTTTTCAGGTTTTATTAGAGCAAAAAGTAGGTACACAAACACCATTATGCTGATTATTAGCAAAGCAATCATGGTTGAACTCCTTGTTAATATAAAATTAAAGTTTACCGAAGAACTGAATCGATTTGAAAAATATATAAAAACAAAAGGCACCTAAAAGGATCATTGTTATAGAAAGCATTTATGTAAACCTCAATGGTTGAATAAGTAAATTATTCCATTGTCTCGATTTCATGGGAAATTTTCTGTAAAAAAGGATTCATTTGCTCAAAAGTATAATATTGCTTCTCATACTTGAAACCTTCCTTGCTTACTTCGCTGATTGAAGACATATAAGTTATGACTCGAAATGTTCGCAAATTGTTTTGCGATATTTCTAAGTTTATTTCTATTTCTACACAGAAACCTTTAGCTTTGTAATAAAGTTTTGAGAATGTTATCAGTGAACTCCTTATATTAAAATACCCCGCTAGACTCTTTTTTATAATTTCCAGTTTTTTATTTATATGTTCTTCTTCCATATCAATGATTCCTCATTAAATGATGGAATTATCAATTAATACTTGTCAGATTTTGAATTTCTCTATACATTCTCTGCTTCCTATAATGACTAACAGAGAATCGGGATAAAAATATACTTCGACTCCTCATGCTCTCTTCAATTTTATAATGTTTGACACCATTACTCGAATAAAATGCCAAAGAATATTTGAACTACTTTATATTATTTTGAGAAGAAATTGAACTCTACTGACTTAAGAAAACAGTAAAACCTTTTCAAAACAGAAGGACACTTTTTCAAAATGGCAGGGTATCCTTTTAGCGATGCACATATTATTGAGAAAAGAATGTATTTCGGTGTTGCATGTATTTTGTTAATGAAAGGGGAAAGGATTTGAAACATGAAAAAGACAATTAACATCTCAATAGGTAAACAATATCTTTTCTCCACGCTATTGTTGTTTCTTTTTATTTCTGTCTTGTATTTTCTGCAAAACATTATAGGTTACGAGACTGTATCACTTATACTGCTTTTGATCATTTTCCTTCTTCCTATTTTTAGTTTTGAAAAGGGGCCAATTATAATATCAGCAGTTATAAGTGCGCTTGCTTGGGATTATTATTTCATCCCGCCGCATTTTACCATGAAGATTGATAAGGCTGAAGATGTGGTAATGTTATTTATGTTCTTTATTGTGGCTATTACAAATGGAGTCTTAACTGCAAAACTCAAATCTAAGGACAAAAGGATGATTGAAAAAGATAGAAAACTTAATGCCCTTTATCAATTAGTAAGACATCTATCCATTTCCAACAATCTTGATGAAGTATTACTAATGGCAGTTAAACAGATTAAAAATGTTTTCGGATTTGATTCAATAATATTTTTTCCTGGAAATGATGGTAAACTTAAGAGAATCCCTCATTCGGCAAGTAGCTTTGAACCTGATGAAATGGAATGGCTTTTAGCAGAAGCATCTTATAAGAGTAAAATCGAAACAGGCAAAACTACGGCTATACAAAATGATGCTGACACAGTATATTTTCCAATTGAAGTCAATGAAGCTGTATTTTGTGTCTTCGGAATCAGAACAAAAGAGAATATTGATATTCCTCAACCAGAAATTGAATTTCTGAGGCAATATTTAAAAGAAATAACTTCGTTTCTGAGAAAGTTTTCAGTCTATTCTAAACCATAGGTTTGAAGCTTTCTGTATAGTGTTGTCAATCCTATCCCTAATGCTTCAGCAGCTTTTGTTTTATTATTGCTTGTTTTTTCTAAAACGGAAATGATATGCTGTTTTTCGATATCTTCAAGCTTTAATGAATTTGCATTCTCTTTATTTGACTCCAGAAAAAACTCATGCGGTAATAAGTTATCACCAAGAAATCCACCTTCGGAAAGTATAATACTTCTTTCGATTACATTTCTTAATTCACGAATATTACCAGGAAAATCATATTGTTTTAGTCTCTCATAAAAGGAACCGGCAATCTTGCCTATTTTTTTATTCATTTTCTTACTGAAGAAGTCAATAAAAAATGCGGCTAACTGGGAGATATCTTCTCTCCTTTCCCTTAGTGAAGGGATTTCAATCTTCATCACACTTATCCTGTAAAAAAGATCTGAACGAAAGATTCCTTCTTTAATTTCTTTTTCAAGATTCCGGTTTGTTGCTGCAATAATCCTAACATCAACTTGAGTAGATTTTGTGTCTCCAGGTTTAATAAAATCATTTGTTTCAAGTACTCGTAAAAGTTTAGCTTGTAGTGAAATATCCAGTTCTCCGATTTCATCAAGAAATAATGTCCCGGAATTTGCTTCTTCAAATAAACCCTTCTTATTTTTTACTGCTCCTGTAAAGGCACCTGCTTTATAACCGAACATCTCCGATTCAAGAAGTTCTTTTGGAATTGCGCTGCAATTTATAGTTAGGAATGGTTTATCTTTTCTATTGCTTGAATAATGGATTGCTTGTGCAAATAATTCCTTTCCGGTTCCGGTCTCACCTAAAAGTAAAACAGGTGTATCGGTTATTGCAACTTTAGATGCCAGTATTTTAGCATTATTGATGATAGTTGAGCTACCTGAGATCGAATCAAAATTAAATTTTTGAGCTACACTTTTTTCAAGAAGCTCAATTCTCTTTTTCAGTTGATATTTTTCAACAGCCCGTTTAACGAGCGGAATAATTTTGTTATCTTCATCTCCCTTAGTTATATAGTCGAATGCTCCTTCTTTAATTGCTCGTACTCCATCCTCAATAGTGCCATATGCAGTCAAAACTATAATCTCGCATAAAGGATTTGTTTCCTTTATTCTGGTTATAAGGTCAATTCCATCTACATCAGGTAATTTCACATCTGTAATAACAACAGAGATATCATCTTTTTTCAATAAATTCAAACCGGATGCCCCATTTTCTGCATCGTAAGTGATATAATCTTCTAACTTAAGAAGCTTTACGATAAGATTTCTGAGTTCATTCTCATCGTCTATTATTAAAATTGATTCTTTCATTTAACTTCTTGATCCCAATTAACTTGTATAAAATAACCATAAAACACGTTTTAATCATCTCATAATGAATTACTTTTCATCTTTTTTGTCACTTTCTTTTTAAGAATCCTCTTGGTAAAAAAAGGCAGCATTACGCCGCCTTATTTCTTATTTTGGAATATCCTAATTGTCTGCTCTTCCTTCACTTCAATTGCCTTATGCTTATCAGGCAGAGACTTCACTCCACAACTCTCAGAAACTTCTTCTTTCAGTTTAGTAGCCAATGTAAACATGCTGTGGTAATTCACCTCTGAGGCTTCCATATACTCTTCCAGTGCATTCTTGAGAGTGCAATATTCTTCATAACTCAATTTGGGCAACTCAAAAGATTTGTATTCATCTTCCACTAGGCTCATGCTCACTCTGCTTGTTTTCGATATATCCCGCTTGAACCACAAATTGTTTCCTTCAATCTTCTCAAGTCCATTCTG
>Ga0315554_1001599_pt1 | contig 13345 bp, 14 predicted proteins | sample SalMarSW160370MG_FD_202114 | JGI IMG/M metagenome (GOLD analysis project Ga0315554, IMG submission 202114) | Salt marsh sediment microbial communities from the Plum Island Ecosystem LTER, Massachusetts, United States - Salt Marsh Sediment SW1603-70 ... | reverse complement strand
CATCGTTGGTTACATCATTGGCTTTGAATATAATTTCCAATTCAACAATTAATGTTTGTTTAGATTAAAAATATTAATAATAAAAGTTTTTTTATTAGGTCAGAGAGAAATATGATGAAGATTTTATTGATTTTTTTCCTAACTTCTTCATTTCTCCTCGGACAGGTAAATACACAATTTCCGGTTAATGATAATTATATATCTTCAAAATTGATAAGGGGTGTTCCTGCATCACTTAAGAATAATAATTATTTTTCACCACCAGCGAATACCTTTTATGCTATAATATATAAGAACAACAGCGATTCACTTTATTTCATCTCCCAAAAAATAACTGCTGGTTCAAACAAGTACACGCTTGTGCTTACTTCTAATAATAAAATTGTTGAATATGATTATTTAAACTTCACCAAAATTAGTAATGATACTCTTTATGCAACTAGCAGCATTAATTTGCCTGAAGATAAAATTCTCACACTTCGCTATCTAACAAAAGATAATATTATCTACTTCAAAGTTATAAATAAAGATATTATTGAAAATATTAATTCATCAACGAATGATAATAAATTTAAACTGGGATTTGACTTTGAAGCAAATCAAATAAGAGTGAGTGATAAATATAACACTTCTCTCTTGGGAAGTAATAGTATACCTATTTCTTTCCACACTTTTTTATCTTTTGAACTTAACCAAAACTTGTCATGCAAAGCAAAAGTCGGGAGGTATTTGATTACTGAATTTGCGGGATGGGAGTTTGGAATTAGCTGGAAATATAAATTATATAAACCATTATATATATCCGGGGGTATTTTACAACATTCAAATGAAGAAGATTACTATTCAAATAGCGAAGGGACAACTTCTGCTTCTATTTTAATGTTAGAGTTAGGGGTAGGTGTTGATATTGTTTCTTTTATGTCAATAGAGTTAAGTTATTATTTGCCAACTTCTAAAAAAATTATCGGAGGCCATAGAATTTTAAATAAAAGTAGTGAATTTGAATATTTACCGATAACATTTAAACACATGATAAGATTGGGCTTTATTTTTGACTGGGAACTATAAATTTAATTGATAATTCGGGGAGAAATTTAAAATTTATTATTTAGGTATTGACAAAACCAAAAAGAAGTGTATATTTGCAATTAAGTTATGAAAAATATTAACGGGACATATTATCACAATTTAAATCACTCTTGGTGGTGGTGGAGCAGTTTGTATAAGAGCATGTCCCGGTGATATGAGATAATTAATAACATAATTTTTATAATTAAAAAGCCCTTCTCAGAAACACTGGGAAGGGCTTTTTTTATGTTCTTTTCAATTGTGAAAAAGTATTTGTTCTTAATCTTTCAGCCAAAGGCTGATCCGCCTCTGGCGGAAATCATAATCTTACTCCTAATCTTAAGGTAAAAATATTATTTAACTAAAAATTAAAACTATATGAAATTTGAACAATTTAAAGAATTATCAAAAGAATATAATCTCATACCGGTTTATGAGATTATAACCGCTGATTTGCTAACCCCGGTTCTTGCATATTTAAAAATCCGCAAAGATGATCAGCAAAGCTTTCTGCTTGAATCCGTTGAAGGTTCAACCAATATGGCACGCTACTCATTTATTGGCAGAGAACCCGAGAAAATTTTTTCCAATAAAGGGATGAAAGTTACAGAATTCAATAATGGTTCGTCAAAAAAAATTAGCGCCTCAATTTTTGAATACATTCGAAACGAACTAAAAAAATATAAGCAGCCTAAAGTTGACGGGTTACCCGATTTTACCGGCGGAATTGTCGGTTATCTTGGCTTTGAAAATATCGCGCTTGTTGAAAAAGTTATTCAATTTACAACTGAAAGTTTTAATAATCCCGATTCAATCTTAGGCATTTATAATACTATCCTTGCATTTGATCATTTCAAACATCAAATTATTTTAATATCAAATGTAAAAATTGAAGAAAATACCAACATTGAAAAAGCATACCTGGAAGCAAAAGAAAAATTAAAAGAACTTAAAGATGAACTAAAAAAACCTTTCGAATATAACTCTAACTTTTCATTGGAAAACCATATATCAGGTGACTTTGATTCTACTGAATTTTGCAGGCAAGTTGAATATAGCAAAAGGAATATTGTCGAGGGAGACATCTTCCAGATAGTTCTTTCAAAAAGATTCTCATCAAAATTTAAAGGGGATTTACTTAATGTTTACCGTGCTTTGAGAATTATTAATCCGTCTCCTTATATGTATTATCTGGAATTTAAAAATGATTTTAAAATTATCGGGACATCTCCCGAAGACCTGTTAAAAGTTAAAAACAGGAGAGCACAAGTTTTACCTATAGCAGGAACAAGGAGACGGGGAAAAAATATTGAAGAAGAAGAATCTCTCGAACAAAATTTGATGACTGATCCAAAAGAGCTTGCGGAGCATACAATGCTTGTGGACCTGGGAAGAAATGATCTCGGACGAGTTTGCGAATTTGGTTCAGTAGAAGTAACTGAAAGTATGAAGATACAGAAATATTCTCATGTAATGCACATCGTCTCTAAAGTTGAAGGAACACTTGCAAAAGATAAAGATTCAATTGACGCATTAATGTCTTGTTTCCCTGCCGGTACAGTTTCGGGTGCGCCTAAAATTCGAGCAATACAATTAATAAATGATTATGAAAAAGAAGAAAGAAATATCTATGCAGGTGCAGTTGGTTATTTTGATTTTTCAGGAAACCTGGATATGTGCATAGCAATCAGAACTTTATTTGCCAAAGGAGGAAATATTTACTGGCAGGCCGGTGCCGGGATTGTTGCAGACAGCATTCCCAGGCTTGAAGCTAAAGAAGTTAAAAATAAATCTGCAGCAATGATAAACGCTTTAAAATATGCGGAGGTGATTGATGAAAATACTGGTAATTGATAATTACGATTCATTTACTTACAACCTTGTTCAGCTTTTGGGAAATCATAAAATTCAACTTGTCATAAAAAGAAATGATGAAATTAATGCTGAACAAATAAATGAATTAAAGCCTGACAAAATTTTAGTTTCACCGGGTCCCGGTATTCCCGAAGATTCAAAAGCATCTTTAACGGCTTATAGAGAATTTGGAAAAACTACTCCAATACTCGGAGTATGTTTGGGGCATCAGGCCATGAGTGTTGTTTACGGTGCAAAAGTTGTAAAAGCTCCTGTTCTTATGCACGGGAAAACTTCTTTTATCAATCATGATAATAAAACTTTATTTAAAAAAATTCCCCAGCGTTTTGAAGCAACGAGATATCATTCTTTAATTGTTGATAGAGAAAGTCTTCCGGCATGCATGGAAATTTCTGCTGAAACTGATGACAATGTTATAATGGGAATTCGTCATAAGGATTACCCAGTTGAAGGAATTCAATTTCACCCTGAATCAATTTTAACTAAAGAAGGGAAAAATATTATTAATAATTGGTTGTCTCAATAGAGAGGATGATTAAATGCTTTTTAAATACCATACTGAGCTTGTCGAAGTATGACATTTAATTGGTTTTCAGTCTTCGATAAACTCTGACTGACAAATTGTAAGTTACTAAATTACTTTTTTTTAATCGTTGGTAAATAACATTTTGAATTTTGAAAACTCTTTAAAAGGAGGAATTATGATAAAACAATACCTGGAAAAAATTATTGAAAAAGAAAATCTTTCTTTCGATGAAGCTTTTACAGTTATGAATGAAGTAATGACTGGTAATGTAAATAACTCGCTTCTTGCAGGATTTTTAGTAGCGCTTAAAGCAAAAGGAGAAACTCCTGCTGAAGTAGCCGGATTTGCAAAATCAATGAGGAACAATTGCATCAAGATCAAATGCGATGATGAAAATGCAATAGATGTATGCGGCACCGGTGGAGATAACTCAGGAAGCTTTAACATTTCTACTGCAGTTGCTTTTACCGCTGCAGGAGCAGGTGTTAAAGTTGCCAAACACGGAAACCGTTCCATCTCAAGCAAAAGCGGAAGCGCAGATGTTTTACAGAATCTTGGTGTCAATATTAATCTTAGCAGGGATGAATCTGAAAGAGCATTAAAAGAGATTGGTATTGCATTTTTATTTGCACCTCTTTATCATCCCGCTATGAAATATGCTGCCCCGGTTCGAAAAGAATTAGCAATGAAAACCGTTTTTAACATGCTGGGTCCGTTGACAAATCCTGCAGGAGTAAAAAAACAATTGATTGGAACATTTAACAGGAAAGCTGCAAGAACAATGTCTGAAGCCGCAAAATATCTTGACTTCGAAAAAGCCTGTTTTATTTGTTCAAACGATAGTTATGATGAAATTTATCTTGGAGATATAACAGAAATTCATGAATACAATAACGGCAGAGAAATTAAATCATATACAATAACAAATGAAACATTTGATTATCCTAAACTAAGTGATGAAGATATAAAAGGAGATACGGCAGAAATAAATGCTCAAATTATTTTGAATGTGCTGGATAATAAAAATCAAAATGGTGCATTCCATACAATTGCAGCTAATTCAGCCCTTGCATTATTTTGTGCTGGTTTTTCCGAAAATTTAAATGAATGCCAAAAAGCTGCTGAGGATTCGATATTATCCGGAGCAGCTTTATCAAAATTGAATCAATTAAGAAAATTCAGCAGGGCTGTAAGTTAGGTTAATCGATTGGGAAATATAACTTTAGTTCTTGACAAAGAGGAAAAGAGTCCTATATTTATAGTTTAAATTATGAAAAATTTTACCGGAACATATTATTTTAATTATTTTTGGTACTGGTTTAGTATGCAAAATAGTATGTCCCGGTGAATAGAGGCTAAAATAGAAATTTACAAAAACCCTTCTCGCTCACCGGGAAGGGTTTTTTAGTTTAAACTAATTTGTTAAAGTTTTTTAGATAGTAACCAAAAGTACAATATTGTCATTTCGAAGGAGTCTTCGACTGAGAAATCTTTATCAAACACAAGATTTCCTCCTTCGGTCGAAATGACAGAACTAGTTTGATTTTTATGAAAAATTAAATTGGAACAACTTTGAATATACTCGATCAAATAGTTGAAGTTAAAAAAGAAGAAGTTAAAAAATTAAAGCTGAAATATTCTCTTAACTCTTTTAAAGAAATAGAGTTTTTTGAATCGGATACAATTAAGTTTTCTGATAAAATCAAAGGTAACCAAAATATTTCTATAATAGCAGAAATAAAAAAGGCAAGCCCTTCCAAAGGAATTATACGGGAAGATTTTAATCATCTCAAGATTGCCGAAACATATTTTAAATGCAGAGCCAATGCTGTTTCTATTTTAACCGATGAAAACTTTTTCAAAGGAAGTATTGAGTATCTGAAAGAGATAGCCTTAATAAAAGAAGTTCCTTTATTGAGAAAAGATTTTATCCTTGATGAATTCCAGGTCTTCCAATCAAAAGGAAATGGAGCGGATATTATTCTTTTAATCAGTGAAATTTTATCTAAAGCTCAAATTAATGAATTAACTCATGCGGCAAAAGAAGCCGGTCTTGAAGTCCTGCTTGAACTCCATTCCGAAAAGCAGCTTGATAAAATCGATTTTGATATTAATAATATTTTGGGAGTTAACAATAGAAACTTAGAAGATTTTTCTATTGATCTTAATACAACATTAAAGCTTTCAAAACTTTTTCCTGAAGAATCTATTTTAGTAACGGAAAGCGGTATAAATAAAAAACAAGATATAGATTATTTAATGCAAGCTAATATAAATGCACTATTAATAGGTGAACATTTAATGGCTTCAAAAAATATTGAAAAGAATTTTAAAGAACTTAAAGAATGGTGTTTAATTACGGAAAATACTAATGAAAGTTAAAGTCTGCGGTATTACAAATTTAGAAGATGCACTTTTGTGCGAGTCTGAAGGAGCAGATGCGCTCGGATTTATCTTTTATAAAAAAAGCAAAAGATATATTAAACCTAATACTGCAAAAGAAATAATTGAACACCTCTCCCCTTTCACAATGAAAGTGGGAGTGTTTGTAAATGATTCTCCGGATTTTATAAATGAAACTGCAAAAAATTTGCATCTAAATATAGTCCAATTGCATGGAGAAGAAACGCCTGATATGGTAAGCAGAATAAATTTTCCTGTAATTAAAAGTTTTAGAATAAACGGGAAATTTGATTTCCCGATATTAAAACAATATTCGGCTTCTTTTTTCCTGTTCGACACTTTTTCTAATTCCGAATATGGCGGTACCGGGAAAACATTTAATTGGAAATTAATTCCTGATGAATTAAAAAGTAAAATAATTTTAGCAGGCGGAATTTCAATAAATAATATTGAAGAAATTATAAAAAATGTAAAACCAGCAGCAGTTGATCTCTCATCTTCACTTGAAGTTAAACCGGGTAGAAAAGATAACAAAAAAGTAAAAGAATTTTTCAACAAAATAAAAAATCTTAAGCCTAAGGCTTATCAGCCTCTGGCTGAAAGGAGCTAAAAATGGTTATAATGATGAAACTCAATGCACCTAAAGAAGACATTGAGCAGGTAATAAATAAAATTCACTCTAAAGGCTGCAATCATCATGAAATATGGGGTTCTGAAAAGCTTGCAATTGGTGTAACAGGACAAACAACAGCATTATCCGAAGAGGAATTTTTAATCATGAACTCCGTAGATGAAGTTTACCGCGTTTCAAAACCTTACAAGCTCGTAAGCCGGGAAGTAAAATCCGAGGATACTGTAATAAATATTAACGGCAAATTAATTGGCGCTGAGGAATTAACCATTATTGCCGGTCCTTGCTCTATCGAAAGCAGGGAGCAAATATTTGATATTGCCGGTCAATTAAAAGAGATGGGAATACGGTTTTTAAGAGCAGGCGCTTATAAACCGCGAACAAGTCCTTATGCATTCCAGGGATTAAAAGAAAAAGGATTGGAATACCTTGCAGAAGTAAAAAAAGAATTGGGGATGATGATAGTGACAGAAGTAAAAGATACTAATACCCTTCCTCAAGTTGCTTCAATTGCAGATATATTACAGATTGGTGCACGTAACATGCAAAACTTCTCTTTGCTGGAAGAAGTCGGAGAATTATCTAACGTGGTTTTGCTTAAAAGAGGTCTCGCTGCTACAATTGAAGATTTATTGATGAGTGCTGAATATATTCTTTCCAGAGGAAATTATAACGTAATTTTATGTGAAAGAGGAATAAGAACATTTGAAACTCAAACAAGAAATACACTCGATTTAAATGCAATACCGGTTATAAAAAAACATTCACATCTCCCGATTATTGTTGATCCTTCACATGGAATTGGAATGTGGGATAAAGTTACACCAATGGCTATGGCAGCAGTTGCCTGCGGAGCCGACGGTTTGATGATTGAAGTTCATTCACATCCGGAAGAAGCTTTATCGGATGGCTTTCAATCCCTAAAACCGAATACATTCAAACAACTTTTAGAAAAAATAGAACAGCTAGCTCCTGTAGTAAATAAGAAAGTAAATCTTTATGCAGAACTTACTTGAGTATAACCAGCCGGATATAAACGGCAGATTTGGGAAGTACGGGGGCAAATATGTTCCCGAAACTCTCATAACTCCTTTACATGAATTAGAAGATATATATTCACAATTAAAAAATGATCCTTCTTTTATAGATGAATTAACAAAATTAAATCATGAATATTCCGGCAGACCAACACCTTTAACATTTGCTGAAAATTTGACCGAACATTTCGGCAAAGCAAAAATTTATCTTAAACGCGAAGACTTATGTCATACAGGCGCTCATAAAATAAATAATGCTTTGGGACAAATACTACTTGCAAAAAAATTAGGTAAAACCAGGATAATTGCAGAAACAGGTGCAGGACAGCATGGAGTTGCAACTGCAACGGTTTGTGCAAAGTTCGGATTAAAATGTTTTGTTTATATGGGCGAAGTTGATATGGAGAGGCAAAGTCCAAATGTTTTTAGGATGAAACTATTAGGTGCTGAAGTAATTCCTGTTAAATCCGGAAGCAGAACTTTAAAAGATGCAACTAACGAAGCTATCCGTGATTGGGTTACTAATGTAAAAGACACTCATTATATAATCGGATCAGTTGTTGGGCCGCATCCGTATCCAATGCTGGTTAGAGATTTCCAATCTATAATCGGTAAAGAAACAAAAGAACAAATTTTTTCTATTGAAAAGAAACTGCCGGATTATATTGTTGCATGTGTTGGCGGTGGAAGTAACGCAATCGGAATTTTTTATCCTTTTATAAATGATCATGTGAAATTAATAGGTGTTGAAGCTGCCGGCTTTGGAATTGATACTAATAAGCACTGTGCAACTTTAACATTAGGAAGAGAAGGAATTTTTCAAGGGATGAAAACTTATCTTCTTCAAAATGATGAAGGACAAATTTCCGAGGTACATTCTATTTCAGCCGGACTTGATTATCCCGGTGTAGGCCCTGAGCATAGCTTTTTAAAGGATGAAGTCCTAGCAGAATATCATTCGATTACCGATGATGAAGCAATGGATGCAACCAAATTATTGTCTGTAAAAGAAGGGATTATTCCAGCTTTGGAAACAGCACATGCTCTTGCTTATTTAAACTATTTAATGCCGGGTACAAAAAAAGATGAAATAGTGATAGTGAACGTTAGCGGCAGAGGCGATAAAGATTTAAATACAATTATCAAAAGCATGGGGGAACAATTTTAATGGAAAAAATATCAGACTATATTTCTCAAAAAAATAAAAACGGAGAAAAAGTCCTTTCAATTTTTTTAACAAGCGGATTTCCCGATAAAAATAAATTTTCCGAATTGGCAATTGAAATTTTAGAATCCGGTGCGGATATGCTCGAGATAGGATTTCCCTTCAGTGATCCTTTGGCTGATGGCCCGACGATTCAATATTCTTCTCAAAAGGCACTTGAAAATGGAATAAATATTAAAAATACTTTTGATTATATAAAAGAAATAAGAAAGAAATCGGATAAGCCAATAATTCTAATGGGATATGCAAATCCGGTTTTATCTTACGGGTTAAAAAATTTTGCGGATGAAGCGAAGACCATTGGAGTAAACGGTGTAATCGTACCGGATGTGCCGATAGATGAATATAATAATTTCTATAATGGTGCTTTTGATGGATTAGAAAAGATTTTGTTAACCACACCAACTACTTCAGATGAAAGAATTAAAAAAATTGATGAATTGAGTGAAGGTTTTGTCTATTATGTCAGCATGACCGGTACAACCGGAAAGCAAGTTAAACATAACGACGAGATTATGAATCCATTAAAAAAGTCTTCTTCATTAATTAAGAAAAATAAGATGCTAATCGGTTTTGGCATCTCAAACCAGGATGATGTTAAAACTTTCTCACCATATTGTTCAGGAGTAATTGTAGGTAGTGCAGTTATTAAATCTTTGATGAACCAAGAAAAAAAGGCAACTTTACAACTTATAAAAAACCTAAAAGAAGCTTTAAATAATCAAAACTAAACTAATATTGGATTGGAGGAATAGAACACGGATTTGACGGATGAGACGGATCAAAACGGATAAGGAAGAAAGAAATATGATCTTTAAAATATTTTTAGTATGAATTGTGTTTTTAATAAAGTACTTAAATTAAAAAACATCTGGATATTAATAAAAAAAATCAGTCAAAATCCGCCTAATCAGTTAAATCAGTGTTCTATAAATTAAGATTTAATCTCGCAAATCATTTCAATCTCAACTGCGGCATTTAATGGGAGTGCATTTACTCCAACAGCACTTCTAGCATGTTTTCCCTTTTCACCGAAAATTTTTATCAGCAATTCCGAAGCTCCGTTTGCAACTTTAGGCTGGTCTGTAAAACTGTCCGAACTATTTACAAATACAGTAAGCTTAACGATTCTTTCAATTTTATTGAGATCGCCTGTAATCCCTTTTATTGCTGCAAGGCAATTTAACACACAAGTTTCCGCAGCACGTTGTCCTTCCATTAAAGTTAATTCTTTATCTATTTTACCTTTAAACATCAAATCTCCTGCAATAGAAGGAATCTGTCCTGCTGTAAAAATAAGGTTATTAATTGCAAGTGCTGGTATATATGCCGCAACTGGTTTGGGAGGTTCAGGTAAATTAAATCCTAATTCTTTTATTTTTTCTTCTATCATTTTATCTCCTTTTTTAACATGAATCGTTTTTATTATCTTTGTTTTTATATAATGGATTAATCTTCTTTATGAAATTTAAAAATAAAGGATAAAAATAATGATTGAAAGTAAGTTTAAAGAATTAGTCGATATTGTGAGGAAGCTTAGAGTCGAATGCCCGTGGGATAGAGAGCAAACAAACGATTCAATTAAAGCAGCAACTATTGAAGAGGCTTATGAAGTAGTTGAATCAATAGATAATAAAAATTATGATGAACTTAAAAAAGAATTAGGGGATTTGCTGCTGCATGTGATTTTTCATTCTATTATTGCTGAAGAGGGAAATAATTTTAAGCTTGAAGAAGTTATTAATTCAATAAAAGAAAAATTAATTAGACGTCATCCACATGTTTTCGGAGATGTTGTAGTTGAAGATTCGGAACATGTAAAAAGAAACTGGGAATCAATTAAATTAAAAGAAGGAAGAGAATCTATTCTTGATGGAGTGCCTGAAATAATGCCTGCTCTTCAACGTGCTTACAGGTTACAGGAAAAAGCTTCTAAAGTCGGTTTTGATTGGGATAACAAAGAAGATATCTGGAAAAAAGTAATTGAAGAAATTGAAGAGATGCATATGGAAGAAGTTAAAAGTCAAACGTCTCAGACAGGGGCTGATCAGCCTACGGCTGAAAAAGTCTCAGTAAAAGGTGGATCTGACTTTATCAGGAAAAATGTAATAAATGAAGAATTAGAAAATGAGGTTGGCGATGTTTTCTTTGCCCTGGTAAATTATGCAAGATTCTTAAAAATAAATCCGGAAAACGCATTAAGAAAAACAAACAGCAAATTCATTAAAAGATTTAATTACATCGAGAAAAAATTAAAAGAAAATGGAAAGAAAATTAACGAATCGAATCTTGAAGAAATGGATATTTACTGGAATGAAAGTAAAAGAAAATTATAACGGAGTATTCCTAAATTTTTCATAAGCATCAATTATGTCTTTTACGAGTCTATGCCTAACAACATCTGATTTATCAAAATAAACAAAGCCAACGCCATCAATACTCTGCAATATTTCTTTTGCCTGTACCAGTCCGCTTACATTTTTTGGCGGGAGATCAATCTGGGTTATATCTCCGGTGACAATTGCTTTTGAATTTGCACCTAGCCTTGTTAAAAACATTTTCATCTGCATATCGGTAGCATTTTGGGCTTCATCCAAAATAACAAAAGCATTGTTTAAAGTTCTTCCCCTCATATATGCCAAAGGAACAATTTCAATTACCCGTTTTTCAATATAACTTTTTAATTTGTCGGAAGGAATCATATCATCAAGTGAATCATAAAGAGGACGCAGATAAGGATCAATTTTTTCTCTAAAATCTCCGGGCAGAAAACCGAGGCTTTCACCTGCTTCTACTGCAGGACGTGCCAAGACAATTTTATTTACAACTCCCTTTTTCAATGCCGAAACTGCAAGTGCCACAGCCAGATACGTCTTGCCTGTCCCTGCCGGACCTATAGCAAAACAAATGTCATTCCTTTTTGCTGTTTCCAGGTATTTATTTTGACCAGGAGTTCTTGCTTTAATTACATCATTCTTTGTATAGAGAACAATCGAATCATATTCTTGATCATTAATTATTTCCTTCCCCTGTATTGCGAGATCCAAAATAGTCTCAATATCCGATGTTTTTAATACACCGTTTGTATTAAGAACATATACCATTTCTTTTATAATTTTTTCAACTACATCAATTTCTTCAAGAACCCCCTTCAGAATTACATTTTGCCCCCTGACTACTATGGAAGTATTAAATCTATCTTCAACAATTTTAATATTGTTGTCATTCATCCCTAGTAGACCCATCATATCAACATTTTCGAGGGTCATCCGTTTCTCAATTGCAGTCATAACTCACCAATTTAAATGAAAAAACCCTTATCCCGTTTTGAGGGGACAAGGGTTTTCCAAATCTTACTGCTAAACTGAACATTAAAAAAGAATTATTATTGAACAGGAGCAGGTTTATAATTTTTTCTTATTTTATCGTATTTAGCTTTTTCTTCTTCAGTTAACTGAGGAATAGTCAGCATTTGTTTCGGGAAAATCAAATCTGGATTTTTAATTTTGTCACGATTTGCTTTATAAATATTCGGCCATGCAAATCCATTTCCATAATGTTCAGGTTTCTTAGCAATATTCCAGAGGCAGTCTCCTCTAACAACTTGATACGAAATAGATGTTGGTGCTTCAACCCATGCATCTAATGCATTTTGCATTTGGCTGTGAACTTTGTCAAAAAATTCCGGTAAAGCACTTATTTTGTTCATTTTTAAAGCATCAAGATCTTTTTGTCTATCTGCTTTTGGTCCTTCTTTCCTTTGAATCTTTCCGTTTAATTCTGCAACAGCTTTTCTAAAATTATCTACATCAGCTCTTGTTGCACCAACCATAGAATAGTTCTCATTCACACAATCTTCATAACTTTTAATCGTTGTAGATTTTAGGTTATTTATATCGGATTGTAATGTTTGAGTTTCTTGCTGAAGACTAGCTTTTTCAGAATTCAAGCGAGCCATTTCGGCTTGCCATTCATCTGATGTCATTTCTTCTTCCTGTGCAAATAGATTTACAGAAAAAACAAGGAGAAGAATAAGAACACCGCTTAAATATTTAGTTAACTTCATAAAATTTTCCTCCAATTTCAATTAATAAAAATTTCTTTAGAAATTATTTAGGCATTTTATCTAAATTTGCCTTTGTTTCTTCTTTATCTTTTGCACATTCCTGGAGTTTTGCATTCTTTGCGGCAATATCTTTCTCCAAGTTGGATCTCTCTTCTTTCAAGGAATCGGCAGTTGTCTGCAAAGATTTGACTTCACTTCTTAAGTCATTTAGCTGAGCCATCTCTGCATCACTAACCCCACCACAACCGCTCATCACGAATGCTGTTATAGCAAATGCAGCAATGGCGATCGTGCTTCTTACATATTTTGATATATTCATACTAGAACCTCCACTTAATGATTGATTTGTGTTATTAAATATAATAGAATAATAACAATATTTCCACTTGCTAAATTTTATAAATATTTTTTTTTCAAGCTGTTAGAACAATAAGGTCACTAATAAATGCCCTGATATATAACAAATTCGAACCATTAATTCAAGTTAAGCTGATACAATAACTTTTTATTTTGC
>Ga0315554_1001595_pt1 | contig 13360 bp, 13 predicted proteins | sample SalMarSW160370MG_FD_202114 | JGI IMG/M metagenome (GOLD analysis project Ga0315554, IMG submission 202114) | Salt marsh sediment microbial communities from the Plum Island Ecosystem LTER, Massachusetts, United States - Salt Marsh Sediment SW1603-70 ... | reverse complement strand
CTGTTCCCCTGGAGCAAGAGGCGTCATGAAAACCTATAGCACCAAGGCTTCCGATATCCAGCGCCAGTGGCATGTCCTGGATGCTTCGGGCCAGGTCCTGGGCAAGCTGGCCACTCAGGCGGCGACCCTGCTTTTGGGCAAGCACAAGCCTATATTCACTCCCAATCTGGATACCGGTGACTTTGTGGTCATCATCAACGCCGAAAAGGTACGTTTCAGCGGCGGCAAAGAAGAAAAGAAGGTATATTACCGGCACTCCGGTTACCCGGGAGGGCTAAAAAGTGTAAGCCTGGAGGAAATGATGCAGGCCGACCCCACCCGGGTGATTCAAAAAGCCGTCAAGGGGATGCTGCCCACCAACCGCCTGCGGGCGGTCAGGATGAAAAAGCTCAAGGTCTATGTCGGTGAGGCGCATCCTCACCTGGCTCAGACCGGGACTAGCAAAAAGGAAGACTAAGTGGCTAAAACAGTTAAGAAAAGCTATTTTTACGGCACAGGCAGACGCAAGACTTCCGTAGCCAGGGTAAGACTGATGCCCGGCACCGGTGAAATCATCGTCAACGGTATCCCCTACGAGGAGCGATTTCCCCGCCCCGCCCACCGCCGGGCAATAACCAACCCCCTCCTGGTCACAGAAAACCTGGGTAAGTACAACACCGTGGTCAAGGTAGAGGGGGGCGGCATCACCGGCCAGAGCGGCGCCATCAGTCACGGTATTGCCCGGGCCCTGGCAAAGTCCGACGAAAGCCTCAAGCCGGTACTGCGCCAGAACGGCCTGCTCACCAGGGACTCCCGGGTCAAAGAGAGAAAGAAACCCGGACTCAAGCGGGCGCGCAAGGCACCTCAGTACACCAAGAGGTAATCAGGGCGCTACCCTAATACTTCTTAACGGGTGTTTATCTTCCCATACCCACCCGCCCAAAAGGTTTATACCCTCTTATACTCTCTTTCCCCGCCCACTAAAAAGAAATTGATAGAAGCATCACCTCTGCAGGGCGGGAGGGTAGGAAATAAAACAATCTCTAAAAACTGGGCGTTTCCTCCCCGCTTTATATCTTTTCCCACCCACCACCCTTAAATGAAGGGCTAAAGCCCTTTTATCCCCTCCCCCCATCGGGGTGGTCTCCCCTTTTTCCCCAAAGTGATAGAAGTATCACTTCTGTAGGGCGGGAGGGTGGGAAGAAGAACAACCGCCAAAAAGCCGGTGACCCCCTTCCCTTGACGCCCAATTATTTAAGCAGGTATAATCCCCTTGCATCATCCTATATGCCGAAGTGGCGGAATGGCAGACGCGCTACGTTCAGGGCGTAGTGTCCGTATGGACGTGAGAGTTCAAATCTCTCCTTCGGCACCATTTTTATTTTGGCGCTTGTAGCTCAGTTGGATAGAGCGCAGCCCTGCGGAGGCTGAGGCCGTGGGTTCGAGCCCCGCCAAGCGCGCCATATTGAGTAGGCACCCGGGAAGCCTTCGGCTCTTTAGGTATACAGGGGCGGTTAGCTCAGTTGGTTAGAGCACCTGCTTTACACGCAGGGGGTCAGAGGTTCGAGTCCTCTACCGCCCATTTTAGCGGATTCAAACCACAGTTATGGCTTTGTATCACATATTCACCCCCTTTTCTCCCCACATGCTCGATTGCAGGTATGTCGCCAGATTTGACTCGCTGTTGGTGATCTTAAGCTTTCGCCGTATATGTTCCCGGTGTCGGTTAACAGTGGCAGCGGACACTCCCCTTATCTGAGCTATTTCCTTGGTCCTTAAGCCATTCCGAATCATGTTGCAGATGGCGATCTCGGTCGGTGTCAGTGAATGATATGAACTGGACAGATGACTTATAAACGGTGAAGTGATTTCCTCCAGATTAGTCTGGAGCATCTCTGTGTATTTTTTTTGAGTGGGAGATAGCTGCGAGCCCAGGGCCTGCAGTATCGGCATCAGGATTTTTTCGACATTGGTTTTGATATCCTGGTGTATTTTCTGTTTCTCCTGCTCAATCCGGGCCAGGACTACCCGCATAGCGGTGTTGGACTCCTGCAGAGCCTGGCGCTCCAGAGTCAACTGCCGGTTGGTCTCTTGCAATTCCAGATCGGCTGATATCCGGGTGGCGATGGTGCCGATCTGCTCGGCCACCGCGTCCAGCAGGGCACGCTCTTCCTGCAGAAAAGGACCTTCATCAGCCGGTGTGCATTCTTCCAGATAGAAAATGTCACACTCACCCACCGCCTCATGGTACATATATATCCGCGAAGACTGCCGCCAGTTGGTCACCTTGAATCTATCGCTGGTGTAGGTCTTTCCCTTAAAGAGGACCCGGGCGCAGGTAATCTCCGGGTACTGCCAAGAATAGGGCAGGAAGTTGACCAGTTCCTGCAACAACTCGTCCAGAGAGTACAGATGGCGCTCAGCCAACTGGGAAACACCGTAAAGGCAGTTCAATTCCTTGATACGCTCACGTAGTGCCGCCTCAACCTCACCTGGTTCGGCTTCGGTGGGAAACGGTATCCGCCACAAAAGGGCCAAGTCTTTGGAAGGAAAGGGCAGACGAGAGTCTTTGCCCGGAGAAGTCTCTTTATCTTCCATCCCCAGCTCCTTTAATGCCTATTATTAATAGGCATTATTATTGCATTCATTCCGTATTTACATCACCCATCCTATCAGTTAAGTTGAGAGTAGTCAAGTTGTCTTTCGACTAAAGGAGGTTGCTATGCCGCTCCAAGCTCTAGACCAAATACTGGAAGGGCGCCGCAGCCAGCCTAACCAGCTGATTGAGGTGCTCCAGGATGTTCAGAAAAGCTACGGCTACATCCCCAGAGAGGCGATAGAGTCCGTTTCCAAGGGCCTTGGGGTACCGCTTATAGAAGTCTACCGGGTGGCTTCCTTTTACAAAGCCTTTAAATTGAAACCATCCGGCAAGCATGTGCTGACCATGTGTGCCGGTACCGCCTGTCACGTTCGGGGCTCCGGCCTTCTCCTCGACCACGCAGTTAGCCAACTCGGCGTCAAGCCGGGCGAGGTGACCCCCGACGGCCTCTTCTCTATTGAGCACGTCAACTGTCTGGGTGCCTGCGCGCTGGGGCCGATTATTGCCGAAAACGGGTCCTACCATCACCACGTGACGCCAGCTAAGCTCCGCAAGCTTATTGAAACCCTCAGAAGCCAGGAGGTAGAGGATGCTCACTATGACCAGGCTCAACAGCTACCGCGAACTAGAACACCTGCGCCAGCGGCTCCTTGAGCAGCGGCAGACCATCACCACCACGGTGATGGTCTGCGGAGGTACCGGTTGTCGGACATCCAACTCTCAGGCGGTTATTGACGCGGTCAGGGAGGAACTAACCAGCCAGGGGTTGGATGGTAGCGTACGCCTGTGCGTCACCGGCTGCCACGGCTTCTGCGAGCAGGGCCCGGTCGTTATCATCGAACCGGGCAACATATTTTACTGCCATGTTACGCCGGAGGACGCCTTTGAGATTGTTTACCAGACGGTAATGAAGGGTGAGGTAATCGAGCGTCTGCTCTATGAAGACCCGGTATCGGGTGAGAGATTTAAGACCGAAGGTGAGATTCCCTTCTACAAGGCGCAGGACCGGCGGATACTCTCCCGGAACCGCCTGGTTGACCCCTGCTCCATTGAGGACTACATCGCCGCCGGTGGCTATTCGGCTCTTCCCATAGTCCTTAACGGTATGACCCCGCAGAATATTGTCAATGAGATTAAGGCTTCGGGGCTGAGGGGACGTGGCGGCGGCGGCTTCCCCACCGGGCGCAAATGGGCCGAGTGTATGGAGGCGCCCGGGGACGAGAAATACGTAATCTGCAACGCCGACGAGGGTGACCCCGGGGCCTATATGGACCGCTGCGTGCTGGAGGGTAACCCGCACCTGGTACTTGAAGGGATGATGGTCGGCGCCAGGGCGGTTGGCGCCAGCAAGGGATACATCTACGTCCGCAACGAATACCCGCTGGCGGTCAAGAACTCCCGGATTGCCGTAGAACAGGCCCGTGAGCTAGGCCTTCTCGGCAATAACATTCTGGGTACCTCCTTCTCCTTTGATGTTGAAATCGCCCGGGGTGGTGGGGCCTTCGTCTGCGGCGAGTCAACCGCCCTGATGGCTTCCATAGAAGGTAAGGTCGGCGAACCCCGCCCCAAGGACGTCCACACCGTTGTGGATGGCCTTTATCACCAGCCTACCACTCTCAACAACGTCGAGACTTGGGCTAACGTACCGGCCATCATCCTTAACGGCTCGTCATGGTTTGCCTCAGAGGGGACGAAGGGTAGCAAGGGGACCAAGATTTTGTCTCTAACCGGCCGTGTCAAGAACACCGGCCTGGTTGAGGTGGCTATGGGCACCTCCATCCGCGAGGTGGTCTTTGATATCGGCGGCGGGTCGGCCAACGGCAACAAGATAAGAGCAGTTCAGACAGGCGGGCCATCGGGTGGTTGCCTGCCGCTGGATAAGTTTGACCTAGCCGTCGATTTCGATGTCCTCGCCGAAGCCGGCTCCATGATTGGTTCGGGCGGTATGGTGGTGATGGACGAGGAGACCTGCATGGTGGATGTAGCTAAGTATTTCCTCACCTTCCTGCAGGACGAATCGTGCGGTAAGTGCCTGCCCTGCCGGGTCGGGATTGACCGCATGCTGGAGATAATCACCGATATCACCGAAGGCCGCGGCCGGATGGAACAGCTTGACCTCTTGGAGGAGCTGGGTGATACGATTTCCCAAACTGCCCTGTGCGGGCTTGGCAGGACGGCGCCCAATCCGGTGCTATCCACCCTGCGCTATTTCCGCCCCGAATACGAAGCGCACATCAAGGAAAAGAGATGCCCGGCCGGGGTATGCAAGGCCCTTATTACCTACCGGATTGACCCGGATAAATGCACTGGCTGCGGTGTCTGTCTGCGCAGTTGCGTTCACGGGGCTATAACCGGCCAGAAAAAAGAGGTTCATGTTATTGATACCCAGCTCTGTCAGAAATGCGGCGTCTGCCGCAGCGAGTGCAAGTTTGATGCTGTTCAAGTCGTTTGAGAAAACGAGGTGTTTTGATGCTGCAATATGTCAACCTTAACATAGACGGAGCAAACGTTCGTGCCCCCAGGGGCACCAACGTTCTTGACGCCGCCATCGAATACGGCATCTGCATTCCCCACCTGTGTCACGTCCCCAATCTATCCGATATCGGCGCCTGCCGGCTATGCATAGTTGAACACGTGGTCAACGGCCGTTCCGAGGTCACTGCCTCCTGCACTCTTAACGTAGAGGAGGGCATGGTAATCAGGACAAATACCGAAAATATCCGCAGGCTGCGTCGTAACCTGGCCGAGCTGCTGGTAGCTCAGGCCCCCAACTCCCGTGCCATTCAGGACATAGCCCTGCGCTGTGGGGTTAAGGAGGTCCGCTATCCGTTTCGCAACGAGGACTGTGTTCTATGTGGACGCTGCGTGCGGGTCTGCACTGAGATATGGCAGGCACGGGCAATCGGCTTTGTTGGCCGGGGCAAGGACCGCCACGTGGACTTCCCCTTCGGCATTCGCCCCGATTTCTGCAAACAATGCGGCAACTGTATCCAGGTTTGCCCCATGACCATTCCCCCCTGTGACGGCCCTATGAAACCCGGGGAGGAATACCTCTGCCTAAAATGCGAATCACAGCTTATGGACGAGACTCCCGGTAGTTGCGCGTGGTGCAAACTGGGCGAAGGCTTCGGCTGTGGACGCTACGTTGGGGTCTAGGTTGTCAAATCCAAAGCTTGTTTTCCCGCTCAGGTCACAAAATAGGCTTTTTTAAAATGGTGGCCTGGTTTTTCACAAGGTTGACTATAATGAAATACTAAACGCTAACTCAAAAGTTCTACCTATTGTACAGTACCGCCCACCACCACGCCTGGAAGGTCTTCCAAGACCTCCTGATCGCTGTAAAACACCGGGGTGGTTGAGTATAATTAGACCACCTGATTGCATAAAATGGGCGGGTCCGCAAGATGAAAAATGCCTGCATCCATAAGGTTACAAGCACTCGTAAGCACGTCTGTTAAGTCCCTCGTCAAAGGTTCCATCCTCACTCAGCGTACTGACAATAAAAACCCCCCGGACATCACTATTACTGGCGTACCCAAGGCTTTCTTTAACCGGTGCGTCAGAGAAGGCTTTATCACGGAAACCCCACTTGCCAAGATAAACGGGATGAGGTATAAAAGGTGTTTACTCCCGGCCGGACTAGTCATTTTCTTCTCTGGGCATCTCTGCAATAAAGTCCGAAATTCGGCTCGTACTCGCCTTAAGTTCTATTATGAGATTATTGATTTTCGGCCTTAGTCGGCTATCAGGGCCGATAATACTCAATGCAGCTGGGCAAATGTAATTCTTAATAGGAACGGATATACCAAGAACACCGGGAATACTTTCACCGCAAGTAATTGCATATCCTTGGTGCTTTACTTCCATTATTTGCTCAAGTAAAGTTTCCTTATCAATAACTGAGGAACTTTCATTTTTATCAAGTGAAAAGTGTTTTATGGCTAGATGAATATCCTCATTACTAACTTGCGAGAATAATGCCTTAGCACTGGCTCCAGCAAGGAGCGGACCTCTAATCACACCATCAGCAGTGATTCTGATTTCATGTGTGCTCGAAATTTGATATAAATTCATGTATTGAATTCCAATTAGTACACTTAATAATATTGTTTCTTCGGAAATTTCTCCTAAACGTTGCATCTCTTTTAGGGAGCATACCAATAAATATTTATGAGCCAACTGATATCTGGAAGCAAACTGCGTTATTAAACTTCCTGGATAATATTTTTGATTGAATGGGTCCCGTATAATAATCTTGGATAAGGCAAGATTTTTTAGTAATCGGCTTGCCGTAGATTTACTAATCTGGCAGCGTTCAGCTATCTCGGTCACAGTATTAACATTATTTATTAAACATACAAAAATATCAGCAATATGACTTACTGATTTATATGAAGTGGCATTGGTTTTCATACTTATTACCTATTTTATCATATAAAAAGTATTAGATGTGTTTTATTCATTTTCAAACACAGTTACTTATGTCGTAATATATATAAGAGATTCACCTGGAGTTAAAATCATATCTAAAACAATGTCGCATTGATTACGCACTTAAGGAATTATCTTTATCTCCGATGTAATTTCTGACAATTTACGCGGGTTATCTTCTGTCACGACAAACATATCAGCATTAGCTTCGAAATCTATAACTCTAGGCAATAATTCAGGGTGTATAGTAACAACCATATTCGGCTCAAATACTATCTCATCATCCGATAAAACAAATGGCTTCTCAAGTACATCAAGCCCGATACCATGTCCAGAACTTCGAGGAGCCTCAGTATATTTACTTCCCTTTATAGTGTCATTAATCGCCCTCATTATGTCTGAACTCGTATATCCCGGCTTCAACTTCTCAGCACCCTTTTCCTTAGCCTTCATATTGAGCTCCCATGCAGCTCGCAAATCTTTATCAGGTTCGCCGAATGATATCAACCGACCCATCTGTATCCAGTAGCCTCCGGGGCCCTGTGCTTCGGGATAAAAGTGGTAGCTGTCGCCCTGCTTTATTATACCTGTAGCGCGTGACATTGGATATCCTCCGATGTCTTCAGCTCCCCAATGATACAATGTTCTGCATATTTCGCTGGTTATGTCATTCCATGTTACTCCCGTTCTAGCAAATTCAATACAGGCTTCGTAAGCCTTATCCATCATCTCCACACCTTTTTCCACGAGCTTAATCTCTGCCGGGCTTTTCACCCGCTTTAACTCATGCACTATGTTTGATGGCTTGAAGGTGGCTTCAGGCAGTTCCTTGACAAGCATCTGGTATACAGGCAGGGGCATAAAGTCTCCCTCAATACCTATATTGCCTTTCTCAATATTCAATTCTCTTATAATGTCGGCAATAACCGGAGCGTAAGGCTCGCTCTCCGGCACCCAACCCCCTCTTATGGGAAGCGTACGCCTATCCTCAATCCACCCTCCCCGCACATTTATAGCTATTGGACCACCTTTCAATGAAAAAAGGACGTAGTGCCACGTAAGTTTTGTGCCATCGACATTATTAGCCACATAGCGTATGGAGCCTCTGCGCTCAAGCTGACTATCACTTAAAACTAAAAGTCCCTGCAGGCCATTTTGCTCCAGCGCGCGCCTGATATTAAGCCATCTTCTATCCCGCTCTCCTAAATCATTTAAATCAACAGCCATATCTATAAACACCTCCAAATATTTTTTAATAATTTCACCATTACATTACTGTTATACAAATATACAAATTAAAATTGACTGCAAAATCACTAATTATGCCTCCACCTTTTATCATAGAAACAAACAATACTCCCCCACTAACCCAATTAATGTTATGACCAAAATTTAATTATTTCTCGTGCGAGAGAAAGACTTATCGATGTCATTTCGACTCAATACTTTTCTAGAATTTGTATAAGTTGACTATGGCAAAGACCTTTTGCCTATAAGTATAGGGCTCTTGTCAGGAGCAATGTATCGCTTCAAGGCCTTCTCATTTAGCTCAATGCCAAGACCGGGACCTGGAGGAATTCCAGCAACCCCCTTTTCAACTTTAGGCCCGCCAATTATTACTTTCTCCACTTCTATATATTCCGGCTCAAAAGCGGGATAAATCGAAAATACACCCGACACGCCAGAGCTACAAGGGCGAAATAGTGAACAAGTTGAAGCGGCAAAATGATTACGGGCTGTAGCTGCAATACCAATGCTTACCTGCCCCGATAATAAGACCCATTTCCCGGCAGCATTAATCATAGCCGCCGCTTGTTTTCCTTTGTAAAACCCCCCTAATCGGTCAATCTTAAAGTTAAAGAAGTCGGCGGCATCCATCCTTATAACTCTCATCATATCCTTAATAGTGAGTGCGCACTCACATGCGCCAACCGGAATAGCTACATTTCTCTTTACCTCAGCCAGTCCTTCAAGGTCATCATAGTCTACCGGTTGCTCGAGAAATACGGGGGAAAAGTCAGCTACATGTTGGCCGAAATAGATGGCTTGTTTGACCTTTAACGAGCCGTTACAATCAAGTAAAAGGTAATGGTTGGGACCTATCGCCTTCCGGATGGCTTCTATTCGTTTAATGTCGTTGAGATAATCCAGGCCGACTTTAATTTTCAATAAGCGAGGCTCTGGCCCCAGATCCTTTACTGATTCTTTTGCCTGCTTTGCCACTATCTCAGCATCATCGGTCCCTATAACGGCAGCGGTTGCCAGGAATTTATCTGCATAACAACCGCCTAAAAGTTGATAAACGGGCACATTCAACTTTTTGCCCATAATATCGTAAAGAGCAAAATCTATTGCAGATTTTACTACTGTGTTGCCGATTACCGCATCATCCATTTTCCTGTGAATCAGGTCGATGTTGAAAGGGTTCTCCCCTTCGAGTACTTTAGGAAACAAGTGGTACGCTATAACAGCGATATCTGTCTCTTGGCTCTCTCCGCAGTAGTAGATTCCCCAGGTACCGGCCTCTCCCAGCCCGACTATTCCCTCATCGGTGTATATTTTGATGACTACGTTGTCTTCTCTTTCTCCTTCGACTACACTTACTCCACGAAAAGCTGCGTTAAGCTTTCGCTTGAAAGCAATGCTTACTGGATACATTTCAATACCTATAATTTTCATCTTGTTACCTCCTCTTAATTTAATTTATTAACAGGTTATGTTTTTACCCCTATTTTACAAGAGCATAACGCACCTCTTTGGCACTGGCTCTGCTATTCTGAACAAAGCATCTTTTCCATGAACTCAATAAACCCATAGCAGTGGCTACTCTACTACTATTTTATTTGTACCTGAGGCTGCGTATCGTTCGACCATTTCTTCGTTAAGTTCAACGCCCAACCCTGGCCCCTTAGGTGGATAAAGATGGCCGTTTTCTATCTTGCCGTTTATCTCTTTAGTTATGTCCGTTGTAATTCCTTTGGTTTCCGTCCCTCCGTAGAGGTAAAAAATGAGGCCGAATTCATCAAGGATTTTTCCGCTTTTTAAACGTGATACAGCGAAGTGGGCGCCGGCTGCATGACTTATGCCTGTTCCCAGAACACATATTGCATAATCCAAGTTTGCTGCTTCAATTAAATTTGTGTATTTTGTTGCCTTCCGAAGGCCTCCTATTCTACCCAGCAGAGTATGGAAGATATCAGCAGCTCTTCGATTTATCATATTATGAACTTCAACAACAGACCGGGCGCTGGCGTCACCGACAAGGGGAACGCTTGTCCTTCCCTTTATATCTACAAAGCTGTCTATGTCATACGCTGCAAAGGGCTGCTCGACAAAGTGAAGATTATATGGCACAAGTTCTTCGATCAGTCGCAGTGCATCATGGGTTTTACAGACCTCGGCCAGGTCTATTCCTATTGGAATGTCCGGGCCGACAGCCTCACGGACAGTTCTAAACCTTTTCACTGCCATTTTGTGGTCGCCGCCGACATGGAGTTTGAGGCTATGAAATCCGGCTTTTAAGTATTTCAACGCGATTTCTGCTTGTACCTCGGGGTCATCTAAAATGATGATCCACTCCAGTGGAACCTCTTCCCTGCAGAGTCCCCCAAGTAGCTGATAGACCGGCACATTCAGTATTTTCCCCTTCAGGTCATACAGGGCATAATCAAAATGGGCTAGGATCGGCCAGCTTTCAAAAACCCTGGCTTCGACATTGTTTAAAATCAGGTCTGTATTGAGAGGGTCTTGCCCTAAAAGAACTTCCGATGCAATATCTTTCATGATAAGCATGGCGCTTTCCCGGCTGGGATTCATACCACCGAAACTCTTACTACTCCCTATGCCTTCGAAGCCCTCGTCGGTCAGTATCTTTAGTATCACAAAATTACTGGCAGTTGATCCGCCAGAGGAGACACGAAACGGCGTATGCTGGGGAATATCTATTGGTATTATCTCGACCTTGTTAATTTTCATTGTTCCTCCTCCTTATTTAATTAATTATTTACAGTGCTAGTTTTCGACCCGTGATCTCTAATTGTATATTCGCTCTTACTTCTTCGGATTTTTACCGGGTAGCTGCTTATTTAATAAATCTGTAATTGCAACTTCCAGAAAATCTATTTCAGATGGACATGCTTTCCAGCACTTACCACAACTGGTACACATTTGTGCCACATCACTCATCTCTATCCAATTACCGGTATTCGTTAAGCTCATTTGCTCAAGCCAGAGAAGACCCAAAGGCCCAATAAATTGGTCGGATTTTTTCTTAAGAACAGGACACACCGATTGACATATGAGGCATTCAAAGCAGGATGTCAACTTAACGTAGGTATCCATGTTTTGTGGGTCTAATGCCATTGCTTCATCAAGGGCATTTGTAAATTTGAGCAAGGAGGGAGCCAATTCAAAAATCGTGTTGATGGCTTTATTTCTATCAATAACCAGGTCTTTAATTATGGGCAGATTTGGGAGCGGTTCGATTATCATTTCCGGTTCTATTCTTTTGTTACAGGCAAGGCAGGGGGACTTGTTTACCATCATCGCACATTCTCCACACTTTACCTTGCCGCAGGCAAACCGAAAACTCAGGCTTGAGTCAAAAGTTTCATACACCTTTATTAGAGCGGTCAGAACGGTTTCGCCTGCCTCAGCATCAATCTCAAACGTATCATACCCTGGTTTTTCATTTGAGTCAGGATTAAAGCGATAAATACTTAATTTTACTCTCATTATGTTACCCCGGAACCGATTGGCTAAGCACCTGCTTGTCTGTAGCTAATATCCACTTTGCCACTTGTACCCTTTCTTAACACTATATTTCTTAACCATTGCGTATCGTCTGGAAGCGGGAAATCAGTGCGATAGTGCGAACCCCGGCTTTCTGTCCTGGAAAGGGCTGCGTGTGCTATAAGGAGGGCGGTTTTAACCATCAGGCTTACTTCAGCGGCTTCCATTCTCTCACGATTATATATGGTCTGGTGAGACCCCAGGGCAAGGCGTGGTAAATCACTTTCCTGAATATTTTTTAAACCAGCAAGGGCCTTTTTTATTCCTTCTTCATCCCTGCTTGGTCCCAGGTGGTCCCACATTATATTCTCAATTGCTTGTTTTACTTCTAAAGGCCTGACCCCACCTTGATGCCTGGAAAACACTCCTTCCAGTTGGTCAATTGCCTCTTGTACCTCAGATACTACCGGTGGGACCAGCTTCTCTTTTTCAGCCCATAGCAAGGCGCTTTCCCCGACCATGTCCCCAAATACAAAGACTTCTGTTAAAGCGCAGCCGCTTAACCGGTTTGCGCCGTGAACACCTCCGGCAACCTCGCCGACGGCGAACAAACCGGGAATGCTCGTTTCACAGTGTTCATTGATTCTCACTCCGCCCATGAAGAAATGCTGACTGGGAATTGCTTCAAAAGTCTCCAGCCAGTTGGCTGCGCGTTCTCCGAAAACCTCCTTAAACATGCTGTAGATATGAGGATGGAAGCTCTGAAATCTTTTCAGAAAATTCGGGTCATGTTCTCGCGGGTCAACGACTATCGCTCCATTTTTAGTCCCTCTACCCTCCTTAATCTCGGTAAAATTTGCTCGAGAGACTATATCCCGGGTAGCAAATTCCTTTCGCTCAGGATCGTATTTCTCCATGTACCTCTCACCAAGTCCATTGTAAAGCTTCGCCCCGGGTCCGAAATGGGAACACATCCCGATATTGAGTCCCTCTCGCGACTTAGGATAAGGGAAAGCAATGGGTAAAAACTGGACCATTTCCATATCAAGTAATTCAGCGCCAGCATCCCACGCCATTGCGTAACCGTCTCCGGTCAAAGACCTGGAATTAGTCGTAATCTTATAAAGTGCGCCCAGCCCACCTGTTGCCAGCACCACTGCCTTTGCATTAAACACCAGGTACTCCCCGGTTACCAGACTAAAGCCCATTGCTCCAACCGCTTGTCCGTGATTAGACAATAACTTGCAAGCCACTATTTCCGGGTGAAAGGCCACTTCACTTCTGATCAATGCCTTACTCAATGCATGACAAAAACCTAATCCTTCACGCCTATCCAGGTATCCACGGGGCCACGAGTGACCTTCACCTTTTTTAGTCATCAGCGCAGGATCTAGGCTCTTTTTATCCAGTATAAAACCATAGTCCTCAAGTTTTAACACCGCTTTTGTTGATTTTTCTGCCAGTATTCTTGTCAACCTGGGATTATTTAAATATCCTCCCCCCCGCATGATATCGTTATAGAATATCTCAGGGCTGTCATCGGGCTTGAATACGGCGCAAGTCCCTCCCGCTGACATAATTGTTGCCCCACCTACAAACGTATTTTCTTTACTGATTAAT
>Ga0315554_1001593_pt1 | contig 13365 bp, 2 predicted proteins | sample SalMarSW160370MG_FD_202114 | JGI IMG/M metagenome (GOLD analysis project Ga0315554, IMG submission 202114) | Salt marsh sediment microbial communities from the Plum Island Ecosystem LTER, Massachusetts, United States - Salt Marsh Sediment SW1603-70 ... | reverse complement strand
CCCAAAAATATTAACGTTATTTCTTCAGCAAATAAAGCGGATACTTTTTCAGAACAAAAAGTTCCTGGAGAATTGAGCGATGCTTGCATATTAGCACAAAAAGAAAATTTGCCGATTCTGACTGAGGACTATCTTTACTTAAAGATAAATGAATTGGAAACAAAGAAAAAGGTACCGGATTATTTCTCTTCCTTAGCATTATTAAGAGCTCTTTACGAAGAAGGAAAAGTTGGTTTTAGTGAGTATTTAGATTTTATTGGATATATATCTTCATATCGTTTCAGATTTATATCATTAAGTCATGATGATATTGAAAAAGCTATATTTGGCGACGGGAAAATAAAAGCCGTCAATCCAAAAAATATTAGAAAGTTTAACTTTTCACTTACTTTATCAGAAGAGTACGGAATTCCATCTCAGATAGCGTTTACATTTATAGGAAAATTTTTTCTTAATCTTCTAGTGGATAATACAATTACATCAGATGTTTTAGAGGAAATATTTCTTGAAATCATTGAAGCTTTTCCAATAAGAGTGAAGAAAGAAGCTTTTGGCCAAATTTTATTGAGAGTTTGTTTGAAGATAATCGAAGAAAATAAATCAAAATTTATCTCATACCCCAAGAATCAAATTTTATATAAAAAAGTAGATGCGTTATTAAAAGTAATAAAAATCTTTAATTCAAGTACAAAATTATGGACCCCCAATATATAATAAGCATTTTAAAGCATTGATGGAAAGAGGGGTCAGGTCTTCTTTGAAAAGTGTCAAGGGGTGGGGTGAGTGGAGGAGAGAATATAGTGTTTTTTCCTAATTAATTATACGGTGGACTTGACAGAAATGTGATTTTCCATAGAATATTAAAGTATGTTTTTTGGTGGGGTGGGGGGTATTTTAATCGTTTTAATAATTTGGCTATTTAACTAAATTAAGAGGAGGTTTTAAGATGTATAATCGTAGAATATCTTTTTTATTGGTTTTATCGATTTGTTTCCTTCTCGGCATGGCGACAAAGGCGGAGGTTGAGGGGGTGAAGAAGGAGGCGGAGAGTGAGGTTGTTAAATCTGAGACAAATCCGGAGATGGGAGCACATGAAACTTTAATTAAGCTTTCGGAAGAGCCGGCATTGTATAAGGCTAAAATAAGCCAGGTTACTCCTCAATCGGGCATAATAACCGGAGGTATTATCGCTTACGGTCATTATATTAAACCGCCTTATAAGATAGAAATAAGGAACGATACAATGTTGTTTGTCAATGGAATCCAAATCCTGCCACAACTGCCTTCGGAGCTTGAAATAGAAGAAAAAAGAAGAGGAAAAATACGACGCGAGGAAAAATATAGTAAAGCTGATAGTATAGCAAAACCTTATCAAAAGAGGTTGCATTCTTTATTTGATGAAATGGACAATATATACAAATTGCTTGAACCGAAGGTAGGAAGAGTTAAAGCCGCTGATTCGATTTATAAGTTGGTTGAAGCTGAAACTTTGATCGTAGAGATAGATACAAATTTTGTAGGAGAAGATGATTGTTCTTTTAGTATTGTTTATTTTATGCCCGGATACAGTGAACGACCTGATGATCTAATTGGTGGAATATTGTTGTTAGAAGGCGGAAATTCTTTATCTGGGTATACCTCTTCCTCTGGGGCGGGTCAAAATTTAAAAAAGAAGCGAGACTATGTAAAATATCGTAAAGACTTTATAGAAGAAAGATTAAAGGAAAATTATGTAATATTATGTTCTTCCTTTAATAAGGCTATGAATTTGTTGATGCCATATTATTTTTGGATGGTTTTGGATGTTCTGAAAAATAACGATTTAACTCCAGAAGATAAGATTGGAAAATTAGGTGAGATAACACCATTGGCAGTAGAGAAGAGCCGTAAAGAGATAATTTATAATTTTGATCCTTCTGAATGGCCTGAGAGAAAGTAAGAGGATAAATAAAAATGAAAAAAATAATATTTTTATTTATCTTTGCGAGCATGTGTCTTTTAGGAGATGTTCCGCCTAAGATACCAGAGAGTGATGAAGTTTATTTATATTCTACTTGGGATGAAGTGCCTGTTTATTCCGCAATATTTGATGATTTAAGCCTTAAAATATTTATACCTCATGGATATATACACCTCGGACAACATTGCGGAGCTAATGATTTAGAGGAATTTATGAAAAGAGTGAGAGGGGGGTACGGGTTTTTCGTAGTTGGCGCACATGGATTACCAGAGGGATGGATGGAAATCGAGAGGTTAGGAATAAGTGAGAGTGAGGCAAATGAAAGGTTAAGAAAATTGAAGAAGGAATTCAAATTTTTTGGGAAGGATGCCACGCATGAGGAAATCCGGTGGAGTATGAAAGATGGAAAATATTCAATCATAATCTCGCCTCTTTTTCTGCAAAGAAGAACCAGCATGCCTAATTCAATAGTGTTTCTCGATGGATGCCATTCTGAAAATTTTATTGGTGCTCTTAAAGGAGTAGGTTGTTGTTTTGGATGGAATGATGTAACACAAGGTTTCGATATTAATGATGGCCCAGTGAATATTTTTTATAGAACAGGTGGGAAAAATTATGCGTTTTGGGAAGGAGGAGAGGTACAGCCCCAAGGAGATTTAAGAAATAAAACAGTTGGAGAGGCTATGAGTGAATATCCAAATCCAAGATTGGTGATGTCAGGTAATTCAGACATGAAACTATACAACAGCCCTCGTATCGTAGGGGCTCTTATCACACAAAGTGCGGGAGACAAAACAACGACTATTTATTCATTTGGAGTTTTTGATGGTAAATCTGGGTATCCTTATTATTGGGATTATCCTTCAGGTGTAGAATCTGCGAAGAAAGAGCCTGCGACTCCGGGTAAGCGATTGGTTATTAACATCCTTTTTTCCTCTTTTATGGATGAGGAAATTGATGTCAAAATAAAACCGGAAGGAAAAGAGGAAACATTTGATGTGGTAGGGAGTTGGATAGGAGGTATAGAATTTGATAGGGACATATGGCAAGGAAGAGTGGAATCCTGGGAGGCTGACCCTGGACTGGTTACTCTTATTGTTGACGCAAAAGATGATTTTGAGGGGGATATAAATGAGAAATTAGATACAGATGGAGATGGTAATTCAGATGGTTCTTCCAGTTTAATGAGATCTTTGAGGGCAGAAGGCAAAGATGAAAATCACGAGTTTAAAGTGACCGATTTGCCCATTGTTGTATACACCGATCCATCGGAAAATGAGAGAGATGTTCTCGTAGATAAAGATTCCATAACCGTTATTTTTTCTCAATCAATGGAACAAACTGCGACTCAGGAAGCGGTTTCTATTGTTTCGGATAATGGCGATGAAATATCTTTTACTCCATCTTGGAAGGACACCGTAACTCTTGAACTTTTACTTTCAGATACTCTTGATTATTGTATGGAGTACACGTGTACAGTTACAGACTCAGCAATAAATGAAGATAGTGTAAAACTCGATGGGAATGAGGATGGGACGGCGGGCGGTAATTATATCTTTAAATTTACAACCGAAAGTCCGGAATTGACAGTGGAGGGTTTTCCTGTAGTCGCGCATGTGGAAGAAGGTCAATCCAGAACTCATAATGTGTTTACAAAAGGGGATAAACTTAAAGCCGATGTTAATTGTAATATTACCTTTGAGGTGAACAATCCCGGAGGATGGATGGTATCCGGAGCTAATGATGAAAACTTCCCTCTTTCGCCTGATGGGGAACATAAAAACACATATAACTCTACTAATACTGGCGCAACAGCTTCCCTGAATGTTTCGTACAAAGTCGGAGCGGAGTGTGGATCGTCTGGAGGTGAAAGTTACTGCTGGTCTTCCGAAGGACATATGGCGGATCATCCCGATGAGAATCAATCCCCCGGGAAGATGGAGTACCCGACACAGTGGCTAACAAGAACACAATCTCTTTCCCCTAAAACATCGAGTTTAAGAGCCGATTCAGTTCTACCGGAAGGATTACCAGATATCGGTATCCTCCTTTCGGGATGGTCTGATGGATATGGGCATATACTGGGCAAGTACGGTATTTCGACATTACCTGTAAAACCTGATTTAAAAATTATTAATAATCCGGATGTCGATATTTCCGACGCGGTGAAATTACTTGTCATAGGTTCAGCCGGGTTGAAAGGATTTAATTCCCCTACTTTTAAAAATGATTTGGAAAATTATGTTGTGAATGGTGGAAATTTACTTGTCTTTACACAAAAATATGGGGCGGATTTAGCGGTTTTACCCGGAGATATAGATGGGTACGGGTGGAATGAGGACCAGGCATGTTTTAATAAAGCAGCGTATTTGAACCAGAGGCATCCGGTTTTCGCGGGACAGACAAAACAGGTAATGGATTGTAATATCGACGGATACATTTCCGAATATCCGAGTAATGCCGAAGTTCTACTTGGTAGAACTAAAAATGATATGCCGGCTCTTCTTTTTTATAACTATGGTGCCGGTACTGTAATTGTTTCATCCATGTATCCCGATTGGGGTTATGGGCATAATCAGCGATCGGGAGCGGAGTTAAATTTAATCAGGGATTTAACCACCTGGGCATTAAATCCCGAGAAGGAGATCCCTGAATTTTATTCGGATTCTTCGGTATCTGTTCCTGTATCGATTGAATATACTGCGGAAGATACAGTTACAGCGACTACTGCAATAATTAAAATATATACACCCGATAGAAAATTATATGATTCTCTTTCCGTGCCTGTTTTACTTAATCCCGGAGAAGAAACAGAATGGGTATGGAATCGTTCATCACTCCCTAAAAATCTCGGTTTATGGATAATAGATTATGCTTTGATGGATGAGAATGAAAAATGGATTCAGGGATATAAACGTGGCGCTGTTTTCGCCCAGAAGGTGGACGTTCCTGTGGGTGATCATAGTCTCGGTGATTTTGATTTGTGGGCAAATTCGGATAAAGAGAAAATTTTTAAAGGGGATACAGTTAATTTTGAAATATTTGTGAGAAACAATACCGATTCGTCTTTTACTGGGAAAATTATGATTGGTGTACATGAGCAAATGGGAAGGGGATGGGCGGTTATTGATTCAATTCATGGTATAACAATCCCTTCCGATTCTATAATTATAGCGAATTATTCGACATCATTTAAACTTTCCACCAGTACTCTTTTTGGTCTGTACAAAAGTGGACAATCTTCTTATAGTAGGTACTTCCGGAATTCTTTGGTTAGTTGTCAAAAGGGTGTATGGATAGAAGGAAAGTCTTTCGAGATGTCTTTTTATAAAGATAAATATCAATATGTATTAATGGACGATACTGTACATTATAAAATTAAGTTAGAAAATGAATTGTCCAATTCTTATTCTACTTATATCGATGTTTATACTATATTAAATTCAGTTAGACATGATATCTGGAGTGATACAGTAGAACTTGCGGCAGAAGGTAAAAAAGAAATCGAAGGAAGTTTCTTTCCGGAAGATTATGATACGACTCTGGGAAAAGGGACATTATGCTGCAAATTATTTTATAGAGATAAATTGATGAAGTCTAAGAGCGTAAACTTTGAGCTGATTTACCCTTCCGTTAAATGTGTACTCGCAGTACCCGATTCGTTTAATTACGGAGGTTCAAATCCTTATACTGTTACGTTGAGTTCGGGAGAAAGTTATTTACCTTCGGGAAAACTCTTAATAGAGGGTAATAACTTTTCCGATTCCATATTTGTTAATAATCCCTCGAATCCGGATACGATATTTGTGTTTGATTACGACCCGGATGTCTGGGAAGTATATAGAAGAGTTTCTGATAATAAATTAAAAGTACAATATAAATACGGAGACAAGATAATTAAAAGCCAGGAAAATTTACCCTTCCGTCTGCCTCAGATTTCTTCTTTCAGACCCGATTATCCGGGATACAGGAGCGGATTTATGACGGGAGACACTGCCACCTTTAGCGCCCAGTTAGCTCTTACGGGAAGTTTATACGGAGTTCCTCTGGAATTTTGTTTATGGAGCGATTATCTGGGGAGTGATACCTTGAGAGATACGATAATATTAAATCCCTGTTCTCATAAAAATATAGAGCTAAAAACATATACGGATATGAGTATTCCCGCGGATACATTAATATCATATAATTATCGAATGAATTATCTCAATAAGGAATACTCGCCTACGGAAGAGCTTCAATATTTCGTTCAACCACCTGAAGCTGTGCTCCATTGGCCTATTGGTGATACTTTCTCAATAGGAGCGACAATACCGATTGAGTTTACCAACAGAATAAAAACTTCTTCACAGGTAGATATTTCGTCTGTGCGTCTTTATGGGTATCCTGATGGAGACTATATTTATGAATCATTTGTTGGTCCCGGGGAGGTAACTATTCCGGGGGAAGGTTCCTATGTGTTTCCCGTTATAGTTCCCCAGTGGATAAGCGGTCAATATTACTTAGAGGTTCGCTCAAGAATGGTTGAAGGAAAGGGAGTAAATCTGGATTTATTCCCCGATGGCTGTCCGATATATATCGATGGTATAGAATCCCAAATAGCGGTAAATTCGATGAAGGATTGGTATGGATGTAATGAGAAAAAAATCATTAACTCATCCATTACCAATGGAAGATTTGAATATACAGCAGTTGAGACCCTTTCGGTTTATCCTTTCGAGGAAGAGCCGGATGTGGCTTTTTTATTCCCCTCTGAGGGGGTTGGATATGGTGTTATAGTAAAAGGAGATACCGCTTATATCGATTCAGTATATTCACTTCATGAAATTGGAAGTTATTACCTGGACGCTGGTGGTTTCCCATTTGTTGACGAACAGGGTAATGTATGGGTAGTTGATGATGAAAAATTTTGTAAATATGACCGGCTTTTCAATGAAATGCTCGATTCTTTCAGTCTTGGTAATACGGGTGAAATCAGTAGGGCGACGATAAACGATGGATGGATTTATGTCATCGATTCGGATAGCGGAATGGTAAGGAAGATAAACTCCGGTTCCGGTGATATCGTAAATTCTTTCCGTAATGGTTTATTGCAGCCGGTTGATATTGCGACAAATGACGCGGGGGATCTTCTTGTAATAGACAATGGGACAAAAGTTTTATGGGAGTTTACATCAGAGGGAGATTCCGTATCTACTTATCAACTCCCTGATACTATTTCCTATTATGAAGTCGAACACCGGAACGGAAAGACATATATCCTTTCCGAAAATGTGGTGCTGATGATAGAAAATGGGGGTATTGAAATTTTTAGTGAACTTGACCCTTATGAACTTGGATATTCTGCAATGGCAATTAGCAAAGAAGGGAAAATTGCACTCAGGTGGGATGATCATTATGAAGATACTTGGATAAGTCTATTTAATTCTTCCGGTGATGAGGAAGCCAGAGTTCCAATATCTTATTCGGAAAGGGAGATGGTTTTTGATAATGAGGATATCTTATTATTTGGCAGGTTATTATTTGGCAGTTTAGAATTTTCTGTTACCGGCGTTTCTTCATCAATCACTGTTTTTCGTGAATTCGGTGTAAATAAAGGGATGATTTTAACTGAGATGGGATTTAACGGAATATATACTTTCATTAATTATCAACCACTGGAGAAAGTAGGGAGTGGTTCCATTGCTTATGAAGGCACATATAATGGGGATCTCAGAGATGAGGAATTTATGTCTCTTGATAATTTCAGGGGAACTCACGAGTTGCCAATGATTGCGGTTACGCTTGAAGGTGATTCGGAATATCCCATATATATGGGATTGGATTTGCTGTTAAATTTTCTTTCCCGGGATACCGCTGTTGCTCAATGGGTTTATAATCCGGCACTTTCTCCTCATGAGAATTATACCACGAGTGATACGATAACTGATTCACTGCCCGGAGGCGATTATGCGGCGATTGGATATCTCCATACTGAGTTAGGGCAAGAATTAAACTCCGCGATAGATTATTTTACCGTTATTGGTAACGAAATTACGCTATTGATGAAAGCCGATACAAATGATGTTCCGCCCGGATGGACGTTTTATCCGGAAATTAAAGTTATAAATCCTTTTCCGGAACCCCGGGAAAACCTGCATTTGTTTTTAGACTTATGGAGTAATCCGGAATACTTAGAAATGCCGGATACGACGGTTCTAGTACTGCTTGATACGATATTTACAGTTGACTCTTGTTCCATGGATTCATTCCCTGTAAGTGTTGAATTATTTAATTCTGCAGTTCTTAGTGCATACCTGGACTCTATTGTAAGTGGTAATACTATGATGGAACCCATCGCTTTCAAAGACGTTCTTCTTAATGTAATAGGAGGTATTGTATCCCTTTCTGCTACTGCACCTGACTTTGTGAGTTTGGAACCATTTGCCCTTGAAAGTAATATTAGTAATCTATCGGAAATGTCTCAGGAGATAAAACTTAAGAGGAAATGGAATTCCGATTCGCTTGTTGACACCTTACTGGTTAGAGAAGGAGAAACCCTTGTGATAATCGATTCACTTTCCATAACAAAATCCGATACAATTATAATTACAGCAAGCGGGTCGTTTGGCGAAAAAGTAAAGGAATTGGCTGTCGCGTTCGGAGCAACCGGTGTTGTCGAGCTCGATTCATTGTATAGAGTTTCTCCCGATTCCGTTCAGATGAGCGGAATTGTGAGTAACGCGGGCCTTTATCCAATTGCTGCGGATGCTCTTTTCTGTCTTGTGGATGGGGACGCAGTTCTGCCTGTTGATGATATGCATTTAGTGGCTGATTTTGACTCACCCGGGGACACGGAGACCACGAAGGAAAAAGATATGTTGTTTGAACTAACCCCCGTTACATCAGAGCGTACGGCTAACGGCTCACAGCTTTCGGCTAACAATTCAACTATTCAACCATTCAACAATTTAACTGCTGATTTATCAGCAAAAAGGATTGCGCTTTCGGTGGTGGGTAAAGTGGGCAGGAATATTAGTCTTTCCGAGTTTATAAGCGGATTGACAAGAGCGGGTATAGATACTTCTTTCTCAGCGGTTTATCTCCCCGCGGGGCGTAAGGATACCCTGCCTATTATGTTTAATGAACACGCTGTGGGTGATTACCGGCTGTGCGGCTTTCTCTTTACCGATTCCAAGTCTTTTATGTTCGATTCGACGTCTTCTACCGTTAATATTGTGGGAGATAATCAGGTTTTTGTCGATTCTCTTTTTGTTTCGGAAAATTGCGATACAAACGGAGACGTTTTCTTAAACGCTATTTTAGATAATCAGTCTTTCAGTTCTTTTTCAGGGACTCTTACAATCGGTTCACTTATATGTTATATCGATTCAGTTATCGAGTTAAATACGAACAGTAAGGATACCCTTAAATTCATTCTCGAAGACCCAATAGATGAAGGAGAATACACCTTTACTGCCACAATAAGCGAAGGAGGAATACCAGTAAGTCAAAAGATACAGGATATTGGATTTTATCCGATATATAGATTCTATGCCCTTCCGACTGGTTTTGAAATATCCGTACCCGATTCGGGAATAGTAGAAGTCGCTCTTACTAATATCGGAAACGCGGAAGGGGAAAGAACCTTAAAGGTTAATTTAGCCGATGTTATCGATATAGATGAAAACATGATGATAGAACCCGCTTCTATAGACACATTTACGGGTAATTTCCGTATTCCGGAAGATTTCCCGGGAGGGGAGTACTTCGCGGACGCTTCTGTTTTTAAGAACCTGTTTCCCGAAGTCGATACTTTCTTTAATGTAAGTGTTAACGGTCTTATTGTACAGGCAACCGATTCGCTGGATAAAGCGGTATATAGTGTAAATGATACAGCGGAACTTTCAATATTCGTAAAAAATAAATCCCTCTGGAGCGGGGAACTGCTTGCTTCCTTACAGTACGAAGAATTGGAACTGGATACTTCGTTTATCCTCGGAGGGATGGAAAAAGGTATTTTGAATACTTCTTCAGGTAGAGATACTCTATATCTGGATACATCGGGAGTATATATGTCCGATCCCATCTCATCAGAAAGTTACGATAGTATAAGTTTAAATTGTGATGCCTCATTAGTCGATTCATTGGAAATGGAGATAAGAACGGATTCGGTTTTGGGAAAAGGAAACTGGTTTTCAATTGAAGAAAACACTTTTTATACTGTTTTAGACTGGACACAGTTAAAAATCGAAAACATTTCAACGAGCGGTCAGTGGATAAATTCTATTAATATAAGTTTTAAACCGTTGGGTTCTCTTCTAATGGACACTTTCCCGGTTCAAAAGGAAACAATCGCGCTAAACGTGCCTGTCGATTCCTCGAGTAAAAAGCTTGGATGGGGTATTTATTATCCTACGGGAAGGTCTGTGGTACTGGATGAGAAATACGTTTATCTCTCGGATAGTATGCTTACCATATTTACGGATAAGGGTAGGTATGAAATGGAAGATACGGTACACGCCACATTGCTTAAACACTTCCCCGATACACATTACACTTTTAATTATAGAGTGTACTTCTCACCTACGGAGCAAATCCTGGATAGTTTTAAATTAACAGAAGATACATCTGAATTTTCATTTGTGGTACCCGATTGGACGCGTTCGGGAACGTATTCTATCGATTACTGGGTGAATGATACGGTAAGCGTAATTAAAGATATGCACCTGACGGCTGATTTCTCAACACTGCTTACGGCTGACGGCTTACAGCTCTCGGCTGACCACTCTACAGAGCTTACAGCTAACGGCTTACAGCTGACGGCACCAAAGCTTACAGCTGACAGCCGACGGCTGACGGCTAACACCCCTACAAACACTCAAAAAATTAACTATTCAACAATTCAACCATTCAACAATTCAACCGCAAAACCCAAAGAGGTTTTGCCTTTAGCAAAACAGTGGGTAATGGGTAAACCAACTTTGAGCGCGTTCGGAGAAGGGGCGTTTATAACGGGAGAACATTTATTCGATGTCGACGGAATAACCATATACTTTAAAAACGCGAGAATGGATACAAATCTCTACAATGAGGGAGAAATTGCCGAAATACGAACCGAAATATCGTCCGATATAGACTGCTCCGTGAACCTCGATATTTCTTCTACCTGTACTCATGTTACGGATACTCTTATTTCACTCGGAAGCGATATCCCGAATAAATTCGCCTTTGATTATCCTATCGTGGGATGTAGGAGAGGTACAAACGAACTCTATCTGCATCTTTCGAAAGATTCTATGAGCCTTGCCGGGTCTGTGATATATTTCGATGTTTTCCTTTCGGATTCGATTGCTCCTGTTATTTCCGTTTTAAAGAGACCGGCTAATACGTACGCGAGCAATCAATATTATGAACTCCTGGCAAGGATTTATAATTTAGACGAAACCGGAACTCCTTTCCATGATACTCTTTATTATCGTGCGGCGTCGAGCGGCGGTTCCTCCTGGCATCCGCTTGCGGCGCATTCATCGAGAGGGGATACAAATAAATATCTTATTCCTTCTCACCCGAATGGCACACATATAGAGTATATGTTAGTTGCCGGGGATGAATTCGGAAACGTAGTGCGTTATCCTGAAGAGGGAACCGGTAATTTCTGGGTCTTATCGCCTTTAAAACCCGCCTGGGAAGAATTATTCTATACCTCTGCTCCTGTTGCTGAACTTAGTTGGAATTCACCGGAAGAATTTGTGTACTATCACTGCGGTCTTTCTTCGGATACAGTAAATGTTAACGAGACGGAAGTGGCGGCGAGATTCACATCGCAGTATACACCCGCTCAGCTTCAGCGGATAGGTCTTGAAATAATAAATGAAAATCCCGGGCAGGATACTTTAAAGGTATCGGTATATCCTGTCGGGTCAGATCTCCTTCCGGGAGAAAAGATCGATTCATTCGTATTTACGGATACAATAAACGGGTATACGGAGTTTAATCTTTCCGGTGTAGATATCCCGGAAATCGGAATATTTACGGGAATAAAAGGTTCATCCGGGCTTAAGGTAATTCTGGACGGATACGGAGAAGGGACACATACCGCTATGAAAACCGGTGATGTCTGGGGACTTAATACCTCCGGAGAGATGTTGATCAATGGAATGGTTTCACACCTTTTGCCTTCCGCCTCGTCTATCGGAGGGCCTTCTGAAATACTTTCATACGATATATTTAAAACAACTGACCCGAATAATTGGACAAATATAGCATCGGGAATAACTAATAATAATTACACGGATACATTGATAGAGGAAAACTATGAATATTATTACAAGATAATGGTTTCTTTCGGAGATCCCCTCGATTCATTTTTCTCAAGTGTTCAGAGTGTATTTGTCGATATTACCGCTCCCGAGCTCGATACAATTATAATCGAAGACGGAGGTGAAGATAAACTGTTTATCTCGGCGATACTCAGAGATACTTCGGGTATTGCCTGGGATTCACTCGGTTATAAGAGAAATGATACGGTAAGGATTATTTCTGAAGACAGCATTAAGAATAATGAATATTTCTTCTCTCTTACCTTCCCCGAAGATACTTTTAAGTATTTCCTGAAAACTAAAGATTTATCATTGATTGGGAATTACGGAAGATATCCCGCGAGCGGTTTTTATGAAACGGTTCTTTCTTCTTCCGGTATCCGGGAACTATTGCCGGATTCCACATATCTGAACAGGATGTTGAATGTTTTAGTGAAACAGGATATACAAATAAAATACGCGTTAGACAAAGAAAAATATGTTAATATATGTCTTTTCGATATAACGGGGAGAAGGGTTAAAACACTGGTAAACAAGAAGCAGAAAGCGGGATATTATTCTGTGCCGTTAAATTCTTACAATTTGCCAAGAGGTATATATTTCCTGCGAATGACCTCGGAGGATTATAGTAGGACGACTAAGTTGGTGAAGGTTAGGTAGGAAGCTTTCGCTTCCTACCGGTTAGGATGTTAGAGAGTTAGAAGGTTAGGAAGTTTAAAAAAAATATTTTGTTGTTTTAAAAGGATAATTGCCACGGATTGACACGGATGAACACGGAAATACACGGATTAAAAATGTTAGTTTTTTTAAAACACAAAAAAGGAGTGGTGGGTATTAACAGTGAATATCAGTGAAAATCAGTGGCTAATTAAAAAACCGGAAGTTTAACCAGTCTTGACTTTAATTTAATTACAATTATAATTTAATATATATTCTTTTTTGGAGGGATAATGAAAACTCTAACTGAAAAATTTTTAGTTGATGAAAGAGGAAAAAAAGTAGGCGTATTGCTTAGTTTTTCCGAATATAAGAAACTTCTTAAGAAATTAGAGGAGCTTGAGTCCCTATACGCTTATGATAAAGCAAAAGCTTCAAAAAATGAAG
>Ga0315554_1001591_pt1 | contig 13368 bp, 12 predicted proteins | sample SalMarSW160370MG_FD_202114 | JGI IMG/M metagenome (GOLD analysis project Ga0315554, IMG submission 202114) | Salt marsh sediment microbial communities from the Plum Island Ecosystem LTER, Massachusetts, United States - Salt Marsh Sediment SW1603-70 ... | reverse complement strand
TGCCTTCAATATCAATCGATGGGCGCTGAAATGGGACCAATACTTCTTCCGAAAATACAGGGTACATGCGGAAAATGGATTCCTGAAAATCCGAAAGACGGTCAACTATCTTCAACTTCGGAAGAAATTTTATTTCAAGCACTACATTATCGATAGGCGGGTGAGTAAAAACTTCCGTTTCCATATTCCTCCATCCCCTCTAATCATAATAGGTCATTTTTCAAATTGCGCAATCATTTTCTTGAATTGACTGCCAAAATTATCCATCAAGGATCTTTGAGCAACAGTCAAAACGCTCTTTTCTTGTCCTATTCCACCGTCACCGATTTGGCCAGATTGCGCGGCTGGTCGACGTCGCAGCCGCGAATAACGGCCATGTGATAGGCCATGAGCTGCAACGGTATCACCGCCAGCATCGGCGTGAATATCTGCTTGACCGGCGGGATATAGATGACATGGTTCACCTTGTCGACAATCTCGGTGTCGCCCTCGGTCGCGATGGCGATGACGCTGCCGTTGCGCGCCCGCACCTGGGCAATGTTGGACATGACCTTGTCGTAAATCGAATCCCGCGTGGCCAGCACCACTACCGGCATGTTTTCATCGATCAGGGCGATCGGGCCGTGTTTCATTTCCGCCGCCGGGTACCCCTCGGCGTGGATATAGGAAATTTCTTTCAGCTTCAGCGCACCTTCGAGCGCCACCGGGAAATTTACCCCCCGGCCGAGGTACAGGAAATTGTTATGCTTGCTGTATAGCTCCGCGATTTTCTTTATCTGTTCTTCGCTGTCGAGGATGGTTTGAATTTTGTCCGGCACCGACTGGAGCGCCGCGATCATTTCCTTGCCCATGTTGGCCGAGATATTCCGCATCCGCGCCAAAAGCAGAGTGATCAACGACAGCACCATGATCTGCGACGTAAAGGCCTTGGTCGAGGCCACGCCGATCTCCGGCCCGGCGTGAATATACACGCCGCCGTCCGATTCGCGGGCGATGGTCGACCCGACGACGTTGACGATCCCCAGCGCCTTGGCGCCCTTGCGCTGGCCCTCGCGCATGGCCGCCAGCGTATCGGCCGTCTCGCCGGATTGCGATATCACCAGCATGATCGTTCCGTCGTCGATGATCGGACTGCGATAGCGGAATTCCGAGGCGTATTCGACCTCGACCGGGATCTTGGCGTACTCCTCGATCATATATTCGCCGATAAGCGCGGCATGCCAGGATGTCCCGCAGGCGGTGATAATTATCCGATTGATCTTGGATAAATCCTCGAGATGATCGGTCAGTCCCCGCAGCCGGGCTGTCCCCTCTTCTTCGTTCAACCGTCCGCGCATGGCGTTGCGCAGCGTTTCCGGCTGTTCGTGGATTTCCTTGTGCATGAAATAATGGTGCCCGGCCTTTTCGATCATTTCCAGCGTCCAGTTGATTTCCTCCACCTTGGGAGTGATCTCCACATTCTCGATGGTCGAAATTTTGAAATTGTCGGCCGTAAGGGTGGCGATTTCCTTGTCCTCCATATACACCACTTTTTTGGTGTAGCGCAGGATGGCGGCGACGTCGCTGGCAATGAAATTTTCCTTGTCACCCTGACCGATCAACAACGGCGCGCCGTTGCGGGCAGCCACGATTTTATCCGGCGAACGGGCGTCGAGCACGGCGATGGCATAGGTGCCCTCGACCTGCGACATCGCCATCCGCACCGCTTCGGTCAGGCACCCTTCGTAATACATGCTGATCAAATGCGCGACGATTTCGGTGTCGGTGTCGGAGATAATTCTGTAGCCCCGCCGTTCCAGCACCACTCGCAAGGCCCGGTAATTTTCGATTATGCCGTTGTGGACGACTGCAATATTGCCGGTGCTATCCAATTGTGGATGCGCGTTGAGGTCGGTTGGCTCGCCGTGCGTCGCCCAGCGCGTATGGGCGATTCCGATCCGGCTCTCGAAAGTTCTGCCGGCCAGTTGATTTTCCAGGACCGCGACTTTGCCCGCCGTTTTCTCATAGAGCAGCCCCTGTTTTTCCAGCAGGGCGATCCCGGCCGAATCATAACCACGGTACTCCAGCCGCTTGAGCCCCTCGATCAAGACCGGCGACGCTTTGCGATATCCGATATAGCCGATAATTCCGCACATAACATCTATCCTTACATTCGCGAACCCTGTCCATGTTTCCGGTCGACCGACAATATGCCGCGCCGCGCGTCGGCCGTCAACCTGTTTACTGATTCGGTATTTGCCCTCCGCACTTGAATCGAGACTGCCTCGGTATCGGTCGCTTGGTTCCTTCGGTTAAATGTGGCGCCGTTTATTTTCCGCGAGTCTGGCGTCGAAATCTTGTCTAATCGGCGGTCATATCCCCGGAAAATCCATTCTCCTTTTATAATCCCATGTCCCCGAAGAGTTCCCGGCCATCCATCGGCCCTGTTGACGCAGCCGGACGATTTTCCCGGAATTCACTGATAAAATACGGCGCGATTCTCAATTTGTACAACCCAATTTTGGCGGAGATGATAAAAGAAAATATCTGATCGAACCCGGTCCGGTTACCGAAAACAATAGCGGAATTTGAACATGATAATTTTGTCTGTCGTCGAATAATCCATCCACATCTTGACCGAATCTCCGGAAAATTGCGACGAAATAACGCCCAGCGCGTCAGCCGCGAGATCGCGCTCAGAAAATCCGATCCCCTGATTCTCCTGCCAGATTTCGTAGAAAAAGCCGGCCGAAAACGACAAAACCGGCGACGTTATGGCTCCCGCCGGAAGAGGCAGCCGCTTGCCGACTTCGTTCAACAACAAACTTCCCCAATAATGCTGCGCCTTGTCCGGAACCCAAAATTCGACTCCATGAGTGTCGGACTGATAATACCACGGATCGTTTTCGGGTGGATTGAAACCGTATGATCTCGTGGCGCCGAAAAATGCCAGTAAAATCAATGAACCCAGAATGAATGTCTTCATGCCGCCTCCGCATATCATCTCGAAATGATGATAGCGCAAGGCGCACTCCAACCCGACCGGTAGCGTTAACTCATTGAATTACAAACGATTCACTTGACGGCCGCGTGCAAAAGAATTCACAATATCGGCACGAAGACGGCCGCTTCTCACTTTTGCGGCTACACCGAAGGGCCTGCATGTCGGTGCCGAGTCGACCGCTTTAGTGCATCAGAAGAGTTGATGTGAGGGTGAGGTTTTGGGCTGTCCGTGTCACTCTTTCCGGCCATGTCCCTATCCGCGTCTGCGGAAAACGCTGAAGTACAGAATAGGAGCGATGATAAACAAGGCCACGGCCGCGGCGGCAATCCATCCACTTGTCGATCCGATTTCCATGTGACCTGCCTCCTCCTATCTTATTTAGACATACCAACCGGGCTAAACGTTTATTCAACCCCGGAAAAACTTTTTTTGTACGGCTAATTCGTAATCCTTTTGACGACACGTTCTCGGCACGCCGTCGGAAGCGCCTGTGATTCAATAGACAAGGCATTCGTCGAAAATGTTACATTCAAGGGGCTTTGGAATAAGAAATTTCGGATATGTTTCGGCGTCGCGGCTAAAGCGTGTAGAGCGCGAAATAGACCGTACCGGTCAGGCTGGTTACGCGATAAATCGTATCGAGCGTTTGATATGATGGTTTGGCAATAACAAAACGGTGCTCGCCCTTGCTCAGCACAAAATCGCAATCTCCGCCCTCGGTGTCGCCCGGCCCGGCCGTGTAGCATGCTTTATCGGTGTTGCCGTCGACCACGATATAGGCGTCGGGCAGTCGGAAATCGGTCCCGTTTCTCAACACGACCACCTTGACCGCCTTCAGATCGTCGCCCGTCGCGGAATCGGAACCCTTGCCGCACCCATAGACAAAAATCCCCACCCCGATTGCCGCCAGAAGTACGATTATCTTACGTTTGTGCATTCGCCAACCTCCCCGTCTTCGCCGCACGGATTTACAATTCCGACGGACGGAACGGGTCATTATTACAAAACAATCTGCCGGGCTCACTCGGAGCGGTCCTCATAGCGCCAATGTAACCCCGGTCTGCGGCCGCAGCAACCTTTTTATCACTCTTGACCGGCGACGCGGCAACCCATATATTCCCGGCATGTTGATCGCGATTGATATAGGTAATACCAATACCGTCGTTGGCGTGTTCGACGGCGACTCCCTGCTTTCGCATTTTCGCGTAACATCGCAAACCCAGATGACCGTCGACGAAGCCGGGCTGTTCGTTACCTCGTTGTTCACCCGCCATATCGCGTCCGGTACCGGCCATGTATCCGACGTTGCCGTCTGTTCGGTCGTCCCGACGCTGACCCGTGTCTACGAACAAATGACCCGGAAATATTTTGAAGTCGAACCGATTGTCGTTAGCGCCCGATCCAAACTGCCGATTGCCATCGATTACCCGGAACCGTCGGAAATAGGCGCCGACCGGCTGGCCAACGCCGCCGCCGGTTATCATCGCGTCGGGAAAGCTCTGGTTGTCGTCGACCTGGGTACGGCGATCAATTTTGACGTTGTTTCGGGCGAAGGCGCCTATATCGGGGGCGTCATCGCGCCGGGAACGCAGGCGGCCGGCGCCAATCTGGCCAAAAAAGCCGCTCGGCTCTTTGAAGTCCGCAGCGAAAAACCCAATCGGGCTATCGGCAAATCCACCGCCGAAGCGCTCAAATCGGGCCTTTTCTACGGCACGGTCGGCGTCATCGACCATATCCTGGATCGGATTTTCGCTGAATTGGGCGGCCGAACGGCCGTGATCGGCACCGGGGGCGAGGCCGAAATCTTCTGCAGAGAATCAAAATACGTTGGCGAAGTCGTCCCTACGCTTACCCTGGAGGGAATTCGGCTGATCGCCGATCTCAACCCCAAAAAAACGTAACTTCTTGTTGCTCTTCGGGGAACCTTTTAATCGCAACGCTGTTAAAATCCGAAAAAATCGCTTGACATGGATCGGACGATTTTTTTTATTGCGTCGCTGTTAGCACTCGTTCGACGAGAGTGCTAACAACAAGCAATCATGATCAACTGATAGGCAACCATAAACAGGTTTTGAAGGAGGAATAGGAAATGACAATCAAACCGTTGGCTGACCGGGTCCTGGTCAAGCCGGTCGAGGGCGAAGAGGTCAAACGGGGCGGAATTATTATCCCCGACACCGCCAAGGAAAAGCCGATGCAAGGCGAGGTCATGGAGGTCGGCTCCGGCCGTCAGACCGAGGAAGGGAAGCTCATCCCGATGACCGTCAAGAAGGGCAATAAGATTCTTTACGGCAAGTACAGTGGGACCGAAATTTCGGTCAATGGTGAGGATCTCCTCATCATGCGTGAATCCGACGTTCTGGCAATCGTGGAATAGCACAGGAAGGAAGGTTAGACAATATGCCTAAGATGATAGAATATGATGCTCAAGCGCGCGAAAAGCTGCGCAGCGGCATCGACCAGTTGGCCAACGCCGTCAAGGTGACACTGGGGCCGCGCGGCCGCAACGTCAGCCTCGACAAAAAGTTCGGTTCGCCGACCATCACCAAGGACGGCGTCACCGTGGCCAAGGAAATCGAACTCGAAGATCATTTCGAAAACATGGGCGCCCAGATGGTCAAGGAAGTCGCTTCCAAGACCTCAGACGTCGCCGGTGACGGCACCACCACCGCGACCGTGCTCGCCCAGTCCATCTACCGCGAGGGTATCAAGCATATCACCGCCGGTGCCAATCCGATGGCCGTCAAGCGCGGCATCGAGAAGGCTGTCGCCGCCGCCATCGAATCCATCAAGAAAATGTCCAAGCCGGTGTCGGGCAAAGCCGAGATCAGCCAGGTCGGGTCCATCTCGGCCAACAATGACAAATTCATCGGCGACCAAATCGCCGAGGCGATGGAGAAGGTCGGCAAGGACGGCGTTATCACCGTCGAGGAATCCAAGACCGCCGAGACCTTCATGGACGTCGTCGAGGGTATGCAGTTCGACCGCGGCTATCTCTCCCCCTATTTCGTGACCAATCCCGACAACATGGAAGCCGTGCTCGAAGACGCCCTGGTTCTAATTCACGACAAGAAGATTTCGAGCATGAAAGACCTCCTGCCGCTTCTGGAGAAGGTCGCCCAGTTGGGCAAGCCTCTTTTGATCATCTCCGAGGACGTCGAGGGCGAAGCGCTGGCCACCTTGGTGGTAAACAAACTGCGCAACACCATCAAGGTCTGTGCGGTCAAGGCCCCCGGTTTCGGAGATCGCCGCAAAGCCATGCTCGAAGATATCTCCATCCTGACCGGCGGCCAGGTGATTTCCGAGGAAGTCGGATTCAAGCTCGAAAACGCCGTCGTCTCCGACATGGGCACGGCCAAGAAGATCAGCATCGATAAGGACAACACGACTATCGTCGAGGGCGGCGGTGAGACCGAAAAGATCAAAGGCCGTATCGATCAGATTCGCCGGCAGATCGAGGATACCACCTCCGACTACGACCGCGAGAAATTGCAGGAACGTCTGGCCAAGCTGGCCGGCGGCGTGGCGGTCATCAATGTCGGCGCGGCCACCGAGACCGAGATGAAGGAAAAGAAGGCTCGCGTCGAGGACGCATTGAACGCCACTCGGGCTGCTGTCGAGGAAGGTATCGTGCCGGGCGGCGGCGTCGTGCTGCTGCGTTCCATCAGCGCCGTCGAAGCGCTCAAGCTCGAAGGCGACGAGGCCCTGGGTGCATTGATCATCCGCCGGGCCCTTGAGGAGCCGATCCGCCAGATCGCCCACAACGCCGGCGCCGAGCCGTCGATTGTGGTCGCCAAGGTCAAGGAGAAGGATGGCGCTTTCGGTTACAACGCCGAAACCAACGTCTACGAGGATCTGGTCAAGGCCGGCGTCATCGACCCGACCAAGGTCGCTCGCAGCGCGTTGGAGAACGCCAGTTCCATCGCCGGTCTCCTTCTGACCACCGAGGCGATTATCACCGACAAGCCCGAAGACAAGAAGGCTGCGGGCATGCCTCCGGACATGGGTGGCATGGGCGGCATGGGCGGCATGTACTAAGCCGCTGACACAGTACCAGCATCACGCTATCATACATTGATTCACAAGGGATGGCCAAGTTCACGGCCATCCCTTTTTATTTTGTGGTTGGCGTACGTCCTCGTGCGCCAACAGACGAGCCGGCAAATAAGAATTCTGTGGGCGGCCTGCCACGGCGGGGGCTACTCACTGTTCCGCAGGGTCCTTCCGTATGCGGTCCGCCGAAGGCGGATGACCCTGCGGAATCTTCGTCAAAAATCCCAATCCTTCCACACACTTAGGGGTCCATTTAAATCTCCCGCGTATGCCGCGGCGCTCGACCATATCCAATCGTGCGCCTGTCGGACCAAACCCTGCTTGACCGGATTATTATGAATATATTCCACCTTTGTACGAAAGGCTTCTTCCGAATATATCACTTGGCGGTCATAGCCTTCCTGCCATATGGGTCTATCAAGTATGCCAAGGTTTTTCATAGACTGCTGAGCGACGAACTTCTTGAAATCACGCATAAAATCCGGCAATCTCTGGCCGTTAATCAGAATCAGTAAATGCATATGAGACGGCATTAACACAAATGCCGGATACCTTGCCTCATATCTCTTCGAATAATATTTTAGCGAATCGACCAAAGCCTCATATATTCCGGGTACATTTCCATAGGCGACCTGATTTCGGAAGGCGGTCGTGACAAAGAAGCACGAGCCACGCCGCTGCTCTGCAAATCGAAGCCCCATGCTGATAATATACGCCAAACTGTACGATCAGAGGAGCCAAAAACAGATATCGGTGAATCAAGAAACAAGAAATGTGATATCACCCGTTCCGCAGGGTTCGATCCGCCGGATGAGGAGCATCCGGCGGAACAGAGGCCGATATGGACTTTTAACCGATCCAGATGGATTTCCAGTTAATGGGCTTCCGATTAATGCTTTCGGATTCTCCGGCCAGCGCGACAGCCCTCCTGTTCCGCAGGGTCCTGCCCCGACTTTGACGGCGTGTGACCCTGCGGCATCAAACTCGCGACCGCCGGATGTAAGCATCCGGCGGAACGGAGATCGGTCCACCGCAAGCGGAGGCGACCCTGGACCGACCGACAAATCGGCGTGACGTTTTCAACACGCCGTGGGAATCGCACTCACCCGCGAAACATAGCGGTGCATATCCCGTACTGATGAAGAGAATGGAGGGTCATAATCATGTCAAGTCTAATCATGCGTCGTATCCTGCGGTTCTCGATGTTTCTGGCGGTTTCGCTGTGCCTGCCGATCACCGCCAATGCCCAGAATGAAGCATCCTATGATGGAAAAATCGATACTACTCTGGACGCCAACAGGCGCGCAGAGATTGTCGACACCGTCATCAGCACCCTGAACAAATATTATATCCATCCCGACAAGGCCGCCGAAATGGCCGAACTGCTTCGGAAAAACCTAACCGACGGCGCCTATGATGATTTCCAATCACGCAATCCATTCATCCGGCAACTGACCAAAGACCTGCGGTCGATAACTCATGATCTGCATCTGGGCGTATGGCCTATCGAATGGAGCCTGACGCTGGATGAGATTTCCGAGGAGGCGAAAGCCAAAGAAGCGCTCATGTTACGGTACGACAATTACGGTCTGCCGACGGTCAGGCGACTTCAGGGGAATATCGGCTATCTGGAAATCCTCGACTTCACCGGGCCGGATCAGGCCGCCGACGCCATAGCGGCCGCCATGAACTTCCTGTCAAGCAGCGATGCTCTGGTCATCGATCTGCGGCGATGCGGCGGCGGGGAAGGGTATGGCGGCAGGTTGCTCCTCAGTTACCTGTTTAAAGAACCGACATATCTTGCGACAATCTACACGCGATACACTGACAGCACTGTACAGGCCTGGACGATGCCCTTTGTTCCGGGTCCTCGCATGACCGATATTCCCGTTTATGTGCTCCAAAGCCGCCGGACCGCATCGGCAGCCGAAAGCATGAGTTACTCCCTTCAGACGCTCAAACGGGCAACCATCGTGGGTGAAAAATCCCGGGGGGCAGCCAATCCGGTCGATGAGTTGAACTTCCCCGATCTATCCATCACTGTCGCCGTGTCCATCAGCGACGTGACCAGCCCCATCACCGGCACGGGCTGGGAGGGCATCGGGATCACACCGGATATAGATGTTCCGGCGGAATCGGCCCTGCCGGCGGCATGCCGCGATGCGACGGAAAAGGTGATCAAAAAAGATACGGACGAAGATATCCGGAAACTTCATCAGTGGGCGCTGGATATGTACAATGCCCAATTGAATCCCGTCAAAATGGATAAGGCGCAGATGGATCAGCTATGCGGCGAATACAGTTCTTCCGTCAGTGTCTGGCAAGAAGACGGGCATCTATATATGAGGCGGTATGACGGCGAACCCGCGGTCACATTAATCCCGTTAGGAAACGATGAATTTGCCGTGGAAGAACGGGAGGCCCGCGCCCGGTTTATCCGCAATCCCGACGGGGCGATCGCTGAACTTGTATTCGTCTTTGCCGATGGCTACGATTATACCTTCAAACGCCTGAACGAATGATCGGCAGCCCCCACGGGTGAATATTCTTGTTCCGCAGGGTTCTTCCGCGTGCGGTCCGCCGAAGGCGGATGACCCTGCGGCGTCAGCCCCCCGACCGCCGGATGAGAAGCATCCGGCGGAACAATGCACTAACTTCCCGCCCGAAACACCCATCTCGAACCGATGTCATGCGTTTCGCGAAGAATGAAATTCAACTGGGCCGCGTGATGCTGCACATGACGCATGTTGTACAAAAGCAGTTCGGCGAAACTCAGATCGACCTTGCCGAAACTATACGGCTGCTGTGCTCTCTCGTCGGTCAGACCGGCGATAGTCTCCCGGCATTTCGTGCGGCCGTGCTCCAGATACGTCAGAAGTTCATTCTTCGTATACGGCCGCTCGGGAATCACCCCGGCCGGATCGAGTTCTTCCAGACCGAATGGCTCGGGCGGTGCGAAACTATCGCGTGAATCGGACAGGTAGTAATCGAGCCAGAAGAGCGTATGATAGGCGACAGACCAGAACTCGGCTCGCCGCGTGCGGTCAGCCCATAATTCATCGGGGCAGGCCTTCATGGCGTTTTCCAGCGTATCGATCGCCGCTCCGAACTGATTCCAAATGGTTTGTTTCCAAAAATTGTCCATGGTGGTTTCCATTATTGAAAAACGATGGCGTCAGGAGCCGAAAGGGCTCCTGACCTACGGGAATGTATTCTACATATTCGGCAGATAGAAGCAGACGACCTTGGGTTCGGTCATTTCCTGCAACGAAAATTTCAGACCCTCGCGGCCCAGACCCGAATATTTCACGCCGCCGAATGGCATCGAATCCAGACGATAATCGGTCGAATCGTTGATCATCACGCCGCCGCAGTCGAGCTCATACGCCGCCTTGAAGGCCACATCCACGTTGCTGGTGAATATCGCCGCCAGCAAACCGTACGGCATCGAATTGGCCTGCGCGATGGCGTCATCCAGATCATTGACCCGATACAAATTGACCGTCGGCCCGAATACCTCCTCGCAATGAACAGCGACGCCGTCGGGGAGATTTTCCAGCACGGTCGGCTCATACAGCGCACCCGTCCGTTTCCCGCCCGTCAGCACTCTGGCGCCTTTTTCGACGGCCGCATTCACCCAGGATTCCACCCGCTGAGCTTCCTTCTCCGTGATCATCGGCCCCATATCGGTATCTTCTTTCATCTTGTCGCCGATCTTGTATTTCCTCGTGCGCTCGACGAAACGGGTCCTGAATTCGTCATAGATATCCTCATGCACATACAGCCGCTGGACACCAATGCAGTTTTGACCTGCCGCCCAGAACGCGCCGGACACACATGACTCGATGGCGAGCTCCATGTCGGTGTCTTTCCAGACGATCACCGGCGAATTGGAACCCAGCTCCATGCCGATCTTCTTGATCCCGGCCTGGTGCACAATATGTTTCCCGGCTTCCACGCCGCCCGTGAATGAAATCATTCGCACCCGTTCGTCGGCCACCAGCGTATCGCCGATTTCGTTGCCGTATCCCGTGAGCACCTGAATCGCCATCGGCGGCATGCCCGCCTGTACCATCGCCTCCACCAACTTGATCGCCGACAGCGGCGTCACCGTAGCCGGCTTGAGGATAACGGCATTCCCCGCCGCGAAGGCCGGGCCGAGTTTGTGCGCGACGAGGTTGAGCGGATCGTTGAACGGCGTGATGGCCAGCACAACCCCGATGGGAAAACGATAATAATACCCGCGCCGCTTTTCGCCGCCGGGGAATGAATCAAACGGAATCGTCTCGCCCAGTATCCGCTTGGCTTCTTCGGCGGCCACGGTCAGTGTATTGACGCAGCGCGTGGCTTCCTTGCGCGCCTCGCGAATGGTCTTCGATCCCTCGCGGGCAATGATCGTCGCATACGTATCGAGATCGCCAGCCACGATCTGCGCGGTTTTATACAGTACCTGCGCCCGGTCATACACCGACATGCGCTTGGTGATTTCGAATCCATTCACCGCCGCCTTCAGCGCCGCTTCCACGTCTATGCGATCGCATTTGGGGACCGTATCGACGACCGAATTATCGAACGGGTCGCTCACCTCTATTTTATCGTCGCGGTCGATCCATTGACCGTCCAGTAGAATCTTCATCGCGCACCTCCGGCATGAATTATATCGATCAGGGCGCTGTATCCGGTTTCCTTTCGGCCCGCCCCCGGCCCAACGATGGTTACATCGCCCAGCGTATCGGTTGTAACCGTCACCGCGTTGGTTGCTCCCATCACACCCGCCAGCGGATGCGTCAACGCCACTTCTTCCGGTCCGACGCTGCCTTTGATCGTATCACCCTCGCGCCAGACCTTGCCGATCAGTTTGAACCGCTTGCCGCGCGCCTTGGCGTCCTTAATCGCATCGGCGGTTATTTCGGTGATCCCCTTGCACGAATAGGCATCGGGCTTGTTCTTCGACCCGAAGACGGTGTTAGCCAGGATCGTCACCTTGGCCAGCGCATCCCATCCGAGCACGTCGGCATCCGGCACTGCTTCGGCATAACCGAGTTCCTGCGCCTTCTTCAAGGCGTCGTCATACGACATGCCTTCTTCCATTTGCGTCAGGATATAATTCGTCGTCCCGTTGAGGATTCCCTTGATCTGCGTAATCGTACTTCCCGCCAACGTTTCTCGGATCAGGTTCAAAAGCGGCGTGCCGCTCATGACCGTGCCTTCATAGAGGAATTTGACCTTTTTATCGTGAGCCAATTTGGCCAGATCGTGATAGAACAGCGCCAGCGGGCCCTTGTTGGTGGTCGTGACATGCATGCCGCGCTCCAGCGCCGCCCGAATATGGGATGTGGCCGGTTCGCCGGTCTTGATATCGGTGTAGGTGGCCTCGACCATCATATCGGCCTCGGCCTTCTTGATCAGCGCCAAAGCGTCGCCGTCGAAGGCATCCGGAAGATCGGAGATTTTGCCGCTTGATTTGGCCGTATCGAGCGCCTTTTGCAGATCTATTCCCTTGCCATTATACACGCTGCCCTTGAGCATATCACCGATCCCGACGACGGTCACGTCGAGACCATGGCATTCGCTCAGGATTTTTTTCTTTTCGATTAACAGTTCGGCCAAACCCTGGCCGACCGTGCCGAAACCTATCAGCAGAAGTTTCATATATCGCATCCTCCTTGCATTATCTTTATGAAAGGTCGTCTCATAAGCCTAATTTATCGCGTGAGCGGCCATCGGCGCATAATGATGATGGCCCTGGCTCGTGGTTGGCCGGCCAACTACATCCCACCCGTGCAGGGCACGGGTGGGCCACCGATACTAACCCACTTGAAATCGACACGTATGCGGCAACCTCGATAAATCCGGCTGATACGATGTCGTGCATCGGCCGTCGGTGATCTTATTTTGCCTTGTAGCGATCGGGGGCGTCAAAGACGTCGATGACATTGACCCGCGATAAAAACGTCGCCGCATGGGTCACCCCTTCGGGGATAAAATACCAGTCTCCCTTGCGATAGACGGTCGTCTTGCCGCCGATGGTCAGCGACATCTCGCCGGCCAGCATGAAACCCCATTGCGCGCAATGATCGTGCGGCGGCACCTCGCCCACCGGTTCGATATCGAAAAAAACCACCTGCCGATCGCCGCTCTGCAGCAGCCAGCCCCGGATACCCTCCAGCGCAATATCAATCTCCGGCAGGTTGCGGATCATCTCGGGATAGACGGTCCCGTCCCATTGTTCCATCAATTCTTTCATGACACTCCCCTATGACCGATGAGCGATCTGGGCGAATTTCACCCGATGGCCGCGCCGCATCATTTCCCGCGCATCAAGGTTGCAT